>Ga0181528_10000126_pt1 | contig 70729 bp, 59 predicted proteins | sample PEATcosm2014_Bin_47_FD_119742 | JGI IMG/M metagenome (GOLD analysis project Ga0181528, IMG submission 119742) | Peatland microbial communities from MTU Mesocosm Facility, Houghton, MI, USA - PEATcosm2014_Bin10_10_metaG | ecosystem: Environmental > Terrestrial > Soil > Wetlands > Peat | place...
ACCGGCCATTCGAGTTCGCACTGGAAGAAGCCGCCTTCTTCCAGATGGCGCGGCGCCTGCGCGACCAGTTGGCGGCAGAAGCCATCGAGTTCCATGCCGCTGTCGCGGAAGGTGTAGCGCGCGAGCGGACCCAGGATGAAGGGCGGGTTGGTCACGATGAGGTCGAACTTCTGCTCAGCCACGGGCTCGAAGCCGCTGCCCAATAAGAACTCGATCCCCGGCAGTCCGTTCAGGCGGGCATTCAAACGCGCCATTGCAAGGGCGCGCGGATTCACGTCCGTAGCCCACACTCGCTCGCTGTGGCGCGAGGCCAGAAAGGCGAGAACGCCGCAGCCCGTACCCAGGTCGAGCGTGGCGCGCGACGGTTTGCGAATGGTACAGCACATCAGCGCCGCCGTGCTGTTGGTCAGGCCCGAAACAAAGTCCGGGCCGGTCCCTTGTTCAAGCAATTCCTGCGGATCCATGGCGCATAGCAGCCCGTCGAAGGGGAAGACGCGCAACAGGCCGCGGACGTCGTCGCCGCTGACTTCGACGAAACCGGCGTTGACCCATTCCTCAACCGGAAGCGGCTTCAACGCTTCGCTGGCTTCGCGCAGGCTGACATGCACTCCGAGCAGGAACAGACGGATCAGCGTGTTCAACGGCGACGGCTCGCGGGCGAGATACAACAAGCGCGGCAGGTTCCGCCCGCCGCGGCCGCGCATCTCCAAAGCGCCAAACGAGTCGGCCACGGACTTGTCGGAATAGGCCGCGGCATGGAACGCCTCAGCCAGTCGGAGCGCCTGCTGTTCGGTCACGCCAGACAGGCGCGCGCTGCTTGTCTCGCTCAATGGCGACGTGAACATCCCAGTATTCTATTGCGCATTGACGGCTTCCGCTCGCCTGCCGCGACTTGAAGCCTTCCGCCCCTACTCCACAAAGCGGAGCAGAATTACCGTGATGTTGTCAGGGCCGCCGGCTTCGCGCGCAGCTTCGATCAGGCCGTGCGCGCAATACTCCAACTCGTTATTTCCGGCGAGCAACGCGGCAATCTGGTCGTCCTCGATGACTCCGTGCAGCCCGTCGGAACATAGCAGCAGCACGGTGCCCGCCTTAGGACGCAGGGCGTAAGTGCGAACTTGCAGGGGCGCGCTGACGCCGATGGCCATCGTCACGACATGGCGGAAGGGGTGGACTTTCAAGGCGGCCTCACCCAGTCCCAGGCGGCGCCCCACGTCGTGGACCCAGGTCTGGTCCTCGGTGATCGATCGCAGAGCGCCATCCTCGAAGATGTATGCGCGGCTGTCGCCGACGCTGGCGATCTGGACGTCTTCGGCGCGAGCCAGCGCCGCAACCAGGGTAGTCCCCATACCTTGGAGTTCCGCGGCGGAGGCAGAGGCTGCACTGACGCAGCGGTTCGCTTCCTCGAAAGCGGCCGTGAGTGCGTTGTCCGCGGAGCGATCGGCGGCGGCGATGTAGTCGGCGACGGTCTCGGCGGCGAGCCGGGAGGCGCACTCGCCCGCCTGTTCTCCGCCCATGCCGTCGGCGACGATGTAGAGTCCCAGGTTGGGAGCAATCAAGAAGTAGTCTTCGTTGTTTGCACGCACACGTCCGGGGTCCGACAGGCCGTACGTCTCCAACATAATTTTCCCGATTATAGCCGAAGGAACAGGCGCACCACCCGCTTTCTTTGCGGAAACAAATCGGGATGATTATGGCCTGATACTCCCGTCTTGATTTGGATGCCGATGTCCGGCCGCAAGCAGCGCGAATCCGGCGTGGCGCATGGATTCCCGCCGTGACGAAAAACGAGAGTTCGCACCGGCCACGCGGAGCCGCCCGGCTCGCGAAGGCAATGCTTCATCCGGTAGACTACGGAAACGTAGATCCCATGGCCCGACCGGCGACAGTATCCCGCTATATTTCCGAGCCGCTCGTAGACTCCGTTCTTTGCGTGACGGACTTTTCGCCCGAGAGCATGAACGCGTTCGCCCACGCCCTCACGCTCGCCATGAACACGCGCTGCCACTTCACGCTGCTCCAGGTGAGCAAACGGGCAGGCGCGCCGGACGAGTGGTCCGGGATTCCCGGAGCGCGCGGCCTGCTGGAGCGATGGGGCTATCTCCAAGGCGGCACGCCCGAGTGCGCGATGTTTGAGAAGCTGCAACTCGACGCCACCAAAGTGCTGAAGAGGACGCGCGACTCCTACAAGGCGGTTCGCGAGATTCTGAACGAGAAGCAGATCGACGTGGTCGTGGTAGCCACCGGAGGCCGCGGGGGATTCACTTCCTGGATCCGCCCGTCGGTGGCGGAAACCGCTCCGGCCGACTGGCGCACGATGACACTCGTCGTGCCGGGCCACGCTACCGGATTCGTTTCCCAGCAGACCGGCTATCACACCCTGCGCAACATCGTGGTCCCCATCAGCCCGGACTTCCATCCCGAGACGGCGGTTACCTACGCCATGCGGTTCGCGGTGTTCTCGTTGGAAGATGTTATCCACGTGCATCTGCTGCATGTGGGCGACCCGGGTCATGCCTGGCAGGTGCAGGTTCCCGAGCGGCCGTATCTCACCTGGCGGCACGTTTACCGCACTGGCAATCCGGTGTCGCGCATCATCGAGACGGCGCGCGAAGTGGATGCCGACCTGATCGTCATGACGACGCCCGGGAAGCGCGCCTTCCTGGACACTGTGCTGCTCACCGTGCCCGACCAGGTCGTGCGCCTCTCGCCGTGCCCTGTGCTGGCCGTGCCAGTTTGAAGACGCGGCCCCTGGGCACGCCGATCTCCAGATCGGCTCCGATTGCCGCGCGAGCGACAACTCAAATGCACATTTGCGCGCCCGGAAGCCTGCAGGCAGGCGCCGCAGCCGAAGTGTGAACCGGACCGGAGCCGATCTGGAGATCGGCGTGCCCAGGGGCCGCGACGCTCTACACCTTGGGCATCGGCCACGCGTCGCGATACGTCTTGGAGAGCATCCGGTTGGCCTCCGCATCGCCGGGGAACGTCTCCGTTTTGGGATCGAACTTCACATCGCGCCCGAGCTTGTAGCTGATGTTGCCGAGGTGGCACATCATCGTGCTCTTTCGCCCGATTTCGACGTCCGCGTTCGGCAGCTTGCGCGACTTTACGCACTCCAGGAAATTGCCTTCGTGCGATCCGCCGGAATCCTTCACCTGCAGGCTCTCGGAGCCGTCGGGACCGAACACCTTGAAGCCGTCGCCCGTCGCGATCAGCGAGCCCTCCGTACCGTAAAAGGCCGTCCCGGCCCAAGCGCCCTCGGTGGCATGGCTCTTCGAGAAACTCTGCAGCTCGAAGCTCAGCAGCAGGTCGCCGTAGTCGTAGTTCACCGTCTCGGTGTCCGGAACTTCTTTGGCGTCGTTCAGCCAGTAGATGCCGCCGGTCGCGGAGATGCGCTTCGGCAGGCACGATTGAGACGGCCGCATGCGCGAGAGCGCCATCAGCGCAACGTCGAGCACGTGCACGCCCTGGTTGCCCAGTTCGCTGTTGCCATAGTCCCAGAAGAAGCGCCAGTTGTAATGGAAGCGGTTCACGTTGAAGGGCCGTTTCGGCGCGGGTCCGAGCCACATCTCGTAATCGGCCGTGGAAGGCGGCGCGGAGTCCGCGGGCGTACCGATGGATTCGCGACGCTGCGAGATCCAGGCCTTCATGTGGCAGACCTTGCCCAGCTTGCCCGAGGCCGCGTAGTCGGCGGCGGCGATGAAGTGGTGCATGCTGCGGCGCTGCGTGCCCACCTGCAGCACGCGCTTGTACTTGCGCGCTGCGTCGCGGATGAACTGGCCTTCCTGAATGGTCTGTGTGAGCGGCTTCTCGGTGTAGCAGTCCTTGCGCGCCTGGCAGGCCAGCAGCGTCATGTGCGTGTGCCAGTGGTCGGGCGTCGCGATCAGCACCGCGTCGATGCTCTTGTCGTCCAGGACGCGCCGGAAGTCGTGCTCCTGCTTGGGACGCGAGCCCTGCGCCTTTTCGAGTTCCGGCGAGATCTTGTCGAGCATCGCCTGATCGATGTCGCAGAACGTGCCGATGCGCGCGCCCTGCTCGATGAGCCGCAGCGCCACCGAGCGGCCTTCGTTGCGGCCTCCGATCAGAGCGACGTTCACGCGTTCGTTCGCGCCCATGGCGCGCGGGTTCAAATTGAGAAACGGAGAGGCCGCGGCCGAAGCCGCCAGAGTCTGGAGAAAAGCGCGGCGATGCGATGTAGAAGGCATGTTCAACCCCTGGCCATTGTATTAGAGATGCGGGTGCCTTGAACGCTACGAAGGGCGTGTGACATAGAAGTGGACACCGGCTTGATTGTCTTGCAAAGTGGCCGGCAGCACAGCGTATGGGCACGCAAGGCAGCGGGCGCTGTTGTGGGGCAGCTTGGGAAGCTGCGGCCGATTGGCAATCGGCCAAGTGCCACGTTGGCGCGAGACGGCGGCGGTAAGCAACCGCCGCGCAGGCTGCCAGCCTGCCCCACGGGACCGGCAGCGGTTCCACTTCTATGTCGCACACCCTGCTACGAAGTTGTGGCAGGGGCAGAAAAACCGCAAGTTGGTTTCGGTCTCTGAACGTAGAATCAAGCACTTACAGGTGGAAAGCGCAGGTGATTTCGGTTTCTGATTGACGCCGCCCTCTCCTGCCCGGTTCCAACTCCAACCCGCTGTCCAACTCCGATGCGGTATCCCGGCTTATACTACCGTCATGCCACGCGTCGTTTCACACCTGTCGCCCATACTTCTTCTCCTCGCTCTGCCGCTCTGGTCGCAGGCGAAGAAGAGCGTCTTCGTCATCACCGACGCGGAGGGCATCGCGGGCGTTTGCCGGCAGGATCTGACCGAACCTCACGACGCGGAATTGCGACAGTTGCTTGCCGGAGAAGTGAACGCCGCGGTGCAGGGCTTCTTCGACGGCGGCGCGGACGAGGTCGTCGTTTGGGACGGCCACGACGGCAGCCAGACGCTCTCGGCGCTCACCATTCATCCCCGGGCGCTGCTGCTCTCCGGCAGCCTGAGTGCCTCGATGACGCTCGAACGGCACTACGCGGCCGTGGCCTTCGTCGGCCAGCACGCCGAGGCCAACACGCGCGGCGGCGTGATGTCGCACAGCTACAGTTCGCTGGGTATTCAAACCATGCGCGTCAACGGCAAGGCGATGGGCGAGATCGAAACGCGCGCCGCGCTGGCCGGAGCGTTCGGCACGCCGGTCATCTTCCTGTCGGGCGACACGGCGGCCGCCGAAGAACTGCGCGCCATCGTGCCGGGCGCGGAGACCGTGGCGGTGAAGGAAGGGCTCGGCCGGTATACGTGCCTCTCGAAGTCGGCCGAGGCGGCGCAGACCGCCACGCGCGAGCATGCCCGGCTCGCCGTCACGAAGATCGGAACCATCCGGCCCTATCTGATCGAGGGGCCGGTGACGGTGGAGATCGAGTACACGACGCGGAATTCACTGCCGGCCGGCGCGAGCGCGCGCCCGGGCGCGGAAGTAGTGGACGACCGCACGATTCGCTATCGCGGCAAGGACTTTCTCGAAGCCTGGACGCGCTACTCGCTGTTTTGATCCGGCGTCAACGACGTTCCAGGCCGAATGCTGTTCATACTCGAAGGCGAAGGGAGCGCGCGGGAAGCGCGGGTTGCCGGGTCCCTGAGATGCGCGCAATATTAGGACACAGCGGTACGAAATGAAGCGCCATCTGGCGGCCTGGTTGGCGCTCTGCGCACGGCGCTGAATGGCAGCCAAAGCGGCGTTGGTCGAAAGGAGTCACCCATGAAGGCCAAACTGGTTCTCGCATTCATCATCCTTGCCACGATCGCCTCAGGCGAGGAACTTACCATCCCGCACATCAAGGTTGAATACTCCGGCATCGAAGCGACACAGGCCAGGGCGCTCGCCGAGACGCTAGCCGCGGCGCGCGAGGTCTACGTGAGCGATTTCGGCTTCGACATGCCGGAAACGGTCCACCTGAATGTCACCGTCGATCCGCAGGTCAGCACGCAACTCTTCAACGACGGCGTCGACATGCTCTTTCTCAAGCTGAAATCGAAAGACGACCTGCGGAGACCTTCCGTCAGCGGGATATTCAACCTGTACGGAATGTGCCACGAACTCGGCCACGTCGCCATGTACCGCTTACTGAAACAGCGCGAGTGGCTGACGGACGCCGCCGCCGAGGGGTGGGCGCATTACGCGGGCTCCCGGTTAGTGGATCGGGTCTATGCGTTGAAGGGCGGCTCGCTGTGGCCCGATCCCTACGACTATCGCGCGGACGGCACGCCCAGGCTGATTAATGGGCTTGCCGCCGCGAATCCGTCCGGCGTGGACCGCGCGGCAGGCGAGTGGCTGCTCCTGGAGGAGATTCTCGGTCAGCGCGCCTTCGCAAACGTATTCACGCTATGGAACTCGGCCACTGTCGATCCCGCCAAACCCGCTGGCGGACTGCTGGCGGCGCTGGTGAAATCATACGCGGGAAAGGACGCGGCGTTGACGGCATGGTGGGCCTCCGCCGCACCGCAGTTCACCAAACGCAAGCTTGTGAGCGCGTTCTCTCCTGCTGCGATTGCGGCGGAAAGGCTGACAGGCACATCGGTCCTGCTCCCCTTGGACGCTGGTGTCAAAGACGGGCAGATGTCTTTTGGAGGCGCTGCAGTTTGGCGGAGCTTTAAGACGCCCGATTCGGGCGAATGGTACATCCGCGCAGTCTCTGCCTTCGGCGAGCGCTACGGGGATGCGCCGGATCTGAAATTCGCTGTGGTGCTCGCGGATGGCGATTGGGGCGTAATCCAAACCTGGGAGCATTCCTACGCTCCCTTCGATGATTCCAAATTCAAATGGGTACGGGTGGAGATCCCACCCACGCGCGTGCCAGCCGCGTTCAAGGTGGGGATAGATTTCAATGCCAGCGGGAGCGATGGAATCTACGTGGGCTACAATTCGAGCACGAAGGGCGCCTCCGCCACCGGAGCGCCAGGCGCCGTTGGCGAGCCTTATTTCAAGGGCGATTGGATGATCCAGGTGGAGTTGGACCGCGCGAAGTGAGCACGGCGCGGCAAGAGCAATTCGCATGCCCGATGTCGCAGCACGGAAATGGTGGGCGACCGCACGATTCGCTATCGCGGCCAGAACTTTCTCGAAGCCTGGACGCGTTACTCGCTCTTCTAATGTGAAGCGGCCGTCGCGGCTCCGTTTTTGAGAAACTCCTGATGGGACGTGCTTGACTCCATGCGCACTTTACTGTTGCTCCTGGCCATGTTGCCGCTCCAGGCGGCCTGGGTAGAACTGCGGCATGGGCCATTCACGGTCTACTCGGACGCCGGAGTCGAGCCCGCGCGGGTCGCGCTGAATCACTTGGAGCAGTTCCGGTTCGCGGTTGGAGAGTCGGTCGGGAAGCCCGAGCCAGTGCTCGCCTGGCCGGTTACCGTGGTGGTGCGCAAGCCCGGCAAGGGGGTCGCGCCGCCGTTCCTGGGCTTCTCCCGCGACGGCTGGATCCTGGCCTGGCCCGCAGGCTCGCAGCCTCCCGCCGCGGTATTCCACGATCTTGCCAAAGCCATTTTGGAGGACAACCTCCCGCGCCCGATGGCGCCGGGCTTTGAAGCGGCCATCGCGTCGCTGTATTCCACGCTGGAGGTGCATGGACAGCGCTGGACGCTGGGCGTCGCTCCCCCGGAGCCTGACCGCACGCTCGAATGGGCGCTGCTGCATCGGCTCGCGGTGACCGAAGAGAGCACGTCGCGCTGCCGTGTCTTCCTTTCCAACCTGGCCAACGGAGCCGAAGAAGAGATCGCCTGGCGCAACGCGTACGGCCAGCCCGCGGGCGGACCTTGGACGCCGAAAATGCACGAGGCTGCGAGCGCGTATCTGAGAGCTGGCCAGTTCGGGACGAAGATCCTGCCGGCGAAGCTGATTATGGAGCGGGAATTGCACGATATTCCTGCCCTGCCCTCCCGCATCCGCCTGCTGCCCGGCGACCTCGCGCTGGGGCGCAACGCGCCTCCGGCTGAGATCCGGGCCGCCTATGAGACGGCGCTCAATGAGAAAGCATCGCCCGCCGGGCACGAGGGCCGCGCGCTCGCGCTGCTGCTCCAGGGCAAGACTGTCGACGCCCGCGAAGAACTCGTCGCGGCCACAGCCCAAGAGGGCGCGGGCCCGCGAGCCTGGTACGAGCTGGCGCGCATGGAGAAGGACCCGGCCAGAAAGCTGAAGCTCCTGGAGGAAGCGGTCAAACTGAACATGCACTGGGCGGAGCCATTCCTGGAACTCGCCGGCATGGAGCCGGGTCCGGTGCGGCGCGAAGTGCATCTGAAAAAGGCCGGCGAACTGCGGCCGCGCGACACGCAGATCTGGCTGCGACTGGCGCAGACGCAATTCGACCTGAAGCACTTCGCCGATGCGGAAAAGTCGATGCGCATCGCACTCGACGCGGCGCCCGACGAGACTTCGAAGGCCGAGTTGACCAAACGCTTCGAAGACTTCCAGCAGATGCGCGGCGACGCCGAAGCGGCGGCTCGGAAGCGGGAGCGGGACGAGGACAAGGCCGAATTGGAGCGGCTCAAGAACGAAGAGCTGGCCAACATCCGGAAGTCCGAGGACACCGCCAATGCGAAGGCCGGCGCGTTGAAAGGCCAGCAGCAGCCTGTGCCGTGGTTTGAAGGTCCTCCCGCGCAGTCCGTCACGGCCATCTTTAAGCAGTTCGACTGTCTGGGCAAACGCGCGCGCCTTGTGCTGGACCAGAACGGCAAACCGCTGCGGCTGTTGATCCCCGATGCGAGCCAGATTCTCATCGTTCACCCCGATGGGGCGGAAGGAGGTGATACGAAGCTCGCCTGCGGGGCGCAGCGTCCGGCGCCTCGTGTGAAGATCGAATATGTGGCCCGTCCGGACAAGGCGGCGGGCACGTCGGGCGACGCCGTATCGATCCAATTCCTGGGCGCGGAGACGCCCTAAGTCAATTTGCAAGAAACGCAAAAACCTAAAGGACTTTCGTTTTTAATTTGTAAGTGCTTGATTCTAAAAGTGGAAATAAGGAGGAACCGAAAGTCCTTTGGATTTTCGGTTTTTGCCCGGCTGTACCGGAGGCTGTTGGGATCTGTCACTCAGCGTCGGTCTTCGGATCGATTGACACGGAGTGAGCCTGCCTGAATCGAAGACCATGCGCAACTCCGTTTCAAACCGCTGGGTATCGCTCCGCTGGCTGGCCATCGCCGTCATCGCTCTGTCGTCGTCGTTGAACTTCCTGGACCGGCAGGTGCTGGCCGCGCTCGCGCCGCAGTTGATGCGCGAGTTCCGCATCACGGCGGCGCAGTACGGCGACGTGATCTTCGCCTTCTCCCTGTGTTACGCGCTGGCGGCGCCGCTGGCCGGGCTGTTCATCGACCGGCTCGGGCTCAGGTTGGGCACGACGCTGGCGGTGGCCGGCTGGTCGCTGGCGGGCCTTACCACGGGGCTCACCTCGACGCTCGGCCAGCTCACGGTTTGCCGCTCCGTGCTGGGCATCGCGGAGGCGGGCGGCATCCCTGGCACCGGCAAGGCCTGCGCCATTTACCTGAAGCCGCAGGAGCGCGCCATCGGCAGCGGGATCACGCAGATGGGCCTCTCGTTCGGAGCGGTCGTCGCGCCGATTCTCGCCGAGACCTGCTCCCGAACCTGGGGCTGGCGGTCGGCATTCATGGTGGCCGGCGGCCTGGGCTTCGCCTGGATCCCGCTGTGGATCTGGATCAGCGGGCGCGCGGGGCAGGTGAGCCTGCGGGAGAACGAGCAAATGGCCGGAGGCCGCACGGAATCGGAAGGCCGGTCTGGAGACCGGCCGCGGACCTGGAGGTCCGCCCCACCAAAGGCAGCGCCCATCACCGCCGGGGCCATCCTGTCCGACCCGCGTTACTGGGCCATCCTGGCGGCAAATGTTTTATCGATGTTGGCCTACAGTTTATGGGTGAACTGGACGACTGTATTCCTGGTGCGCGTCCATCATATGCCGCAGCACCTCGCCAACACGCAACTCGCCTGGATTCCTCCGGTCTTCGCCTCCGCCGGAGGGCTGTTCGGCGGCTGGCTGGCCATGCGTTGGTATAACGGAAAGAACATTTTACAAGCACGCATGAAGGCGGTCCTGACCAGCGCGGTAGTGCTGCTCGCGACGGCCCTGGTTCCGCTGGCTCCGACGGCGGGTCTGGCCACGGCGCTCATCTGCCTGTCGTTTTTCGCCTGCGTTTTGGGGAGCGTCAACATCTATTCGTTGCCGCTGGACATCTTCGGTTCCTCCCATGCGGCGTTCGCGGTGTCCGGCCTGACGAGCGTGTACGGCCTGCTGCAGGGGGTATTCTCGTCGGTTGCCGGACGCGTCGTGGATGCGCAAGGCTTCGCCCCGTTGTGCGTCGCCGTGGCGCTCTGCCCGCTCGGCGCCTGGCTCGTCCTGCGCGTCGCGCTGCGCGCCTCAATTCATAAAGAGTTGGATCAGAAAGAGCTGGGACCGGTATGAGCCCCACCGCACTCACAATCCGTAGCATGGAGCGGCGCGACTTGCCGGAGGTGGACCGCATCCAGACCGCCTCGCCGGAGGCGTCGCACTGGAAACCGGAGGACTACCTCGACTACGAAAGCCTGGTGGCCGAGAATGAGGGCCGCCTGGCGGGCTTCGCCGTAGCTCGCCTCCTCCCGCCCGACGAAGTGGAGATCCTGAACGTCGCAACCGACCCGGCGGTCCGCCGGCGGGGCGTTGGGAGCGCATTGTTACAGGCTTTACTGAGACTGCCTGGACGGGTCCTGTTCCTCGAAGTCCGCGAATCCAACATCGCGGCACGCGCGCTCTACACGGCGGCCGGATTCGCGGAGGCGGGAAGGAGAATAAAGTACTACCCCGCGCTCGGGATTCCCACAGGATCACGCGAGGACGCCGTTGTCATGAAAATGCAAAAGTGATAGGTTTTGGGTACGGCAGGACTGAGAGGCTTGCGATCTGCCGCTGCAAGGCCGTGTCATCAACCGGGCCAGACCTCTCAGACGATCCAGCCCGACGTGGAGATTGTGCGAAGGAGAACCAAGCCGAACATGGAGAACAAGGCTCTCGAAGAAGTGAAGGCGTACCTGATGCAGTCGAACGAGGAATATCGGACGATGGCCGGGAAGCATGCCGAGTACTCGGCGCTCCTGGATGCTATTGAAGCGAAACCGCGTCCGACCGAGCAAGAGGAGATTGAGGAGCACCGCTTGAAGAAGCTCAAGCTCCAGCTCAAGGATCAGATGCAGGAGATGGTGAAACGCTACCGCGCCCAAACGGAGGTGGCCTAACTTCACCTCAGTCTGCTGGAGGGCAGCGGCCCTTCAGGTCCACGCGATGGAATAATGCCCCGGCCATGCACCGGGGCATTTCCTTTTTCAGCCGATTCTCGTCCTTCTCATCCCCGTCGTTCAGTTCCCGGACTTTGCAGCAATCGCCGATTTTGCGGGTGTAACGGTATCGAGCAGTTTCTTAACAGGCGTGGTCCACCACAGAAACAGCTCAGGCGCTGGAAGCGCAGACTCAGGCGCCCTTGCGATACTTGTCCAGGCACGCCGTCGAGCAGAACCAGAGAGTCTGGTTGCCATCCCTGCAACTCACCGCGGTCGCTTCGCTCACATATACGCCGCACACTGGATCCTTGTGCAGCGCAGTCGCACCGGCGGCGGGCGCCGGAGGCGCGCCAGGACCGCGCTTTGCAGCCGCATTCGAGTTGCTTCCCATCGCCCAGGACATGAGCAGCTTGGCGAGCAAGCCGAGAACGCCGCGCAGCATCGGGACCAGGATCAGAAATAGCAGGAAGAAGAGGATGTAACGCATAAAAGAAAGAGGGCGCCCGGCGTTGCCGTAGCGCCCTCATTGTCTCAGAGTAGGGCAGAAGCGCTACTGCTGCGGTGTAGCCTGCTTCTTCTTCTTAGTAGTCGCCTTCTTGGCGTCCGGGTTCTCATACTTCGTCTGAATCTGCGTAGCGACGACAGACAGCAGCCCCTTGGCCGCGTCGGCAAACTGGCCAGTCGGCTGAAGCGCAAGGTACTTTTCAAGCGCCTCCTGCATGCCGGGAGGAGGAATGGGCTTACCGTCCTTGTCCATGGTCATCTTGCCACTCAGGACATTTCCGATGTAATACCAGGCATTGGCGTAATTCGGATCGGCGGCGACCGCCTTCTGGAAAGCGTCGAGAGCGGCGTCGTTCTGCCCGGTGTTCACCATGATGGCGCCGAGGTTGAAGTAGTACTTGCCCGCGCCGGTCGGGTCGAGGGTAGCAGCCTTGACGATCTCAGCCTTCGCTTCGTCCAACTTCTTCAACTTGACGAGCAGCAGGCCGTAGTTGTTGTGGACGCCAGCATCGTCGGGCTTGATTTCGAGAGCCTTCGAATAGGCCTCGCCAGCCTTGCCCAGCGCAGCGTCGGCGTCGGGACCGGTCTTGGTCTTCGCCAGGCCCTCATAGGCTGTCGCCATGTTGGCCCAGACCGCAAATTCCTTCGGAGAAAGCTCGGCCGCCTTGTTGAAAGCCTCTACCGAGGCCGGGAAGTCCTTCGCGTTCAGAGCGGTCATGCCCGTGTTGAAGGAGTCTTGCAGCGCCTTGTTCTTCGCCATGCTTGCCTGGCGTTCCTTCAGGTTCTTCTCCAGAGCCTCCTTTTGGTCTTTTGTCATCTCGCGCTCTTGCTCTTTGGTCAACGTGCCGGAATCGGCCGCCTTCGCCAATTCCTTGGCGCGCTGGGCTCCCTTGAAAAGGTCGAAGGAGATCTCGACGGGGTCGCCGAGGGCGCTCTTGACGTTGTCCATCGCGTCTACGACCTTGTCGTCGACTTCGCAGGACACCTTAAAAGTTCCCGGGAAGGGCATGCCGCTGTAGAGCCACTCGCCTTTTTTATTGGTCTTGGTTTTCCAATTACCCCTGATGTCCTTGCGCTCGATCTTGATCACGGCGCCTTGCATTGGTTTCCCATCAGTACCAGTGACTTTGCCCATAAAAGTACACAAGGTCTGGGGGAAGGCCAAGCCGGCCATGATCAGGCAAACGGCCGCGAGCGTGGCGGCATGGCGGAGCGTGCGTAGCATTACTAAAGAGACCTCCAACTCTGATTACAAATCTCATGGCTAGCATACTACACGCCGCGTGGCTCTTGCCAGACTCGGATGTCAAGGTTGCGCATATTCCAGAGGCAATTCTGAGGCCCGAATTTCTCATTCGCCCCGCCGGCAGTCCGCCGTTTTCCTGTTTCCGGAGCCGCCTCCGGAGCACCCCGCCCGGGTCTAAGCGGCGGGAAACACTGCTACGTCGAAGGGCGTGCGCACAAGTCCCGTCAATCCACTCCAGCGCGCACCTATAATGGGACTTCTCGCATGGCAATCGACTGGTTTCCACTTTGGCTCAGCTTGCGCGTCGCTTCGCTCTCGACGCTGATCGCGTTGCTGGGCGGCCTATGGGCCGCTTGGCTGCTGTCGCGGAAGGAGTTCCGGGGCCGCGAATTCGTCGACGCCGCGGTGACGCTGCCCCTGGTGCTTCCACCAACGGTGCTCGGCTACTACCTGCTGGTGCTGCTGGGGAGGGCCGGACCCATCGGCCGGTTTTATGAGTTAGTCTTCGGTGAACCGTTGGTCTTCACCTGGAAAGCCGCGGTGGTCGCCGCGCTTTTTCACTCGTCTCCGCTTTTGATCAAGTCCGCGCGCGCCGCCCTGGAAAGCGTCGACCCCTACTATGAGAAAGCGGCCAGAAGCCTGGGCGCCAGCGAGTGGCGCGTGTTCTGGCAGGTCTCGTTGCCGCTGGCGTGGAACCAGGTGCTGGCGGCTACCGCGCTGGCCTTCGCGCAGTCGCTCGGCGACTTTGGAATCACCATCATGCTGGCCGGCAACATCCCCGGCCGCACCCAGACCGTTTCGGTAGCCATTTACGATGCGGTGGAAGGCGGGCGCGGCGACGTGGCCAGAGTCCTGGTGCTGGTCATCTCGGCGGTTGCGCTCGCGTTCCTGTATCTGGCCAACCGGATGGCCCGGAATCAGTTCGGGCGTGCGGTGTGAGATGCGGGTAAAGCTATGATCGACGCACGCATCAGAAAGGCGTTCCCCGGCAACGGCGGCTCCGCGCCTTTCGAACTGAACATTCACCTAACGAGCGCCGCGGAGTTCACGGTGCTGTTCGGACCGAGCGGCGCCGGCAAATCTCTGAGTCTGGACTGTATCGCCGGGTTTGCCCACCCCGATGAGGGGCGCATTCTGGTGGACGACCGTCTGCTGTTCGACGCCGACGCAGGCGTCAGCCTGCCAGCGCGCGAGCGGGGCTGTGGGTGTGTGTTCCAGGGCGAGTCCCTGTTCCCGCACATGAGCCTGATCGAGAACCTGTGGTTCGCCGCGGGGCGGTTTCCGCGCCATGAGCGGCGCGGCAAAGTGCGCGCGATGCTGGAGCGATTCCACCTGGAAGAATTGGGCTCGCGTCAGCCCCGTGAACTCTCTGGCGGGCAGCGGCAACGGGGGGCCATCGCACGGGCGATTCTGTCTCAACCGACCTTGCTTCTGCTGGACGAGCCGACGCGCGGTTTGGACGCAGCGCTGCGACAGGAGTTTTATTCGGTGCTCAGGGAAGCCCGGAGCGCATTCGGCATTCCCGTCGTGATGGTTACGCACGATATCGAAGAGGCGCTTGAACTCGGCGTATCCATGCACGTGCTCGTCGGCGGACGGATCGCCCAAAGCGGCGCGCCCAGAGAAATCCTGGACGCTCCGGCGACGGCCGCGGTCGCCCGCCTCATGGGCTGTTACAACATTCTGCAGGCTGAAGTCCGGGCGCTGGATCCGTCATCGAACCGCAGCCGGCTGCAAATCTCCGCCGGGGAAGAAACGCGGTTTGAAATCCTTGGGCCCTATCTGCCGGGCCTGCTGCTGGGCGCGAACGTGCAGTTGGCGGTACGCGAGGATGAGATCGAATTCGGGACTGCCCTGGAAGGCGGAGTTATGCTTCAGGTGCGAAGAGTCGTGCCGCTCTTACGCGGCGTAAGGGTTGAGTTGGATGGTGGAATTCGAGTGAGCCTCCCCGCGGCGCCTGACCGTGACCAACTGCGATCTCCGATGGTCCGCTTCCGGCCGCAATCGCTCCGGGTGGTGAAGGCCTGAACGCTTCAACAGGAATGAACCGGCTCGCGACATTCCCCCAATGAGAAACTACGCCATCTCCGACAGCAGGCTGCTCGGAGGAATAGAACGCCTGCCGGATTGGGTGGCGGGACTCGAAGAGGCTGGAGTGGATATGGTCCAGATCCGGGAAAAGAGTCTGCCCGCCAGCGATTTGGTTTGCGTGGTGACCGCCTGCCTGCTGCGTTGCCGGAGAATCCGCCTGCTTGTCAACGGGCGCGTTGACGTGGCCCTCGCCTGCGGCGCCCACGGCGCGCACCTGCCTGGAGACTCGCCCCCAGCGGCCGCGTGGCGTGGGATCGTACCGCCCGGTTTCCTGTTTGGAGTCTCCTGCCACTCCACCGCTGACGCGCAGGCGGCTCAATCGGGCGGCGCGGATTTCGCCGTGGCGGCTCCGGTCTTCGATCCACTGTCGAAGGCAGCATATGGGCGACCGCTGGGCATCGAAGAGCTTAGGCGGATCTGCCAGAGTGTGAACTTGCCGGTCTTCGCGCTCGGAGGAGTAACCCTGCGGAACGCCGAAGAGTGCCTGGCGGCAGGCGCAGCGGGCGTCGCCGGGATCACTCTGTATCGAGGCTGAGCGCGTAGGGCCGGCGGCGAGCGGTCTTGGCTCGACTTTCTGCACCGCTGCCTGCATCCAGCCTGGAGATAGAGGATATTAACATCTGCAATAGCTGATTTTCTCTGTTACCGCCCAGAGCCTCCGGCTGCAATAATATTGACAAAACACTCACCCAAACATTGACACTGCATTGAAAAGTGAGTTAAGGTCCATCCATTCGAAGTGATTTTTGTCACCTTTCAAGGAGGAAATATGCCTTTCAATCTCCCGGATCTCGCGCCAGGAAGTCGCAGAGTCGGCCGGTACGGATGGATGCCGGACCTGCCCGACCAACGCGATTTCGTGTATGAAGCGCCGCACGCAGCCGCGGTGGCGCTCCCGCCGAAAGTCGATCTGCGGCCCAACTGCCCAGCAGTATATGACCAGGGCCAACTGGGCAGTTGCACGGCAAATGCAATCGCCGGCGCGATTGAATTCGACCAGAAAAAGCAAGGGACGGTCGAGTTCATGCCGTCCCGGCTTTTCATTTACTACAACGAGCGCGTGATTGAACACAGCGCAACAACTGACAGCGGCGCTCAGATCAGGGACGGAATCAAGAGCGTCGCGAAGCAAGGGGTGTGCAGCGAGACCTCCTGGCCTTATGACGACACAAACAAGGACCCAGCCCCCTGCCCTAAATGCAAGTACGCCATAAAGCCGGCCAAGAACTGCTACACCGAAGCGGCGGCTCATAAAGTGAGCGCCTATCAGCGGTTGATCCCGACGCTGGACAGGTTGAGGGGCTGCCTCGCCAGCGGATATCCGTTTGTTTTCGGCTTCACCGTTTACGCGAGTTTCGAGAGCGAGGAGGTCGCAAAAACGGGGATCCTGCCGATGCCGGCCGCCAACGAGCAAACCGTAGGCGGTCATGCCGTGATGGCTGCCGGATACGATGACGCAGGACAGCAGTTCATCATAAGGAACTCCTGGGGCGCGAGCTGGGGCCAGGCAGGGTATTTCCTGATGCCTTATGCATACCTGACGAACTCGAACTTGTCCGACGACTTCTGGACTATCCAGATGGTTTAGCGGGATCGCTATCCTGGACGCCCTTCCGGACTTCTATGTGAATTCGGAAGGTGCGTTCGGGGGGCTTGTCCTGCTGCCAGGAGCGCCGATACTCCAGTTCGATCGTGCAAGCGCCCGGTCCAGCCGCCCGGAACTGCCAGCGGTGGACGCCTCCCTGGCCGGCGACCTGAGGGTGGCCCGGCTCATAGGAATCCTTGACGGGGACGCAGTTGGCCGTAACTGTTTCCGCCTCCAGGAGACGCCAGCGGTATCCCGTGGTCGGGTTTTCAGCGAGGGATATCTCGAAAAGCTCTCCGGCTGTGAGCTTCAAGGTCCGTCCGTTGTAGCTTTCGTCGGCGCGTAGCATCTTAGCCCGTGACGTTTTCAACCGTGACGTTTCCAGATGTTCCGCGCGAACCGGGAGCAGCACTCCAAACGCGAACATGAGCGCCACGGCCGCCCACTTAGCTCCAAGCCCTTTCGCGTTGTAATGGTCCGCTTTCCCGCCGGCCCGCACTGTGGTAGCAATTCTCGCACCTGGCCCGAACGTGCGCAATGGTCCAGTGATGGTTGGGGGTGCCACGTTCTCGGCGTATGCCTGCCACGCAAGTTCCGGCCCACCTGCACTGATAACGGCTGCTCGCTTGCGCGGGCCTGTCGAGTGCACAGACACCGCACGTAGTTCCTGGGCGGGCGTCCCGGCAGGGATCATTCCGTTTCGACCGCGACCGTAATTTCTCCGGCTCCCGCCGGATGGACGGCCTGAAGGCGAATTTGGGACGCCGATGCCGGTGCGTCAAACTCCAAGCAATAGACCTCTCTGAAGCAGAGCATCCAACGGTGCACGACGCTGGGCAGCTCGTCTTCAGTCGAGATCCGGGCCTGAAACCCTCCCGATCGCCGGCTGAGCATGAGCCAAGGAGCCAGGATCTCATCGCGCACCTCACCAACGGCGATCAAGTGGAGGGCAAAACCATTCTCCTGACAGTCGTGGCTGAGACTCTCTGCCAGAAATGGCTTGGGCGGACCATTGACAGCCGCATTCAGGATCACACCGATATGCCCGACCGGCTTCAGAGCCGTCAGGCGATTCAGCATCGACAAGGCCAGTTCCCCCGGTTCTGAGGCAAGATTCTCTTCCCTGGAAGAGTCTTTGAGATCGGCGGCGAAACGGAAGCCGTCCTGAGAAATGACCGGCAAGCGCAGCGGGCGAGGGTTCAGCTCCGCGGAAGAGTCCGCATCGGCTTCGCTGACCTGCTGAAGCTGCCTCATAAAAAGTCCGGACCGGTAAAAACATGCCGAGCGCAACTCGCCTTCGGGCATGGACATCAGGCAATCGAGAACACCGCGAATACCAGGTGTGGTTTCTGACGCCGCGCGCAAGGTCTGAGGGAGAACCATGCCTAATCCCAGGCGCCGGACGGGGGCGACGCGGCTCATCGTATAATTCAAAACCGGTTGGCCATCCACCCAAGTGCGAAGGTCCAGGGGGCGAAGCGCGGGATCAAGTTGCTCGTCATCCTCCAGGTGCACGGACTCCAGGCGCACGGAAACCTGCAGTCTCAGCCCGCCTCGCGTAAGCCTTTGAATCCTGGGCACGGTGAGGTGTAGCGGACGCGGACCGGACCTGAGCGCGGGAGAAACCGGCTCGTTCTTCAGCGCTGACTCGCCAAACTCCCTCCTCAGCTTCGCCAGAAAAGGCTCGAACCTGGGCTCACGAAGCAATTCCATCGCATAGCGCGCGACCGCCCGCGTGAGAGACTGGGGCGAATCCACCATTTCCGCCAGGGCTATCAGGGCGCGCTGATCTCCAAGCCGGTAGAGCCCCAAGAGCCCGTAGGCTCTAACCTTCGGTTGTGAGTCCCGGCGCGCCTCTTCAAAGACCACCCGCGCTATGGGCTGATTGTCGAACCATAGCGATTTCAAGATACTCACCCGAACCCGAGGATCAGCCTCTTCCCGGTACAGTTCAAGGAGATGGCGGCCGTTAGGCAAAGAGGAGCCCAAGAGAGCCGCTCGCGCACGCAGGCGCGGGTCGTGGGTGTCTTTCAAGGCAGGCAATGCCGCGGCGAGGTTCGCCAGGCCGTTCATCTGAACGACTGAATCGAACAGGCACAGGATCTCATTGACGCGGTCCAAATGCTGCGGAACAAGCAGCTCCGCCAGCCTCTTGGCAATGCGCGTGTGAAGCCGCGGCTCCACGGCATGCGCCGTGGAAAGCACTTCCCGAAACCGGATGCGATCGGTCTCGTAGACGCTCTGGAGAACGGGGAGCAGGTAGCCGCGCCCAAGTATCAGACCCAACAGGGCTTTCTCGGACTCCGCAGGCAAGAGGCGTTCCCTGAGGATTCCGATCGACTCATCGATGGCGCTTTGGCCGCCAGCTTCCATCAGTTCATCAACACGACGGGTCCAGCGAGTCCGGTCCGCAGGGAGCCGGACGAGACATTCCCTGAGTTCTTTTGCCAAAAGTTCTCTGGCCAGAGGCTCGCTGACGGTCTCAGTCACACCTCACATATCGGACGGTTCCCCGAAAACCATTAGAGCCGAAATGCAGACTCAGTCTGACGGCTTCAAGTCGTGAATCTCCTGAAGACTCCAAACCCGCAAGGGGTCCCGCAACCGGCTTTCAACCGCGTCCGCGGCAGCCCGGGCGCCGCTCATGGTGGTGATACAGGGCACCCGGCTCATCACTGCATTGCGGCGGATGGACCGCTCATCTTCAAAAGTGTGCGCGCCGGTGGTGGTGTAGATGGCTAGCTGCAGGGCTCCGCCCTTCATCAGATCCACCGCGTTGGGACGGCCCTCGTTCACCTTGAAGACGATCTTGACCTTGAGCCCGGCGGCTTTCATCAGGGCGGCGGTCCCGCGAGTTGCCGCCAGCTCGAATCCGGCAGCGGCCAGGCGGCGTGCGATATCGACGGCCTCCACCTTGTTCCGGTCGTTCACGCTGAAGAAGACCCGGCCGGACTGGGGCAGAGGGCTGCCCGCGCTTTGCTGGGCCTTGCCGAATGCCTCGCCGAAGTTGTTGCCGACGCCCATGACCTCGCCGGTGGACCGCATTTCCGGTCCAAGCACCGGATCGACGCCGGGGAATTTGTTGAAGGGGAAGACGGGGCTCTTGACGAAGACTTTCTTCACCGGCAGCAAGCCCGTAGTCTGACCGCCGGTCAGAGCGCCTAAATCCTTCAGCTTTTGCCCCAGCATAAGGGCCACGGCGATCTTGGGCAACGCGACGCCCGTCGCCTTGCTGACGTATGGGACGGTGCGGGAAGCGCGCGGATTGACTTCGATAATGAAAACCTTGCCGTCCTGGATGGCGAACTGGATATTCATCAACCCGATGACGTGCAGAGCCCGCGCCAGCTTCTCCGTGTAGTCGCGGATGACAACCAGCTCGCTCTCCGCGATGGACTGGGTGGGCAGCACGCAGGAGCTGTCGCCGGAGTGGATACCCGCCTCCTCGATGTGCTCCATGATGCCGCCGATCAACACGTCCTCGCCGTCTGACAATGCATCGACGTCGATCTCCACGGCGTTTTCCAGGAACCGGTCGATCAGCACGGGGCGGTCGGGCGAAAAGAGCACGGCTTCCTGCATGTAGCGGCGCACCGTGGCCTCTTCGTAGGCGATCACCATAGCTCGTCCGCCGAGCACGTAGCTGGGCCGCACGAGCACCGGGTAGCCGAGGCGTCCCGCCGTCGCCACTGCCTCATCAACGCTCGTCGCCGTCCCCCACTCGGGTGACGGAATGCTGAGTTCGGTGAGCAGCTTGCCAAAAAGCCTGCGGTCCTCGGCAAGGTCGATATTCGCCGGATCGGTGCCGATGATGGGCACGCCGGCGCGCTTCAACGGTAGCGCCAGATTCAACGGCGTCTGACCGCCGAACTGCACGATGACGCCGTCGGGTTTCTCGGTGTCGTAAATGTTGAGCACCTCTTCGAGCGTCAGGGGCTCGAAGTACAGGCGGTCGCTAGTGTCGTAGTCGGTCGAGACGGTCTCGGGGTTGCAGTTGACCATGATCGACTCGACGCCAAACTCCTGCAGCGCGAAACTCGCATGGCAGCAGCAGTAGTCGAACTCGATGCCCTGGCCGATGCGATTCGGACCGCTGCCCAGGATCATCACCTTCTTGCGGTCCGTCGGCGCCGCTTCGCACTCGCTTTCGTAGCTCGAATAAAGATACGGCGTGAAGCTCTCGAACTCCGCCGCGCAGGTGTCGACGCGATTGAAAACGGCGCGGACGCCCAGGGCTTTGCGCCGCGCGCGCACAGCCAGCGGCTCGGTCTTCCAAAGCCGGCTCAGGGCCGTGTCGGAGAGCCCTTCGCGCTTGGCGCGGCGCATCTCTTCGACCGTCACCTTTTCGAGCGACTTGCCGGCGAGCGTCTTCTCATACTCGACGCCGTCGCGAATCTGACGCAGGAACCAGGGATCGATCTGAGTGCGCTCAAAAACGTCTTCGATGGTCCAACCTTTTTCGAAGGCAAAGTGAACGTAACCGAGGCGCTCGGGATTGGGCGTGGTGAGGCGCTGCGGCAGCAGCCGCTCCTCGTACTTGACATCGGAACTCTTGCCAGTCTCCAAGCCGCGAATGCCCTTGTTCAGGGCCTGCCGGAAGGTGCGCCCGATGGCCATCACCTCTCCGACCGACTTCATTTGCGTGGTCAGCACGGACTCGGCGCCGGGGAATTTCTCGAACTGCCAGCGCGGGATCTTCACCACCACATAGTCCAGCGTGGGCTCGAAACAGGCCGGCGTTTTCAGGGTGATGTCGTTGGGGATTTCGTCCAACCGGAAACCGACGGCGAGCTTGGCCGCGATCTTCGCGATGGGGAAGCCGGTCGCCTTCGAGGCCAAGGCCGAGCTGCGCGAAACGCGCGGATTCATTTCGACGATCACCATGCGCCCGTCTTCGGGATTGATGGCGAACTGGACGTTGGATCCGCCGGTGTCGACGCCGATTTCGCGCAGGCACTTGATGGCGCCGTCGCGCATCATCTGGTACTCGCGGTCGGTGAGCGTCTGCGCCGGAGCGACGGTCACGGAATCGCCCGTGTGCACGCCCATCGGATCGAAATTCTCGATAGAGCAGACGATGATGGCGTTGTCGGCCAGGTCGCGCATCACTTCGAGCTCGAACTCCTTCCAGCCGAGCACGCTCTCCTCGGCGAGCACTTCGTGGACCGGCGAGAGATCGAGTCCCTTTTCGAGGATCGTTTCGAGGTCTTCGCGGTTGTAAGCGATGCCTCCGCCCGTGCCGCCGAGCGTGAAGCTCGGGCGGAGGATGAGCGGGTAGCCGATCTTTTTGGCAAACTCCAGCCCGTCGCTGATGGTCTTCAGCAGGCGCGACTGCGGCGTTTCCAGGCCGATCTTGCGCATCGCGTCCTTGAACAGGAGGCGATCTTCGGCCTTCTTGATGGACTCGATTTTGGCGCCGATCAGCTCGACGCCATACTTGTCGAGAACTCCAGCCTCGGCGAGATCGACGGCCAGATTGAGGCCGGTCTGCCCGCCGACGGTGGAGAGCAGCGCGTCGGGCCGCTCTTTGCGGATGATCTCGGTGGCATGTTCGACGGTCAGCGGCTCGATGTAGGTCCGGTCGGCGAGGTCCGGGTCGGTCATGATCGTCGCCGGGTTGGAGTTGATCAGGATGACTTCGTAACCCTCGCCGCGGAGCGCCTTGCACGCCTGCGCGCCGGAGTAGTCGAATTCGCAGGCCTGGCCAATCACGATCGGTCCCGAGCCGATGATCAGAATGCGCTTCAGGTCAGTTCTCTTAGGCACCGGCGGACTCCCCCATCGACTCTCTCATCATTGCGGCGAAATCGTCGAACAGATACTGCGAGTCGTGCGGGCCGGGCGCCGCCTCCGGGTGGTACTGCACGCAGAACAGCGGCAGGCCGCGGTGGCGCAATCCCTCCACGGTCTGGTCGTTGAGGTTGATGTGCGTCAGCTCGACTTCGCTGTCTTTGAACGAGTCGGGATCCACGCAGAAGCCGTGGTTCTGCACGGTGATTTCGACCTTGCCCGTACGGCGGTTCAGCACCGGATGGTTGATGCCGCGATGGCCGAACTTCAGCTTGAAGGTCTTGCCGCCGAGGGCGAGGCCCAGAATCTGGTGACCGAGGCAGATGCCGAAGATCGGCGTACGGCCGATCAGCTTGCGGATCTGCGTGGCCTGGAACTGGAGCGGCTCGGGGTCGCCGGGTCCGTTGGATAGAAAGACGCCGTCGGGCTTCAGAGCCAGCACATCCTCGGCGGTGGTGCCGGCGGGCACGACGGTCAGATGGCAGCCGACCGTGGCCAGCCGGCGCAGGATGTTGCGCTTGATGCCGTAGTCGAAGGCGACGACGTGGAAGCGGCCCGGCGCGCCATTGTGAATGCGCTCGGACGGAGAGCAGGGTTTGGCCGGCTCGGTCCAGCGGTAGGACTCCGCCGTGCTTACGCGTGTGGCGAGATCGAGGCCAGCCATGGACGGGCTGTTCTTTGCGATCTCGACGAGGTCGGCGGGGGAGTGGCCGGCCGTGGACAGCGCACCGCGCAGCACGCCACCCGAACGGAGTTTGCGCACGATGGCGCGCGTGTCCAGCTCGGAGACGACCGGAACGCCCTGGCGGGCCAGGAATGCGTCGGCGGTCTCACTGGAGCGCCAGTTGCTGGGGACCTCGCTCCATTCGCGAACGATGAGGCCCTCGATCCAGGCGCGGGCCGCCTCGTCGTCGTCGGCGTTGGTTCCGTAATTTCCGATCTGGGGATTCGTCAGAATGACGATTTGTCCACTGTAAGAGGGATCGGTGAAAACTTCCTGATAGCCGGTGAGGGAAGTATTGAAAACGACCTCACCGGTGCGCACGGTCCGTGCGCCATACGCGCGACCCTGAAAAACGCTTCCGTCCTCCAGGGCCAGGATGGCAGTCTGCTGCAACGGATCTCCTTCGGGGATTTCTTTCTATTTCAGCACGCCGGGCAAGCGGGGACAAGACGGGTGGCAAGGCGGATTGTGTACAGGCGTCCGGCACGAGCCACTGCGGCGACGCTGGTGTTGCTGGCGAGGAGCGCTCCGGCGCGTTGGCAAGAAGCGTGTTTTCAGCAGGTTGCCGCCCGCCTGGGATCGCCGATCTCCAGATCGGCTGAAGTTCTTGAGTGGCTGACAACCGGAGCCGATCTGGAGATCGGCGCTCCCGGGCGGAACTGAGCCGATCTGGAGATCGGCGGTCCCGGGCGGCTAACGCAGGTAGTCTTCCAGCCGGACCTTCTCGCCCGTGCGTTCGTCGCGATACTTCACAATCACCGGGGTGTAGAGCGAAATGCCCCATTCCTGGCCTTTACCGCGAGCCACGGCGCGCGAGCCGGAGACCACCACGGCGTCGCTCGGAACGATGAGCGGCGTGTCATCGGTCGCGGAGTAGATCTCGCCACGCACCAGGTCGTAAATCGGCGTCGAGCGATTGAGGATGACGCCCGAGCCGAGAACGGCGCGGCTCTTGACGACCGTTCCTTCGTAGATGCCGCAGTTGCCGCCGACGAGGACTCCGTCTTCGACGATCACCGGCATTGCGCCGATCGGTTCCAGCACGCCGCCGATCTGCGCAGCGGCCGAGATATGACAGGCGTCGCCGACCTGCGCGCAACTGCCGACCAGAGCGTGCGAATCGATCATAGTGCCGGAGCCGACCCAGGCGCCCACGTTGATGTACATCGGCGGCATGCAGGTGACGCCGCGCCCGAGGTAGCAGCCATCGCGAATGCTCGACCCGCCGGGCACGACGCGCACGCCGCTGGCGTCGTCGAGTTGCCGGACCGGGTAAGTGGACTTATCGAAGTACGGCTGCTTCGCAGAGTTTACCGACATGTCGACGATGACGCCCATCCGGAAGCCGAGCAGGATGCCCTTCTTCACCCACGGATTGACGCGCCAACCGGTAGGCGTGGACGAGTCGGGCTCGGCGGCGCGCGCTGCCCCGCGGTTCAGAGCGTCTTTGAAACGCGCGAACAGCGCGAAGTGCTCCGGAGTATAGGACTCGGGAGCGTTGTCAAACAACGCTTCGATTTCGATTTGCACTGGAAAAACCTCTATCTGATTGAACGGCTGCCACCATGCCTCGACACGAAATCAGGCCACAGCAAGGCGTCTTGCCGCGAGCGGCTACGCCCCCCCGGGAACGCCGATCTCCAGATCGGCATCAACAACATATCCACCGCTCCCTCACGGTCGCGGCTCCGCTCGCTAGTTCGAAAACAAGCCCGACTCGATCAGCGTCTGTTCAATTCGCTCACGGGAGGCCTGGGACGGCGGGAGCATCGGCAACCGGTAGACCGGCGAGAGCAAGCCCATTCGAGCCATTGCCCACTTGACCGGGATCGGGTTGGATTCGACGAAATTCACTTCCATCAGCGGCAGCCACTTGCGCTGCAGCGCCCGCGCGTCTTCGAACCGTCCGTCCAGACAGGCCTGCGCGAGCGCGGCCATTACGGCGGGGATCACGTTCGACGCGACGCTGATGACGCCCCTGCCGCCCAGACCTGCGACAGCCAGCGTGATGGCGTCATCGCCCGAGAGCACGGCAAAATCCGGCGGCAGCGTGGCGCACAGGTTAGCGATTTGCGCGATGTTGCCCGAGGCTTCCTTCACGCCCACAATGTTGTCGATCTCCGCGAGACGCCGCAGGGTGGCGGGCTCGACGTTCACGCCGGCGCGGCCGGGAACGTTGTAGACGACGATCGGGAGCTCGACGGCGTTGGCGATGGCCAGGAAGTGCTGGTACAGGCCTTCCTGGCTCGGCTTGTTGTAATACGGCGTAACGGAGAGCAGGCCGTCCACGCCCAGCGCTTCCATTTCACGAGCGAGGGCAACCACCTCTCCGGTGTGATAGCCGCCGCAGCCGGCGAGCACGGGCAGCTTGCCCTTGGCCTCTTCGAGCGCGATCTCGACAACGCGGTGATGCTCATCGGGTTCGAGCGTCGGATTCTCACCCGTGGTGCCGCATGGGACCAAGAAGTGAATACCCGCCTCGATCTGTCTGCGAACGAGGGCGCGAAAGGTCTCCTCGTCGAGAGACAGGTCCGGGCGAAATGGCGTAACAAGTGCTGTCCCGCAACCCTGAAAGCGCACGTGGCTTACTCCTTGCCTTCGGAAAACAATATCTCCGCGAACTCGCGGACGCCCTTGTGGGTAGCCCCCCAACTGGCGGCCTGCAGCGCGCCGTACGCAAAGCCCTCGCGGCCACGCGCCACGTGCCGCACGGTCAACGTGTCCGCCAGGGAATCGAAACCGATCTCGTGCGTGCCGGGATGCGCCCCGGCGCGATTGGACGCGACGTCCACCTTGCGGTCATAGCCCGCTGCCCGCATGTCTTCCACCAGGCGGAGCAGCGTGCCCGAGGGTGCATCTTTTTTGGCGCTATGGTGGATCTCCCAGGCCCAGGATTCGTAGCTGGACTGGCGGGACATCCAACGCGCGGCCTCGGAGACAACCCGGCGCAGGATGTTCACTCCAATCGAAAAGTTCGCGCTGTAAACGAGCGTTCCATCGTTCGCCTCAAAAGCAGCCCGCACGCGATCGAGCTCGCCCATCCAGCCGGTGGTGCCGCAAACCGTGGGAACCTTCAACTCGGCCAGGCGCAACAAGTTTCCCACCGCGATCGAGGGGGCGGTGAACTCGATGGCGGCATCGATGCCGGCGAAGTTCGCCGCGGTCAGTCCCGCGCCGTCTACGTTGTTGAACTCGTCGAGTTTGAGCGCGACAACAGAGCCGGACTCGATCGCCAGACGCTCAATCATCCGGCCCATTTTGCCGTAGCCAATCAGGGCGAGTCTCATACTTCAAACACCCGCGGATCCAGTTCGGAGAAAAACTCAGCGTGGAGCGCCTTGACGGCGCGCACGAGGTCAGCGTCGTCCACCACCAGGCTGAAGTTCAGCAACGATGCCCCTTGAGAGATCATGCGTACATTGACGTCGCGCACGGCGCCGAAGATGCGGGCGCTGATGCCGGGCGTGTCACGAATCGCCTCTCCGACGAGACAGACGACCGCCTGGTCCGGGGTGATAGTGACCTCCGCGATGCGCGACAACTCGGCTTCGATCTCGGCCAGCGATTGCGTATGGTCAATGGTCAGAGACACGCTTACTTCCGTGGTCGCCACCATATCCACGGGCGTCCGGTAACGATCGAATACTTCGAAGATGCGGTGCAGGAAGCCATGCGCCATCAACATGCGCAGGCTGCGGATATTGACAACCGTAATCCCGCGTTTGCAGGAGATCGATTTCACCGGGTTGGTGGAATGGACAATCGCGCCGACCACGCGCGTGCCTTCCACATCGGGGTGGCGCGAATTGAGAATGCGAACGGGAATATCCTTCTCCACGGCCGGCAGGAGCGTGGAGGGATGGAGCACCTTGGCGCCAAAGTAGGCGAGTTCGGCGGCCTCGTTAAACGAGATGGTCTTCAGGAGATGGCCGCCGGGCAGGATGCGCGGGTCGCAGGTCAGCATGCCATCCACGTCGGTCCAGATCTGGATCTCCTCCGCGCCGATGCCGGCGCCGGCGATGGATGCGGAAAAGTCCGAGCCGCCCCGGCCGAGCGTGGTCGTGATGCCGTCCGAGGTCGATCCAATGAACCCGCCCATGACGACGACGGCGTCGCGGAGCAGAGGGACGGCCTTCTCGCGAAAACGGGCATAGGTGCGGCCGTAGAGCGGCAGGGCCTGCGTGTGGCGCCCGTCGGTCACCAGTGCCTGGCGAGCGTCCAGGTGCACACTGGGCAGCCCGAGAGCGTTGAAGGCCATGGCAACCAGGACGCTGGAGAGGCGCTCGCCGTAACTGGAGACCTCGTCCCAGAGGCGCGGCGTAACCTCGCCGGCAGACGCCACCTCGCCCAGGGTCGCCTCCAAGTCCACAAACTCGCTTTCCAACAGGTCATCCAACTTGGCGTGCTGTTCGACGGGCAGGATGGCGCCGATCTCGCGCCGGTGGAAGGCCTCCAGGTCTTCGATGTCCCGATGAGCATCTTCCAGGTTGCCCGCGGCCGCTTTCTCGGCGGCGGCGAGCAGACGGTTGGTCGTCTTGCCCATGGCCGAGACCACGACCAGCGGATGCCGGTGCTGCCGCGCCTGGACAATCTCCGCGACTCGCCGGATGGCGGCAGCCGATTCCACCGACGTGCCGCCGAACTTCATGACAATCATCGACGGATCAGACCCTCTTCCAGCATCATCTCCGCGTTAAGGACGGCAGCGCCCGCGGCGCCGCGAATTGTATTGTGGCCCATGCAAACGAACTTCCAGCCAAGCACGGGGCACTCGCGCAGACGCCCGACGCTGACAGTCATGCCGTTGCCGCGCATGGCGTCGCGCCGGGGCTGCGGACGGTTGTCTTCGTCGAGATAAATCACGGCGGGCTTGGGCGCGCTGGGCAAGCCCTTCTGCTGCGGCAGCGCGTCGAAGGCCCGATAGGCGGCAAGCAGCTCGGCCCTGGTCACTTTCTGTTCCAAGGTGACCGAGACCGCGACGGTGTGGCCGTCCACCACCGGGACCCGATTGCAGTGAGCGCTGACCGCGGCAGGCAGGTCGTCGATATGATCGCCGGCAAAGCTGCCGAGGATCTTCTGCGTCTCCACCTGCATTTTTTCTTCTTCGCCGCCGATGAAGGGGATCACGTTGCCAAGAATGTCCATCGAAGGGACGCCGGGGTATCCCGCGCCCGAGATGGCCTGCATGGTGGTGACCAGAACCGCCTTGATCCCAAATGGCTTCAGCGGCGCGAGGCCCATGGTCAAGGCGACCGTGGAGCAGTTGGGGTTGGTGACGATCTGCCCCTTCCACTTGCGCAGCTCTTTTTGCGCTTTCAACAGGCGCAGGTGGTCCGCGTTGATCTCGGGAACGAGCAGCGGCACGTCGCTATCCATGCGGTGGTTCTTCGAATTGGAGACCACGGTGTGGCCCGCCTCGGCGAACGCTCGCTCGATCTCGGTGGCAACGCTCGCGTCCATCGCCGAGAAGACGAGTTCCGGTACACCGGTAGCGGGCTTACAGTCCGAGACCGTGAGTCCAGCTACGGCCGCGGGCATGGAGCCCTCGAGCCGCCAGTTCGTGGCCTCGCAGTACTTCTTCCCGGCCGAACGGTCGCTCGCGCCCACCCACGTGATCTCAAACCACGGGTGGTTCTGCAGAAACTTCACAAAGTGCTGGCCCACCATCCCGGTGGCGCCAAGCACGCCGACTGGCGTTTTCCTGTCCATTTCTATACCAGGATCCTTCAACTGGCTAATTTGCGCCACTGGCCAGCAACTGGCGGACCAGGCGGGCGTAGATTTCAACCGCTTCAAGGAGCTGAGCCTTCGGTACCCGCTCCTCACCCGTGTGCGCTACGTGGATGGTCCCCGGGCCGATCAGGAAGGGCTGGCCCCACTGCCCGCCAAAGGCGGGGATGTCCGTTGTGTAGGCCACAACGGTGGTCTCAAAGCCCGGCAGCGACCCCAGCCGCACGGCCGGGATGCAGAGGATCTCATGGTCCTGCGCATCGTCACCGGCGGCCTGGCGAACCGCGGCCCGAAGCGGATCGGGATCGCCGACCAGGCGGAACATCAGAACCGCGCTCGCGGCGTCTGGAATGACGTTCGGGGCACGCCCGCCCGAGAGCAGGCCGATATTCAGGGTGCAGGGCCCGAGGACCTCATCGGTGGGGAGCGCGATCTTCCGGACGCGTTCCAGGACGTCGAGCAGCTTCAGAATGGCCGACTCGCCGAGTTCCGGGTAGGCGGAATGCGCCATGCGCCCGGCGGCATTCAATTCGTAACGCAGCGCGCCCTTTGAGCCCAACGCCAGGCGGTTTCCAGTCGGTTCTCCATTGACGATGAAGCGGGAGCCGCAAGGATGTCTGGCCGCGAAGTAGGCTCCGGCGCTGTCCCGTTCTTCCCCAACCACGAATAGCAGGGCGAAGTTGCGGACACCCTCCTCCAGCAAGGCGGATGCGGCGCAGAGCATCGCGGCGATGATCCCCTTCACGTCGCATGCGCCACGGCCCCAGATATCGGTATCGTCCTCACGGGACGGGAAGAACGGAGGCACGGTGTCCAGGTGCGTCGAGAGCGTGACGACAGGCTCGCCGAAGCAAGCCAGAACGTTGCAACGATCCGGCTCCACCTCGATTCGTTCGGCGCTGCCGCCGAACCTGCCGGTCAGTTCCAGAAGCCGTTGGAGCACAAACTCGCCAACGCGAGCTTCGTTGCCCGTAATGGACTCGATATCCACGAGGGTGCGGGTAAGCGAGATGACATTCATCGTTCTAACCATTTTGGCCCATCGATCCCCATGCATGCGCCAGAGCTTCACAGCAGGGGACCAGGCAGGTTGCACACTGGAAGCCGTCGACGGTTGGGCGGGGGGATGCCGCCGGGTTTCAGGAGGATTTATGAACGAATCGGTACTACGCAGACGGGCTCGGCGCACGGACGATTCCGTGGGCGCAACTAAAAAAGGTGAACGCCTTCCTGCGGGGACCAGGCAAGGCCGCCGTGAGCGGTCACTTCATTGATCGTCTGCGACGAAGGCTGGAGTTCCGAGGCCCGATAGTTCCCGCCCGCAGTCAATGAAAGGCCTCTGAATATCCGGTAAGAGAACATCAATCCGCCGTTGGCAACGTCATAGCGGCTGCCGGCTTGGGATATGCCATCCAGGCGCCTGAGCCCCGCAATAGCCGCGACGGAGAAGCGCTCAGTGAGCGAACGGCTCAAGATCGCTGTGCAGCCCTCGCTCCTGGCCACAAGAATGAGGTCGTTGCCCGGCGCGACCATCGAAGTGCAAGAAAGATCGAATCCGCCGCGCTGGAACGAATGATTGTACGTTAGCCGGCCGCCAACGAATGTTCGGCTGATGCTGTTTACAGTAGTTGTGGAGGCGACCCCGAGCAATGCGGCCACATCCGGAGGCAAAGTGACTACCGAGATCGACTTCGAATCCAAATAGGTGTCGCTGACCGAAATGCTGAACTGATCGCGCGCGGACAGGCTGTACTCTATCCCCACGAATCCACCCTGGACATTCATTTTGCCGACGCTATGAATGAAGTCCATTTCGGTAAACTGGTAGCCTAAAAAAGCTGCGAATCTGCGCGAAAATCGCGTGCTGAGCATGGCGTTGGCGCCGGGGATATTCGAGTCGCTGTAAGGACTGTCTGGACGCCGAATGAAAGAAGCCGTGCCGCCGATATTCAGCATCGTGCGGTTGGAGAGCAGGAATCCAGCACTCGCCGAAGTGCTCGAGAAGTAAGCCATTTGCTGATAGAAATCAGCGTCCACGAGGCCGTTATCCAAAGGATTGAGCCCCGTTGACGAGCCCCCGACGCCTGTGCTTCCGCCGAAAAGAAAACCGCTCGACAAGCCTATCGAGCCGAGCAAGCCCAATCCGCCGGATTGGAGTCCCGCGGAGGCCGCGCCAAACCCTCCGTCGGCAGCCCCGCCCGACTCCGAGAAATCGAGCGTCACGCGGTGGGAGACCTGCGAGCTGACCGCGAGGGTCGCCACGTTCGAGGACTTCCAGCCTTCCCGAATTCCCGCCGACCGGCCCAGGTAATCGGTCCCAGCCCCGGAATAGCCGAGAATTATATAGGTCCGGTGGAAGGCTTTCGCCGCGGACAACCCACCGCTGATACTGACCGCCCGGCGGACGTCCCCTAAAGTGTCGGCTGGTGCATCGAGGTAAGTATCGTAGACGCCGTCCACTGCGAGCCACGGCTGGAAAGCGCCTCCGCCGGAGGAACCTTGCTGGTCCGCCACGCGAGGGTCTCTCATGCTGCCTAGCCCGCCCGACTGCGCCCAGGCCGAGACGCAAGCCAGCAAGGAGGCCGATAGAACACGTCTAATAGTCATGGGAAGCTATAGCTTACCGCGAAACTCCAGCCAAGAGAGAGGAATTGCGGTGCAGTCTGGTACGAGTTGCGCCGCCGGCTCCCGGGCCGGCGGCGCGGACGCGCGGAGGACGAACTAGTGCGGCCACCCCAACTCCGTTTCTCGCTCCGCCGGCCGGGGGTGCGAAATGCCGCTTCACGACGTCTGGATTCAACTCGATGACGCGGACACCGCCGCCAGCCACGCCGCCGGGCCTTCCGGCGGCTGGCATTCACTTTGTCGCGAGACTAATTCAAGAATCAAGCACCGCACCGGCGGTTACGGCCGCTTGCCTTTCTGTTCATAGCGGATCCTGGATCCCTTGGACTCGCAGTACTTGTTGAACTCCTCGATCATTGGGGGCGTCCACTGCGTGTCGATCTCGCCTGGAGTGTATTTGTGCTCCCGCAGCATTTTGTGGCCCCACTCATCGACCATATGGATCCGCTCGGCCTCGTTGGCCACGCGCTCCGCCAGATACGGCGGGATGAAGGTAACACCCTCCGGGTCGCTGACCACGACGTCGCCGGGGAGGACGGTGACGTGGCCGATGCGGACCGGGATGTTAATGCCGGCGAGAGTTACTTCGCGCAGCGCGGAGGGGTGGAAACCGCGGGCGTAAATCTGAAAGCCCTCGATTTCGGAGTTGCCAGAGACGTCCCGGATCGACCCATCGACGACCAGGCCGGTTCCCGTCTTAGCCATGATCGACGTGCCGAGATTGTCGCCGATAATGGTGCCGTCCTCGATCTTGCCGAACAGGTCCACCACCATGACGTCGCGCTTGCCCAGAGTGTCGATCACCCAGGAGTTTTGTCCCCGGCTGACACGGCCCTCTTTCTTCCCGTTCTCGACAATGTAGTTGTTGAAGTCGGGCCGCAGGGGCACGAAAGAGCAGGTGACCGCGCGGCCTACGAGGCGGGGGCCGCCCGGCTTTACGTTCACAGTTTTAAAGTTGCCTTCGAACTGAAGGTTATAGCCGGCGGAACGCAGAGTTCCCCAGGCTTCTTCGGCATCGACGTTCGCCAGTTTGTCCAGAATCTCGTCTGGCACCTTGGGCCGCCCATCCGGGAAGCGTTCACCCTTCCATTCGCTGGTGATCGCAATCAATTGATCCTTGGTAAACATGCCCAACTGGGCCATTGCCGGCAGCGCGAACAGCGCAGCGAACAAACCAACTTGCGTGATTTTGCGTGTCATCGATTCCCGTACTCCTTATTCGAAGCGTACTGAAGCCAGCGGCATGCACAAGGCATGCCGTTACCAAAACTTGTGCCCGCTCAGGAAGGCGGCCACGAGGGTGGATAGCCGCGTGATACCGGGCGGATTGTAGTTTTGAACCCAAACCTGCATGGAAAACTGACCCGGAAAGCTGGCATCCTATCACACCGGTGCGAAGGACCTTCCCCTCGACAGAGTAGCGGACAATTCGGATGACGAAGACTCAAATCGCACCGGGCACCCCCGCCGGAGTTGCGCTTCGGCTGCCTGGCAACGGTTACAGGGACGATTTGTGAAGCGATTTGAGGCAATCCTGTGGCGAAGACCGGGAAGCGGCCGGATGGATATGCTGGGTGAGTATGCCTTCCGTCTGCGTATTCTGTGGTTCTTCGAATTCCGTACCGGATGTTTTCTTTGAGGCCGCGAGAGCGACGGGGCGGGCGCTCGCGTCCGCCGGGTGGACGGTCGTGTACGGCGGCGCGCGTAACGGGTTGATGGGCGCGTTGGCCAATTCGGCGTTGGAGGCGGGCGGGCGCGTGGTGGGCGTAATCCCTCGCACGCTGGTCGAATGGGAAGCGGCTTACGACGGCCTGTCGGAACTCCGCGTTGTCGAGACGCTGCAGGAGCGGAAGGCGCTCATGGTTGAACTGAGCGACGGATTCCTCACCCTGCCGGGAGGATTCGGGACCTTGGACGAGTTGTTCGAGGTCCTCACATGGGCCATGTTGAGGCTGCACGATAAGCCGTGCGTCCTGGTGAACACGGATGGCTTTTACGACGATCTGCTCGCATTCGCGAAACGGGCAGGCGAGGCTGGGTTCGTGACCCAGGAGTCCGGCGAGCGGCTGCTGGTCGCTCCGGATCCCGCAGGTGCGCTACGCCTGATCGGCGAGCGGTTGAACGGAGTTGCAGGCCGCTGAAATGGTCCAAAGTGGGAGGGGAATCATGGAGAGACGTTCATTTGTGCTCGCGACTGCCGGCGCGATGGCAGCCAGCGCGAAGGATCACGGCCAGGCCTCAGCGGAGGCGAGTGTTTTGCTGAAGCCGAAACCTCTCGCGCCCGGCGATACCGTAGCGCTCATCACGCCCGCGACGTATGTCTCCAGTCCCGATGCGCTGCAACTGGCCCGGCGCACGGTGGAGTTCCTCGGCTTGAAGTGGAAGCCGGGCCGGAACCTGGGCAAGCGCAGCGGATATCTGGGCGGCTCGGTGGAAGAACGGGTGGCCGATCTGCACGAAGCGTTCCTCGACCCGGATGTCAAAGCAGTTCTGTGCACGCGGGGAGGTTACGGCTCGGCGATGCTGCTGGACAGGATCGACTTCGATCTGATCCGGAAGCACCCGAAAATCTTCGTCGGCTATAGCGATATCACCGCCCTGCATATGGGCATTCACCAGCAGTCGAGAATTGTCACGTTCCATGGCCCGATGGCTCTGGCCGGCTTCCCCGACTATACGCTGGAGCACTTCAAGCGGGCGCTGTTCGACCCGCGCCCGCTGGGTGTGTTGAGCAATCCGCCGGAGGGCCGCGTCATCCGGCCGAAGCACCCCACTCGAACGCTGCGGGGCGGCCAGGCAACGGGCCCGCTGATTGGCGGCAACCTGACGCTGATCGCGTCCATGATGGGCACGCCGTGGGAGATTCAAACGGACGGTAAGCTATTGTTTCTGGAGGATGTTGGCGAAGAGCCGTACTCCATGGACCGGATGCTGACGCAACTCCGCCTGGCGGGCAAGTTCCGCGGCATCCGGGGCCTGATTCTGGGTGAATGCCTGGAGTGCACACCGCGCCAGTTCCAACCGGGATTCGAGTCCAGCTTCGCGCTCGGCGAGGTGTACGACAACATCCTCGGCGATCTGAAGGTACCCACCTTTTCGGGGCTCACGATCGGCCACACGGACGACCAGTTGACCCTGCCTTTGGGAGTGCGTGCGACCCTCGACGCCGACGCGGGAACGCTCTCTATCGACGAAGAAGCGCTTGACAACCGGGCGTAAGTTAAATCGGGTGGACCCGTAGCCCAGACGCTCCGCCGCCGCTCGTGATTCAGCGAAAATCTGCAGACAATTGAGGGCTCGCTCGACGCACCTGTTGAGCGAGCCCTCGCGGTTTTGTCCGGATGAACGTTTTCCCGGGTTAACGAGCGGCAGAGCGCAAGGGTTATCCCCCAAACGTAACTACAAGAGGGATGGAATGAAGACCAACGCAATCATGCTCACAATCGCGGCTCTCGCCATGGCGCTGCTGGTAGGCTGCACGCAGGCGCAGGTTCTCGCGTCGCTGGAGGCATCGGTAGCCGCCACGGAGACGCTTGTAGCTTCCCTGGAGGTGGCTGGAAAGATCAGCCCTGCCACCGCGGACGAGATCGAGACTGCGATCGCCGACCTGCCTGCCGCCTTCCAGGAAACCGCGGCCGAGCTTTCTTCCAGCGACAGTGCAGCGGCCCGGGCTGTGAAGATCGCCGAGTACTACTCAGCGACGATCGTTGCGCTACAGGCGCTGCCCCCCGAGGCCCAGGTTTATGCCTCGGCCATCTCGGCCAGCATTCAGGCGTTTCTGTCCGCGCTGCAGCCGGCCCAAGCCACCCGCTCGTCAGTGCGCGCCGGAGAGCCCGAAAAGTTCGACGTGAAGCGGCTGAACGCGATTGCCACCCGCGCGACCGTACTCGGCGTGCGGCTCGCTGAACTAAGGTCCGGCGCCCCGGTCGTGGGAGGCGGAGGCGCGAAGTGACCGACCTGACCACGCTCGTGCGGAATCCGTCGCATATCCTCTACGTTTATCTGGCGGTGTGGGCCATGTCGGCTCTGGCCCACACGATGCCTGTGCCGGACGCCAAATCGGGCAAGGGATACCAGTGGGTCTACAACCTGCTGCAGTTCCTGCTGGCCAACCTGGGCAAGCTCCAAGGTTTTGCGGCGACGCCCGCGGATCGGTAGCGTCCAAATCGTGCTTCAGGGCAGATTCGAAGCAGAGGGTTCGCTCAGGGTTGCCGCTTGCGCAGCTTCCGAAGCAGCTTTAGCTCTTGTCGCAACTGCTCCACCGTTTCAGAATTCGGAACTGAAAGATACTGAATCAGGAACCCAAGAAGGAGTAAGATGAATCCAACGGTGACAAGGAATGGCCGCTCAACGTTTACAACGGCAGCAGGGCGAGCGTTCTCCCACTCGGGGCATCTGGCAATGCCAAATCCGGTTCCTTTATGGGCAGGATCATCTATGATCAGTGCCCTGCCGTTCGCACAAAGCGCAGTGCGATGGTCTGCGGTGGTGACGATCTTTAAATTGGAAGAGGTTGCCTGAAATGAGAGCCATATCAATGCCGTCCCGGCCAAGTTCAGTGCCAACGCGAATTTCTGCCATCCACGAGATCCAAGCACGACTAAGGACCCTAAGTCTATCCGATTGCTTCGTCACATTCATAGCCGTTTTTGGGATTGTGGGTGGGATCTGGTCGTATTTTCTTCGTCATCCCTAGCTGCTCAAGTCCTACTCCAGCAATTCGCTAAACGTCCAGACATACTCCGTGCTCCTTCTTTGCCTGACAAGTGCCCCAAGCCATTGGAAAGCGAAACGGCCGTGTCGAGAGTTGTGATAGAACGAGGCTAATGAAATACGCCCTGCTTCTGCTGGCGCCCGCGCTTCTTCTTGCGCAGGGTCCGAAGTCCGAACTGCTCTGGCCGGAGGGCGCGCCCGGCGCCGTTGGCCAGGAGGCGGTGGACAAGCCTTCGATCGATTGGTACCGCCCCGCCAACTCGAACGGCGCGGCCGTTCTGGTCTGTCCCGGCGGCGGCTACGGCGGTCTGGCGCTGGACCACGAAGGCAAGCAGATCGGCGAGTTTTTCAACTCGTTCGGCGTGACGGCCGTAGTGCTGCACTACCGGCTCGGACCGCGCTACCACCACCCGGCTCCGCTCGACGATGCGCGCAAGGCGATGCGAACGATTCGGGCGCGCGCGGCGGAATACGGAATCGACCCGAAGCGAATCGGCGTGATGGGCTTCTCCGCGGGCGGTCACCTGGCTTCGACGCTTTCCACTCATTACCAGGAAGGAGAGCGTCCCGATTTCTCGATTCTGGTCTACCCCGTCATCAGCTTCACGACCATTTATACGCACAGCGGTTCGATGTGGAACCTGCTGGGCAATCCGCCCGATCCGGAACAGGTCTGGAATCTGTCCAACGAGTTGCAGGTCACCCCGCGAACCCCTCCGGCGTTTCTGTTTCATACCAGCGGCGACACCGCGGTTCCATCCGAGAACAGCGTGCGCTACTATCTGGCTCTGCGGAAAGCCGGAGTCAAGGCGGAAATGCACATCTACCAGGAAGGCGAACACGGCGTGGGACTGGCGCAAAAGAACCCCGTGCTTTCGACCTGGCCCGCGCTGCTGAAGAACTGGCTGGCCGTGAATGGTTGGGTACCGCAAAACGTGAAGTAACCGCGACGGCCTGCACTTGCATCTAACGACAGAGGACAAATGCGGCGTTCGCTTGCAATTTGCGCGCTGATGGCCACACTGGCGGCGGGTGTGTTCGCGCGCCAGGATCCGCCGGCTGAGCAGAAGCCTCCCAGTGACCAGACGCCTCCACCGAAGACGGACGACCCTGGCCGTCCGGTGCTGCGGCATGGCGGTCCCGCCCAAAAGCACACCGATTCGGGCCCCGCCAAGTCTGAAGCGAACATTCCGCAATCGATCCGCGATTTGCCGAAAGACGAGGCGGCGACAGTTCCCAAAGAGCCGGAAGAACGCCAACCGGTCGCGGCGCCAACGGCGGCGCAGCCCGTGCGACGGATGGTGGTGGGCGATCCTCTGATCGCCAAAGCGCGCAAGGCGGTTTTCGAATACGTGGACAGCCTGCCCAATTTCGTCTGCGACCAGATCACCAAGCGGTACGAGAGCCACAAGATCCAGACCGACTGGAAGTATAAGGACCGCCTGGAGGTCGAACTGCTTTTTTTGAACGGCAAAGAGGATTACCGGAACGTCCGCCATAATGGCAAACCACTGAAGAAGGGCTCGCCCGAGGACAGCGGGCAATGGTCCACCGGCGAATTCGGCTCGCTGCTCGCCGCGCTCTTCCACTCCGAAACCAATGCGAAGTTCAAATACCGGAGCACGTCCACGGCCGATGGTATTGAAGCAAAGGTGTACGAATACAGTGTGTCCAAGGCTGAATCGCATTGGGAAATCCGCATGGGCTACAGCGTCAAGCCGTCTTACAGCGGCGCCGTGTGGATCGATCCCGCAAGCGGCAAAGTGTTGCGCGTCGAGATGGGGACCAAGTCCCTGCCCACGGGCTATCCGGTAGACAAGGTGGAGACGATTGTCGATTACAACTGGGTCTTGATCGGCGGCACGAAGTACCTGATGCCGGTGAAGAGCGACAATCTCGCCTGCCAGGCGGGAACCTTCGACTGTACGAAGAACGAGATCGAATTCAAGAACTACCGCAAGTTCGCCGTCGAGTCGAACGTGCTGGCAGTTGATAGCGATATCAGCTTCCCGGACGAGGATACGGATAAGTCGAAGAAACCCGCCGGCAAGCTCGATCCGCCTCAAATCACGGTGAAACCGGAAGACAAGCCACAGCAGGACTGAGACCGGGCCGCGCCCCTGGGAACGCCGATCTCCAGATCGGCTCTTATCGCCCGCGTGAGCGGCAACTCCAATGCGCATTCGCGCGCCCCGAAGCCGGCCCACCGTTGCCGGCGGCCGAAGCATGAGCCAGACGGAGCCGATCTGGAGATCGGCGTTCCCAGGAGCACGATGATTGCGCCTGCTCCGCGGCAAAGGACTTAAGGCACGCAGTGGCCGAGCACACACTCTCCGCGCAGCCTACACTGGGGAGCAGGAGTTGCTCCGTATGGACTATATCGATCCCGCCCCCCGATCGCGCCGCTGGCTGGTCTTACTGGTTGTTGCCGCCTTGGCCGTCCTGCTGGGAGGCCGCTGGCTCGCCGGAATTGCGATGGACTGGCAATGGTGGGGGGAGATCGGGCAACGCGAGACCTGGCTCGCCATGCTGGCTTATGGCACCGGGCCCGCGCTGGCCGCGGCACTCGTGGTTTTTGCCGTCTTTTTTCTGGCTCATGCGCACGGCTTGAAAGAGGCGGGCACGAGCCTGGGCGCGCATCCTCTGTATGCCCGGTTGAGCGCCCTCGCGTTGTTGCTGCTGGCTCTCATGGTGGGTCTGGCCACGGTAGATTCGTGGACGGTGGTCCGCTTCTTCGGCGGAAACGGCGCTGCGGACCTGCCTGGCGCATGGCACGACCCGGTCTTCGGAAGGTCGCTCGCCTTCTACTTCTTCGACCTGCCCTTCTACGGCATATTGGTCAGAACCGTGTTGGCGCTCGCCCTGGGAAGCGCATTCGTCTACTGGCTGACCGCACGAGGCTGGATCCTTAGCAAGCAGGCGCAGGAGTTGGGCAGTTTCGGCGAAGGCGGAATGGCGTTTGATCTGCGTTCGCTGAACCTGGGAGCAGCGCTGGAGGGCCGTTTCTTCCGCATCGCGGCCGGCGTCTTCTTTCTGGCGCTCGCGGCCCGGTTCTACCTGGATCGCTTCGATCTGTTGTTTGAAGAGCACGGCGCACTGGTCGGCGTGGACTGGGTGGATGAGCATCTCGGTCTGCCGCTGCTCGGATTGAATATTGTGGCGAGCCTGGTGGCCGCAGCCGCGTTCTTCTCCGGCCGGTTGCGATATGCATTAGCCCTGCCGGCGGCCTTCGTTGTGTACCTGGTGGTGCCCTGGGCCGCGGGAGCGCTCTACGTCCGGCCGAGCGAGATCACGATTCAGAAGCCGTACATCGAGAGGCACATCCAGGCGACGCGCGAGGCTTGGGGATTGTCGAAACGCGTGAAAGAGGCGGAGTTCGACGCTCAGCTCGGAGCCACCGTGGATCCTAACCTCCATGAGCCAGTGCTCGAGAACGTGCGCCTGTGGGACTGGCACGCGTTCCACGACACCATCACGCAAATTCAGGCTTTGCGCCTTTATTACACGTTTGTCGATACCGACGTCGACCGCTACCAGATCGACGGCCGGCTGCGGCAGGTGCTGCTGACGCCGCGCGAACTCGACGTCAGGCAGTTGCCCGCCGAAGCCCGGGCGCGCTGGATCAATCCCCACTTCATCTACACTCACGGCTACGGAGTGGTGATGGCAGAGGCGTCGAAAATCACTCCCGACGGGCTGCCGCTACTGCTCGTAAAGAACACGCCGCCCGAGATCATGACGCCATCGCTGAAGCTCACCCGGCCGGAGCTGTATTACGGCGAAGCGACGCACGAGCCGGTCTTTGTGCGGACAGGCCTGCCCGAATTCAACTACCCGTCCGGAGAAAGAAACGTCGAAAGCCGGTACGAAGGCAATGGAGGCTTCCCCGTCTCCACTTTGTTGGAACGTACAACCGCGGCCGTGGCGATGGGCGACTGGAACATTCTTCTCACCAGCTATCTGACCCCGGAAAGCAGAATGATGATCCGGCGCAATGTGCATGAGCGCATCGCCACCGTGGCCGGCTTCCTCAACTGGGATCCGGACGCGTACCTCGTCATCACCCCGGAAGGGAAGCTGGTGTGGATGATCGATGGCTATACGACCTCGTCGTCACACCCTTACTCCAAGCTGCTATCGACGCGCGATTACGGCGAGATCAACTACATGCGCAACGCGGTAAAGGCGACGATCGACGCCTACGATGGCAAGATCCACATTTATGCTTTCGACACGCAAGACCCGATTTTGCGCGCCTACCGCAAGCTCTTCCCCCACTTGATTGAAGATGTTTCCGCCATGCCCCCGGCACTTCGCGCGCACGCTCGCTACCCGGAAGATCTCTTCAAGCTCCAGGCTGAAATCTACCGCACTTACCATATGACCAACGCCGAGGCGTTCTTCAATAAAGAGGATGTCTGGGACGTCTCCCGCAGCGTCAATGGAACGTCCGGAACGCCCGAGCCGATGTCGCCAACCTACATGGTCGCGTCTCTGCCGGACACCGATCAGGCAGAGTTCCTGCTGATGACCACGTTCACGCCGCGAAACAAGCCCAACCTGATCGGGCTCATGATGGCGCGCTGCGACGGGGAGCACCTGGGAGAGTTGGACTTCCTTCAGCTTCCGAAGAGCACGCAGTTTGACGGCCCCATTCAAATCGAATCGAAGATCAGCCAGGACCAGACCATTTCAAAGGATCTGACGCTGTGGAACCAGCAAGGTTCGCAGGTATTGAGAGGCCAGATGCTGGTGCTGCCCATCGCGAAGACACTGCTCTACATCGAGCCCATCTATATCCAGGCCTCGCAATCGCCCATGCCGCAACTCAAGAAGATCGCGATGTACGCGGGCGGCCGGCTGATCTACACCGACACTTATGAGCAGGCCGTGGCCGAACTCGCGGGCTTCAAGTCCTCGCAGTCCTCGCAGCCAGCAGCGGCGGCAGCCGCAACGCCTGGGTCGCCCAAGCCTGCCGCGACGCAACCGTCGCAGACCGACTCGCTGGCCGAGGTTCGCGATCATTTGAGAAAGTATCGCGAGCTGATGTCGCAAGGTAAGTACGCCGACGCCGGCAAAGAGATCGAAGCTTTGGAGCGGATGGCGACGAAACGATAGGTGAGTGGGGCGGACCTCCAGGTCCGCGCGGGGCCTCCAGGCTCCGCATGTTTGTCCGGAGCGGGCTCTGGAGAGCCCGCGCGGACCTGGAGGTCCGCCCCACAAAACAGCGCTTAGCGCGCCTCTTCGAGCTGCAGGCTGACCCGCTCCCACTCGTCGAGGACTACTTCGAGACGGCTCTTCTTTGCCGCCAGCAGGTCCATCTGACGCCGGGTCTCTTCGGCGCTCACGAAACCTTGCAAATCCGTCTCTAACGCCGCGATCTCGCATTCCAGTCCGGTCGATTCGGCTTCAAGCTCTGCCGCGCGATCTTCGAGTTGCTTCGCCTTGATCGGATTCAGGCGCTTGACGCGCCCCTGGTCAACGTCCTGCTTCGAATCGTCGTCGTGAGCGGGGGCGGCGGTCGCCGCCGCGGCAGGAGAAGAGACATCTCCCACGGCGGATTCCTGTTGTTTCCGGAAGAGGTAATCCTCGTAATTGCCCGGATAGACCCGAACCGCGCCGTCCTTCACCTCGATGACTTTTGTCGCCAGACGATCGATGAAATAGCGGTCGTGGCTGACCAGGACGACCGTGCCCGTGAAGTGTTCCAGCGATTCGAGCAACACGTCCTTGGCCCGCATGTCCAGGTGATTCGTAGGCTCGTCGAGCAGCAGGAAATTCGCCGGGTTGAGCAACATGCGCGCCAGCGCATAACGGTTCCGCTCGCCGCCCGACAGCACGCCGATGGGCTTGAAAACGTCGTCCTCGCTGAACAGGAAACAACCAAGCAGCGTGCGCAGCTCCGTGACCGTCTTGCCGTTGGCGACCGAGCTGAGATCGTCGAGCAACTGCGATTCGGGATCGAGTTCCTTGTACTGGTCCTGCGCGAAATAGTCGGGCTGAACGTTGTAACCGATGCGGTACTCGCCCGAGGTGAGCGGCTCGATGCCGGTCAGCAGCTTGATCAGCGTGCTCTTGCCCGCGCCGTTGACGCCGACCAGCACGACGCGTTCGCCGCGATCGATCTGGAACGTCACGTCCGACAGAACCACCTTCTCGCCGTACGCTTTGGAAACGCCCACGAATTCCGCGACGATGCGGCCGCTGGGTTTCGGTTGCGGGAATGAGAAGTGGATTGCCCTTTCCTCGGGCGGGATCTCGATGCGCTCGATCTTATCGAGCTCCTTGATGCGGCTTTGGACTTGTTTCGCTTTAGTCGCCGTCGCGCGGAAGCGGTTGATGAACGCTTCGAGTTGCTGAATTCGCTCCTGCTGGTTGCGGTAGGCGGATTCCAAAATGAGACGCCGCTCCTGTTTCTGCTGGAGATACGACTCGAAATTACCCGAGTAGAAATGCAGGCCCTTGTTCCACAGTTCGGCGATCTTCCTGGTCGTGACGTCGAGGAAATAGCGATCGTGCGAGATCAACACGAACGCATTCGGATAAGACGTGAGGTAGGCCTCCAGCCAGTTGCGCGCTTCCAGGTCCAGGTGATTGGTAGGCTCGTCCAGCAGCAGCAGATCCGGCTGTTCCAGCAGGAGTTTGGCGAGCGCGATGCGCATCTGCCAGCCTCCGGAGAAGAACTCGGTACGCTTGGTCCAGTCCTCTTTGGGAAACCCGAGACCCGTGAGAACGCTGCCAACCTTGGCCTCCAGCGCATAGCCGTCCCGGTTGCGGAACTGCGCGTCCAGGCTGGTGTAGCGGGTCGCCGCGGCAGAGTATTCCTCGGACGCGGGATCGAGATCGGACAGGCTGCGCACGAGCTGCCCCATCTCGCGCTCCATGTTCTTCAGCTCGTCGAAGACCGACATGCATTCAGCGAAGACCGTGCGGCCGGATAACTGCAAACCGTCCTGGGGCAGATACCCGGCGTTGATGCCCTTCTGCGAGGTACACTCCCCCGCGTCGACGGTCTCCAGGCCACCGAGAATCTTCATCACCGTGGACTTGCCGGTCCCGTTCGCGCCGACCAGTCCGACGCGATCCTGCGCGGTGATCATCCAGGAGATGTTCTCGAAGAGAACGCGCGGCCCGTAGCGCTTCGAAGCGTTGACGAGAGAGATCATTGCGGCCCCGCCTGCCTTGCCTGCCGGGCCTGCCGCGGATGAGTCTTAGTCTGAGAGACGAGGACGTTCATGCCTGCGGTTGCGCGTCCACCGGTCCGCAAAGAAAATTGAGAGACTTCGCGATGTAGTTCTTCATTTCGGAGCGCTTCACCACGGCGTCCAAAAAGCCGTGCTGCAGAACGAACTCCGCGGTCTGAAAGCCCTCGGGCAACTTCTGGCGGATGGTCTGCTCGATGACGCGCGGGCCGGCGAAGCCTATCTGGGCTCCCGGTTCGGCGATGTTCAAGTCGCCGAGCATCGCAAAGCTGGCGGTTACGCCCCCAGTGGTCGGATCGGTGAGAACGCTGATATACGGGATCCCTGCTTCATCGAGCCGCATCAAGGCGCAGCAGATCTTGCCCAACTGCATCAGGCTCACCGCGCCTTCCTGCATACGCGCGCCACCCGACGCCGAGACGATGATGAGCGGCGTGCGGCTTGCGAGCGATCGCTCGATCGCACGGGTAATTTTCTCGCCGACCACTGAGCCCATGCTGCCGCCGATGAAGCGCAGCTCCAGCGAGCAAACGTTGACGTTCCGCCCCGCGAGTTTCCCCTGCACCGAGTAGATTGCATCCTTCATGCCCAGCGTTTTCTGCATGGATGCGAGACGCTGGTGGTAAGGTTTGGCGTCCACAAAGCCGAGCGGATCCGTGGAAGTCATCTCGCGATCGTGCTCGATCCATTCGCCGTCGAGGAGCGTCTTCAGCCGGGAGAGCGCATCGATCCGGAAGTGCCGGTTGCATTTCGGGCAGCACTGCAGCGTCTCTTCGAGATCCTTGCGCCAGATGATCTGGTGGCAGCCTTCGCACTTGATCCACAGCCCTTCGGTGCGGACGTGCTTCTGATCCTCGCTGACGCGAGCGACTTTGCGGGGTACTTTAAACCAGTCCATGCCCACTCTCCAAGCTACAGTGTCTACAATCGCGGAGGCAATGGCACGCCTCGATTCGAAGCGGTCGCGAAAATCCAGTATCTCCAATGATCGCGCCGGGACGGAGTCCCACTTCGAAACGGAACCAAACTCCGTCAGGCTCTGAAACACACTGTCTCGACTCTTCATTCACCGCGGATAGGGATGCCCGCGCAGGATCGTCAGGCCTCGATAGATCTGCTCGGCGAGAACGGCGCGCGCCAATTCGTGCGGCATCGTCATCGCCGACAGGGAAAGCAGCAGGTCCGCCCGCGGCTTCCACTCGGACGGCAGTCCATCATGGCCGCCAATCAGGAATACGAGGTCCCGGGCCTGCACTTCGGCCTCGCTCAAGAGGGCGGCGAAGCGATTTGAATCCATCACCTTGCCGGCAGGGTCGAGAAACACTTTGCGCGCCGATGCGTGCCGGGCGAAAAGATCGAAGCGCGCCGGCTGGATTTCACGCATCTCGCACTGCATGTAGCGCGAGCTGCGTTTGAGGAACTCCTCCGCCATGCCATTGGCATTGGAGTCGCGAGGCTTGCCGATGAAGTACAGCCAGAGCTTCAAAGCAGCTCCTCGCACCTGTGTGGGGCGGACCCCCAGGTCCGCGCGGGTCCTCCTGGACCCGCCTCTGAGTAGCGCGTGAGGGGAATCGCCGATGAATGTTGCCCCAGAGGCCGACGTGGGCGTCGGCCGCGGACCTGGGGGTCGGCCCCACCTTGGCACGCAGAGTCACGGCAAGGTCCCAATGTTTTCAAAGATGACATGCTAGACATTGGCTCTGGCCGATTCTTCTACCAGGCGGGCCGCGTGACGCAGCGCCTCCTCGGAGAGATGCTGCCCGGAAAGCATGCGGCCGATTTCGCGCACGCGTTGTTCCGCGGTCAGTTCTTCTACGCTGGCCGACGTTCTGCCTCCCGCTTGCTTCTTCTCCACCACGTAGTGGTGATCGGCGAAGCTCGCAATCTGCGCGAGGTGGGTCACGCACAGCACCTGGCTGGAGCGCGAAATGCGCTTCAGCCGGCGGCCGATGGTCTCCGCCGCGGCGCCGCCCACACCCGAATCCACTTCGTCAAAGACGAGCGTGCGCGCGCCGCCACTCTTCGCGGGGCGCAAAGTGAGGCACGCCTTCAGGGCTAGCGCAATGCGGGAAAGTTCGCCGCCGCTGGCGACGCGATCGAGCGGCCGCGGCTCTTCGCCGGCATTGGCGCTCACCAGAAACTCCACCGAGTCCAAACCGTGCGGCGAGGGCTCGCTCTCGCGCATGGCGATACGAAACGTTACGCCCTTCATGGCCAGACCCGCGAGCTCGGATTCCACGGCTTTTTGCAGCGACTTGGCCGTTTTTTCGCGCAAAACACGCAGTATCAGGGCCGCTTTGCGATAGGCGTCCTCAAGCTGCGCGATGCGCTTCTGCAATGCGATCCGGCGCTCGCCAGCACTCTCCACGGCATCGAGCTTCGCCTGGACTTCGGCGAGAAATGCGAGCACGTCGTCAATCGTCGCGCCGTATTTCCGCTTCAGCTTCTCGATCTGCGCGAGGCGTGTCTCCACGCTCTCCAACCGCGCGGGATCCGCCTCCAACGCGCCGAGATAGTGGCTCAACTCGCGCGCCGCTTCGGACACGGCGATGCGCGCCGGCTGAAGAAGTTCAAGAATTCCGCCCATTCTGGCATCGATTCGAACGATATCTTCGAGACGTTTCATCGCTCGCGCGATGGTCTTCGACGCGGAGTCCTCGCTCTCGCTGAGCGAATCGAAGGCTGCGTTCACGTTCTCGGTAAGACGGGCGACGTTGTTCAGCACGCAGCTTTCCTGCTCGAGCCGGGCATCCTCACCGGTCTGCAGGTTGAGCGCTTCAATCTCCCGCCGCTGCATGTTCCAGAGATCCGCCAGACGCAGCTTTTCCTGCTCGGTGCGGTCGAGTTCCTCCAGTTCGGCCATGGCGGCCCGCCACTCCCGCCAGGCCGCTTCAACCGCCGACAGTTCGGCATCGGCCGTGGCGGCATCGTCCAGAAGTTCGCGTTGCGCGTCGGGGGAAAGCAGCTTCTGCTGATCGTGCTGCCCGTGAATATCACCCAAAAACGGCGCAATATCGCGCAAAAGCGCGGCAGTGACGGGACGGTTGGCCGCATAGGCCCGGCTCTTGCCGCTGGAGAGAATCTCGCGCTCGATCACGAGTTCGCCGTCTTCGGCCTCGATGCCGGCGTCTGTCAGCAGCGCAGTCAACCCGGCATCGTGAGGCAACTCGAAACGGCCGGAAACGAAGGCGCGCTCAGCGCCCGTACGGACCATTTCCGTCGACGCCCGTCCACCCAGCAGGAGCGAGAGCGCGTCCACCACCAGCGACTTGCCGCTACCGGTTTCACCGGTCAGCGCGTTCAAGCCGGCGTGCAGGCCGAGCCGGAGGCGTTCGACCACCGCGAAATTCTCCACTACAAGTTCGAGCAGCATTCGAGCCAGATTATAGTCTTTCACGACTCGGGCAGGCGTCGTCGTCGCTCATCGGCGAGCTTCGTTATCATAAGGGAGTGGGGACAACGTTGCCCCCGACAATTCCAAGGAGTTACGTTTTGAGCTTTCCATTCGCCGGCGCCTTCCTCCAGTTGTCGATGCTGGATCTTCTGCTAGGCGCGTCGTTGATCTCCAAGGTTGTCCTCGTCCTGTTGATCATCGCTTCGGTGATGAGTTGGACCGTCATCTTCGCCAAGTGGAAACAGTTCAAGGCGGCGGGATTGGAGAACGCGGCATTCTTGCGGGCGTTCCGCAAAGCGCCCCGGCTGGAGGCGATCGCGGCGCTGGCCGAGCAATTCCAGGTCTCACCGTTGAGCGGCGTCTTCGCGTACGGCTACGACGAAGCAGGACGGCAGGTGCAAACACGGGGCCGGGTTACAAACAAAGTTGCCGTGGAACGTTCTTTGCAGATGGGCGTCAGCGCGGAGCTGGCCCGGCTGGAACGCAACATGAGCTGGCTGGCGACCACCGCAACCGTCTCCCCATTTATCGGCCTGTTCGGCACTGTGCTGGGTATCATCGATGCGTTCCAGGGACTCGGGATGCAGGGCAGCGCCAGCCTGCGCGCCGTGGCGCCAGGCATCTCCGAGTCCCTGATCGCTACCGCCGCCGGCCTGATGGCGGCGATTCCCGCTGCCATCGCCTATAACCAGTTTTCAAGCCGCCTCCGCGAACTGGGAGCGAGGATGGACGACTTCGCACTCGAATTCCTGAACATGACCGAACGTGGAGAGGAGTAGCACGCCTTGGCCTTCTCTACGCAGAACGGATTCGGTGGACGCGGCCGGCGTGGCGCCATGGAGTCGATGGCGCAGATCAATATCATTCCGCTGGTGGACGTGGTCCTCGTGCTTCTGGTGATCTTCATGCTCACCGCGCACGTGATGGAATTCGGCTTCGAAATCGACGTTCCGAAGGTGAGGAAAGTCGCCGACAGCGCGAAAGAGCTGCCGGTGATTTCAGTCACACGGGACGGCGAGTTATACCTGAACGATAAACCGGTCAACATTCATGCTCTGGGCCGCCAGTTCCGGGAAAGATTCCCGAACTCCAAGTCAGCCTATGTACGCGCGGACAAGACGGTGATCTGGGATGTCCTGGCGCCGCTGATTGCCACTCTGGGCGACGAGAAAATTCAACCGCTTATGATCACGCAGCCAGACGACGGGCGGCCTGCCAAGTAGGCGCCGGACGAGTTGCTTATGGATGGATTTCGCGACATTCTGGATGCGCGGGAGTCGCTACGGCGGCCGCTGATGGGATCCCTCGGCCTCCACGCCGGCGTGGCCGTGCTGATTGCCGTGCTGGGCGTGGCCAACTTCGCGAAGCGGGAACAATGGGGCGATCCGAACTCGAAGGGCGGCGGAGCGATCGGCGTCACGGCGGTGAAGTCGATCCCGATCGCAGGCCACGAGGGGCCGATGAATCGCGTGGCGAACGACAGCAAGTCGCAAGTGCCCGAGCCGATCACGAAACCCGAGCCTAAGTCCAAGGCGGCCGAGCGGGAACGGGAAGACGCGATCCCGCTGAAGTCGAAGCACTCGCAGAAAAGCTCTTCAAACGACAACTATCGTAACCCGCGCACGAACCCGTCTCCGCAGTCCGATAACCAGCTCACCAGCCGCGTGGGCCAGTCGGCGAGTTCTCCGCTTTACGCGCCCGCGCCCGGTTCCGGCGGGGTCGGCGTCGGCGACGGAACGCCCTTCGGCAGCCGTTTCGGCGCGTATGCCAACCTGATTCGAGATCGCGTTGCACAGAAATGGCACGCCGACCAGGTGGACGCTCGCATCCGGTCGCTTCCAACCGCCATCGTGACTTTCGACATCCAACGCAGCGGGCAGGTCGCCAATGTCCGGGTTATCCAATCCAGCGGCAATGTCTCCCTGGATAATTCGGCGCGGCGAGCCGTCATGGAGGCGTCCCCCTTTGAACCCCTCCCCGCGGCCTATTCGGGATCTTCAGCGACGATCGAATTCTGGTTCACTTTGAAACGATGAAACGAATCTATCTTCTACTCGGAGTTGCGGGTTTTGCGCTGCTGGCCGTTCTCGGCTGGAGTGCGGGCCAGCAGAGTGACATTGTGCTCAAGCTGGTCGGCAGTTCGAAGCCGGCGGTGGCGCTCCCGGACTTCCGTGGTGCTGGCAGCGCGGCGCAGTACACGGACGTATTCAACAAGACCGTATTTGACGATGTGCAGCGGGCGGGCGTTTTCACGATGACGCCCAAGAGCTACTACCCGCTGAATCCGCCACAACAAGAGAGCGACCTGCGGGACTCCGCCGCTCCGGCGCAGCCCGCGCGGCGCAACGCGCCCCCGCCCGTCGCGAAAGACTGCGGCGGACGTTGCCTGTCCGATTGGGCCGCGTCTCCCGTCTCTGCCGCCTACCTGGGCTTCGGCTACGCCTCGGACCAGAACGGACAGTTCGTTGTGTTCGGGCATTTGTATAACACAGGGGTTGCCGATCTCAATGGCGCACGCCTCTTCAGGAAGCTCTACAACGGGGAGTTGAGCGAAAACGGAGCACGGCAGGTAGCGCATCAATACGCCGCGGATATTCTCAACCAATTCGGCCTGCCCTCACTGGCCGGGTCGAGGATTTATTTCGTCTCCGACCGGCAGGGCCGCGGGACGAAAGAGATCTGGTCGATGGATTTTGACGGAGCGAACGAGAAGCGGCTGACTTCGTTCAATTCGATTTCCACCATGCCGGCCATATCGCCGGATGGAACACGGCTGGCGTTTACGACCTTTGCCAAGGGTCAGCCTCGTTTGATGATGTATTCAACGGTCACGAACCGATTCATCCCGTTCCTGAACCCGCAGGCGTCCGTCAACTCCCAACCGAATTTCACTCCCGACGGGAAGAACGTGCTTTTCGCGTCGACCGCCGACGGCCGCTACATGAACATCTACATCAGCGACCTTGACGGCAGCGGGTTGCGCAGGCTCAGCAATGTACGCGCGGTGGAAGCGGAACCAAAGGTGAACCCGAAGAACGGTCATGACGTGCTGGTGGTCTCGGGTCGCGGCGGGCTGCAACAAATCTATATGATGAATCTGGACGGAGCGGATCCCGTTCGCCTGACCAATGGCGAGGGGGAAGCTTCCAACCCGGCTTGGAATCCCAACGGGCAGCACATTGCGTTCGCATGGACACGCGGTTATGCGCCGGGGAACTGGAATTTGTTCATCATGGATGTATCCTCGCGCGAAACGGTTCAACTGACGCATGGCGAAGGCCGGAACGAGAACCCCTCCTGGGCGGCGGACGGCCGGCACCTCGCGTTCAGTTCAAATCGTACGGGGAAATCGCAAATCTTCACGATGCTGGCGGACGGCACCGAAATCCGCCAGTTGACGACGCAAGGCAACAACTATATGCCGGTCTGGGTGAAGTGAGTTCCTCACCCACGTCCCGGAATGGATAGAATGACATTGGAGTAGCCTTGAGGAGGCTAAAGACAGAGAATGAAACGAACCCAAATTGCCCTGATAATGATGGCCGCGTCCTTGCTGCTGGTGTCGGCCGGCTGCAAGAAGAAGCAGCCCGTTGCGCCCCCACCCCCACCACCCCCGCCAGTCCAGGTGAAAGAGACTCCCAAGGCGGCCGTGATTAACAGCTTCACCGCAGAGCCCTCGACGATCGTCAAGGGAGAGAGCGCGACGTTGCGCTGGTCAGTCTCCAACTCTACGGCGGTAACGATCGATGGTGGCATCGGAACGGTCCAGGCATCTGGCAGCCGTTCGGTTTCCCCGACGGAAAACACGACCTACCGCATGACGGCCAGTGGCGCCGGTGGCGATGCAGTCGCCGCTGTTACGGTCTATGTGACGACTCCTCCGCCTCCGCCTCCGCCTCCTGAGCCGGCGAAGCCGAGCCTGGATCAGCGCCTGGCGGAAGTCCAGGACGTCTATTTCGACTACGACAAGAGCGAAGTTCGCGAAGACGGCCGCGCCACGCTTCAGAAGAACGCGGACGCGATCAAGGCTATCCTCGCCGACTTCCCGTCGGCCGTGATCACTCTCGAAGGCCATTGCGACGAGCGTGGATCGGCTGAATACAACCTCGGTTTGGGTGACCGCCGCGCCACCTCCGCCAAGGAGTTCCTGTCTCAGGTCGGTCTGCCCGCGGACCGGTTGAAGACCATCAGCTACGGCAAGGAACGGCCGGGCTGCACCGAGTCCAACGAAGCCTGCTGGGCGAAGAACCGCCGCGTGCATTTCGCTGGCGCTCAGTAAGCTTTGGTCCCGTTTGTTTATACTGGCGCCGCTTTCCTCGCGGGAAGCGGCGCCTTTTTGCATTTGCGACCCGCCACAAGGCGCGCAGGATAGGGGAAGATGGAAGTCATGAGAGTTGGAATCAGCCTCGCACTGGTGTGTTTGCTGCTCCCCGCGGTAGCTCCCGCGCAAAAGCGCGAAATTACGGAAATGAATCGCGACGTCGCCCTGCTCCAGGAAGAAGTCCGAAACATGAAGAAAGCGGACGATGACAGGTTCAACGCCATCGACGCCGCGCTCAAGCAGATCCTCGATCAGATCAACTCCGGAAACCGGCAGGTGGCCGGCCTCGGCACGGGGCTGAAAGATCAGATGAACAAAGGCGTGGTGAACCAGGTCTCCGCGGTTGGAACCAAGGTGGACGCGCTGAGCGAAGACTTCAAGTACGTTAAGGAAAACGTTTCGGAAGTCATCGAGAGATTGGGCAAGATCGAGCAGAAGGTGATGGACCTGAATACGGCCATCCGCACGATGCAGGCGCCGCCTGCGCCGCCCTCTGGCAGTGCATCGCCTTCCCCCGCCGGGGCCTCGGGGCCGCCTCCCGGGACGTCAGCCGATGGCTTGTATAAGGACGCGCTGCGCGACAAGCTGAGCGCCAAGTACGACCTCGCGCTGGACGAGTTCCGGAACTACGTGAGCTGGTTTGGCGATAGCGAGTACGCGCCGAATGCGCAGTATTACATCGGAGAAATCTACTACAACCAGAAAAACTTCGACGAGGCGCTGAAGGCCTTCGACGCGGTGGTCGCATTGCCGAAGAACAATAAGAGCATGGACGCGCACTTCATGAAAGGCCGCACGCTGGTCCGACTGGGAGAAAAGTCGGAGGGGGCGCGCGAGTTTCGCGCCGTCGTCCAGGCCTCGCCAGGCAGCGACGTCGCCAGGCGCGCGCAGGCCGAACTGCGCGACCTGGGCGCCGCCGCGCCTGCCACTTCGGCGAAGAAGCGCAAGTAGGCCCTCGCCGGCGAGTGGCGCACTCGCGGGCGCCTTGTCGGCCTGCCGCTCGTCTGACGCGCTCCGGTTCAGATTCCACCGGACCGCATCCAGGAGAAGGAGATCCTCGAAGATCGGATGGTGCGCGCCATGAGCGTGATATCCTTTTTGAGACTGTAACCCGGCATGTCTGCCCGCGCGCCATTTCCACGTATCTGCATCGCTCTCGGCCTCCCCGACGCGGAGCGCCTGCTGGAGCAGGCTTGCCGCGAGGCTGCGCAAGGCGAGCGCTTCATCGAGTTTCGTCTCGATTACCTGCCCGCGCCCGAACAGGGCATCGCTGTGATTCGGGAGTTCCTCCGGCTGTATCCCGATGCGACCGTGCTGGCCACCTGTCGCCGCCATCAGAATCACGGCCGCTTCAATGGCAGCATCGAGGAGGAATTCCAGATTCTCTCCGCGGCTGTTGCGGCGGGCGCGCGGGCAGTGGATGTCGAGATCGAGAGCGCGGAAACCGCGCTGGCGCGCATGGACCTGCTCAGTGACGCGCAAGTCATCGTGTCTTACCACAACTTCGAAGGCACGCCGGCGCTGGACCCGGTGATGCGCCGGATGCTCAAGGTGCCCGCCGCCGCTTACAAGGTGGTCACCACGGCCCGCAAGCCGTCGGACAACCTGAAGATCCTCGCGCTGCTGAAGACGCATTGCAAAGTGCCGCTGGTCGTCCTGGCGATGTCCGAGGCTGGCTTTTCGACGCGCGTGCTTTGCACCGTGCTCGGCGGCGCATTCACTTACGCCGCGCCCACGACGGCCGAAGGAACTGCGGCCGGGCAGGTCTCCTCGCGCATTCTGCACAATCTTTACCACATTGAGAAGCCCTGGAAGTCCTGCAAGATCTTTGGCGTCATCGCCGACCCCGTGCGCCACTCCATATCGCCAGCAGTTCACAACCGCGCGCTGCAGGCGCGCCGGATTGAGGCGATCTACCTTCCCTTCCTGGTCGGGGCGCTCCAATTGAAGGACTTTTTCGCTTTGGCGGAAAACCTGCCCATGCAGGGGTTCAGCGTCACGATCCCTCACAAGCAGCGGATTATTCGCTACCTCGATACGCTCGATCCGCTGAGCCGTCGAATCGGCGCGGTCAACACGGTGTGGCGGAAGGCGCGCAAATGGCGCGGCACGAACACGGACATCGACGGCGTACGGGTCCCGCTGGAACAGCGGCTGCGCCTTTTAAAAGCCACGGTCCTGATCGCCGGCAACGGCGGGGCGGCTCGGGCGGCGGCGTTTGCTTTGGGTGACGCGGGCGCGAAAATCAGCATCACGGGCCGCAACCCGGACCGCATCCGGGCACTGGCAAAGGCCTGCGGGGGCAGCGCGGTGATGCCGGATCAACTGGCTCAAACCCAGTTCGACGTCGTGGTGCATGCAACTCCGCTCGGCATGTGGCCGCATGTCGACGAATGCTTTTTTGAAGGGGCGATTCCCGGGCAGATTGTCTTCGACCTCGTCTACAACCCCGCGGAGACGGTATTGTTGAAGCGGGCGGCCCAGCAGGGCTGTGAGATCATCCCTGGCGTGGAGATGTTCATCGAGCAGGCGGCGCGCCAATTCGAGATATTCACCGGCGAGAGCGCGCCGCGCCTGGTGATGGAGCGTGCGGCCATTGAGGCCCTGTCGGAGCCGAACCATCGCGGGTAGATGCGATCAAGCGCGGCCGACGGTCGCTCGCAGGCTGCCTTCCGGCTTATCACCGCATAATAAGTCCCATGGCGGCATGGCCGCGCCTAAGCCAAGCGTGCCGCAGTGCGGGAGAGGGCAGGCGGCGGAGTTCCTATGGCTTTCCTTTAGGGCAGAACCATTGTGGTAGAAATGGATACGCTTGGCGTGCCTTAAGGCGGTATCGCATCTCCGCACTGCTGGACCGTCAACGGCCGTTGTTGAGCCGATGGAATGGCCTGCGGGTGATGCTTAGGTCCTTGAGTACTAGACTTTAATTAGTACTAAAGCGACATAGTACCAATCCGAAAGGTTCAGGCGAGCGGATCGGACTGAATGCAGAATTGAGAGATGAGTTCGGCAGTGCTTGCCCCAGCCTGGCAAGAGCAAGCAGGATATGCAATGGACGTTCTGACCGGCCTGATGAGCGGACCCTCTATCGAGAGCGCAATCCAGAGGCGGATTCTCACGCGCTCCGGCGAGGAGCCTGTGTTCGCGGTAGTCGTTCTGGGCATCGACCGGTTCCGGAATCTGAATGAGTTGTTGGGCTACCGCGCGGGAGATGAAGCACTTAGCCAGATAGCACGGAGGATCGAGGCCTCTTCACCTCATTGTGAAGTGGGACGGTTGGGCAGCGATGAGTTTTGCGTTGTCCTGGATCCCGTTGAGGACCTGCGCGATGCGCTGAAATCGGCGGAAGCATTAGTCCAGATCTTCGAGGAGCCGCTCCTCATTAACGGGCGCGATGTGTTTATAACCGCCAGCGCGGGCTTCAGCATGTTCCCCATGGACGGGCACGAACCCATTGCGCTTTTGCGTCAGGCTTCGCGAGCCATGGCGAGAACCAAGCGCCGCGGCGGAAACGCCGTGGAGAGTTCCACCGACCCACCTTCGCTGACGCCGGAACAGAGATACCACCTGGAGACCGCGCTGCGCCGCGCCCTCGATCGCGAAGAGTTCGCGCTGCGTTTTCAACCGGAAATCGATCGGGATGGCCGTCTGTCGGGATGCGAAGTTCTCCTCAGTTGGTATCATCCGGAGCTCGGCAATGTGGAGGCCGATACTTTCATTCGCCTGGCCGAAGAGATCGGCCTCATCATTCCCATTGGAATCTGGGTGCTGACGCAGGCTTGCACTCGCGGAAAACTCTGGCTCGATGCGGGCCTGGACCTGGGACGCATGGCGGTCAACGTCTCCGCATTGCAATTCGCCGCGCCGGACTTCGTGGAAACGGTCGCGGGCGTCCTGAAAGCGACCGGTTTTGATGGCAACAGGCTGGAGCTCGAATTGACCGAGAGCTCGGTTATGCGGGATATGGACGAAGCGGCAGACACGATGCTCGCGCTGAAGAAGTATGGGATCACATTCGCGATCGACGACTTCGGCAAGGGCTATTCTCCCCTCACCTACTTGCAGTGCCTCCCTGTCGACGTAGTGAAGATAGACCGGAGTTTCATATCACAGATCGCCCAACCCTCGGGGAGCCTGCCCCTGGTGCAGACCATCGCCATCCTGGCGCACCGCCAGGGCTTCCAGGTGGTGGCCGAAGGGATTGAGACGGAAGATCAAATGGATTTAGTGCGCGCGGTACACTGCGACCGCATGCAAGGCTACTACTTCGGCGTACCGGTCTTCACCGAAGAGTTTGAGAGCATCCTGCGCTCTCCACGTCAGTTTGCACGCCTCCTGCTCGGACGACAGAATCAGTTGCGCCTGGACGAGTAAGCTCCCCAGCGCCGGAACGGAGCCGCCACTCCGAAACGGAGCTGCGACCGTGAGGCAACGTTGCCCTGGGAGCGCCGATCTCCAGATCGGCTCCGTCCGTCTCACACTTCGACCGTCGGCAACTACAGGCTGGCTTCCGAGCGCGCGAATGCGCATTGAAGTTGCCGCTCATGCGGGCGAACGGAGCCGATCTGGAGATCGGCGCTCCCAGGGGCAGCCGGACCGACAGCCATTTTCACCAGCTACCGCGGCCGCCGCAAGTGCTCGCGCGCTTCCTTGACAATCGGGCCGTATACCAGTTTGTCGAAGGGCGGGCAACCGGTCGGATACTGCCCTAACTCATTGGTCTTTTGCCGCATCAGGAACGAGCAATAGGTCAGCGTTTTGCAAACACGCGCCTCGTCCAGCTCCCCCTTCTCCAGCGCATCCCGCGCGAAGTCCGGGTACGACAGCACGCCGCGCCCCAGGCCGAACAGCCGGATCGCGCCGGATTCCAGGTTGGCTGCAGCCGCGTTCAGGGCGTACTTCTGCAACCAGCTATAGCCGGTGCCGATCATCGGCAGATCCGGGAACGTCCGCTGCAACTCTGCGGCAATGCGGAAATGCCGGTCCACACCCAGCAGCGGATGCTCGGGCTGTTCATAGTTGCCCTCGTCGGGCTTCTCGAACGGACGGCCGATATGCGGGTTGTAGTACGGACAGCCTATGGACACGTTCAGCAGCGTCAGTCCGTCTTCCACCAACCAGGCGAGAAGCTGTTTCACCTCGCTGAGGTCTTCCTCCAGCGGATTCATGGGATCCACGCCCCAGCCCCAGGGATACGGGATGGGATAGGCGTATGGCTCGCCCATGCCTGTTTCCGGGTTTCGCCGGTACGGCACGCCGTCGAAACAGCCCAGACGCATGCCCAGCAGCAGCCGCTTGCCGTAGCGCTCGCGCACCTTGCGGAAGACATTGCGCAACATCCTGGCGCGGTTTTCGAGTGGACCGCCGTAGCGCCCCTCACGCGTCTTGGCGCCGAGCAGCTCGCTGAGCAGGTAGCCGTGCGTCGCCTTGATGTCCAAGGCCGTAAAGCCCGCCTCCAACGCCAGACCGGCGGCCGTCACAAACTCGTCCTCAATCCGCTCGAGCTCGTCGTCGGAGATCACCGGATAATCGGCGGGTGTCCCGCTCCTGTCGTCGATCAGCGGGTTGTGATACGCGATCGTCTTCTTCGGGTAGGAATAACGGCCGGAAACCGTGAGCTGAACCGGGATCAGCAGATCGTCGGTCGAGCCGCAGGCCCCGCGATGCAGCGACCGCACCCGCTCCAGCAGGCGCGCGAAATCGTCCCGGGTCGACGGGTTCAGCCAGAGCTGGCGTGAGTTGGCGCGTCCGTCCTCGCGGATCGCGGTCGCCTCGAACCAGATCAGCTTCGCCCCGCCCGTGGCAAAACGCTCGTAGCGCCGCCAGGTGAGTTCACCCGGACGGCCGTCCAGCGTGCCGTCGCACCCCTCCATGGGATGGATCGCCATCGAGTTGCCAACCGTCAGCGGACCGACGCGCACCGGCCGCGCCAGAACGGCGCGGACCCGGTCCTTGTTCTCCACGAAATGGACATGCTCAGCATGTAAGGAGTGCGCGGCGCCGGCCAGTTCCGCCAGGCTCTTGTAAGTGAAGTGTCTCATTCGGGCAGCGGCTTTCCTTTCGTCTCGGGCGCGAAGGGCAGTGCGACGATGCCGATCAGAAATGCGGCGCACATGGTGATGCCCGCATAGCGCATCGGTTCGTCATAGCCGGCATAAACCCGGCTCGTCAACAACCCCAGAGCCAGCGGACCCAGGGCAGCCACGAAGCGCCCGATGTTGTAGCAGAAGGATGTGCCTGTGCTCCGCAGCCGGGTCGGGAAGAGTTCCGGCAGATAGATCGCATAGCCGCCGAACAGGGAGAGCTGCGCAAAGCCCATCAGCGGGATCATCCAGAAGATGTCGGTGAACGTGCTCAGCTTCCAGAACGTGAAGGCCGTCATGCCCATCGCGGCCAGGAAGCCGGCCAGGAAAGCCTTCTTTCGTCCGACTTTCTGGGTCAGGGTGGTGAACGCATAGACGCCCCAGAACGCGCCGAAGTTCTGCACCAGCGACGTGATGCCCGTCCAGTACGTCAGCTTGCCCGCAATCACGTTCTCGGCCATGCCCTGCGCATGGAAGGTCTTCGTCAAAACCGAGCGCAACAGATCGAAGCTGAAGAAACCGATGCCCCACAGCCCGATCACACCCGACGCCGCCAGAGCCATTCCAATCAAGGAATTCCTGCGCCAGCGCGGGGTGCCGAGCAACTCGCGGAAGCTGCCCATCTTCAGTTTCGCGTCTTTGTCACGCTGCCACTGGGCCGGTTCCTTGAGCTTCCTGAACACCAGCAGCGCCAGCAGGGCCGGCAATGCGCCGACCATGAACATGTAGCGCCAGGAACTCGCGATCGAGCCCGCCTGCTCCATGCGGCCGAGAATTATGCCGGTCACCGCGGCCGCCATGTTGCCGACCGCGGAGAACGCCTGCAGCAGGCCCAGGGCGTAGGGCCGCGCCCGGTCGGGCATCACCTCGGCCACCAGCGCCACACCGACCGCGAACTGCCCGCCCACGGCCAGCCCGGTCATGAAGCAGAACGCCGAAAACTGCCAGACATCGGTGGCAAATGACGTCAGACCAGTGAAAATCGAGTAACACAGGATCGTGATGATCATCGTCTTCACACGGCCCAGGCGATCGCCAAGCACGCCGAAAATGACGCCCCCGATCGCCCAGCCGATGATGAAGATCGACGTGGCGTAGCCCGCGTACTCCGCGACCAGACCGGCCAGCGCCTTGCCTGTCGCCTTGGAAGCGAGAAGCTCAGCCACGGCAGGCCGGCGCGCCAGGTTGAATATCTGCTGGTCCATGGTGTCGAACAGCCAGCCGAGGCTGGCGACGAACAGCACAAACCAGTGATATCCGGTCAGTTCTTTATACCAGGGAGGAGCTGCGCTGGAAGCGATCGTGTGAGCGGAATCGTCAGATGGCATGACCTTCTATTCTCTTTAATGCGGGAAGAGGTCCGCAACGGGAACTTCGCGCCCGGCTGCGAACCGCGCGAGACAAAAGTGCAATGCCGAGGCACTGCGCACAGCTCAGGGACGGGAACGCAAGAGGCCGATGCCAAGCCATAGCCAGGCGGCGATGAAGGCAATCCCGCCCAGGGGCGTTATCGCGCCCAGCAGGGTCACCCGGGTCAGGGCCAGTGCGTAGAGGCTGCCCGAGAATAGAATGATCCCCGCGAGCAGCAACCAACCCACCCGGCTCGCAGTCACTTTGTCCAGCCCCCCCGACCTGGCCGCAAGTCCGACAACCAACATGCCCAAGGCGTGAATGAAGTGGTAAAAGACGGCCTTCTCCCACACGCCCATCAGATAGGCGTCGAGATGGTTCTTCAAACCGTGTGCCCCAAACGCGCCGAGTGCAACTGCCAGGGCGAGAGAAAACGCTCCAATCGCTGCAAGATTCATAGGACTAATCTCTTGAAGGTACTGGATAAATATGGTACTAATGGTCTAGTAGTACTAGCCAGCATCCACTCGCACGGTTGAGTGCTCCTGGCAGCAATGGAAAGACACGTTGCCATGTCAGACGCGGTAGTAGTCGGCTCGCCAGTTCCTGATGGCCTGCTTAATCGCTTTGGGCTCCAGGTTCTGCTCGGCGGCGCGCGCCGCAAGCTCTACGAACTCCGGATCGGAGGCGAAGCGGAGGGCGACGATCTGGCGGGCGCTCAGGCGCGGATCGAGCAACTTGCCGGCAAGAACGAAATGCCGGAGGTTTTCTTCGGCGCGGATCGCCCGATCCTGTGCTTTAAGAGCGAAGGTCCGGCAAAAATAGAAGAGCAGCAGCGCCACTATTTCAAGCACGACGATCAGCGAGGCGCTGTATATCCGGTGGTGGTCGCCGCACGACAAATAGAGGTTGACGCACGAGCCGATGAAGCCCAGCACGATCAACCCGAACAGCACTATATGGAAACCCGGAACGAACTGGGCATGGTTGGCGTAGTTTTGGGTCTTTTCCGAAGCCATCTGTCATCTCCTGTGGGATTGCCTTGTCGATTGTAGCCTTTACGAGAGTGCGGCGCATTACTAAGGGACGGGCGGAATTCGAGATCGGGCTCGCGGGTTCGAGCAGGATCGTTCCCAAGTGGCCGGAATCATCAAAAAGGGAACGGTTAGCGTGATGTTAAAAGATAAAAAGGCCGTATTCATTCATCCTTTATCTGCTTGTGGCGAAAAGAGCGAGGCAATCGTTGATCGGCTGCGAAAGATCGCGCTGCCAGTTCTGCTCTGCGCCGTGTCGTGCGCGGGTACCCTGGCCAACGCCCAAACCCTGTTCCCCCTGACCACGGGTAGCACGTGGACGCTGGTCAGTCCTTACACGACTGTCCCCCTGAAGCTGACCGTCGAATGGTCAGATACGGCCGGCGGACAGGCCCTCGCAAGCGTGCGTTTCGACAACAGTGTTGAGACTTATTCCATGCTCTTGCGCGCCGACGCGACCGGCGTGAGCATGGACGGCGTTGCGGTGTCCGGAATTGAATCGCGCTTTCCCGAGCCTTCGCCCCTGTTTCCCGTATCGAGCCAGACGGGGAAAACCTGGTCCGGCGGACTCGGGACGGTTACACTCACCGGCGTCAACCTCACCGTTACCACCCCGCTCGGTAAGTACACCGGGTGCTCCCGCTACACAGTCGCCTTCCCTGATGGGTCAACGCAGATCTGGACGATCAATCCGGCCAAGGGCTTCATTCAATTTGGCGATCCGTCATGGGCGTTCGGTTTGAGCGCAGTGACGATCGCCAACGGGGTCACGAAGCCGGTTGGAGCGCCCGTGAACTGCCCGCTGCTGGGTCTGTCGGCGATCCCGTGGAACGAGACGATGACGGATGCGCAGAGAGATGGCGCGCTTGGCGTCGCTCTGGCGGCGGGTTCGAAGGTCCTCACCGTGAACGCGCCCTGGAGCGAACTCGAGTCGGCCCCCGGCGTCTATAACTTCGGTAGGGTGGCTAGCGAGTTGCGCCTCGCCGCGAAGTACAATCTCCCGGCCGTACTCACCATCGGCACCATCTTCTCGGGCGCGCCGGCCATGCCCGCGGACCTTGCGGCCGCGGGAAAGTCATGGGCCGACCCCGTTGTCGCGTCGCGATTCGTCGCCATGCTGCAGAGCCTGAAATCCTCAGTCCCAACGCAGACCAAGTGGCTCAATCTGGGCTATGAGGTCGACACCTATCTCTCCCAAAACCCGGGCCAGGTCGCGCCGTACGTGACGTTCCTGACTTCCGTGAAGCCGCTGGCGAAATCGATCTTGGGCCTTTCCACCGGGATCGTCTTCTCCTTCGACACCACCCGCGCCAGCACGGCGGCCTACGCGCAATTGCAAGGCGTCGCCGACCACATTGCGTTCGATTACTACGCGATCGGTCCGAACTTCCAGCAGCGCGATCCCGCCGGCGTCCCGTCGGACCTCTGGCTCATGAATCGTCTGGCGGCCGGCCGCCCGGTGATCGTTAACGAAGCCGGCTATTCAACGGCCGCGCTGACGAACAGCAGCGCACAGCGCCAGGCAACGTTTTTTCAGGACATCTTCTCTTCTTTACAGGTCAGTTCCGGTAACATCGTGGCTGTCACCGCATGGTCGCTCAACGACATGCCCGCGGACCAGATTCAAGCGGCGATCGCGGGTCTCGCCGTCCAGCCCACTCAAGCCGCCACTGCGTATCTGGGGTCGTTGGGCTTGCGGGATGTATCGGGCAACCCGAAGCAGGCGTGGACAATCTTCACGACATCCGCGACTCTGCTTTCTGCTCAGAACGCCTGCCGCCAGTAGTTCAGTGTGGGGCGGTCCTCCAGGACCGCGCGGGCTCTCCAGAGCCCGCCCGCGTTTGTGTGGGCGGCGTTCTCCCGCCCCCCAGTGCAGGCTGCTGGACGCAATTCATAATGGAGGGATGACGCACCAGCTCCGCCCGGACGACCGGGTGCTCGTTTTGCAGACGGGGCGCCACAGCGCACTCTGTCTGCGTGAATGGGCACAAGCCGTGCCGCGGGGGTTGCTGGTGGGTCTCGGCGACCAGAGCGCCATCCGGAACGCACGGCGTGAATTGGCCGATTGCGAGAACGTCCTGTTCGCTCCCGGAGCCCGCGACGAGATTCCGTGGCGCGACGGCTTCTTCACTGTGATCTTCGATACCGGGGGCGGAGCCGGAACAGCGGGCGGGGCGGGCGAACCGACGAACGACATGCTGCGTGTCCTCCACCCGTCCGGGCGAATATACTCAATTCAGCCATGACTCCGCTGACACGACGATCTTTCACCTTCTCCGCGCTGACCGCGGCATCTCTCCAGGTGCCCGCCTTCGCTCGCAAGCTATCCACCTTTGGAGCAGAGCTCTACACCGTCCGCAGCATCATCAACAAAGATCCCCAACACGTCTTGAACGAGATCGAGGGGGCCGGCTACAAAGAGATCGAGGCCACTTCCGACAACCTCGACAAGATCATGGAAGCCGTGCGCAAGACCAAGCTGCGGCCGGTCAGCATCCATCTGGACACCGAGCTCTTCACCAAGCATCGGGACAAGCTCGGTCCCGTGCTCGATGACATGAAAAAGCGCGGATTCGAGTACGTCGTCTGCCCCTACATCGACGTCAAGGACCGCGGCGGCGTCGACGTGATGAAGAAGCTGGCCGACAACCTGGACAAGGCCGGCGCGCAATGCATGGGCGCGGGGCTGAAGCTCTGCTATCACAACCACGCGTTTGAGTTCGCGCCCGCGGGTCAGGACGGCGGCACACTGCTGGACGTCCTGATGGCCAACACGGACCCGAAGCACCTCGGCTGGGAGATGGACATCTTCTGGGTCGCCGTGACCGGCAATGATCCGTCAGACCTGCTGAAGAAATACCCCAAGCGCGTCGTGCTGATGCACCTCAAGGACAAAGCCGAAGGCACCGCCAAGAGGTTCGACGAGAACGTGCCCCGCTCGGCGTTCAAGGAAGTGGGTGCCGGAACCCTGGATCTGAAACGCATCCTGCGCGTCGCCACGGAAACAGGCGTCAAGCACTTTTTCGTCGAGCAGGACGAGACGCCGGGCGACCCGCTCACGAGCCTGAAGGTCAGCGCCAGCTATCTGAAGACCCTGGACTTCTGATTCCTCACGTCGGGCGCCCCGGCGAAAACCGCGGCGCCCGGCACGTGCTTTCTATCGAACCTGCGACCCCGCCAGCGGCGCCAGCAGCATGTTGCTGATGTTCGAAACGGTCTCGCCATCGCTCAGACCCGGCGTGGAGGACAGCTTCTTCCACTCGGGACTCCCTCCAAACCCGCGCCAGCACGCATCGCGCGCGGTCACGTTTTCGAACGCGACCATGTAGGTAAGGTTCGGCATCCTGCCGCCCGCGAGTTGCTCTCCGAAGAAGATCGGCGCCAGTCCGTACTTGCGGAAGATGTCGATCTCGCCGTCCTCGAACATCTTGATCTTCTTCTTGAGCGAGAGCGGCGTGCTCGATTCGTAAGTACGCAGTTCGAAGATGCGGGCGGGCTTCGACGCGTCCACTGGTTCAACTTCAATGCTTGGAAAACCGGGGAAGCCCTTCAGCAGCCCGACTTCCATGCGCTGGAACAGCAGCGGCCCGCTCGTCGCCCGTTCCGCTTCTTTCAGAAACGCCTCGTCGCACCACAGCTTGGTTTGAACCCGGTCGAAGGCGTCCAAGGACGAGTAGGAAGCGAGCGTCAGGACGAATGGCGAATCCGCCGCGATCATCGGGCTGAACAGCCCGACGGTGGCAGCGCCCGCCTGGGAGAGAGCGGGAGCGTATACCTTGCCGATGAAATCGGTGGCGCGTCCACGCTGGTTGTCTGTCGTGTTGCGAAGCAGAATCTTGCGAAGTTCGAGGATCATTGGTTGCTTACCATGCGGTGCTGGAGTTGGCGTTTGTGCGTCTAGCGCGAGGGGAGCGAAGAGCGAGGCGCCGGCGGCGCCCGCGACAAAACTACGGCGATTCATGTTGTCGAGGATTCTATCGCATCACGACGTAGGTGCGGGCCAAAGAGCGACGTCGCCCAGAGACGGCGTCAACTAATCTGAAGCTTGGATGCCGGCGCAGGGCGCGTAGTGGTCTGCAGATCTTCGGGCAGGACGGCATAGCCTTCCGGTGGAGGAAAAAGCACCCGGAACAGCCGGAGACGTTTGCGGAGCAGGTGGCTGGCCAGTTGTCTCGGCCCAGTCTCGACGTCGATATCGCAGCAGACACCGTGCAGGTACAGCGTCAGAGTGTCGATGAAGCTCCGCCGGAGATACGCCCGGTACCGCGTGGAAACCCGCTTGGCCGTGCGGTCTTGAGCGGTCAATTCCATCTTCAGCCGCCAGGACTCTTCGTCCACCTCGCCATGCGCATTGCGTTCGAGTTCCTCGGAAATCAGCCTGGCGTAATCCGGCGGGACGTTTTCGCCCTTCCTCCCGGCTACAAGTTCGGCGATGGTCCGGTAGAAACGGTAGTGATAATCGGCCACCTCGGCGTCCTTCACTGCGAACGCGAGGGTCGCTTCGTTCTCGGTGACCACAAAGCCGGACGCGAGGGCGCGGTCCTCGGCCGGCTTGTTCTCCGCAACCACGGGCTCCGGCGCGACGGCTTTGGCCCGTCCGGTGGCCTCTGCCCCGCGCTCCAGGTACGGTACAAGGAAGATCTCGAGCTTGGGGAGGCGGGAAGATACGGCCGGCGGAAGAGCCGAAACCGGCTCGGTGAGATACTCCTGAAGATCCTCTTCGCTCAGGGTCAAGGAGGCGCAGAAATAGCACGCCCGCGTTCCCAGCGGAATCATCTGGCCGCGGTGCATGCCCGCAAACTGACCGAGTTTCAATCGTGGATGAATTTCTGGAACCGCCATGGCGCTCGAATGCAACTTTAGAATATCAGAGCGATTACGTCTGGCTGACACAGAACGAGCACATGAGCGAAGATAGACTGGATTTGTGCCGGTCCAAATCCTCGTTTCCGCGGGAGAAGCCTCCGGGGACCATTACGCCGCGGGCGTCGTCACGCATCTGCGCCGCTTAATGCCGGGAGCAGAGTTCTTTGGCTGCACTGGCGCGGAAATGCGCGCCGCTGGCGTGCGGACCGTTGTCGACTCGGCCAACCTCTCCGTCGTTGGACTGGTCGAGGTGCTGCATCACATCCCGCGTATTTACGGGGAGTTCCGCAAGCTGGTGCGCGCCGCGGAGACGATCCGGCCCGCCGCGGCCATCCTGACTGACAGCCCCGACTTCCATCTGCGGCTGGCCGTGAAGCTGCGCAAGATGGGCATCCCCGTCTTTTACCTGGTCGCGCCACAGGCCTGGGCGTGGCGCGCCGGACGCGCCCGCATTCTCCAGCGAAACGTGAATGAACTCCATTGCATCTTCCCCTTTGAGGAGAAATTCTTCCGGAATCGCGGCGTAAATGCCCATTACATCGGCCATCCACTCGCGGGAACCGTCCGGCCCACGCTCGACCGGGAATCGTTTTTCCTGAAACATGGAATCGCGAACGACCGTCCCTTAGTGACGCTGTGCCCCGGCAGCCGGCGGGGCGAGACGGCGCGGCACCTCGCGCCGCTGCGAGAGGCGGTGCTGCGAATTCGGGCGCGGCGAGCGGCAACGTTTGTGTTGGCGATTCCCGCTGGCGCGAGAGGGCGCTTTGGCGAAGAATTCTACGAGCCGTTGACCCGTGGGGGGCTCGTGAAGATCGTGGAGGGTGAAACGCGCGACGCAATGGCGCATTCCGACGTGACACTGGCCGCCAGCGGGACGGTCGCCATGGAGGCGGCCCTGCTCGGCACGCCGCTGGTGTCCTTCTACCGCGTCACGCCGCTCACCTGGTATATCGGGCGTCCCCTGGTGAACGTGCCCTTTTACACCATGGTGAACCTGGTGGCCGGCAGGCGCGTCATTCCGGAGTTGATCCAGGACGAAATGACAGGCGAGCGGATTGCTTCCGAAGCGCTGGTCTTGCTCGAATCGGAAAGCGCCCGGGCCGAGATGAAGGCAGGCTTAAATGAGGTGAAACGGCTCTTATCGAGTCACGGCGACCCTTTGGAGGAATCCGCACGGCGGGTTGCCACGTCATTGTTAGGAGATCTTGGTTAAAAGTGGATCGGGGACCGCGCCGTAGCGGCCCTGGCAGGCATGGCCGCCTGAGCATGAGAACTGAGGGAGAAAGGTCCGAAAAATGATGCGTTCCCTGGGGCTGTGGATCGCCCTTTCCTGTCTGGCTGCGCCCGCCGCGCTGCTCGCTCAAGAGGCGCGCAGATCGTCGATCGACGTGGATCATTACAAAATCGACGCGAAGATCGACGTCGAACGGCAGACGCTGCAGGCCACCGCGGCTGTCACCTTCATCCCGCAGGACGCTGGATCGAACTCGGCGACCTTTGAGCTCAACAACGCTCTCACCGTCGGCAAGGCGGTCGACGAGCAGGGCCGCAACCTTGAGGTGAACCGCTCGGCGCAGGACTTCACCGTGAAGGTCTTCTTCCCCGAAACTCTCGCCAAGAGCAAACCCGTGAAGGTCACCTTCACCTACGAAGGACGTCTGACCGGGCAGGAGGAATCGCCGATTTCGGGCATTCAGTTCGGCGTGATTGGCAAGGACGCCACCTGGCTGCTCTACCCCGCGCGCTGGTTCCCGATCAGCGGCTACACCACCGACCGCTACACCATGGACCTGACCGTGGCCGTCCCCTCCGGCTACCGCGTCCTGTCGAGCGGCATCGACTCGGCGCAGGGTGATTCGTACTCTTTCAAGACCCTCAAGCCAGCCTTCCCCGGCAGTCTGGCAATCACCAAGGACACTGTGAAGAAGGTGGGCGCGCAGGGCCTGACGAACGACGTCTGGTTCCGCGCCGCCGACCAGGCCACGGCCCAGGCTTGGGGCGAGGAAGCCGCCAAGGCCATGGTCTTCCTGACCAGCCTCTTCGGAATGCCTCCGCAAGCCAATCTGACCATCGTCGAAACCGGCGAAGGCGCGCCCAACGGCTACTCCGCCGCCGGCATGCTCTTTGTCTCTCCCTCGACAGCCGCCAAAGCGCCCTCGCCGCGTCTGCTGGCTAACCAGATTGCGCGCCAGTGGTTCGGCGGTTTGTTCTCGCCCGCCACGCGCAATCACATCTGGCTGAGCAACGGCATGGCCAAGTATTCCGAGGTGCTCTATCTCGAAAGCCTGAACGGCCCGCAGTCGGTGGAGGGCGAGGTCCACGAGTTGTACGTGGACTCCCTCACCGTGACCGATGCGCCCGTGCGGCAGGCCAATCGCTACGAGGACTATTCACCCGAGTTCTTCGCGGTGACCGGCAGCAAAGGCGCGGCCACGCTGAACATGCTGCGCTGGATCGTGGGCGACGATAATTTCAAAAAAATCCTGCGCACCTTTATCGACCAGTCGGCGGGCAAGAGCGTAACCACGGATGACTTCCGCAAAGTGGCCGAAAACATCTCGGGCCAGCCGCTGCAGGGCTTCTTCATTCAGTGGCTCGAAAGCACCGGCGCGCCCGAGTTCAAGAAGGAATACACGGTGTTCCGCATCGCCAAGGGCTTCCGCACGGTCGGCAAGATCACCCAGGATCTCGACACCTTCCGCATGCCGGTGGAGATCAAGATCGAGACCGAGGGCAACCCCGAGTACAAGCGCATCGACGTCAGCGGCCCCTCCACCGAGTTCTCGGTGGAGACCTTTGGCAAGCCGAAGCGGCTGACGCTCGATCCCAACGGCAGGCTCTTAACCAACAGCTCGAAGATGCGCGTCGACGTCGCCATCCGGCGCGGCGAGCAACTGGCCGAGATCGGCGAATACACCGAAGCGCTCGGAGAGTACCAGAAGGCGCTGGGCGTGAACCGCATCAGCTCTCTCGCTCACTACCGCGTGGGCGAGGTCTTCTTCCTCCAGAACAACTACCAATCGGCGGCCAACGAATTCCGCGAGGCGCTGAATGGCGATGGCGAACCGAAGTGGAGCGAGGTCTGGTCGCACATCAACCTGGGCAAGATCTTCGACATGACCCAGCAGCGCGAGCGCGCCCGCAACGAATACCAGCAGGCGATCCGCACCAAGGACAATACGCAGGGTGCACAAGAGCAGGCCGCGAAGTACCTGCAAACGCCGTACGTGCGCAAAGAGACGAACTGAGCCGGCGTGGGGCGGACTCCCAGGTCTGCGGACGACGCCCTCGTCGGCCTCCTCCGGCACTCTCAGCATTATGCAGAAGCGGGTCCAGGGGAACCCGCGCAGACCTGGGGTCCGCCCTACTTAGGCGCCGCGTCCGCTTGCGGAACTCGCGGCCCAATCTCTTTCCACACGGCGAAGGGGAACAGCACAGTGCAGACATTGCGGAAGACGTTTATGGCCGGGGCGAGTGCCTGTTCCCAGAGCGCCGTCAGTGGGTATGTGCGCCACACGTGTGCGAGAGTCTGCTCCCACCACTGAGCTTCGTTGCATACCAGGCGGTAAGAGTCAAAGAGACCGGTCAGCAGCATTACCGTCGCCAGGGCTGCGGCGATCCGCCGTGTGCGTTGTCCCCTGGGATCATGCGCCAGCAGAACGATCAGGGCGATCCACAGCGCCATGGTCGTGTAGCTGACGCTAAGCCTCCAAGGCGTAGACCTCGCCCAAGCGGTATGGCCCGTCGCAAAGCCGGCACGATGCGCCGTCACAAAGAGCAGAAATTGGACGGCCGACGACACGGCAGTCGCAACCGTGATGGCAGCGGTCCAAAGCGTGATCGCCCACAGCGAGACGGGGTTTCGCCGCAGCGAGCGCTCACGGTAAATGAACGCGAAATACGCCGCCCAGCTCAGGCTTATCAGCAAGCTAAAGATCTGGGAAACCCCGGGGAAGCCCAGTCGGTCCAGCGGCGGCCATTCAATCTGGAGCAGTGCCCTCAGTTCCCAATGAAGAGTCACTGCCGTGCTTAAGACGTAGGCAACTGACAGCAGCAAGGCTGCGCGTTTCACGGTCACTTCTGAAACCTCGCAATCCGGTCCCACGCCTGAATGGGATTCCCGCTGGCAGTCGCATCCCAGGATGCGGGCGGGGCGAGAATCGTGGCTCGTGGACTGGCGGCCACTCTATCACTTCCAGGCGTCAGGTGAATCACCGGGTGCACGGCTACTTTGATGTTGTGGCACCGATTCGCCCAGTTTCCGCTCCCCCAGCACCGAACCGCGAACGCAGAGAGCGGTCCCGCCCCGAAGCAGCACGGAGCCGCGACCGGATCCCGGAGGCCCGGGACGGGTCAGGCTGTCCCGGAACCCGGAACCCAGGCCGGAACCCGGAACCCCAGTGTCGCTCGAACCCCAGCAACTCCTGCCGCAGATGCCATGGCTTACACTCAAACTACATGCTCAACGGGGGCTACGCCTACACCACAATCATCGGCAGCAAGTACTATGGACAAACCCTGCTCTCCCACTTGGCAAGCCTTTACCCCCACTCAACCCCGCAAGCCTGGCAACAAAAACTGAGCAACGGCGAAGTTACCCTCAGCGGAGTCACCGCCACCGGAAGCGAATCGGTCACTTTAGGTCAGACCCTTGTCTGGAACCGTCCACCCTGGATCGAACCAGACTCCCCTCAGCACTTCGAAATGCTGTTTGAAGACTCCCATCTGTTGGCCGTCAACAAACCCAGCGGGCTGCCCACCCTCCCCGGCGGCGGCTTCATGGAAAACACCCTCCTGCGCTTGGTGCAAAAGCGAACCCCCAACGCAAACCCTGTCCACCGGTTGGGCCGAGCCACCACAGGCATCGTCCTCTTCGCCAAAACACCGCAGGCGGCCTCTCATCTATTCGCAAACTGGAACACACCCAGAATTCAAAAAATCTACCGCGCGCTGGCTCAAAACGTTGCACAGCACGACGCCTACGAAATCGTCACACCCATCGGCCTCGTACCGCACCCGCTCATCGGTTCCGTGTGGGCCGCCAGCCCAAGTGGCAAACCGTCCAAGTCATTGGCAAGGGTGATCTCACGCACCACAAGCACCACGACATTTGAGGTAAGCCTGAATTCGGGCCGCCCGCATCAAATCAGAATCCATCTGGCATCCATCGGCCATCCCCTGGTAGGCGATCCTCTGTACGGCTTAGCCGGCCAGCCTCTTGAAAATCTCCCCGGCCTCCCCGGCGATGGAGGATATTTCCTGCACGCCCAATTTCTGAAATTCAACCATCCCATCACCGGAGAACAAATCGATCTTGAGGCAGCTTTGCCGGCCGGATTCTCATTGCATCGGTAGGTTCACGGCGGGAATCAAGTCAGGGTGGCCGTTGAAGCCTGCGCGATCCCGCCATTCCAAATCCTAGCGAAACGAGCTTAATTACACTCCGATAATCGGCTTGGCACTGGTATTCGGATCGGGGTCTGGATGCCGTCGGCCCGTGATCGTGGCGCGCCTATGCAAGGTCGCGGGCGGGGCTGAAGCCCCACGCAGACTGAAGTCTGCCTCACGACGGAGTCTGTCCCACCACGCCCACGCTGCTTCACCTCTTCAGACTCAGCGAGATCGTCTGCACCACGCTGAGGCGCCCGGTCTGGGCCGACACCCTAGAGAGCAGCTTCACCCGCTGAGCGGCGCTGAGCGGCATTTCTTCCACACGCCCGATCTCGTCCACGGCCGTGCGCAGCAGGCGTTCCGCCTTTTCGATGGCCCGGTCCTGGTCTTCCGCTCCGACTTTGCCAGCCTCCGGCTCTGTCTGCCGTCGCAATTCCTCAACGGCCGCGATCAGGCGCGGGCCGTCCTCGGCGGTGATTGGAATCAACTCGCCCGCGTGCGCCAGTCCCTTCTCACCAACCGAGCCGGCAATGCGCCGGTACTCCTCCGCCGTGATGCCCGTAGCCTGCGCGAGCCGGAAATACTGCGGCCCGAATTCTTCCAGGCGGCCGATGAGCCTGTCCGCGTACTGCCGCGTTACGCCCAGCCGCCGCTTGCAAAATTCCGCCCAGGTCAAGCCCAGCGCGCGATACTTCCTTTGCTCGCGCATCTGACGCAGGCATTCGGCATCGGCGGCCGAGCACCCTCCTGCCAGCGAGGCGAACGCCTGCTTGCGCCCCATC
>Ga0181528_10000127_pt1 | contig 70684 bp, 70 predicted proteins | sample PEATcosm2014_Bin_47_FD_119742 | JGI IMG/M metagenome (GOLD analysis project Ga0181528, IMG submission 119742) | Peatland microbial communities from MTU Mesocosm Facility, Houghton, MI, USA - PEATcosm2014_Bin10_10_metaG | ecosystem: Environmental > Terrestrial > Soil > Wetlands > Peat | place...
AACCGCGCAAAACGAGCTTCGCTCTCCATCGCCACGAACTCCGCCGACAATCCGAATCGACAGAATATCAGGGCTTTGCGCGTCGCGAATCTGCAAAGTCGATTCGTGACTCAGTAGAATTAGGTATCGTCGATACCATCGTACAATAGATCTCCCTCGAACAAACTAGGTGTTATAATCTCGGTCGCCGCACCTCGAGGGTCACACCCCGCCGCGGACCTCACGGAGACTCCGGCATGTCATTGCACCTTTCCAACTCGTCAACCGGGTCCGCTCAACCGCTAGCTCTGCACCTTGTCGAAGAAATCAGCCATCGGGTGATCAACGAGTACGCGGAGGCCGTAGCAATCTTATCGCTGGCGGCGTCGTGTCGACACGCCCCGGCAGGCTCCGCTCTCAGTCAAGCGGCCGACCGCCTTCGCGCTCATGCAGACTCGCACCGGGCTCTTCTGGCGCCTCTGGCGGACGGTCCCGTCGAGCTCAGCTGCTACATCGGAAGGCTATGCGCCAGCCTGTCTCGCGCGTCGCTCGAGGAGAGGGGCATCCACTTGAGCCTCTCGACGGACGAAATATGGGTCGATAGCGCGCGCTGCTGGCGAGTCGGGTTGATCGTCGCCGAGCTGATCCGGAACGCTGTCCGCCATGGATTGCAGGGGCGGCCGGGGGCGATAGGCGTGGACGTCAGAAGCAAGGGCGCCCGAATTCGTTGTATAGTCAGTGACGATGGGGGCGCGACCACCAATCCTCCCGCGGGGCGTGGTCGCCGTTTGGTGCGCGCCCTCGCGATGGAACTGCACGGCTCAGCCAACTGGTGGTTTACGAGGTTCGGAACAATCGCGGAGTTGGACTTCCCCGCGGATCAACCGGGGCGCCTGCCGCGCCGTGCGTCAGATCCGTTTTGACCATCGGGCGCTTAGATCGCTTTGTCATGCCGCCAGCGGCGCAGTCATCGGATGCCGCGTACGACAATACCGTCGAAACCGCGTCGAATCGGGAACATGGATACCAAGGTATCGCTGATACCTATGGTCAATGGATGTTTCGGCACTTACCGGCCATCCTGGGCTGGTCATGGGAGCGCCTCAACAAGACGCCGGCTCGCGCACATCACCGTGAATGCGCCATTGGCTTATTGGATCTCGACTATATTAGGGCTCATGGCGACCCGCATGAACAGCGCGGCCCGTCATCGATGTTATTGGCGCAACGAACTCCGTCGTTCCTCCAACCGTGAAAAACGAGGATTGCCACTGTGGATACGACAACAACCTCGCAGAATATCGACCGTCGCCGCCGCCTGTTCATGAGAGCCGCGGCGTCAACCGCTGCGGCCGCCCAATTCGGGATGATCGAGTTTGCCACCGCCGCGGCCGATGAGGTTAAACAGACGTCGCGGCCGGTGGTGAAGGCAGGCTCAAATACGTCATTCGCCGCGCTGAAGCAGATCGACGCCGGCGTGCTCAACGTGGGCTATGCCGAGGCCGGTCCCGCCGATGGTCCCGCCGTCATTCTGCTTCACGGATGGCCGTACGACATACACAGTTTTGTCGATGTTGCGCCTTTGCTGGCTTCGGCGGGCTACAGAGTGATCGTCCCCTATTTGCGAGGGTATGGTTCGACGCGGTTCCTTTCCAACGATGCAATCAGGAACGGCCAGCCATCGGCGCTTGCCGTTGACCTAATCGCCCTTATGGATGTTCTCAAATTGGACAAGGCGACGATCGGGGGATTTGACTGGGGCGCTCGGACCGCCGACATCCTGGCGGCGCTATGGCCCGAGCGTTGCAGGGGGCTCGTATCTGTGAGCGGCTATCTGATCGGCGGCCAGGCGGCTGGAAAGTCGCCGTTGCCGCCGGGCGCCGAGTTGCAGTGGTGGTACCAGTATTACTTCGCTACCGAGCGCGGCCGGGCTGGTTATGACAGATACCGCCGGGACTTTGCGAAGCTCATTTGGCGGCTCGCCTCGCCGAAGTGGGCCTTCGATGACGCGACATTTGAACGTAGCGCGCCTTCGTTCGACAATCCCGATCACACGGCGATCGTGATCCACAACTATCGCTGGCGGCTTGACCTGGCCGAGGGCGAGGCGAAATACGACGATCTGGAGAAGAGGCTCGCCGAAGGCCCGGTTATCGCGGTCCCCACGATTACGCTCGAAGGCGACGCCAATGGGGCGCCGCATCCGGAGCCCGCCTCCTACGCCAAGAAATTCTCGGGTCGCTATTCGCACCGGCTGATCGGGGGCGGCGTCGGGCACAATCTGCCGCAGGAAGCCCCGGAGGCTTTCGCGCAGGCGATTGTCGACATCGCCCAAGCGTGATTGCGAGCACCCGCGAAATCGCCATGGCGCATTGATCCGAACGCGACAACGCAGGGAATGCAAGGAAATGCACAATGGGTTCACGATTGGCTTTCGAAATCATCGATCAGAATCGACGCGAACTCTTGAGTAGCGCCGCGATCGGCATCGCGGCCGTCGGGGCCGCAAGGTTGTTTCCCGCTTATTCCGCATCGGCGGCGGAGACGGACGCGATACGTCCGTTCCGCATAGATATTCCCGAAGACGATCTCGTCGATCTGCGTCGCCGCTTGCTTGGGACCCGTTGGCCGGATCGCGAAACTGTCAACGATCAGTCTCAGGGCGCGCCCTTGTCGAAGCTCCAGGACTTGGTGCGCTACTGGGGCGCGGACTACGATTGGCGCAGAATCGAGGCGCGGCTGAACGCGCTTCCGCAGTTCGTGACGACAATCGACGGCCTCGACATTCACTTTCTGCAAATTCGCTCGGGGGAAAAGAATGCGCTTCCTTTGATCGTGACACACGGTTGGCCCGGGTCAACCATCGAGCAATTGAAGATCATTGCGCCTCTGACGGATCCGGCGGGGCACGGAGCCAATGCTGAAGATGCTTTCGACGTTGTGATTCCTTCCTTGCCGGGCTATGGTTTTTCCGGCAAGCCGACCGCGCCCGGTTGGGATCCCGACCGCATCGCGCGCGCCTGGGCGACCCTGATGCAGCGCCTCGGATATACCCGCTACGTCGCGCAGGGCGGCGATTGGGGTTCCGCCATCTCCAGCGCGATGGCGCGACAGGCGCCGGCGGGCCTGCTCGGCATCCACATCAATCTTCCGGCTACAGTGCCGCCCGAGGTGACTGCCGCGCTCGGCGGCGGTCCGCCGCCCGCGGCGCTTTCGACAGAGGAGCGCGCTGCGTTCAGCGCTCTCAAGTCCGCTGCAAGGAACGGCGCCGCGGCGTACTTCACGATGATGTCCGCGCGGCCGCAGACCGTTGGCTACGGCGCGACGGACTCCCCGGCCGGCCTCGCGGCGTGGATCCTCGTGCACCCCGGTTTCGCGCGGTGGAGCTGCGCCGCCGACCAACCACTCTCGCCGACGAGAGACGACGTGTTGGACAACATCAGCCTATATTGGTTGACAAATACTGCGGCCTCGTCCGCGCGCCTGTATTGGGAGAACCGAGCCCGAGGCAGCGTCATCGTCGCCGCTGCGCAGAGGACCGACGAGATTTCACTGCCCGTCGGCGTCACGGTGTTTCCCTATGACGTCTACCGCGCCCCGGAGAGTTGGGCGCGGCGAGCCTATCGCAACCTGATCTACTTCCACGAGGTCGACAAGGGCGGACACTTCGCCGCCTGGGAACAGCCGAAGCTGTTCGCGGAGGAAATCCGAGCCGCGTTTCGATCGCTACGCTCATCGCGACGGCCAGACATTATCCGCATGGTTCGGTCCATCGCTTGATCTGTCCCTGAAGAAAGCAGGATGGTATGAAACGGATCGTATTTCTGTTCGCCGCCATCGCCGTCGCCGCGCTTGTCGGCGTTCGCGCCGGCGAGGTCGGCGCGGTCAGGCATGCCGATGAGGACGCATCCCCAATCTATGGCGTCAGAATTCCTCCGGATTACCGCGACTGGAGATTGATCTCCGTCGCCCGCGAGGAGGGCGACCTCAACGACGTCCGCGCCCAACTGGGCAACGATGTCGCTGTCAAGGCCTTTCGGGACGGAACGCTGCCATTCCCAGACGGCGCCGTCATTGCGGCGATTCATTGGAATTATGTCTCATCCGAAGAAAACGACAAGGTCTTCGGCCGCCGGCAGTCGTTCGTCGCCGGGGCGCCTAAGAACATCCAGTTCATGGTCAAGAACTCGAAAGAATTCGCCGCCACGGGAGGATGGGGATTCGCGGACTTCACGAACGGCAAACCCGCTAGCGAGGCGGTCCACCAAACGTGCTTCGCGTGCCACTTACTGGCCAAGGCCGGCGATTTCGTCTACACTCACTACGCGCCTTGATCTCTTCAGGCGAGCAGCTGAGCGCTGCAATTGGCGAGCGCCAGCCGCCCACTTCAAAGGAGATGTCACAGTGATCTACGAACTGCGCCTTTACCAAGCTGTGCCAGGCCAAATGCCCAAGCTCTTGACCCGATTTGAGGACCACACCGTTCCCATCTGGGAGCGGCATGGAATTCATCCAATCGGCTTCTGGACGACGCTGATCGGTGAATCGAGCGGTGAGCTGACTTACCTGCTCGCCTGGGAGTCGCTGGCCGATCGCGAGACCAAGTGGGCCGCCTTCGAGAACGACCCGGCCTGGCGCAAGGCTCGGGACGAGAGTCAGCGCGAAGGACCCATCGTTGCAAGCATCAGCAACAAAATTCTCAAGCCGACCAATTTCTCGCGGCTGAAATAGGCAGGCGCTCAGATCGAGTCAGCGGATGCGTTCGGCTTGATCTGTCCGGAAACCGGCTTCGCCCCGATTGTCTGAGCCGCATCGCAGCCGCCGACCCGCCGACGGGCGCGCGCCCAAATAGCTCTCCATGGACGACGCCACGCGTGAACGGTGGGAAACGCAAGCTCCGCTGAACTCGCTCACGATGGCGGGATGAAAGCTGCAAACGGCTGGCGATTGACTGACTGGCCTGCCCCGGAGGCCGGCAAAGGCGTCAAACAAAACAACGCCTCTCGGTGCGCGATACGTCGGCGTGGCGCAGAGTTTCGGCGCCCGCCTCAGGTCGGCTCGAGCCCCTCCTCGCGCAGGATCCTCAGCCGCAGCAGCGCGGCGACGCAGATATTGACGATTGGGTTTGACCAACCGCTGATGACGCTGAAATCGCGGGTCAGCGTGTCATGGTGGAGTTTATGCGAAGCCGGCCGCATCAGCAGGCCGACCGAACGCATCGCCCGTACGATCGGCCAACTTTGCTTCGATGCAGGGAGCCGTGAAACGCCTGCGTCATGCTGGCGCCCAGGATCATCACCGCCGCGCCGACGAGCAACCAAGCCGGCGGCGAGGTCAGCGCAAAGACCAGGTTCAGCGTCAACGAGAGCGGCAAGGTGATCAAGAACACCGGCCCCTTCATCAGGTGCAGCATGCCGTGCCGTCCCAGCAGATCCGGCATCGGATGATGTTTCTTGAAATCGTAGACGATACGCTCGAACGCGGAGATCCGCGCATAGACCTCGCTCTGCCGGGCGAGAAATTCCGCACTGTCGCGCGACCCCTGCCAGAAATACAGCTCGCGCAATCCGCTGCCAGGCGCGCAGGGCCGATAGTTTATATACATGTGCACAAGCCCGGACGCGAGATCGGCGAGACACCAGCCGACCACAGCGGCCGGAACGATGCGCCAATCGAGACGCCCGGCCGCAAGCGCGAGATCGAAAGCCAGCGAACAGAAAAACATCGAGAACAGCAGCCTGGCCTTCATGAGCTATTGCCTCGGGACCCCGCCGTCCCGCATTTATAGCGGCCGTCGGCGCTCGTTTTCAAGCCGGCGCGTTGTCGGGCTGCACGGACGTATAGTTCGCGCGCGCGGCAGGACGACGCGACGGCGGCGCAGCGGCGCCGGGCGCTCAGGCGTCGCCAAAGGCGACCGGCCGCTGCCGATCCGAACAGAACCGCGCCATGCGGCGCTTCCACTGTTGATGGCAGCGTTGGTCGCAAAAGCAGCGCTGACTTTCTCGCACCGGGGCCGCCTTGATCTCGTGGCGGCAATCGTAGCAGAGGAGTTTCATGGTCCTCTCCGTTCAAGCACGCTCTTGCTTACGGTCTTCACTCTGCGGGCGCCTAAGCCAGGGCGCGCGCAAGCGCAATTCGCCGGCCGGCTTCAGCGATGTCCGGCGGCGACGTTCGTCTGGCCGGCGAGTTCGAAACGGCGCATCGCGCGCACCCAGTTCAGCCGGCAATCGTAGCCGCAGAAGCTCTTGCCCTCGTCCTTGACGGCTTCGCAGACGATGATGCGGATGCAGTTTTCGCAGCGGTTCTTGAACATAGCAGCCTCCTGGCGTTCCTATGAGCGTTTACGGGCTAGCGCAGATCGCTGTTTCGCGCCGTCTCGTCTGCGTTGTGACATTCGCCACATCGATTGCGCGTCAATGGCCTCGACGTCTTGCCTGTAAACGCCGGCGTCGCCGAGTTCCGGCCGCCGGAGAAATGGGACGAGGCCGGCTTGCAGCGTTCGTTCGACATCAACGTGAAGGGGCCGTTCTTCCTCGTCCAGGCGCTGCCGCCGCTGTGCGCCGATCAGCCTCGCGCGCACGCTTTCGGGCGAGCTGCCGGCGCGCGGAATTCGCGTCAACGCCATCAGCCCCGGCCCCGTGGCGACGCCGCTGCGCGACGTCTTCGATTCGCAGTCGCTCAAGGCGCTGGAGGCGCAGATCCCGCTCGGGCGGCGGGGAACGGTCGAGGAGATCGCCCGCGCGGCGCTATACTTCGCCTCTGACGATTCGTCCTTCGCCGTCGGCAGCGAATTGATCCTCGACGGCGGCGTGGGCACGCTGTAAGCCCGCCGCGCCAGAGGCAGGCGCTTCGGCGGGGACCCCCGCGCCGGACGACGCGTGTCGTTAACACTTTGCAAAGGGATCGGGAGCATCGGGAGGGGAGCGGCGAATCTCCGCCGGGGGCGGAGAACGCAAAGGAGGTGCAACAATGGCTGAAGGCGAGGCTCTGAGGGCCAGGATGCGGGTGGCGCGCGATGCGATCAGGGAGGCCAAGGCGGACCTGCGCAAGTTCAATCCTACCGCGCCTGCTCTTGTCGGTTCCATACCCGATATTGCGACGCTCATGGGTGAAATCGATCAGTTCAAGCGCGAAGTCCTGGCCCGCAAACCCGATATCGTCTGATCCTGATCCGGCGCGAGCCGCCGACGCCGTTGCGTCGGCTGCGCGTCCGGCGCGGCGAAGCGCGAAACCGGCGGGCCGCCCGAGGCAAGATTGAACGGCTATCGACGACGGCTGCGATGACGAAAGCTTCGTCGTCCGTCACAGCTATTTTCTCGCTCCGGCCGGGAACGACGGCGGCGCCCCATTCAACAGCCTGAAGACGGAGATCGACCGGAATGCCTGGGCGAGGCTCGATTGCGCCGTGTCGCGCCCGTTCCCGCGGCCCCCGTCGGGCAAGTTCGCCGTGAGGTGATCAAACCACTTCCGAAAGTGTTGCAGGTGTTCGGGGTAGGATGAGCTGGACGAGATTTCCGGCCTGCTGCAAACGAAAGTTGAATAACTTCGCGGGCTGAGCGGCGAAATCGCCTCGATGAGAGAAATTGCGGAGCATACGCGCGAGAGCGCGTCCATAGCAGCGCCAGAAATACTTCGAATTTGAAAGTAATCACGGGATCTAATAAGCGTAAATCAGCGTTTTACGACGCGAAATCCGACACACGGGCCAATATTGGCGGACTTAAATACAGAAGCGGCGCTGAATACTCTCGTGTCGATTGATCCAAAGGCAGGCGCAAAGCTAAGCTGAGCGGCGACGTCGCTTGCGACATCCGCCCGCCCCGCGCGGCCGGCGAGGACAGAAAATGGCGCCTAAGCCACTGAAGTTGGCCTCTGCGGTCCTGTCCTGAGCGCCGTTCGACGACGTCCTCGTCGACGGACGCGAGGCCGGTTGCGTCATGATCGGATCTCGACAATATCCAGGTCGGGGAAACGAGAGGCCCATGACGGCGAAGCCGCAGATAGCGCGCGGGACCCCCGCCGAGGTGCTGAGGGCGTTCGCCCGCCTCGGCGTGTCGAGCTTCGGCGGGCCGATCGCCCATCTCGGCTATTTCCGCCACGAGTTCGTCACCCGGCGCGGCTGGATCGACGACGCGGGCTACGCCGACCTCGTCGCGCTCTGCCAGTTCCTGCCGGGGCCGGCGAGCAGCCAAGTCGGCTTCTCGATCGGACTGGCCCGGGCGGGCTACCTGGGCGGCCTGGCCGCCTGGACCGGCTTCACCCTGCCCTCGGCGCTTGCGCTGACCGCGTTCGCCTATGCCGCCTCGCGCCTGCAAGGCGCTGTCGGCGAGGGGCTGCTGCACGGCCTCAAGCTCGTCGCCGTGGCCATCGTCGCCCAGGCGGTGCTCGGCATGGCGCGCACGCTGTGCCCCGATGCGCCGCGCGCGACCATCGCCGCCGCGGCTCTGCTGGCCATGTCGGCCGCAGGCGGTTCGGTCGCCCAGCTCTGGGTTCTTGTCGCGGGAGGAGCCGCTGGCCTCGTCTGCTGCCGATCCAGCGTCGCGGTCCCGGCGGCGAGCGACGCCGGATCGCCGGTCTCGCATCGCGCCGCGGTCTGTTTCCTTGCCGCCTATTTCGTCCTGCTCGGCCTCTCCTTCGCGCCGGCGCCCTCGGCGACAGTGGCGCTGTGGGACGCCATCTACCGCTCGGGCGCGCTGGTGTTCGGCGGCGGCCACGTCGTGTTGCCGCTGCTGCGGACGGCGGTCGTCGATCCCGGCTGGGTCTCCAACGACGCTTTCCTGGCCGGCTACGGCGCCGCGCAGGCCGTCCCGGGACCGCTGTTCAGCTTCGCCGCCTATCTCGGCGCAGCAGCCGGCGGCGTCCTCGGCGCCGCGGTCGCGCTGGTCGCGATCTTCGTTCCGGGGATGCTCGCGCTGATGGGGACGCTGCCTTTTTGGCATACCCTGCGCTCGCGCCCGCTTTCGCGCGCGGCGATGGCGGGCGTCAACGCCGCCGTCGTCGGGCTCCTGGCCGCCGCGCTCTACGATCTCGTGTGGACGAGCGCGGTGCGGACGCCGCTCGATTTCGCGCTCGCCGCCGCGGGCTTCGTGCTGCTGGTCGCGTGGCGAACGCCGCCGGTCTGGGTCGTGGCGGCCGGGGCCGCGGCGGGAGCCGTGCAAGCGGTTGCAGGCTACGCCGCGCATTGAGCGGCGCGATGCTCCCGCCCCGGCGACGCCTCAACTCCGTCGTGGTCGTTGCCGCCTCGTCGGCGACGCCCGCGGCGCTCGCCGCCTCGACACTGACCTAATCGGTTCGGCTCACCGCCTCAAGGAGATCGCGCACGAGCCCGCGCAGCAGATCGAGCTTGTAGGCCGCCTGCGCCAAGGGCGCGGCGCCTTGGGTCGCCGCGGCGGCCGCGGCGGCGAAGGTTTCGGGGGTGGCCAGTTGTCCGAGCGCGACCGCTTCGGCCGCGGCGAGCCGGATGGGCGCGGGCGCGATGCCGCCGGCGACGATCCGCAACCGTGAGAACCTCCCGGCCGCGAAAGCCGCGCTGAGGACCAACTCGACCAGAGGCCATTCCGCTTGCGCGCGGCCGATGGCGCGCTTGTAGGCGGCGCGCTCGTTGGGCGTCGGCGGCGGCAGCACGACGCTAACGATGAGTTCGCCTAGACCCAGCGCGGTCTCGGCCGTCGCCGAGCTTCCGTCGCCCAGAGCTTCCGTAATGCTGCGGTCGCGGCGCCGGTCGGTGTCGATGCGCGCGTCATAGGCGATGAGCGCCGCCGCCAGCGTCGAAGGATGCGGGGCGACGCAAGGGGCGCGGTCGAACACAACGGCGTAGAGCGCGTTGCCCTCGCGGGCGGGGCAGCCTTCGCCGCCCGTCTTCAGGCAGGCGAAGGCGGGATTGCGAAAGTACCAGCAGCGGTTGCGCTGTGCGAGATTGCCGCCGAGCGTCGCGACGCGGCGTATCTGCGGGGTCGCGAGGCCGCCCGCCGCCGCCGCGAGGCCGGGATAGCGGGCGCGTAAGGTGGGATCGGCGGCGAGCGCGGCGATGGTCGTCAGCGCGCCGAGGCGCAGGCCGCCGCCCGGCTCGGGCCACAGGCCGGCGGGGGCCGCCTCGGGCGAAATGTCGAGGATCGCGCCGCGCGAGACGCCGCTACGGCGTCGCTCGGAGAGGTCGGTGGCGCCGGCGCGGAATTCAGGCGACATGGGCGGCTCCCTGGATCAGCGCGAGCAGACGGTCGGGGCGGAGCGGAATCTCCGTCGGCCGCACGCCCAGCGCGTCGCGGACGGCGTTGGCGAGCGCAGCGGGCGTTGGCACGGCGGCGACTTCGCCGATGCCGACCGAATGGCCCGGCACGTGATCGAAGCCGGTCTCGTCGAAATGCACCTCCAGCGGCGGCGTGTCCGCGACGCCGGGCGTGCGGTAGTCGTCGAGGTTGACGGTCAGCGCCTGACCCGTCGCCAGGTCGATCTCACGCCCCTCGTAGAGCGCGTGGCCGAGGCTCTGTACGAAGGCGCCGGCGGCCTGATTGCGCGCGAGCGGACGCGAGGCGAGCCGGCCAACCGAAATGCGCGACCACGCGCGCGTGACGCGAACGCGTCCGAGCCACGTGTCGACCTCCACCTCCACCACTTGCACCGAACTCGGCGCGCCGGCGCCGACCGCCATGTGCTGGCGCCGCCGCAGCATGAAGCCGAACAGTCGCCCGACGATCCCGGCCTCGTGCAGCAGCGAGGCGTGGCCGTAGATGTTGCGCCTGTCGTCCTCCGGCCGGCCCGCCGTCACGGCGAGATCGGGCGAGGCCGAGATCCGGTCGCGCCACGGCGCGTTGGACCCTGGCGGGGCCGCGCCCCCGGCCTGCAAGCGCGCCTTCAGCTTGCCCGCGGCGGCGAGCAGCGCCGGCACGATGGAGGCCGTCACGCGGCTGCCGCCGGAGCCGGGGCCGAGCGGCAATCGCGAGTCGCCCAGGCGCACCTCGATCTCGCGCGCTTCCAGGCCAAACTCCCGCGCCAGCGTGTCGGCGATGACGGTGCGCGTGCCGGTGCCGATGTCCTGCACCGCGAGTTCCGCGACGAGCCGGCCGCCCTCGACGACGAGCTTGGCTTTCGTGTTCGCCTGCCAGAGATAGAGCCAGTAGCCGGCCGCCGCGCCGACGCCGCGGCGGAAGCGCCCGTCGCCGGGAGCCTGGCCGCGCGTCTTCCAGACGTCGAGCGCCATCGCCCAATCGTAGAGCCGGGCGCGGGCGGGATTGGGGTCCCAGCGCTTGCGCAAGGCCAGGGGATCGAAGCCCAGTCGCAGCGCCGCCTCGTCGACCGCCTGCTCCAGCGCGAAAGCCATCGGCGGGCCGCCGGGACCGCGGAACGGCGAGCCCGGCGGCAGGTCGCTGACGACGTCGTAGTCGCGCAACTCCTTGGCTTCGGCCTTGTAGATCAGCCGCGCCAGCCCGGCGACGGTGTTGTTGGCGGCGACGCCGGAATCGGAATAGGCGCTCAGCGACAGCGCCTTCAACCCGCCGTCGCGCGAGGGCAGAAGCGCGAGCTTCAGTTCGACCGCCGGCCGGTAGCCCGTGACCGAAAGCTCCTCGTGGCGGCTGTAGGCGACCCGTACCGGCGCCAGGGCGGCTTGGGCGAGCGTCACGGCGGCGATGGTCTCCAGGCCCAGCGCCCCTTTCGAGCCGAACCCGCCGCCGACGTGCTGGGCCAGAACGCGCACGCGGGCGGGGTCGAGCTTGAAACGCTTGGCGATCTCCTCGGCAACATGCGAGACGGCCTGGGTCGAGACTTCGACGGTGAGAGCGTCGCCCTCGAATCGGGCGACGGCGACGTGCGGCTCCAGCGAATTGTGCTGCTGCGCGCCGGTGCGGAACACGGCCTCGAACAGCAGGGGATCGGCGCTCGCGCGCGCGGCGTCGATGGCCTTGCGCGCGGCGCCGGCGCGCTGCGAGAAAGCCGAGACGGGACCGCGCAGATTGCCGCGCCAGGACGCCGGCGCGCCGCCGCCCTCGCCGGCGTTGTATTTGATGCCTTTGCCGCGCGGGAAGATCACCGGCGCGTCTTCCTGCATGGCGGCCGCGGGGCCGATCGCGGCCGGCAGCGGCTCATATTCGACGCGGATCGCCGCCAGCGCGCGCTGGGCGGTCGCGCGGTCGACCGCCGCGACCGCGGCGACGGCGTCGCCGGCGAAGGTCACCGTCTTGCTCGCATCGAGCAGCGATACGGCAGCCTTGACGCCGGGAAGCGCTTGCGCGGGTTTGAGGTCGAGCGCGACGACGCGGGCGCGGGCGTGCGGGGAGCGCAGGATCGCGCCTTCCAACTGGCCGTCGCGGCGGATGTCGAGCGTGTAGACCGCCGCGCCGGTCGCCTTGTCGCGCGCCTCGATGCGCGGCGCTTCGGCGCCCGGCTGCTCGTACAGGCCGGCGCAGGCGTCGGCGACGGCGCGGTAGACGTTCTCATAAGCGCCGCAGCGGCAGAGATGGCCCGAAAAGGCCGCGCCGATTGCCTCGCGCGAGGGCGCGGACGGGCCGTGCGCCGCGCGCCAAGCGTCGTAGAACGCCTTGGCCTCGACGACGAAGCCGGGCGTGCAGAAGCCGCATTGCATCGCGTCCAGCGTCATGAAGGCGCGTTGCACGGGATGCAGGTCCTCCCCGCCGATCCCCTCGACGGTTACGATCGCGCGGCCGGTCGCCGCCTTGACCGGCATGAGGCAGCTTGCGACCGCCTCGCCGTCCACAAGCACGGTGCAGGCGCCGCAGACGCCGGAGCCGCAGACGAGCTTTGTCCCGGTCAGGCCGAGCCGGTCGCGCAGGGCGTCGGCGAGCATGAGGTCGTCGTCGTCGGGAAGTTCGACCTGCTCCCCATTGACATTGGCTGTGGCCATTTCGCCCTCGCGCGTGCATTTGCCGCTGGAAAATAATGCACTGGGTGCAATTTTGCAAGGCGTGCAGCGCGTGCTAAGCCGCGGCATGTCCGAAGCGCCGGAAAACAAGGATGGATTGCGGGCGCGCAAACGGCGGCAAACGCGCCAGCGCCTCGCCGAAACCGGTCTGCGATTGTTCCTCGCCCAAGGCTACGAAGAGACGACGCTCGACCAAATCGCCGAAGCGGCCGGGGTGTCGCGGCGCACCATCTTCCACTATTTCGAGCAGAAGGAAGACATCCTGCTGGCCTGGAAATCCGGGCTGGGCGAAGCGATCGGCGCGGCGATCCTCAACGAAAAGCCCGACCGGCGGCCGCTCGACGTGGCGTTGTCGGCGATGCTGAAGCTCGCCGGACAATATCAGGTCGGCGATCTCATCCGCATCGAGCGTCTGCTCGCCTCGACCGGCAAGCTCGACGCCAGCAACCACGCCAAATATGCGGAGCAGGAGCAGGCAGTGTTCGAGGCGTTCACGACGCTGTGGCCGGCGCCCGAACGGCGCGCGCGCCTGCGCCTCGCCGCGATGGCCGCCATCGGCGCGCTCAGGCTCGCGATGGAACGCTGGGCCGAGCGCGGCGGCGCACAGCCGCTGACCGAGCATCTGCGCCGCGCCTTCGCCGATCTGAGGGCGGAGATCGGGCTGGGCGGCAAAGGCTCTGATTGATAAGAAGCGGCTCTCGGTTGGCGAGCGCTTGCATCGACGTGTCGACCCAAACTTCTACAGCGCGCCGTGATGGCGGCCCTCCACGTTGCGCCTTTCAAAGATTTGCGACCGGCCTCGCTTTGCTTTACAAAACTATGTTGAAATGCGCGAATCCGTTGACGACAAAGTGTATTTTGAGTTGCCGAAGGCGGTTTTAGGGAGCAATTTTGATGGACTCTCTTGAAACCGAATCGCCCTCCGCCGCGCAAGTTGCGCCGTCCTGGTCGCTCACGGCGAGCGTCGCCTCGCGCATCAACGTGGCGTTCCATCAGAACGCGGTGCCGTCCATCGGCGAGATCGCGCTGACGGCGCCGGCCGGCGCCGCCGACGTCTGCGTGCAGGTGCGGGCGACGCCCGCGTTCCTGAAGCCCGCCACCTTGCGCATCGACGCGCTCGCGGCCGGGGTCGCGCGCAAGATTTCGCCCGTTCCGATCGAACTCGATCTCGCCGCGCTCGCCGGCCTGACCGAAGCGGTGCGCGCGCAGGTGAGCTTCCGCGTCCTCGTCAAAGAGGACGAGGTTTTCGCGCTGGACCTCCCCGTCACCCTGCTGTCGCCCAACGAATGGACGGGGCTTGCGAGCGCGCCGGAACTGATCGCCGCTTTCGTTCGCCCCAACGATCCTGCGATCGACGTGATTCTGCGCAAGGCCGCCGACAAGCTCGCGGCGGCCAACGCGCCGCGGGAGCTTGACGGCTACCGCTCGAAGAAACGCACGCGCGCCTTGCAGATCGCGGCGGCGATCTGGGCCGCGCTGCTCGATGAGCGCATCGTCTATGCGCTGCCGCCGCAGAGTTTCGAGCGCGACGGGCAGAAGGTGCGCTCGCCCTCCGATATCCTCGCCCGCAAGCTCGCGACCTGCCTCGACACGACGCTTCTGTTCGCCGCCGCGCTGGAGCAGGCCGGCCTGCATCCGCTTGTCGGTTTTCTCGAAGGCCACGCGTTCTGCGGCGTTTGGTTAATCGACGACAGCTTCGCGACGATCCAGATCGACGAACCGCAGCTGTTGCGCAAACGGCTCGCGAGCAACGATATCGCGCTGTTCGAGACGACGCTGCTGACCGCCGCGGCTCCAGTCAAATTCGCGCAGGCGCGGGCGAAGGCGGCCGAGTTCGTCTCCGAGACGCCCGAAAAGCGGTTCGAGAGCGTCATCGACATCCGCCGCGCGCGCCAACACGGCGTCTTTCCGCTGGCTTTGGGGGCTGAGGCTCCGGTGAGCGCAGCGACCGCCGGCGTAGCGCAAACGGCCAACCCTATCGACGAGATCGAGACGGTCGACGAAGACATTCACCTCAGCGACGCAGGGCCCGAACCGGTCGACCGCGTGGAGCGCTGGAAGCGCAAGCTGCTGGATCTGTCGCTGCGCAACAAGCTGCTCAATTTCAAGCTGGGCAAGGGCGCTGTGGCGCTCATCGCCCCCGATCCCGCCGGCCTGACGAGCCGATTGGAGGGCGAGCATCCGCTCAAGCTGCTGCCCTCGCCCGCCCTGTTGAGCGGAGCGGACCCGCGCGACGCCGAGTTGCGGTTGGTCAGCGTCGGCGCCGACGTGGCGCGCAGCCACGCGCGCGACGCGCTGGCGCACGACGAGGTGCACGCGCCGCTCGCCGAGGAGGAGTTGAACGACCGGCTGCTGGAACTGTACCGCGCCGCCCGCCTCGCGCAGGAAGAGGGCGGTTCGAACTCGCTGCATCTGGCGGTCGGCTTCGTCGCCTGGACGCCGGCGCATGGCAAATCGCAGCGCTACAAGGCGCCGCTACTGCTCATCCCGGTCAAGCTGGATCGCCGAACGGTGCGCTCCGGATTCCGGCTCACCGCGCACGACGACGACGCGCGCATCAACCCGACGCTGTTGGAATTGCTGCGGCAGGACTTCCGGCTTGCCATGCCTGACCTCGAAAAGGAGCTGGCCGGCGCGGGCGAAAACGGGCTCGACGTCAACCGCGTCTGGCGCCTCGCGCGCGAGTATCTGAGGGACGTGAACGGCTTTGAACTGACGGAGGAGGTTGTGCTGTCGACCTTCTCGTTCGCGAAATATCTGATGTGGAAGGACCTCGTCGACCGCACCGACCTTCTGAAGAAAAACCCCGTCGTGCGGCATCTGATCGACACGCCGAAGCAGACCTATCCGGGCGCGCACAAGCCGATGCCCGACGAGCGCCGGCTCGACATTGAGGTCAACCCGCGCGATCTCTTCATGCCGCTGCCGGCCGATTCCTCGCAGACCGCCGCCGTCGTGGCGGCCGAGCGCGGCCACGATTTCGTGCTGTTCGGGCCGCCGGGAACCGGCAAGAGCCAGACCATCGCCAACATGATCGTGCAGTTGCTCGCGGTCGGCAAGACGGTGTTGTTTGTCTCGCAAAAGACCACGGCGCTCGAAGTGGTGCGGCGCCGCTTGGACAAGGTCGGCGTCGGCGATTACTGCCTGGAGGTGCATTCGGCCAAGGCGCAGAAGACCGAAGTGCTGGCGCAACTGAAAACCGCCTGGGAGAAACGCGCCGACAGCGTCGAGAACGATTGGACGAAGTCGACCGACGGCCTCGCCGCGTTGCGCGACGAACTCAACGCGCTCGTCTTGGCGCTGCATCGCCGTCGCGCCAACGGCATGACCGCGCGGCAAGCGATGGGCCGCGTCATCGTTTCGCGCGATCTGGCGCCGGGATTGCGGCTCGACTTCGGCGACGCTCCCGGTCACGCGGAAGTGGCGCTCGACCAGTTGCGGACTTTGTTGAAGGACTTGGCTGTCGCCATCAGGGCCGTCGGCTCGGTTCACGACCATCCGCTGGCGGGCGTCGGCCGGCGCGACTGGTCGCCGGCGTGGCGGGCCGATTTCGTCGCCGCCGCGGATGCGTTCGCCGACGCGACGGAAGCCTATATCAAGATCCGGGACGAGGCCGCGGCCAAGATCGGTTTTGCGCCGGCGCCCAGCCTGGAGGCGACGACTGTCTGGCTGTCGTTCGCCATCCTGGCGCTCAAGCCCGTCGCGAGCGAGGCCGCGCGCTGGCTCGCCGAGGACAGCCGGCCGCTCCGGGCGGAATTCGCCGCCTGGCGCGAGCGGCGCGCCGCCTGCGACGAGATCGCCAAGCGCCTGACCGGTCCCTATCGCGAAGGGGTGTTTGCGCTGCCGCTGGCCGCGATCCTGCAAGAGCATCAGCAGGCTGCGAATGCGTTCTTCTTTCTTCGCGCCGGCAGGCTCGAGGCCGTCGCGGCGCGGCTTGCGCCGTTCGCGGCGAGCGATGCGCCGGTCGATGTCGCGCGCGACGCGCCCGCGTTGCTCGACCTCGCGGCCGCGCGCCAAGCCGCGCGTTCCCACGACGCGCAAATGTCGCGCCTTGGGCCGATCTGGAAGGGGCTCGACACCGACCCCGCGGCGATCAAAGCGCGGTTTGTCTGGGAGGACGCCGCGCGCGCCGCGGCGACCCAGCTCGCGCGACATGGCGCCGACCGAGCGGCGGCGCTGGCGGCGCTGCGCGAACTGGTGTTGGAGCGGCCGGACGATCTCGGCGGCCAAGGGCCCGTCGCCAACGCGCTGAAGCGGCTTGTCGCCGCGTATAAGGTCGCCGAAGCCGCGCGCGTGCGTTTGGCCGAAGTCGCAGAGCCCGAGGAGGGCTTTGGCCTGCCCAAGGATGGCGACTGGCTCCTTGCGGCCATCGCCCGGGCGCGCGCGTGGTCGCGCAACGAGCGCTTGGCGCCGAAATGGTGCGCCTACCAGCGCGCGTTGCAGCAGGGGCGCGCCGTGGGGCTCGCCGCGTTGATCGACCGGCTGGCCCGCGGCGAGGTCGCGGCGGAACGGCTGCACGACGCCTTTGAGGTCGGCTACGCGCGTTGGTGGATAGACGCCATCGTGGAAGGCGAGCCGGCGCTGCGCAACTTCGTCGCCGAACGCCACGAGGAAGCCGTCGCGCGCTTCCGCGAGGCGGACGAGCGCGTGGCGCAATTGTCGCGCGCCGTCGTCGCGAAACGCTTGGCGGAGAAAATTCCCTCTCGCGCGACATTTGGCGCAGACGCGGAATATGGCGTCCTCAACGCGCAAATCATCAGGCGGAAGCGGCACATGCCGTTGCGGCAGCTGTTCGCGCGGATGCCGACGGCGCTGCAAAAAATCGCGCCGTGCATCATGATGAGCCCGCTCTCCATCGCGCAGTTCCTGCCGCCCGACGCCAAGCCCTATGACGTCGTGATCTTTGACGAGGCCTCGCAAATACCCGTGTGGGACGCCATCGGCGCGATTGCGCGCGGCGAGCAGGTGATTGTGGTCGGCGATCCCAAGCAACTGCCGCCTACCTCGTTCTTCGACCGAGCGAGCGGCGACGACGGCGACCCCGACGACATCGAAGACTTGGAGAGCATCCTCGACGAGTGCCAGTCCGCGAGCATCTCGACGAAGGAGTTGAACTGGCACTACCGCAGCCGCAGCGAAAGTTTGATCGCTTTTTCGAACGAACGCTATTACGGCGGCCGCCTCGTCACCTTCCCGGCCCCGGAGACGCGCGACAGAGCCGTGCGTTACCAGCACGTACCGGAAGGCGTCTACGAGCGCGGCGGGGGACGCGTGAACCGCGCCGAGGCCCGTGCCGTGGTTGAAGACGTGACCAGGCGATTGTCGCTGCCGGGCGCCGCCGAAACGATCGGCATCGTCACGTTCAATTCCGAACAGCAGCGCCTGATTGATAACCTGCTGGATCAGGCGCGTCGCGCCAACCCTGAGATCGAACCCTTTTTCTCCACAACCGCCGCCGAGCCGGTCTTCGTCAAGAACCTTGAATCCGTGCAGGGCGACGAACGCGACATCATTCTGTTCTCCGTCGGCTATGGTCCAGACTCCAGCGGCCGGGTTTCGCAGAATTTTGGGCCACTCAACAAAGTCGGCGGCCCGAGACGGCTGAATGTCGCCATTACCCGCGCGCGCAAGGAGCTTATGGTATTCGCGACGCTGCGCCCTGAGCAGATCGACCTCTCCCGCACGCGCGCGCTGGGCGTGCGCGACTTCAAACATTTTCTCGAATTCGCCGAGCATGGCGCCAAGGCGCTGGCGGCCGCCGCCGCTCCGCTGGATCGTGAGGCCGACTCCGATTTCGAACGCGAGGTGCAGGCGGCGCTCGAGGAGCGCGGCTGGATCGTTCACCCTCAGGTCGGCGTGTCGGGATTGCGCATCGACCTCGGCGTCGTGCATCCGGAAGCGCCGGGCCGCTATCTCGCCGGCGTCGAATGCGACGGTGCGGCCTATCATCGTTCCGCCACCGCCCGTGACCGCGATCGCCTGCGCCAAGCGGCGCTTGAAAGCCTGGGATGGCGCATTTTTCGCGTCTGGTCGACCGACTGGTGGATGGACGCCGCCAGCGCGCTCGACCGTCTCGACGGGCAATTGCGCTCCGCGCTCGAAGAAGCGGCGCGCAACAGCGCGGCGGAGCAGAAAGCAGTTGAAGCGGTCACGCCAACACAGTCGGAGCCGGAATCGCCGCTTGCGCCGGCCGGCGAGACGACTGGCGAAGAATCGCCGGCGATTGCAGACGAGGTCGTTCCCCAGCGTTTGTTGCGCTACGCCGACGCCGTCGTCCCGGTCGCCCCCGTATTCCGCGAAGCGCCGCCGCGCGCGATTCTCGATGGGGATTGCCTTTATCGCCTCGCCGATCTCGCCGCCGAAGGCTTCGCGCCGAACCGCGACGGCTTCTACGAAGCGGCCTATCGCTCAACATTGCGCCGCATGGCGGCGAAAGTGATCGAGATGGAAGGGCCGATCTTTGAAGATTGCCTCGTCTCGCGCATTGCCGCTGCGCACGGGTTCGGGCGCACCGGCGGGCAAATCCGGTCTGCAATCGTCGAAGCGATTGAGCCACGCTTCCCCTGCTCGACCGAAGCCGACGGGGAAGGCGCGCGCAGAATTTATTGGCCTGAAGGCGCCGACACAGCCGCCCTACCCATTTTCCGGCGCGAGCAACGAGACCATGTCGATATTCCGTTGGCCGAACTGGCGGGCCTGGCTCGCCGCTTCGTCGACGAAGGCTCAGACGCGGAGGAAGCCGTCAGGCGAATGGCCGAGGCTTTCGAGCTCCACAGGTTGCGAGCCTCGACCCGCACGCGATTTGCGGCGGCTGTAAGTTTGGCGTTGTCGAAGCCCGGCGAACGATCGGTTGGCTAGGGTCTGGGAACAGGCGCGCGCTTGCGGCGTCAAGCTTCGACCGCGCCTTTCCTCGTGTTCAGCGCCGCGGCGGTCGCGCCGTCGGCGCCTAGTCACCGACAGTCCGCGCCGAAGCGTCGGCGCGGAACCGGTCGTCAGGCTCCGCGGCGCGGAGGGCCAGCGGCCTCAAGGTCTTCGGCTTCGGCGTCCGTGAAGACGCGGCTGCGAGTGAGGAACCGCACGCCTTCGGGCGCCTCCAGCGAAAAACCGGCGCCGCGCCCGGGCACGACGTCGATGATGAGCTGCGTATGGCGCCAATACTCGAACTGCGCCGCGCCGATATAGAACAGGCAGCCGGCGATTTCGCCCAACAGCACGTCCTGGCCGCCGACCTTGAACTCGCCGGCGGGATAGCACATCGGCGCCGAGCCGTCGCAGCAGCCGCCGGACTGATGAAACATCAGCGCGCCATGCACGGCTCTCAGTCGGGCGATCGTCTCGACCGCCGCGTCGGTGACTAGCACTCTTTCAACCATCGGCGCCTCCGGAAGACGAGAAAAGGCGCGGGCCCGCAGGCCCGCGCTGCATTTTCGGCTGCTCAGAAGAACCCGAGCGCCTTCGGCGAATAGCTGACGAGCAGATTCTTCGTCTGCTGGTAGTGGTCGAGCATCATGTGGTGCGTCTCGCGTCCGATGCCGGACTGCTTGTAGCCGCCGAACGCCGCGTGGGCGGGATAGGCGTGGTAGCAGTTGGTCCACACGCGCCCCGCATGGATCGCGCGGCCGAACTGATAGGCGCGCGAGCCGTTGCGCGTCCACACGCCGGCGCCGAGACCGTAGAGCGTGTCGTTGGCGATGTGCAGCGCCTCGGCCTCGTCCTTGAACTTCGCTACAGACACGACCGGACCGAAGATCTCCTCCTGGAAGATGCGCATCCGATTATGGCCGGCGAATACGGTCGGCTCGATGTAATAGCCGCCCTCCAGCTCGCCGCCCAGATGGGCGCGCTTGCCGCCCGTGAGCACCGAAGCGCCTTCCTGCCGGCCGATGTCGAAATAGGAGAGGATCTTCTCCATCTGGTCGGTCGAAGCCTGTGCACCGATCATGGTCGACATGTCGAGCGGGTGGCCCTGCTTGATCTTCTGCACGCGGGCGATCGCACGCTCCATGAAGCGGTCGTAGATCGATTCCTGGATCAGCGCGCGGCTCGGGCAGGTGCAGACCTCGCCCTGGTTCAACGCGAACATAGCAAAGCCTTCGAGCGCCTTGTCGAAGAAATCGTCATCCTGGTCCATCACGTCGGCGAAGAAGATGTTGGGCGACTTGCCGCCCAGCTCCAGCGTGACCGGGATCAGGTTCTCGGTCGCGTATTGCATGATCAACCGGCCGGTCGTCGTCTCGCCGGTGAAGGCGATCTTGGCGATGCGCTTGTTCTGCGCCAGCGGCTTGCCCGCCTCGATGCCAAAACCGTTGACGACGTTGACGACGCCCTCGGGCAGCAGGTCGCCGATGACCTCCATCAGCACCAGGATCGAGAGCGGGGTCTGCTCGGCCGGCTTGATGACGACGCAATTGCCGGCGGCGAGCGCGGGGGCGAGCTTCCAGATCGCCATCAGCAGCGGGAAGTTCCAGGGGATGATCTGGCCGACGACGCCGAGCGGCTCGTGGAAGTGATAGGCGATGGTGTCGTGGTCGATCTCGGAGATGGTGCCTTCCTGCGAGCGCAGGCAGCCAGCGAAATAGCGCCAATGGTCGATGCAGAGCGGAATGTCGGCGTAGGTCGTCTCGCGGATCGGCTTGCCGTTGTCGAGCGTCTCGACCAGCGCAAGCAGCTCGGCCTTGGCCTCGATGCGGTCGGCGATCCTATTCAGCACCAGCGCGCGCTGCGCCGGCGGCGTCTTGCCCCAGGCGTCCTTGGCCTCGTGCGCGGCGTCGAGCGCGAGTTCGATGTCGGCGGCCGAGGAGCGGGCGACCTCGCAAAGCTTCTGGCCGGTCACCGGGCTGACGTTGTCGAAATAGCGGCCTTCGACCGGGTCGACGAACTTGCCGCCGATGAAATTGCCGTAGCGCGGCTTGATCAGAACCTGCTTGGAAATAGAGTCAAGTGCTTGCTGGAACATGGAAATCCTCCCGTTTGGCCGCCGTGCCGCGGCCGTTCTCCCCGCAGTTCCGCTTTTGAGGGCGGCGGCGGGACAGGAGGCTATCGTAATAGCGAAAGAGATATAGCGACAAGGGTACTTTCGAACGAGACTGCCCGGGTGACCCGCCGCATACGCCCGGCGGAGCGTGTGTCAGCCGCGAGGCGGCTCGCCAAATCAATGGCGCCCGTGGTCGACCCGGGTCGGAGGCCGATCCTCCAGAATTCTCTCGCCGTCGGAAAGCGGCTTGCCGAAGTACGTCGCCCGCACGAAAGTCATCGCCGCGGCCAGACGCGCGGCGTGCTGGTCGGCGGGGCCGCTCGCCTGCACAAGCGAAACCCAGCCTTTGTAGGTGGCGGAGACAAGGTGGCGGCGAAAGTCGACGTGGTCGACTTCGCCCGTGGCGCCGACAAGGGTGCGGCCGGGCTCGTCGATATGGAACAGTTCGAGCCGGCCGCGCGCGGCGGCGAAGGTCGCATGCCGGGGCGCGCCGAAGCCTGAAAGCGCGGCGGCGCTGAGATGCAGGCCGAACGCCGGGTGATCGACCGCGTTGGTGAGCATATAGCATTCGCGCGCGGTCGCGCAGAAGTCGGTCTCCATCGCGGGCAGCGGCGCCAGACAGAGCACGGTTCCGTGGCTCTCGATCTGCGGCAGCAACTCGTCGAGGAACGCGCGCAGAACGATCCAGGCGTCGCGGTCGGTCAGGGTTCCTCGCAGTCGCGTTTCGAGGATCATCGTGCGGCCGCCGAGATCGCGGCAGATGACCGAGAGATCGAGCAGCTGCGCCATGATCTTGGCTTTGTAGGCGCCCTGGGTCAGTTTTTCGATCTGCAACGGCTTTCCGGTCAGGCCGTGCAGGCCGATGATCTCGAGGCCCGCCAAACCTGCCATGCGCCCGAACTCCCGCACCTCCTGCGAGGTGACGCCGTCGCTCTCGATCCGCCAAGTGTGAAACGGCGCGATTTCGAGCCCGGCGACGCCGAACTCGGCCAGCTTCGGCAGCAGGCGCATATGATCGAACGCCGGCAGCGCCAGATTGGAGGCGGCGAGCTTCATGGCATGGACTCCAAATCGTCGAGGGATTGCATCAGCGTCTTGCGTTCGCCGAGCCGCAGGGAAATCTTCGCCGGTCCGAGCTTCGCTTTCGCGCGCTCGACCCAGGCAAGGCCGCCGTGCGCCAGCGCGAGACTGACCTCGTTCAGCAGATCGAGAATATCGTGGCCGCTGTCGACGACGATCGGCTGGATGCCCAGCGCCATCAGCCGTCGCACCGAGTTGGCGCCGATCGAAGCGGCGTAGACGGCGGCGCAGCCCTCGACGAAGCCGAGCTTCGGGATCACCTTGTCGGTAGCCGTCCCGGTCAGTCCGGCGCGTCCGCTCTCGCCGACCTGCTCGGCTTTCACGAACGTCGCTTCACCGACAAGCTCGGCCTCGCCCGGCGAGACATCGTAGATCAGCAGGCTGTCGGCGCCGCCGAAATGCAGATTGACCGTCGCCCGGTCGCTGGTGGCGAAGGCTATTCTTAGCATGCGGCGACCTCCGCCGGCGGCTTCTGCCGCAAACGCGAAAGATAGGGCGGGATCTCCCGATAATGCGCCGCCAGCAGATCGGCGACGCGGAAGATCGTGCGCCGACTTCCGCCATAGCCGACCCAGGTCTCGCTGTTGGCGGCGTAGGAATCGTAGACCGGAAAGCCCGCGCGCAGCAGCGCCGCGCCGGTGCGGCGGGCGATCTCCACGCCGTGCGAATTGGCGACGACGAGATCGGCGCCGCGCGCCGCGGCGAGGGATTCGAGGTCTTCGAGATCGCCGACGACGACGTCCTCGACCGGGAGATCGCCAAGCGCGTGGGTCTTCGCCGACGCCACCGCCGCCACGATCACAGCGCCGAGGCCGACGAAGAACCGCGTGAGTTGCGCCAGATGATCGGGGTCGGCGGCGATGGCGACGCGCGCGCCGCCGATCTGAAACTGGCAGTCGACCATCGCGTCCTCCAGCCGCGCGCGGGCGCGCAGGATCGCGGGCGGCGGCGCGCGGCCGGAGATCGCGGCGAGCGTCTCGACGAAGGCGTCGTTGTCCTTCAGGCCCATCAGGCCGGGAAAGCGGTAGTCGGGGACGCCAGCGCGCTCCCGCAGCAGATCGGCCGCGCGAGCCAGCGAGGCCCCCAGCACGAGCGTCGCCGCCGACAGTCCCATCGTCGCCAGCTCCTCGCGCGCAACGCCGCCATAGGTCAGCGTCGAATAGCCGGCGTCGATGAGATGGCCGGAGAGCGAGTCGGCGATATCGGGCAGAATGACGGCGCGCAGGCCGAAAGCCTCGACGGTGGCGCGAATCTCGTCGACATCGGCCGGCGTCAGCGATCCCGGAACGAGCACATTGACTTGACGCAGCCGCTTGGCCGCGCTCGCGTCGACGGCGACCAGCGCCTCGACGATGGCCTCGACCGCCAGCGCAAAACCTGTCTCTAGGCAGCCCAGCGTATCGGTCGCGCGCACGGGCACGATGGCGACGTGGGCGAACTCCGGGTGTTTGCGCCGGAATTCGTGGATCGTGCGCGGGACGTCGGCGCCCTGCATTTCCGACAGGCCCGTCGTGATCAGGCCGATCACCTCCGGGGCGTTCTTGTCGCAGATCGTCGCGAGCGCCTCGACCACGTTGTCGTCGGCGCCGAGTACGGTCGTCGTCTGATCCATCGCCGTTGTCTGCAAGGCGATCGGCTCGTGGAAATGCCGCATGAAGAACAGCTTGTTGAACGACGTGCAGCCGCGCGCGCCGTGCTCCAGCGGCATGGTCCGGGCGAGCCCGAGAAAGGCGAGCGAAGCGCCGATCGGCTGGCTCGCCTTCAGCGGATTGACGGCCAGCGCCTTGGCGGGGGTCAGGACATCGGCCATCGGCTTCTCCTTGAGCTGTCGTGCGCCCAACCCGGCCAGTCGCGCAGCTGAGCCCACACCGGCGAGTTGACGGTGAAATCGAGATTCCTGGCGAGTTCGATCAGCCCCTCGTATCCGGCATAGCCGATGCGCCGCACGTGATCGATGTCGAGGAAGGGAATGCGCGATTTCAGCGTCGAATAGATGTAGCGGTCGCCGGCGATCATGATGTCGGCCTTGCATTGCGCGAAGGCGTCGAGAATGCCGTTCTGATCGTTGTCGGAAATCATGCGCGCGTCCGGCCCCATCAATTCGCGGATGCGCGCCTTGTCTTCTTCGGTCGATTTCTCCGTGCCCGTCGCGACTACGACCAGCCCGAGATCCTGCATCGCCGAGACCACCGACCAGGACTTGTAGCCGCCGGTGAAAACGAGCGCGCGCTTGCCCCCGAGCCGCTCGCGCAGCGGCGCGAGCGCGGCCTCGACCCGCGCCTCCTCGCGAGCGATCAGGGCCTCAGTGCGCCTGCTGAGGTCGGGGTCGCCGATCAGCCGCGCGAAGGCCCGGAACGCCTCGGACGTGTCGCGCATCCCATAGAAACTGCCTTCGAAATAAGGCGTCCCGTAGTCTTCTTGCAGCTTGCGCGCGACATGGATCATCGCCTTCGAGCAGACAACCATGTTGGCTTGCCCTCGGTGCATGGTCTCGACCTCGTGAAACCGGCTGTCGCCGGAGAACGAGCAGAGGATGCGTAAGCCCAGTTCATCGAACAGCGGCGCGACGTTCCAGAACTCGCCGCCGACGTTCCACTCGCCGATCAGGTTGACGTCGTGGACCTTGACTCCCGCAGGCGCGAGCGCGGGATCGGGCGGGAGCGGCTCGCGCGCGCCGATCACCTCGCGATAGGCGGCGTCGCCGCCGATGCGATTGCCGAGGTTCTTGTTGCCGTAGAAGCCCGCGCAATCGACGGCCACGACCTTGACGCCGAACTTCTTGCTCGCCGCCTTCGCCACCGCCGCAATGTCGTCGCCTTGCAGCGCCGGCACGCAGGTGTTGTAGACGAACACCGCCGCCGGTTTCTTCGTCTCGACGGCCTGGCCGATCGCCTTGAACAGCCGCTTCTCGCCGCGCCCCATGATGACGTCGAGGTCGGAGAGATCGGTCGTCATGCCGTAGCGATAGAGGTCGGACCCGCTGGCGCGCGTGCCGCGATTGTCCCACGAGGAGCCGGCGCAGCCGATCGGGCCATGCACGATATGGGCGACGTCGGAGATCGGGATCAGCGCGTTGCGCGCCCCATCGAAGCAGCAACCGCCTTGCGTCGCGCCCGGCTGCGCACGGGCGCAACCGGACTTCGACTTGTCATTGTGGGCGCAGGTCGGCTCGTTCTTGAGCGCGAGGATCTCGTCGGGGCGCATCGGACGGCTCCTTCGTCTCAGGCGATCGCGTCGAACGCCGCGCGGCCCGACGGTGGCGCGAGGCTCCTTGCGCGCGCGGGTTCGTGCGGCGACATGCAGATGCGGCGGGACGAGTCGGGCGTAGGGCTCATGGCGTCCTCTTCGCGGCGGCGGCGATCCAGGAAGCGCAAACGCCGTACCAAGGCGACGCCGATCGCCATCGACGTAGATCAACTTGCTATTTCCGACACTTATCCGACCGTCCGACCCGCAATGGCGCGAGCGCGAATGTACACGCCGACGCTCCGGGCTCGGCAATAGTACACAAACGTGCAAAAACGTCGGCTTCGACCCGCTCTCGCTATATCCGCTTGTATATGGCGCCTGGCTTGCATATTCTTCTCGTCATTCCCACAGAACGGAACGTTGGCAGATGGACATTCCGGGCGCGGTGGCGGTCGAACCTGACGAACTGATCGATGAATTCACGCACTGCTTCACCGGCGAGTGCCGGATCAACGTCCTGCCGATCCTTTACCAGATCAGCCGCATCATCGCCTCCAGCGAGAGCCTGACCGCCTCGCTGGCGCTGATCCTCAGGGTGATGCAGCGCCGTCTGCGCGCGGCCCGCGGCATGGTGACGCTTTACGACAGCGCCAGCGGGGCCATTTTCATCCATGAGAGCTTCGGCTTCTCCGAGGAGGAAAAGGCCCGCGGCGTCTATTCGCTCGGCGAAGGCGTCACCGGCAAAGTGGTCGAAACCGGCCAGGCGATTGTCATCCCCAAGCTCGGCAAGGACACCGCCTTTCTCGACCGCACCGGCGCCCACGCCGACGACAAGTCGAACAACGCCTCGTTCATCTGCGTTCCGATTGTCCACGCCGGCAAGGTTTTCGGCACGATCGGCTGCGAGCGCGTCTATCTCAACCGCCACCTGCTGCAGCAGGACGTCGAGTTGCTCGCCACCGTCGCGTCGATGATCTCGCCCGCCGTCGAGCTCTATCTTCTCGAGCACGTCGACGCGGTCAAGCTGCAAAACGAGAACCGGCGGCTGAAGAACGCGCTCAAGCGAAAGTTCAAGCCCGGCAATATCTTCGGCAACTCCAAGCCGATGCAGGAGGTCTACGAACTGATCGGCAAGGTCGCCGCGGTCAAGGCGACGGTGCTCGTGCTCGGCGAAAGCGGCGTCGGCAAGGAGCTGGTCGCCAGCGCGATCCATTACAACAGCCCGCTCGCCAACGGGCCGTTCGTGAAGTTCAACTGCGCGGCGCTGCCGGAAACCATCGTCGAGAGCGAATTGTTCGGCCACGAGCGCGGCGCCTTCACCGGCGCGCAGGCGCTGCGCAAGGGGCGTTTCGAACTCGCCGACGGCGGCACCATCTTCCTCGACGAGATCGGCGAACTGAGCCTGCCCGTGCAGGCGAAACTGCTGCGCGTCCTGCAGGAGAAGACGTTCGAGCGCGTGGGGTCCGCCAAGCCGATCAAGGTCGATCTGCGCATCATCGCCGCCACCAATCGCGACCTTCAGGACATGGTGGCGAAGGGGACATTCCGCGAAGACCTGTTTTATCGCCTCAACGTGTTCCCCATCACGATTCCCCCCTTGCGCGACCGCGGCTCCGACGTCATCCTGCTCGCCGACCACTTCGTGGCGATGAACGCCAAGGAGGCCGGCCGCGAAGTCAAGCGCATCTCGACGCCGGCGCTCAACATGCTGATGGCCTATCACTGGCCCGGCAACGTGCGCGAGTTGGAGAACGTGATCGAACGTTCCGTCATCCTGTCCGACGACGGCGCCATCCACGGCTACAACCTGCCGCCTTCGTTGCAAACCTGCGCCGAAACCGGCACGAGCTTCGGCTGCGGCCTCGAGGCCAAGCTGAAGGCGGTCGAATACGAGATGATCGTCGAGGCGCTGAAGTCGCATCACGGCAACATGACCGAGGCGGCGAAGGAGCTGGGGCTCACTCGCCGCATTCTCGGTCTGCGGATGGAGAAATACGAGATCAACTACAAGACCTATCGCCGCGCCGGCGCCGACGACGACTGAGCGTCACTTGTTGTATTGCAGCCAGGCGTCCCGCTTGGCGACGAAATGATCCGCCATCTTCGTCGCCAGTTCGCCGTCGAGCGGCACGCCGAAGCGGGCCGCCGTCTCCTGCAAGCGGGCGGGCGGGAGTTGCTGCAACGCGCCGACGCCCGCATTGGCCATGGCCGTGACGCGCTTGCGCAACGGCCCCTCCTTATGCAGATCCAGCCAGCGGTCGCGCAATGCGCCCGGCGCATAGCCGCCATGGTCGGACGGGTCGAACGTCCCGCCGCAGGTCTGGATCGCCGCCGCCATGGCGATGTCGGCGAGAATGAGTTGATAGCGCTGCGCCGCGGAGGGTTGGCTCATGGCGCTCAAAACCCGGCCGAGGGATCGACGCCATATTCCTTGTAGATGACGTCCTGCGCCTGTTTGAACTCCGACAAGCTGAAGTCGTAGCCCTGTTCCTTGACATAGGCCCAATTGGCGGCCTCGTTTTCGCTGTTTTCGTTGAGATGCTTGCGGAACTGCGCGTCCTCACGCATGCGGCGGATATAGGCGACGGCGGATTCTACGGACATGACGGCTCCTTGCTTAAAGCGACGGCGGCGGTTGGATCAGTTCGATGCGGTAGCCGTCGGGATCTTCGACGAAGGCGACGATGCTCTCGCCATGGCGCTGCGCGCGCGGCGGCCGCGGCATCGCGACCCCGGCGGCGGCGAGCCTGTCGCATAGCGCAGCAATTCCGTTGACCTGAATGGCGATATGGCCGAAGGCGTCGCCGCGCACGTAAGGCTCGTCGCGCGTCCAGTTGAAGACGAGTTCGAGCTGCATTGCGCCCGCGTCTTCGCCATAGCCGAGATAGGCTTGGCTGAACTGGTTCTTCTTGTGCTCACGCCGCTCAACGAGGCGCATTCCGAGTCGTTCGGTGTAGAAGGCGACGGAGCGGTCGAGGTCGGAGACGCGAAACATCGCGTGCATGAGACGGAAGGCGGTCGCGTCAACCCTTTCGTCGACAGACACGGCCGACTTCTGCGTGTAGAGGGTCGCGAGCGCGGTCGAGACCGCAGCACCGCGCAGCGTATCGCTCGCCACGATGCCCGCCGCCGCGAGCTTTTCCTGCGGCGCCGGACCGATCTTGGCGACGAGCAGGTTCGGGCAATCGGCCAGCATGCGGCAGACGACGTCGCGACGGTCCTCCTCCTCGCTTGCCTGATGATCCGCGACCGCCCTCGTCGCCACAAGCTCCGGCCCCGTTGCGGTGACGTCGTAGACGTAGAATTGCTCGGCGGCGCCGAAATGCAGATCGATGCGCTGTCCCTCGCTGGAGGCGACCGCGACTCGCAAGCGCAGGCCGCCCGCGAGCGGGGCTGGATCGGGATTCGGATCGGCCTCGTGGCGCATGGAGAGGTCCCTATCGAGCGAAGCGACGCGTCTTACTTCGCAATGCGCGTGCCAGAGCGCGCACGCCCGGAATCCGCGGCGTATCTGGGACCCGCCGCACAACCAAGTACGCTCCAACGCATTTTCGTACTTCCGCGTACACTTCGCCCGCGGCGACGAAACAAACAGATCCTAACAAAATCAGCGGCTTTGCGATTCTCCACGTCCTGGCACGGTTCCTGCCATTCTCCTTGCAGCTTCTTTCGCTCGCTGGTCGTCAGCGGTTCGTCGGCGTCGAAAGGACTGCAACCGCGCGTGTCGCAACGGCCCGCGCATGCCGACCCGAGGAGATGCGACCATGCCCATGGTGCTGCTGAGTTGCGACAAGGATATTCCCGAGCGTGAGAAACATGTTTACCTGAAGGTTGACGGCGAGGATAGTCGCGACTTCCTACCCGTCTCCAATGCGCCGACGATTCCCGGCACGCTCAGCGAGCGCGGCTGCGCCTTTTGCGGCGCCAAGCTGGTCATCGGCGGCGTGCTGAAAGACACCATCCAGATGATCCATGGCCCGATCGGTTGCGCCTACGACACCTGGCACACCAAGCGCTACCCGACCGACAACGGCCACTTCAACATGAAATATGTCTGGTCGACGGACATGAAGGAAAGCCACATCGTGTTCGGCGGCGAGAAGCGGCTGGAGAAGTCGATCCACGAAGCGTTCGACGAAATGCCTGATGTCAAGCGCATGATGGTCTATACGACCTGCCCGACGGCGCTGATCGGCGACGACATCAAGGCGGTCGCCAAGAAGGTGATGGCCGAACGCCCGGACGTCGACATCTTCACCGTCGAGTGCCCCGGCTTCGCCGGCGTTTCGCAGTCGAAGGGCCACCACGTGCTCAACATCGGCTGGATCAACGAGAAGGTCGGCGGGATCGAAAAGGAGATCACCTCCGAGTACACGATGAACTTCATCGGCGACTTCAACATCCAGGGCGACACCCAGCTGATCCAGAAATACTGGGACAAGCTCGGCATCCAGGTGATCGCCCACTTCACCGGCAACGGCACCTACGACGATCTGCGCTGCATGCATCAGGCGCAGCTCAATGTCGTCAACTGCGCGCGTTCCTCCGGCTACATCGCCAACGAACTGAAGAAGCAGTACGGCATCCCCCGCCTCGACATCGACAGCTGGGGCTTCAACTACATGGCCGAGGGCATCCGCAAGATCTGCGCGTTCTTCGGCATCGAGGAGCGCGGCGAGGCGCTCATCGCCGAGGAAACCGCCAAGTGGAAACCGCAACTCGATTGGTACAAGGAGCGGCTGAAGGGCGCGAAAATGGCGATCTGGACCGGCGGCCCGCGCCTCTGGCATTGGACCAAGTCGGTCGAGGACGATCTCGGCATCCAGGTCGTCGCGATGGCCTCGAAGTTCGGCCATCAGGAAGACTTCGAGAAGGTGATCGCGCGCGGACAGGCCGGCACCTACTACATTGATGACGGCAACGAGCTGGAGTTCTTCGAGATCATCGATCTCGTGCGGCCCGACGTCATCTTCACCGGCCCGCGCGTCGGCGAACTGGTGAAGAAGCTGCACATTCCCTATATCAACGGCCACGGCTATCACAACGGGCCGTATATGGGCTTCGAGGGCTTCGTCAACCTCGCGCGCGACACCTACAACGCCGTCCACAACCCGCTTCTCAAGCTCGCCGCCACCGACATCCGCGCGGCCAAGAGCGCTGTTTTCAAGGAGGCCGCGGAATGAGCCAGCAACAGATCAAACAATTGTTCGACTACGTGCAGGAGCGCTGCCTGTGGCAGTTCCACTCCCGCTCGTGGGATCGGAAGGAGAACATCGACGGGATCATCGCCGCCGCGACGGATTTGCTCCACAACAGCCATCCGAAGACCGGCGCGCCGATGGACAAACTGTTCTACGCCGACGCGAAAACCATGGTCGCGGATTTCCGCGGGCGGTTCCCCTGGATCAACGAGCTGGAGCCGACCGAGATCACCGAACTGATGACGGGCCTTAAGGACGCGCTCGTCGATCACACCATCACCAAATCGCTCAACCACGAGCTGAACCACTCGCTCTATTGAGCGCAAGGGCGGCGCCGGGGCGCCGCCTTCACCCCTTCAGGAGATCCCCATGGGCTGCGAGATCACAAGCAAACAGCGGGCGGGCGTCATCAATCCGATGTACGACTGCCAGCCCGCCGGCGCGCAATACGCCGGCATCGGCGTCAAGGATTGCATTCCGCTGGTTCACGGCGGACAGGGTTGCACGATGTTCGTGCGGCTGCTATTCGCCCAGCATTTCAAGGAGAACTTTGACATCGCCTCGACCTCGCTGCATGAGGATTCGGCGGTGTTCGGCGGCCACAAACGCGTCGAAGAGGGCGTCTTGACCCTCGTGCGCCGCTACCCTAACCTGCGCGTCGTGCCGATCCTCACCACCTGCTCGACCGAAGTCATCGGCGACGACGTCGAGGGCACGATCATCCGCTGCAACAAGCAGATCGCGCAAGAGTTCCCTGGCCGCGAAGTGCATGTCGTCGCGGTGCACACGCCGAGCTTCAAATCGAGTCAGGTCGGCGGCTATTCCGAGTGCATGCAGTCGATCTTCAAGGGCATAGCAACCAAGAAAGTCGCGCCCACGGGCAAGCTCAACCTGTTCCCCGGCTGGGTCAACCCGGGCGACGTGGTGCTGCTGAAGCGCTATCTCTGCGAGATGGGGGTGGAGGGTACGGTGTTCATGGACACCGAGGATTTCGACAGCCCGATGCTGCCGGACAAGTCGATCCACACCCACGGCCGCACCACCGTCGAAGACATCCAGAACTCCACCGGCGCGTTCGCTTCGCTGGCGCTGGCGCGCTACGAGGGCGCAAGCGCGGCGGAATATCTCGCGCATGAGCGGGAGGTTCCGAACCATCTCGTCCACACGCCGTACGGCATCGCCAACACCGACGCGATGCTGCAGAAGATCTCCGAGATCACCGGCAAGCCGATCCCGGAAAGCCTCGTCAAGGAGCGCGGCGTCGCGCTCGACGCGTTGCAGGACCTCGCGCATATGTTCTTCGCCGACAAGCGCGTGGCGATCTTCGGTCATCCCGATCTGGTCATGGGTCTCGCCGATTTCTGCATCGAGTTGGAAATGAAGCCTTCGTTGCTGCTGCTCGGCGACGACAACGGCAAATACAAGCGCGACCCGCGCATCCTGGCTTTGAAGAAGAACGCCAACTGGGACATGGAGGTCGTCTGCAACGCCGACCTGTGGGAGCTGGAGAAGCGGGTCAAGGACCCCAACCACAAGATCGACCTCATCCTCGGCCATTCCAAGGGCCGCTATGTGGCGATCGACGGCAATGTGCCGATGGCGCGCGTCGGCTTCCCGACCTTCGACCGCGCCGGGCTCTATCGCCAGCCGACGATGGGCTATCAGGGCGCCATGCTGCTCGGCGAGCAGATCGCCAACGCGATGTTCTCGCATATGGAGTTCAACCGCGACCGCGAGTGGCTGCTCAACACCTGGTGAAGGCGCGCCCCGTTCCTGCGAGGAGCGGGGCGTTGCTTGTTTGGCGACAAGGGAGCGGGCGCATGCTATCGGCCAAGGTGATTGCGGCGATGATCGAGGGCGGGCCGCGGCGCCTGTCGCTGCCCGAGCATCGTCAGATCGAACTCTATTCGAAGCGCAAGTCGCTCGATTTCGACGAGCCCGTCGCGGACGGGACGCCCTACGCCCAACTCGCCGGCGCCGTCAGGGCCTTTCATACGCTGGAGACTGTGCTCGCGGCGCGGCTGTTCGACGGCGAGCCGCAGACGAGTTGGAGCTTCTATACGGCGCTGCCGCGCGACGCACTGGCCGACAAGCTCGCGACGCAGCTCTATCGCATCCTGCGCGTCGCCAAGTTGGTGCTGTTTCATCCCGGCGGACAGGTTGTGTGCGAAGATGGGCTGGTCAAGATCACCGGCGTCGTCGGCCCCACGGTGATGGCGCTGGAGCTTACGCCGCACGGGCTCACGCTGCTGGAATCGGCGGTCGCCTTCTGGGCGCTCCACCAGCATTCCCCCTACCCTACCGCCTATGTCGAAGCCCTGCTCGCCGAATATTTTGATGACATCGTCGGCGAGATCAAACGCTACTCCGACGAGGGGCGCTCGCTCTATCAGTTTCGCCGCAGCCGCCCGTATTGCCGCCATTTCCGGCTCGATTGCGACAATCCGAAGTGGAGCTTCGAAGGCGATCGACTCGTCATCGAGATCGGCGCGCGCTTCCGCGATCCCGCGCGCTGCCCGATCGACTTCTTCCTTATCGTCGACGGCGCGCTGCACATCGTGCCGGTTGAGGCGCTCGACGGGACCGGGATCGCCCGCGCCGAGCTCGCGAAGTGGCGCGCGCGACTTGGCGACGGGCAGCCGCTGCCGCCCGAGTTCCGCCAGCGCTTCACCCACCCGCAGAACCCGATCAATCAACCGATGGCCTGACCATCTCCCGAGGAGTTGAGGATGACGACGCCCTATCTGCGCGTGGCGATGTTCACCAACAGTCTGGTGCGCGTCGACGCCAATTTCGCCGCCGCCAAGCAGGCGGCGATTTATGACGTCACCGCGCAGGGTCATGCGTTCGTCGACATCGTGCCGTTCGGTCGTCGCGCCAGGAAGGGCCCGGGCGGCGGCAAGGGCTGCGTGATGGACGACATGGAGGACGACGACGGGACCGGCGTCGATCCGCTGACCGAGCGGGTCGAGGCGCTTGATGGTTGCTCGGTGCTGTTCACGCTCGGCCTTTCCGATCTCGCCGCCGTGCGCGTGCACAACAAGAAGATATTTCCCGTCAAGAGCGCTGAGGTGCGCGAGATCGACGACGTGCTGGAGCAGATGCGTGCCATGCTCGCCTCCAAGTCGCCGCCGTTGTGGCTGCGTCGCGTCATGCGCGCGCCGGGCGGCGGACGCATGACCTATGAGGATTTGCAGACGGCGTGAAAGCAGACGGGGCGGCCCTCGCCGCCCGCGCGCCACTTTCAGCCGCGCGACAGAAACCGCTGCCTGAGCTTCCCGCCCGCCGCGTTCACTGCAATCACCAGCCCCAGCAGCACGAGCACCAGCGCGGTCGCTTCGCGATACTCGAACAGATGAAACGCCGTGACGATCTCCAGGCCGAGACCGCCCGCGCCGACCAGACCGAGCGTCGTCGCCGAGCGCAGATTGTGCTCGAACCGGTAGAGCAGCGCATCAACGAGGCGCGGCAGAGCCTGCGGCCAAATCGCGAAGCGCGCCACCGCAAGCCGGGAGGCGCCTTGCGCCTCCAGCGCCGCGCCGGGGCCGGGATCGGTGTGCTCCAGCGCCTCCGCAAACAGCTTGCCGAGCATCCCCGAGGAGTGGCAGCCGAGCGCGAGCACTCCGGGCAGCGGCCCGAAGCCCACGGCCGCCACGAACATGACGGCCCAGATGAGGCTTGGGACGGAGCGCGTGAGATTGAGAAGCAGCCGCACGGCGGCGCCGGCCGCCACATGCGGGTTGATGTTGCGCGCCGCCAGACAGGCGAGCGGCGCCGCGAGCGCCGCGCCCAGAGCCGTCCCGGCGACGCTCATCGCCAGCGTCTCCGCGAGCGGTTTCTCCCATTCATGCCAGCGGCTGAAATCCGGCGGCATGGCGTCGGCGGCGAGTTGCAGGATCGTCGGCAGCGCGTCGGCGTAACGGCGCGGGGAGAACGCGTCGGCGTAATAGAACGCCGACGCGCAAACGCCCGCGAGCCCCGCGGCGGCGAGACCGAGACGGCGCGCACCGCGCAGGCGACGGAGTTCGAGGGCGGCGAAATCCGTGGCGAAATCGGCTGGAGTCATTGCGGCGCCCAGGCCGTTTGCCCACTGGCCGCCTGTACGGCCGCCACCCAGCCGCGAACGCGATCGACGTCGGAATCGACGCAAGGGATGAAGGCTTCGGCGCGGAACACGCCGAGCGCGGCGGGGTCTCTCAATTCGATGAAGGCCTTGCGGATCTCCTCCTCGAAATCGGGATCGAGCCCGCTTCGGAACGTCCACATGTATTCCGGTATCGCCGGCGAGTCGGCGAGGATGCGGACCTTGCTCGCGTCGATCTTGCCCTCTTGCAGCAGCCGTTCGTAGATGGGCTTCGACAGGCCGCCGGCGGTGACCTTGCCGTTGGCGACCGCCAGCGCGACGGCGTCGTGCGCGCCGAGCACGCGCATCTGATAGTCGCGCCCCGATATGAGACCGGCGTCGAGCAATTGCCAGCGTGGAACCCATGTGCCCGACGTCGAGGCGGGATCGCCGAAGGCGACGTCGCCGCCTTTGAGATCGGCGAGCGTCCTGGCGGGACTGCCGGCGGGCACGATGATTGTCGCCTGGAACGTAGGGCCGACGCGCACGTGCGAGGGGCGCGCAAAGGGTTGCAGCTGAACGCGGCGCGATTGCAGAATGTAGGTGACCGGCCCGAGATAGGCGATATCGAGCCGGCCGAAGCGCAGCGCCTCCGAGGTCGCAGCGTAATTGGCGCCGACGACGAGCTCCACCGGCAGCTTCAGCTTCTCTTGCAGATAGGCGCGCAGCGGCTCGTTGTTGCGCATCACGGTCGGCGCGGATTCGCCGGGCAGCAGGCCGATCACCAGCTTCCGCGGCCGCTCAGCGGCCCCAGCGCAAACAACAAGCGAGACCCATGCGAGGGCGGCGGCCAGGAAACTGCGACGGTGCATTTCTTCTCCTCGTGTGAAGTTCAGGCGCGCCTGTCATCCAAACACCCGCGCCTCCGCCTCTTCGTCGAACAGGCAGGTGGGACCATCGAATCGGAGCCGGCCCTCGTTCAGGCCGACGATGCGATCGGCCAGCGTGCGGGCGAGCCCGATCTGATGCAGCACCAGCACGACGGCGACGCCGCGATGCGTGGCCAGCCGTCGGAGGTCCGCGCCGAGATCGCGGGCGCGCGGCGGATCGAGCGCGGCGAAAGGTTCGTCGCCGAGCAGGATCAGCGGCTCGCGCACGAGCGCGCGCGCGACGCCGACGCGCTGCTTCTCGCCGCCGGAGAGACGTTCGACGCGGTCGAGCGCGCGCGAGAGCAGGCCGACGTCGGCCAGCGCCTGCGCCGCCCGCCGCCGCGCCGCCCGCGGCCACGGCCAAAGGCTCAGCGGCGAGCGCCGGTCGGCCAGCCCGAGCAGCACATTGTCGAGCGCGCACAGGCGGCCGATCAGCGCATGATCCTGAAACACCGTCGCCGTGCCCTCGCGCTGCCTCGCCCAGGCGGCGGCGTCGCCAAGGACGCCGCAGGCATGGGCCCGCACCCCTCCCCGCGTCGGCGCGACGAGGCCGTTCAGCACGTGGATCAGCGTCGTCTTGCCGGCGCCGGAGGGACCCACGATCGCCGTCACCGCGCCGTGTTCGAAATCCGCCGAGACGTCTGACAGCACTACGCGCCCGCCGCGCTCGACATCAAGGGTTTCCACGCCGAGCGCCGCCGGCCGGCGTTGCAGGTTGGGATCGACGCGCATGTTCACAGGGATCGGCTCCCGCAGACGAGCCAGGCGCTTGTGCGAAGCGACGCTCGGCAACCGGTCGCGCAAGACCCGAGCCACACGCTCGTGTCGGAAAAGAAAGGATATTTCCGGCATCAAGCGCACGCGGGCGAACGTCGGGACCGGGCGAAAGCACGGTTTCGAACTTTCTCGTCGCGAGCCGGCGTGCGAGGATCGAGCGCGAGGCCGCCGCCCCGACGACGATTTGCGTCACGGAAATCGTCGCTATATACGAAAGGCTATATCGGATCGCCGATTCCAGACCGCGATCGACCAGGGAGGCTCACCATGTCCCACAACATGCAATTCTACATCGACGGCGCCTGGGTCGATCCGGTCGCGCCAAAATCCCTCGATGTGATCGATCCCTCGAACGAGACGCGGTTCGCGCGAATCTCGCTCGGCGCGCAAGCCGACGTCGACAAGGCCGTGGCGGCGGCCAAGCGCGCGTTTCGCAGCTTCGGCTTCACCCAGCCGCAGGAGCGGCTCGGACTACTGAAACGCGTGGTCGAGGTCTACAAGAAGCGCCGCAAGGATCTGGGCGAGGCGATTTCGCGCGAGATGGGAGCGCCCGCCGCGTTCGCGCTGCAAAACCAGGTCGGCATCGGCCTTTCTCATCTGGAGAAGATGGTCGAGGTGCTCAGCCGGTTCGAGTGGTCGCACGCCAAAGGGACTTCGGTCGTCGTCAAGGAGCCGGTCGGCGTCGTCGGCCTGATCACGCCGTGGAACTGGCCGCTCAATCAGATCACCTGCAAGGTCGCGCCGGCGCTGGCGGCGGGATGCACGATGGTGCTGAAGCCGAGCGAGATCGCGCCGCTCGATGCGATCATCTTCGCGGAAATCCTCGACGAAGCTGGCGTGCCCAAGGGCGTGTTCAATCTGGTCAACGGCGACGGGCCGACGGTCGGTCAGGCCCTCGCGGCTCACCCGGACGTCGACATGGTTTCGTTCACCGGCTCCACCCGCGCCGGCATTCTGGTCGCCAAGGCCGCCGCCGACACGGTCAAGCGAGTCTGCCAGGAACTCGGCGGCAAGTCGGCCAACCTGCTGTTTCCCGACGCCGACTTGCAGACGGCGGTCAGCAAGGGCGTCGCCGGCTGCTACGGCAATTCCGGTCAGTCCTGCAATGCGCCGACGCGCATGTTCGTGCCGCGCAGCCGGCATGACGAAGCCGCCGCGATCGCCAAGGCCGCGGCGGAGCAATTCGTCGTCGGACCCGCGGACGCGCCGGGCACGATGCTAGGGCCGGTCGTCAGTCAGGTGCAATACGACAAGATCCAGGGCCTGATCGAAAGCGGCCTCGCCGAAGGCGCGACTTTGGTCACCGGCGGCCCGGGACGCCCGGCCGGCCTCAACCGCGGCTATTACATCCGGCCGACCGTGTTCGCCAACGTCACCAACGATATGCGGATCGCGCGCGAGGAGATCTTTGGTCCCGTCCTGTCGATCCTGCCCTACGACAGCGTGGAACAGGCGATGGAGCAGGCCAACGACACCTCCTACGGCCTCGCCGCCTATATCCAGACCCCCGATCTCGACAAGGCGCGCGACGCCGCCCGGCAGATGCGCGCGGGCAACGTGCATATCAACTATCCCGCCTGGGACGCGGGCATTCCGTTCGGCGGCTACAAGCAGTCCGGCAACGGCCGCGAATACGCGGAATACGGACTCGAGGATTTCCTCGAGACGAAAGGCATTCTCGGCTACGCGGCGGCTTGAGCGGCGGCGCCGCCCGACGGCGCTGCGGTCGCGACGCCTCGCGGCACGGCGCTGCGGTCGCGACGCCTCGCGGCGCGGAGCCTGGCCTCAAGCGAGACGCGCGGCGGTGTGCAGGATCGTGCCGACGTGCTCGCCGCGCAGCGCTGCGGTCAGCCGGCCGGGAACGAGGCCGTTGACGACCTGCACCCGCTCCAGATGCCGCGCGGTCGCCATCACCTCGATCAGCGCACGCTCGAACGGCAGCGAGCCGGAGAGCTTGGCAAGGTCGGCGACGGTCGCCTCCGATATCAGCTTGGCTTCGCTTTGCGACTTGGGATCGTCGGTGTAGACGCCGTCGACGTCCTCGACGATCGTCAATCCTGCCGCGCCGAGCGCGTCGGCGAGCAGGAACGCGCCGGCGTCCGCCCGATGCGACGGGATGCGCGAGCCCGGGAACTCGTGATGGTGATAAGGCGGAAAGGCGCTGCCGACGACCGCCCGCGCCGCCGAGAGGTGGATCGCCAGCTGGCCGGCGATGGTCGGGTGCTCGACATAGGAGACGCCCTCCGGCGCCAGCAGAGAGGCGAGGATGTGACCGTTCTGCCCGGCCTCGCTCGCCGCCAGAGGCGCCAACGAGCCCACGGGCAGGCCGAGATCGAGGCCGACGCTGTAGAGATGGCGGGCGCGCACGCCCGCGCCAGTGAGGATGAGCAGCCGGTGTTCCGGCAGCAGCCTGCGGATCTCGTCCACCAGCGGCAGGATCGCCTCCGCGCCGCGATCCATGATCGAGCGTCCGCCGATCTTGACCACCTGCAACCAGGGCAGGATGCGGATCGGCTTGCGCCCGGCGACGGGACGGGTGAGCGCGCTGTCGAGCAAGGTCTGGCGCGCCAGCGGCGAGGCGACGTGTTTGATGGCGTCGGTCATGGCTTGCCCCTCAGTTCGCGGTAATGATGGTGCCGACATGTTCGCCGGCGAGCGCGCGGGTCAGGTTGCCGGGGACGAGGCCGTTGACCACCTGCACCTCGCGCACGTGCCGCGCCGCGGTGAGCAGATCGAGCATCGGGAATTCCAAGATCGAGTCGGCGAGCCCCCTCGCCTTCATCTCGCCGACGGAGATTTTCGGGATGAACTTCGCGTCCTTCGAAGTCTTCGGGTTGGCGTCGTAGAGGCCGTTCTCGTCCTTGACGTAGATCATCGCCTTGGCCCCGAACTGTTCGGCGACGAGAAAACATCCGGCGTCGGTGCGGTAGGGCGGGATGACCCCCTCCGCGGCCGGGCGCGTCCATAGACCGTAGGGCGGCATGCCGCTGAACACGACGGCGTTGACCTCGGCGAGATAGAGCGGGACGGCGGAAAGCCCGGCGCTGCTGACGGCGGAGATGCCGTGCTTGGCGAGCAACTGGCCGAGCATGGCGGCGTTCTGGTCGGCGACCGAAGCGCCGAGTTGGGACAGCACGCCGGCCGGCAGGCCGAGACCCGCGGCGATGGAATAGAGATGACGGGCGCGGGTTCCGGCGCCGGTTCCGATCAGCAGCTTATGGCTTTTGCGCGCGGCGACGATCTCGTCGATCAGCGGATAGACAGCGGCGCGGCCGCGGTCGATCACGCTTTGGCCGCCGATTTTGATCACGGTCGCCTCCGGCAGGATGCGGAAGTCCGCGCACCGCTCGGTCGCCGCCAGGAGTTCGGGATCGGAAAGCGAGCGTTGCATGAGCAGCGCTTCGAGCGCCGCCGTCGCATTTGTCATTGGGGGCCCTTTCGTGGCGCGTAACGCCGGGAAATTCGGAGCTTTTGGCAAACAGGTTCTAAGTTCGGCCGGTCGGGCCGGCACTGGCATAAGCGCCGCGCATTTTCGTAACAACTTGCAAGTTCATGCATTTATTTCGCAACAGGCCGGAATGCGAAACAGCCCCGGGGCGTGCTGGCGCGGCGAAATCGGCGTGGCGGGCGCAACAATGCGACCGTCTCCGGCATCGCTCATTCTTCGGGCAAGCGAAGACCGAAGGCGCCTACAGTTCCTTCCGGTGATCTGCGTTTCTTCCGGACGCCTGGCGCTTTTTCCGCTCTTGCGCCATTCCTTTCTGGCCACGCCGCGGACTTACGCCGGGATATCAGGCCCTTCGCGAAATCGCCTGGTTGCTGAGTGTCAAGGAACGTCCTCCGGCGGACCTGCGGTCACCGGATTCGAGCGGAACGCGCCATAATGCATGGCGAGACTCATAAACGATCCGTCTTTGTCAACCCGCTTCCAGCGGCCAACAGCGATTGCCTTTGAGCAGGGCGTTGGCGACGACATGCCGCCATCGAGCCGGACTAGGTGCGCTACGTAATTTACAGCCGCCGTCGAGCGGCTCATCCGCTCTGATTCCGTCGACGCGAAGCGGCCTCAGGCGATTTGCAGTTCTCCGGCGGCGAGCATCAGAACCGGGAAGCGCCGCCGCTTCGCCAAGGCGCGGGGCAGCTCGATCTCTGCGTGAAGCGGCGGCAGGATTTCCATATAGCCCGGCTCCTCATCCTCGCGCTCTCGCTGAGCGAGCAGGTCGAGCAATTCCATCATCCTGACGTTCATCTTCGTAATCCTGGCCATGCCAAGGGGAACGCCTGACGAGTGTGTTTCGTTTGGGAAAAGCCTTTCAAGACGACGTGATAAGACGGAATTCGGTCTCGTTTAGGTTGACTTCCGATTCATATGACGGCGTGGCGAAGCCAAGGGACTCGGAGATCGCCAAGCGCCTCGGTGTGGCGCGCGCGTTTATCGCGTTCTCAGCGCCGCGAGCTGATCAGTTCGCGCGCATCCCGGGCGCTCGCGCCCGTCGCGCGGCAATGGATAAACTTGGACGTTGCTGGACAGAGTTACGCCGGAAGATCGCAGCGGCATCGGCGATATTCGCTCGCCAGCATCGTGCGCGCTAGCAGGACGGGCTCGCAAACTCGCCATTTTCACCACGCCCCGTTGCAGGAGGTCGAGTCGCGCGTGTTGAACCTGTCGCCGACGCATAAATTTGAGCGCGCCGCAGTCGGAAAACGGACCCGCTGGCAGGCCAAGCGCGATCGCCCTTGATCAATCGCCTGATTTAAATCAATGGGTTGACTCCATCGCGCGACTATAGCCGTCCTGCGTTGCAGCGTCACGCGCTCCCTGTGCAGCTTTAGGGATTCCCGTCTCGTGATAAGCCCGCTCCATGCCTGAAACCGCCGCTTCGTCCGCCTCAGGACTTCGGGAGATGTTCGTCGCCAACCTCGGCGACGCCTTCCGTCTGCCCCGCTTTGGCCCGCGCGGATTTGGCCTGGTCGTCGGATTCGCCATCCTCGCCTGGGCCCTGACCGCAATTTACAAGGTTCAGCCGGATGAACAGGGCGTCGTATTGCGCTTCGGCAAGTGGACCGAAACGACCGCGCCGGGGCTGCACTTGCATTGGCCATATCCGATCGAATCCGTGCTCTTCCCCAAGGTCACCAGCGTCAACGAGGTCGCGCTCGGGGAGCTCGCGGCCGGCGCATCCGGCGCCGGGCCCTCGGATCGGGACCGGCAGATGCTGACCGGCGACGAAAACATCGTCGAAGCGGACTGCTCCGTGTTCTGGCGAATTCGCGACGCCGGCCAGTTCCTGTTCTCCGTCGCCGAACCGGAGACGGCGGTGAAGGTCGAGGCGGAATCGGCGTTGCGCGACGTCGTCAGCCACACGCCGATCCAGGCGGCGATGTCCGACAAACGCGAGCAGATCGCCCACGAAACCCGCGCGCTGTTGCAGAAGGCGCTCGACGCGGAGAGCGCCGGAATCGACATCCTGGCCGTGCGCCTGGAGCGTGTCGAGCCGCCGCGCGCGGTGATCGACGCCTTCAACGACGTGCAGCGGGCGCGCGCCGACCAGGAGCGCGAGCGCAACGAGGCGCAGGCCTACGCCAACGACGTGCTGCCGCGCGCCCGGGCCGAGGCCAATCGCCTGCGCGAGGACGCCGAGGCCTACCGCTCCTCCGCCGTCAATATCGCCGACGGCGACGCGCGCTCGTTCCAAGCGCTGCAGAAGGCCTATGAGGACGCGCCGGTCGTGACTGGCTGGCGGCTTTATTACGAGAGCGTCGACGAGGCGTTGAGCCGGGCCGGCCGTGTCATCGTCGACACCTCCGGCAAGGGCGTGGGAAGCCTGACGCCTTACATGCCGATACCGGAGCTCCCGGCCTCCAGCGAGCCGCCGCGCAATCCGCGTGGGCCCGGCGCAACGCCGGGAGCCCCCGCCGCGAACGGCGCGGGAGGCGTCAAATGAGAATGCGCGCGCTTGGGATAGCCGCGGCGCTGGCCGCGCTCCTCGTCTATCTGTTGTTCGACTCGCTCTATGTCGTCTCTGAAGGCCAGCAGGCGCTGGTGGTGCGGCTTGGCGCCCCGGTGGCGCAAGTCAAGACGCCGGGCCTGCGCTTCAAGGCGCCGCTGATCGACAGCGTCTACGCCTACGATACGCGCCTGCTGTTGCTCGAGGCGCCGACGGAGCAGGTCATCCTGGGCGACCAGAAGCGGCTCGAAGTGCAGCCCGTCGCGCGCTACCGCATCGTCGATCCCTTGCGTTTCTATCAGGCGTTGCGCACGATCGAGGCTGCGCGCGCCCAGCTCGGGCAACTCGTCGGCTCCTCGGTCCGCCGCGAGCTCGGTCAGGCGACGCTGGCGCGGCTGCTGACGCCCGACCGGGCGGCGCTGGTCGAGGCGATCCGCGCAGAGGTTCGCGCCGAGGCCGAGCCGCTCGGACTGGAAATCGACGCCGTGCTGTTCCACCGCGCCGACCTGCCGGCGGAAACCAGTCAGGCGATCTACGACCGGATGAAGTCGGAGCGGCAACGCGAGGCCAAGGAGCTTCGCGCCCAGGGCTACGAATGGGCGCAGCAGATCCAGGCCAAGGCCGACCACGACCGCACCGTCCTCATGTCGGAAGCGCAGCAGGCCGCGGCGATAGCGCGCGGCGACGGCGCCGCGGAGGCGAGCCGGCGGGTGGCCGCCGCCTATGGGGCCGATCCGAAGTTCTATGAGTTCTATCGCGCCGCGCAGACTTACAAATCTGCGCTCGCGCGGCCGCAATCGACGCTGGTCGTGTCGCCCGACGCACGCTTCCTCGGCCTCTTTATCAAGGGGCCGGAAGCGCCGGCCGCGAAAGACGCGGAAGCGGCGAAGTGACGTCGATCCAGACGGAGGCGACAGGGTTGTCCTGGCGCCGTTTCGCCGTGGCGATCGGCCCCGGCGACGTCGTGACGCACGCCGACACCGACGCCGGCGGCGTCATCGCCGCCGCGCAAAGCGGCGCGAAATGGGGCTACCGCCTGCTCCTGCTGCAGCTCGCGATGATCCCGCTGCTCTGCGCCATGCAGGAGCCGACCATTCGCTTCGCCTTCGGGACCGGCCGCGGCTTCGCCGAACCGATGCGGCTACAATTCGGCCGCACGCACGCGCTCGTGCTCGCGACAGGTTCGGCTATATTCTTCTGCGCCGCCCGGCCAGGAACCTGAGATGGACGTCTTCGATCTCCATGGCGTGACGATTGCGCTGCAAATTCTGGTCGTCGATCTCTTGCTCGGGGCGGACAACGCCTTGTTGATCGGGCTTGCGAGCCGAGCCCTTTCGCCCAGGGATCGAAAGCGCGCCGTCGCATTGGGCGTCGTCGGCGCCGTCGTGTTGCGATTGCTGATGATCGTGATCGCGACAACGTTGCTGACGCTGCCGCTGGTCAAGCTGATCGGCGCCGTCCTCCTGATGATCATTGCGCTCAATCTCGCGGAAAACGGGAGCGACGGTCAGGAGGCGTCCGACGACAAGAGCGGCAATCTCTCGCGGCTCTGGGCCGCAGCGGCGCTCATCGTCGTCGCCGACGCCGTGATGAGCATCGACAATGTGGTCGCGCTCGCCGCCATCGCGCAAGGCGACTACGTCTGGTTGCTGATCGGCGTTGCGCTCAGCTTGCCGATGCTGGGTTACGGCGGCCTTGTGGTCGCGCAGGCGTTGCACCGGGCGCCGGGCCTCGTCGCCTTCGGAGCGGCGCTGCTCGGCTGGATCGCCGGCGGCATGGCGGTTTCCGACGCACTATGGGCGCATTGGACGCAGACGAGCGCGCCCGGCCTTGCGACCTTCGCGCCCATCTTAGGCGCCGCCTTTGTCTTTCTCCATGGTCGGCTGGTTGCGCGCTCAGCGCCCGCGCCGGAAAGAGCGATACGTCCGCCGGCCGTGCGCCCGGCGCGCGCAGCCGCGCCGACTTCAACGGTTTCGCCAGCCCGAAGAGCCGCGGCGGCGGCGGCAGCGATCGACCTGCGTCAGCGGGCCGAGCCGAATGCGGCGCCCAGCGTGGAAACTCGCGTCATGCTGGTCGGCATGGTGCTGCTGGCTCTTATCGGAGGCAGTCTGCTGGTGTTCGCCAGCTACTACGGCGGCTACTGATAAGAGGTCGAACGCGTCCCGCCGCTCGCGCCTCGCGGTGGTTTAAGCTTACGTGCGCGACGGGCCGCTCAGAGCTGAGCGCCGCTCGCTTCGCCGCTCTTATCGTCCATGTCATGCGCCTCCGGCGCGTCCGCGGGATCGCCCGCTTCAGCAGCGCCAGCGGCCTGATCGCGTATGCCGCGGCTCGCGAGCAGCATTTCCCCGAGGTAGGCCGTCAGCGCTCCCATTGTCAGCACGAGCGCAAGGCCAAATGCAAAGAACAGAGATATTCCCGCTCTATCTTGCAGAGTTCCGACGAAAAGCAGCAATGCGGCGAGGGATGTCGCCACACCGGCCAGGGTTCCCATCATGACGGCGGCGTCCAGGATGTGCGAGCGCCGCTTAAGGAACGTCAGCCGCCGGGTGAGCCGCGAACGTTCGTCCGCGCGGGCGAGTTCGATCTTTTCCGAAAGCGCATCGACACGGTCTGCGACCCGCGCCAGCCGCGTCGACAGCACGCTCAAGAGCGAGGCCACCCCGGAGAGAAGAAATACCGGGGTCAGCGCCACCTGGATGATGTGAACGACGCTGTCTACGCTGTCCGCCTGATCCAAAGCGCTGCTCCGCTCGGCCTGTTCGGCCTTACAGGCCGCATACAAGCGCTCTATGACAAAGGCGAATGAAAGAACAACTCATTTCTGGCGCAGCGTCGGCAAATGCTCGAGGCCGCGACAGCGCCGCCTGCGCTGTCAAGCCTCGAAATCATGGCGTGGGCTTCCGGACGGCTGTGTCGCGCTCGCGGCGGATCCGTAATGGACGGCGGTCGACATTGGCCGCCGCGCGCGACCGAGCGCGCGCAGCGGGTTCGCCCCGTCGGGTCTACGATGTCCCTGCCTTGTCTCAGGATCGCCGGCTGACGTTTCGCGCGATCCATTTCGTCGCGACCCGCTCGATCTCGATGCGCGCGGAACGTCTGCAAGCGCCGACGCTAAGGTCGTAGAACGTCGAACGCGGGCTTTTGCTGTTCGACGTCGAATGCTCGCGCTGTCGCGCCGCGCCGGGCGAGCCCCCCCGAAGCGGTCTCGCAGGGCATGATCCCCAACCCGCCGCCGCTCATGCAAACAGGCCGGTTCTGGACAGCCGAGAAGATCTACTGGACCGTCGCCCACGGAGTTCATATGGCAGGCATGTCGGCGTTCGCTCACCGTCCGCCACAGGCGGACATTTGGGCGATCGCCGCCTTTGTGAAGGACCTGCCGAAGCTGACGGTCGAGCAATACAACAACCTGCGCGATCAGGCCAAGGCCAATCCATACGTTGCGCCTCCAGAGCCGTCGGCGTCCGCGCCGGACGGCAAGCGCGGCCGCATCGCGCTCGAGCAGTACAATCGCAACGACTGCCATTCGATTCCCAGCCTCGGCGCCAGCGATGAATCCTATTTCGGCACCTCGCTCGCCGGCATGGGCGTGCGCCTGCACCGCTGGCGCGCTCGACAATACGCTCGGCAATCTCGCCGACTTCATCATGCATCCGAAGAGGCTGCGGCCGAAGGCCGCGATGCCTGACATGCGCCTGACGACCGGTCTCTTGTCGCGCCATCCAGAATCGCCAAAGCGCGTAATCGGAGATCTCGCCCTGCTAGGCGATGGGAACACAGGTGCGCTCGCGGATCGCGCCGGCGTTGTCTGTTGGCGCCGTTGGCCTCGGTTCGACTCGCCTGCGACTTTCGCGGGTCTGGTTGACGGCGAAGAAAATGGCGAATGTCGGTTCGCTCAAGCTCTACGCCAATCGAGACGCGCTTCTGCAAGGCGACGCCGTGGCCCCGGGCGAAACCGATCGCTGACGCGAACGGCCGGTTTCGAATGAACGAGACGTTCACTGAACCCGGACGTTGCGCCATGTGCGGACATTCACGTGGAGCGCCGCCGCGACTGGAGACTGATACGCATTGCGATAAAATTCCGATCGAGATCGCCGATGCCCGAGACCCGACGCCCTGCTCTTCTGTTGTACGAAACGCACCAGACCTCAGTCGCGCGCGCGCAAGCCAAGCTTGGGATAATGCAGAGGCAATCCCCTGCAGGAGACCGCGATCCGTTCGACTCGCCCGCGCTCGACCTCGGTGACAAGCAGTTCGTTGCCGGTCAAGGCGAAAGCGCAGTTGGTCGGGTTCTCGCCGTCGAGCGGCAATCTTTCAGCGACCGAACCGTTGTTGTCGAGCACGGTGACATTGCGCTGGCCGTAGACCGTGCAATAGAGGCGCCCGTCGTCACCCCAGCACATGCCGTCGGGACCGCGAAAATCGTCGCCCTCGAACGGTTGCAGCACGTTGCCGAAAACTTCGCGTTGCGGTTGCGCGCCGCCGAAGACGTCGTAACGATAGACTTCGCCGGTGAATGAAGCGTTGGCGTAGAGCGCCTCGTCGGGACCGAAGGCTATCCCGTTGGTGAACAGGATGCCGCGATCGATGACCCGCAGGACCTTTGCCGCTTTCGGGTCGATCTCGTAGACACGCCCGTCCCAGGGCAGCTTGCGATAATTTTCCGCGAAGTTCTGTCCGTCGAGAAAATCCTGCGCCGCCATGCCCGAGTCGGTAAGGTAGAGATGCCCGTCCTTGCCGAAGCAGAGATCGTTGGGAAGACGGAAAGCCCGCTCGCCGTCGTTCTCAATTCGCAGGATTTCGCGACCCTCGGAATCGATGCAGACAACCGCGCGCAAGCCGGCTTCGGCGATCCAGAGGTTGCCGTCCCCATCGGCGGCAAGTCCGTTCGGTCGCCCGCCGGTGCGCCGCACGACCTTTCGGGCGCCGTCGGGAAACAACCGCGTGACCTGGAGCGTCGCCGCGGACATCTCCGTCACGTACATGGAGCCGTCCGGCAGGCACACCGGGCCTTCCGGCGCGCCGACCCCGGTCGCGTAAAATGAACCCTTCATCGATGTTTCCTCCGCCCTGTTGGGATCGCGGGCTATCCCGTCGTTTCCCGGATCGTTTTGGCCACTTCGCCCGCTGACAATCCATAGCGATCGTGCAACGTCGGCAACGCGCCGGCGTCAAGGAACGCGTCCGGCAACGCAATCTGCCGGAAGCGGTTATATACACCCTTGCGCATCATGAGCGACGCCACCGCCTCGCCGAGGCCGCCGATCGCCGAATGGTTTTCGGCGACGAAGATCGGGCGGCCCGCGCGGCCCGCCTGTGCAAGAATGGACGCCTCGTCGAGCGGCTTGATCGTGGGGTTGTGCAACACTGCGACGGATACGCCCTGCGCCGCCAGCATGTCGGCGGCCTCCAGCGCGCGCATCGTCATCAACCCGCTGGAGATCACCAGCGCGGAATCGCCGTCGCGCAGCAGCTTCGCCTTGCCGATCTCGAAGCGATAATCGTAGCGGTCGAGCACGACCGGCACATTGCCGCGCAGCAACCGCATATAGACGGGGCCGGGATGGCTCGCGATGGCGGGGGTCGCCTGCTCGATGTCGACGGCGTCGCAAGGGTCGATGATCGTCAGGTTGGGCATGCCGCGGAAGATCGCGAGATCCTCCGTCGCTTGATGGCTGGGGCCGTAACCCGTCGTGAGGCCCGGCAGCGCGCAGACGATCTTCACCGGCAGCATTTCCTCGGCGATCGCCATGCAGATGAAGTCGTAGGCGCGTCGCGTGGCGAACACGGCGTAAGTCGTGACGAACGGCGTGAAGCCTTCGCGCGCCATGCCGGCGGCGGCGCCCATCAGCAACTGCTCGGCCATGCCCATCTGGTAGAAGCGGTCGGGATAGGCTTTGGCGAAGATGTGCAGATCCGTATATTTGGACAGGTCGGCCGTAAGCCCGACGATATCTGCGCGGGTCTTGGCGAGTTCAACCAACGCGTGGCCGAATGGCGCGGCGCGCGTCAGTTGGTCGGCGCCCGCAATGGACGCGATCATGGCCGAGGTTTTCAGCCGCGTTCCTCCGGTCGGCTGGCTCAGGAAGTCGGGGCGCTTGTATTTGTCTCGGATCACAATTGCCTCCCGGCGTCGAGCGCTTCCAGCGCCTGCGTCCACTCTTCCGCCTCGACGCGCAGGAAGTGGTTACGTTCGCGCGCCTCAAGGAAGGGCACGCCCTTGGCCATCTTGGTGTCGCAGATGACGATGCGCGGACCCGCGGCCGCGCCGTGGCGCGCGGCGTCGAACGCGCGCACCAGCGCGTCGATGTCGTTGCCGTCGACGCGCTCGACATGCCAACCGAAGGCCTCGAATTTGGGGCCGAGCGGTTCGAAGTTCAGTATGCCCTTCGAGGGACCGTCGGCCTGCATGTTGTTGACATCGACGATGCCGATCAGGTTGTCGAGCTTGTGCGAGCCCGCCGACATCGCCGCCTCCCAAACCGCGCCCTCGTCGAGTTCGCCGTCGGAGAACAGGCAGTAGACAAAAGCTTTCGACGCCTTGCGCTTGAGTGCGAGAGCCATCCCGACCGCAATGGAGAGGCCCTGCCCGAGCGAACCGCCGGTGATCTCCATGCCCGGCGTATAGGCCGCCATGCCCGACATCGGCAGCCGGCTGTCGTCGCCGCCATAGGTCTCCAACTCGTCTTCGGGCAGGATTCCAGCCTCGATCAGCGCCGAATAGAGCGCGATAGCGTAATGGCCAATGGAGAGCAGGAAGCGATCCCGGCCCTCCCATTCCGGTTCGCCGGGCCGGTAGGTCAGGGCATGAAAGTAGGACACCGCCAGCACGTCGGCGACGCCGAGCGCCTGCGCGATATAGCCCTGGCCCTGCACCTCGCCCATTCGCAGCGCGTTGCGCCTGATGCGATAGGCGCGCTCGGCGAGGCTGAGGTTCGGTCGGATGGTTGCTTCTTGCGTCATCGCGCGCGCCTCAATGGATCAACATGCCGCCGTTGACGTCGATGACGGCGCCGGTGACGTAGCCCGAGAGGTCGGAGGCGAGGAACAGGAAGATGCGGGCGACGTCCTCCGCCGTGCCGAGCCGGCCGAGCGGAACGCCCTTGAGGATTTCGGCCTTCATCGCATCGGTGAGCTTGCCGGCGGTGATGTCTGTCTGATGCAGCCCCGGCGCCACGCTGTTGACGCGGATATTGTCGGGGCCGAGTTCGCGCGCCATCGCCTTGGCGAGGCCAAGCACGCCGGCCTTGGCGGCGGAGTAATGCGGTCCGCCAAAAATACCGCCGCCGCGCTGCGCCGACACCGAGGACATGCAGGCGATGGAGCCGCTCTTGCGCTCGCGCATGTGCGGCACGACGGCCTGCGAAAGGTTGAGAACGCCGGTGAGGTTGACCTCGATGATGCGCCGCCAACTGGGCGCGTCGATCTCCATGAACTTGACCGGCTGGGTCACGCCGGCGTTGTTGATGAGGATGTCGATTTTGCCGAGCCGCTCGATGGCTTGCGTCCCCGCCGCCCGGCAGGCGTCGGGGTCGGTGACGTCGCAGACGACGCCGATGTGACCCGCGCCCAGACCTTTGGCGGCCGTCTCGGTCGCGGTGGGGTCGATGTCGAGGATCGCCACGCGGGCGCCATGCTCGGCGAACAGCTTCGCGGTCGCCAGCCCGATGCCGCGCGGCCCTGCCGCTCCCGAGATGACTGCGGTCTTTCCGCTCAACAACATGGTCGTCCTCCCTGCAATGGTTGGCGGCGACCATCGTCAGTTCGGGGCCCGGACTCAAACGCGAACTTTACAACGATCGGTGAAACTGCTTCACCTGTCGAGAGGCCAGCCACTGTGGACGAGGCGCCAAGGTGCTCAAGGATGTCTCTCTTTCGGCGGTGAAGGCGTTCGAGAGCGCGGCGCGCCACGGCTCGTTTCGCGCGGCCGCCTCGGAGCTGAACCTGTCGCCGAGCGCGATCAGCCACGCCATTCTCAAGCTCGAACAGACCCTGGGCACCAGTCTTTTCGAGCGCGAGGGCCGGGTCGTGCGGCTCAGCTCCGACGGCGAGACGCTGATGCGGCACGTCGGCCTCGCCTTCGACGAATTGCGGCGCGGCATGGAGCTGGTCTCGAACCGGGGGCCGCAGCTCTTGCGTCTGCACTCGGCGCCGAGCTTCGCGGCGCAATGGCTGACGCCCCGCCTCGGCGGCTTCTTCGCCTCCCACGCCGGCATCGAGATCCGCCTTGCCGCCAGCACGGACTACGCACGCTTCGTCAACGACGATTTCGACGCCGACATCGTTTACGGCCCCTCGCGGGTCGAAGGTGCGATCGCCGTTCCGCTCGGAACGGAAACCGTGACGCCGCTGTGCTCGCCTGAGCTCGCGCGGCGGATCAAAGAGATAGACGACCTGACGGGCGAGGTGCTGATTCAGAGCGACCTCAAGCGCGTGCGTTGGTCCGATTGGTTCAAGGCGAACGAGCGCGAGGCGCCGATCCCTCGCCTGGCCCGATTCGACCGCAGTTTTCTCGCCATCGCCGCGGCCTGCGACGGTCTCGGCGTCGCGCTGGAATCGACGCGTCTGGCCGAGCGCGAAATCAGGACCGGCCGCCTCGTCGCGCCCTTGGCGGGGCGGGCGAAGGACGTCGAATACGTCGGACATTTCCTGATCTTCCCGCGCGCAGGCCGGCAGCGGCGCGCGGTCAGAGTGTTCACGGCCTGGCTGCTCGAGGCCTTGGGCCTGCCGGATGAGGGCGGGAACCTGCCTTAGGTGAATTTCGCTCATCGGAGCTTGCATTAATAGCGTTTGTCACCGAGGCGCGCGGGCGGCATCCATCCTCCCATGAGCAATCCCGGAAGGGGAGCTTGGGAGGAAACCGATGTCCGTCGACGCCCGAAGCGCCCGCGAGGCGCCTTCAAGTGAGGGGACGGAATTCGTCCTCGAAGCTACGGACATCGAGAAAAGCTTCGGCGCGACCCATGTGCTGCGAAAGGCGCGCCTGCACGTCGCCCGGGGCGAAATCCACGCCCTGCTCGGCGGCAACGGCGCTGGGAAATCGACCCTCATTCGCATCGTCTCGGGTTCGCTGCATCGCGACGCCGGCGTGATTCATGTGGCGGGGCGGTCGGGCTACGACGCGAGCGCCATCGCCGTCGTGTTCCAGGAACTGGCGCTGCTGCCCGATCTGACCGTCGCCGAGAACATCTGCCTGCCGCACCGCCGCGACGCCTTCGGCGTGGTCGATGCGCGGCACATGCGGGCGCTTGCGGCCCGCGCGCTCGCGGCCATCGATCCCGCGCTGGCCGCCGTGCTAGATCTTCCGGTTAGCCGGCTGGACCTGCATCAGCGCCAACTGGTCGAGATCGCGCGCGCGCTTAGCTCCGGCGCCCAGCTCCTTCTGCTTGACGAGCCGACCGCCAACCTGACCTTCGCCGATTCCGAGCGCCTGTTCGCGGCGCTGCGGCGGCTGACCCGTCACGGCATCAGCATCCTCCTCGTTTCCCACCGCATGAGCGAGATCCGCAGCGTCGCCGACGTCTGCACCATCCTGCGCGACGGCAAGTCGGTAGTCGACCGGCGCCCGCTGGCCGAGATCGCCGACGACGAGATAGTCCGCGCCATGATGGGCGAAGCGCGCGAGAAAACGGCGGCTCCAGCCGGCGCGACAACGCGCGCGGCTTCGACCGGGGTGACGCTTGGCCTGGCCAAGGACAAACTCGCCCTGACGCTGGCTCCCGGCAGCGTGCTGGGCCTCGCCGGCGCACCGGAAGGCCCGGCGGGCGTGATCGCCGTGCTGATTGGTTCGTCGTCGCACTCCGGCTGGTCGATATCTGTGAACGGCCAGCCGCGGCGATTTCGCTCGCCGGCCGACGCCATCCGCAGCGGCGTCGGCTATGTCTCGGGAGACCGGGCGGAGAAGGGCGTGCTGGCGACGCTGCCCATCGTCGACAACCTCGCCGCCGCCGGTCGCGTCGCTCACAAGCGCTGGTTCGTCTCTTCGAGCGAGGTCGAGGGCGCCCTCGGCGCGCTGCAGCGGCTGGCGATCAAGGCCAGCTCGATCTACGCCCTGCCGCAGACGCTCTCGGGCGGAACGCAGCAGAAGCTGCTGATCGCCCGTTGGCTCGATCTCGCGCCGAAAATTCTCGTGCTCGAAGAGCCGACCCGTGGCGTCGACATCGGCACTAAGCGGGAGATCTATCAGATCATCCGCGCCGTTGCGGCCGCGGGCTCGATTGTGGTCTGGTGGTCGACCGAGTTCTCGGAGCTTGCGGAAACCTGCGATCACGTCATCGCCTTCGATCTGCAAGGCGCGATCAGTGGTCTGCTGCAACAGGGCGAGATCACGGAGGTCGCGATGACGCGGGCGACCGGAATGGCGGCGTGAGGCGACAATGACGCAAGCGATGATTGCAAGAGATCGGGAGACAAACATGGCCGCATCCGAGGAGACGTCTGCCGCGGGGACTGCGCCGGCCGCCGCGATCCGGCAAGCAGGCGCGGCTTCGCGCCTGTTTGCGACCTACCGCTCCGAGTTCGCCCTCGCCGTGGCGATCCTGCTGATCATGGGCGTGGTCAGCTTCTGGTCGCCGCAGGTTTTCTCCTACGGCAACATCGCCAATGTGGCGCAAAGCGCGGCGCCGCTGATCATCATGGCGCTCGGCGTTCTCCTGGTCATCATCACCAGCGGCATCGATCTTTCCGTGGGCTCGACGTTCTCGCTGAGCGGCATGGTGGCGGGACTTGCAATGTCGGCGGGCGCCGCCTGGCCGCTCGGCTGCGTGGCGGGCCTCGGAGTCGGCGTCGCCGTCGGCGCCGTCAACGGGCTCCTCGTCACGGCGCTGGGCTTGGCGCCTTTTGTGGTCACCTTGATCACTTATGCGGTCGGCGCAAGCCTCGCATTCGTCATAACCGACGGCCACTCCATCGCTCTGCTCGATCCCACGTTCTATCTGCTGAATGGCGGACGACTGGTTCCGGGCGTCACCAACTATGTGCTATTTTGCCTTGTGGGAACGATCGCCATCGAGCTGGGGTTGCGCAAGCTCGTGATGGGGCGTTGGGTCTACGCCGTCGGCAGCAACGACAAAGCCTCGCGCCTGCTCGGCATCCCCGTGAGCGGCATCCGCACCGGAGTCTATGTGATCGCGGGCCTGCTCGCGGCCTTCTCCAGTATGTTGAGCCTGTCCTACATAAGCAATTCCGAGGCGACTTCAGGCGCCAACATGATGCTGCAGGCGATCGCGGCCTGCGTGATCGGCGGCGCCAGCCTGTTCGGCGGCACGGGGTCGGCGGTCGGCGCTGCGCTCGGCGCGATCATGATTACTGTGATCCAGAACGGCGTCAACCTCATCGGCATCAACAGTTTCTGGCAGGGATCGGTGACCGGGTTGGTCATTCTCGTCGCAGTCCTGATCGACAGGATCGCCAAAGTTCGCGCCTGAAAGGCGTGGCGTACGGGGGCTCCGCCCTCACCTTAGGAGGAAACAAGACATGAAAGCTTATCTGAAGCGCGGCGCCTCATTCGCCGTGACGGCCCTCTGCATGTCCGCGCTGGCGCTGGGCGCCGCCAAGGCGGACGAGAAGAAATACACCCTCGCTGTCATCATGCCCTCGCTCGATATCTCCTACTGGCAATGGGTCGCCTACGGCGCCAAGACCAAGGCCGGCGAACTCGGCATGAACTATATGGAGCTGGATTCGCACAATTCGCCGACGGAGCAGATGTCGAACATCAAGACGGCGATCACCAAGGGCGCGAACGCCATCGTCATCGGCCCGGTCAGCTCGACGAGCACGCCGCCGGTGTTGCGTTTCCTGAAAGAGCAGAACGTTCCCATCGCCTTCACCGGCATCGGGCCGCAACCCGGCGAGACCGACTACACGTCATCTGTGACCGCGAACAACGAAGAGTCAGGCAAGGCCGAGGGCAAGTTCGTCTGTCAGCTGGCCAAGGAGCGCGGCGGCGACAAGGTCGGCATGCTGTCGTTGCCGCAAGACCGCGAGAACGCCCAGAAATACCTGCGCGGCGCGCAGGCGTCGTTCAAACAGGACGGCTGCGAACTCGTCCAGATTCTTCAGACCAAGGGCCTCACCGTTCGCGAGGCCGTCGACCAAGCCAACGATCTTCTGACCGCTCACCCCGACGTCACCGCCATCTACGGCATGTATGACGAAGCGGCGACAGGCGCCGCCAAGGTGCTGCAGACCCGCAATCTCGTCGGCAAGATCGGCGTCGTCACCGCGGATGGCAGCCCGACGACCGTCAAGCTGCTGCGCGACGGCGTAATCCAGGGTCTCTTCTTGCAGGAAGCTGGCGGTCAGGGCATTGAAGCGACGCAGCAGGTCTACAATGCGCTGACCGGCAAGCCGACGGTCAAGGAAATGCCGCTGACCGAACCGCTGGTGACAGCCAAGGACGTCGGCGCTCCCGAGGCGCAGGCCAAGCTCAAGCGCGTGTATCCGCCGTCGGCTGGGCAATACTGAAACGCGTTCATCGTCTCACAAACAGGCGGCCCGGCAATGGGCCGCCTGACGCGTCGCGCTGATCCGTAATCCTACCTCGCGACGATGGCCTCGCCGACGGACAACGCGCCCGCGCCGAGGGGCGCCTACGTATTGCCTTGCGCCTGCGGCAGCGAGCCGACGAGGTGACGCCCACGCTGCGCGCTCCTTTCGCCTCGCTTCTGCTGCGCGTTGCGACGGCGCACGCCTGGGCGCAGTCGGCGTCCGCGGACATCCTTGCGCGCGACGAATACCTCGCCCTCGCCGGCGACTGCGTGGCCCGCCATACCGAGCCGGAGGGAAAAATTTTCGCGGGCGGCCAGCCCATGCTGACGCCGCCTTCGAGGTCCGTTTGCGACGTTGTCCGCGCTGGCGCTGGACCTTGCGCCGGGGCTCGACCTCGGCGAGGTCGTCGCTCAGTTCGGCAAACACGGCATTCGCGCGGACCTCGCCAGCGACACGGGGCCGGGCGGTGGAGGGATCGCGCGGGTCGTCGATCTCGAGGACCGGAGGCTCGAACTGCGCTCGGACGCTTTTTTCGCGACGAACCGCGCGCCCTTGCCGGTCGTCGCTCCGCTCAAGCTCGGGCACGTCGCGTGCTGCACGGCGAACCCGAACGCGGTTTCGAAATATTATGGCGAGCTTCTGGCTTCCGAATTTCGGACTGGATCGAGGACCGCTTCGTCTTCATACGCTGCGGCTACGAGCACCACTCGGTCAACTTCGCGCGCGGGTGCGCATGCACCACATGGCGTTCGAACTGCGCGCGCACGATCCCGGTGCTGTAGGGGCCGGTGCGGCATGGGCCCGGCCATAACGTCGCGATCTATCATCGCGATCCCGACGGGCATCTGGTCGAGATGTTCTACGACCTCGATTGCATGGTCGACGAAGAACTCGGCTATTACGATCCCCGTCCCTGGCATCGCCACCGGCCGCAGCGTCCGAAAGTGTGGGTGGGTCTGCCGCGCGACGTCTGGGGCCCGGCCGACGCCCGAAATTCCCGAATTCTTTCGCCTGCGGCCGCCGGCCTGAAGCCTCCAACTCAAGCGTCATTCCATGGAAAGCGCGTCCTCACAGGCGAAATCTTCGCCTGCGAAGATCAATGCTTCCGCGCGGCGGGGCGGCTGAGCAACCCGCTCACTCACACCGCCGTTTATCGCCGCGGCCAATAAAACTTTAGGCTTCGAGTAGGTCGCCGACGTATTTCAGCACATTGGTCGCGGTGGCGCGGATGCGCCTCTCGATCAATTCGGCGGCGAGGTCGGCGTTGCGGGCGATTGCGGCGATCATGATGGCGCGATACTCGCCGGCCTTGTCCAGCACGGCGGGCCTGCGGCTGGCGGAGAGGCTGCGATAGCGTTCGGAACGGTCGAACAACTGGGTGCGCAGGCCAAGCAGTGTCGGCGAACCGCAGGCGCTCACCACGGCATGGTGGAACTGGCTGTGCGCGCGCCGCCATTCGGGATCGTCGGACGGGCGCCGTGCAGGCGCCGCAAGCGAGCTTGGTCCCGATCAGGCCTAGCCGGTCGCGCAGGGCGTCGGGCGAGCATGAGGTCGTCGCCTAACGCCGCGCGCGCCTGCGCCTCGCCACGATGGCGGTGATCGGCGCGCTCAGGCTCGCCATGGAGCGCTGGGCGGAGCACGGCGACACGGCGCAGCTGGCTGAGCTTCTGCGCCGCGCCCTCGCCGGTCCGCAGGCGGAGAAGATCGGGCTTCTCTGAGGCGCGCTAGGCGGCGCTGTAGTCCATCGCCCTGAGGTCGGCGATCAGGCTGGGCCCGGTGGGCGTCCAGCCTAGCCGCTCACGCGTCCGCCGGCTCGACGCCGGCATGTCGAGCCCGGCGAAAGGCGCGAGCCAGCCGAAATAGTCCGCCGCCCCCTCGGTCGCGAGCGAGCGGACGGGAACGCCGAGGCCAGCGCCGACGGCTTCGGCGATCTCGCGCACCGGAACGCCCTCCTCCGCGACGGCGTGATAGCGCGCCCCGGCCTCGTGACGCTCCAACGCCAGGACGTAGAGCCGCGCGACGTCGGCGACCGGGGCCGCCGGCCAGCGGTTGGCGCCCTCGCCGATATAGCCGCAGAACCCCTTGGCGCGGGCGATCTGGATATAGGGCGAGATCAGCCCCTGCTTTCTCGTGTCGTGAACCTGCGGCAGCCGCACGACCGCCACCGAGGCGCCTTTGGCGCCGGCCTCGACCCCGGCGCGCTCCGAGGCGGAGCGGGGGAGGGGATGGTCCCAGTCGACGGCCGCCTCGAGCGCGGGCTTGCCCGGGCCGACCGAGCCCATGCCAACGCCGGATGTGATGATGAGCGGCCGGCCCGACCCGGCCAGCGCCGCGCCCATCGCCGCGATGGCGCGCGCGTCCTTGGCGCAATTCTCGAAGAAGCGGGAGAAATCGTGGTCGAAGGCGGTATGGATCACCGCATCCGCCTCGGCCGCGCCCCGCGCGAGGCTGTCCGGCTCCTCCAGTGTTCCGCGAAAGGGGGTCGCGCCTGCCTCGGCGAGCGCGCGCGCCCCGGCCTCGGAGCGCGTGAGGCCGAGCACTTGGTGCCCGGCGGCGATAAGCTCCGGCACGATGCGGGAGCCGATGAAGCCGGTGGCGCCGGTCAGGAACACGCGCATGAGCCATCTCCAAATTGTTGCGCGAGCCATATCGTCGAAGCTGATAGCCTATTAAAGTAGTGACTTTATCCCGGTATAAAGACCAACAGGCTCACGCCATGACGAACAACAAGCTGGGCGCCTATCTACGGGACCGGCGCACGCGGATTGATCCCGCCTCGTTCGGCTTCTCGGTCGGCCGCCGGCGCACTCCGGGTCTTCGGCGCGAGGAGGTCGCGAGCCGCGCGAACATCAGTCCGACCTGGTACACCTGGCTCGAACAGGGGCGCGGCGGCGCGCCGTCTGCGGACGTGCTCGACCGGTTGGCGACGGGACTGATGCTGACCGACCCCGAGCGCGAGCATCTGTTCATGCTCGGCCTCGGTCGTCCGCCGGATGTGCGCTATCGACCGGTGGAAGGCGTGACGCCGCGCCTGCAGCGCGTGCTCAACGCCTTGGAGGTCAGCCCTGCCCTGATCAAGACCGCGACCTGGGACGTAATCGCCTGGAACCGCGCCGCCGCCGCAATGCTGACGGATTATGGCAAGTTGCCTCGGGAGCAGCGCAATATTCTGCGCCTGATGTTCGGCAGTGCGCGCACGCACACTCCGCAAGAGGATTGGAGCGCCCTCGCCCGGCGCGTCGTCGCTGCATTCCGCGCCGACGTCGCCCGCGCCGGAGCCGATGAGGACGTCGCGCGCCTGGTCGAGGAGTTGTCGCGCACGAGCCCGGAGTTCGCCGCGATTTGGCGCGCCAACGAGGTCGCGGCGGGCGGCGAAGGCGTGAAGCGGCTGCATCACCCTGAAGCTGGCCTGCTCGAAATGGAGTTCTCGACCTTCGCGGTCGAAGGGCGGCCGGAACTCGCCATGATCGTCTACAACCCCGTGTCCGCCGCCGACGCCACGCGCATTCGCGAGTTCATCGCCGCCAAACGGGATTAGCTCGGGACGCAAAATCGCCGATGCGGCGATCGCCTTCTCGCGTCACGCTCGGCTGCGCGCCCATACGCTGGACACGCGCTCCAGAACCAGCAACAGAGTCAGCGTAACGGCGACGAGCAGGATGGTCAGGGAGGCGCCGTTGAAGATGTCGCCACGGTCGGTGAGGCTGAAAATGGCGACCGGCAGCGTCACCCAGCCCGGCGGATAGACCATGACGGTGGCGCCGAGTTCGCCCATCGACAGCGCGAAGCTGAGCCCGAAGGCAGCGAGCAGATAGGGCGCGACCAGCGGCAGGGTGACTCGCCGCAGCCGGTAAAGCGGCCGCGCGCCGAGGCAGGAGGCGACCTCCTCGTAGTCCGGCGCGAGACGCGAGAGCCCCGCCGAGACATTTCCATACGAGAATGCCGAGATGAGCACGAAATGCGCGACCACGACGATCGCCGTCGTGCCGTTGAGCAGCAGCGGCTTCTGGCTGAACGCCACCAGCAGGCCGAGGCCGACGGAGACTGACGGCACAGCGCTCGGAATGAAGAACAGCACGTCGAGCACCTTCGGCGCCGAGCCTGTCAGCCCGCGCAGGGCCAAGGCCGCCCAGGCGCCGCTGAACAGCGCCAGCAGGCTGGCGATCAAGCCGGTGACGAGACTGGCGACGACGGCGTCGGCGGAAGCGCCGTCGCGGATTTGCGCGTAATGGTCGAGCGTGAAGACGCTCGGCAGCGCGCCGTTCCACTGCTTTGCGAAGCTCGCCATCAGGATCACGGCGAGCGGGGCCAGAAACACAACGCCGATGAGGAGCGCCGCGACGGCCCAGACCAGCGCCTTGCCGCTGCGCGACCAGATCAGCATGTCAGGCCCCCAGTCGGCGCGCGGCGAGGCGGTAGAGCGTGAACAGGCCGAGCGACAGCGCGATATTGACCAGCGCAATCACGCAGGCCGCCTGATAGTCCGACTCCTGGATCGCCTTGTCGTAGATCAGCAGCGGCAGCGTGATGACGCCCTTGGCGCCGATGAACAGCACGATGCCGAACTCGTTGACGGTGAGCAGCAGGCACAGGCTGCCGCCCGCTATCGCCGCAGGCAGCGCCGCAGGCAGGATAATCTGCCGAATGATGCGCCAGGTGCGCGCGCCGAGCAGGCTCGCGACCTCGATCTGGCTTTGGTCGACCAGCGAGAACGCGGCGAGCAGCGGCCGCAGCACAAAGGGCGAGTATACGGTCACTTCGGCGAGGATCACGCCCCAAGACGAGTAAAGGAAGTTGACCGGGGGATCGCTGAGGTGAAACGTCTGCATCAGCGCGCCGTTCAGGATGCCGGCGGACCCGTAGAGGAAGGTGAACGCCAGCGTGGCGAGGAAGGTCGGCAAGGCGATGAACGTGTCGATCAGCCGCGCCACGAAGGTCGCGCCGGGGAACGGGACGAACGAGATTATCAGGGCGAGCACGACGCCCAATGCGAGACTGCCTGCAGTTGAGGCGAGCGCGATCTCGGCGGTGTTGATGAGCGCGTTGACGAACGCGCGCGAGTTCAACGTTTGCCAGGCTGCGGCCATGTTGAGCGCGTCGCTCGCGTCATAGGCCGCTGCGTGGGCGATCAGCGTGAGCGGGTAGAGAAAAAGAACGGCGAGCGCGATGAGCGGCGGCGCGACCCACAGCGCGCCGAGATCGACGCGCGTTGCGCCGGGCGCGGCGGTCGCCTCAACCAACGGCGTCCTCGGCGATCAGGCTGGCGTCCGCGGGCGCGAAGAACATTTCCAGCGTTTCGCCGCGCGAAGGCAGGTCCGCAACTTTGGTGGCGACGACGCGCATCAGCGCGCCGCCGACCTCGGCGACGAGATGGGTCAACTCGCCCTGCCAGAGCACCTCGCGCACGACGCCGACAAGGCGATTTACATGCACGGCGTCGGCAGCGAAGGTGAGGTTCTGCGGCCGCACGCACAGCAGCCGCTTCGCGCCCGTGCGCTCGTGCGAGCCGGCGACCACGAGCCGATGATCGCCCGCCCGCACGGCGACGAAGCCGCTGGCGTCCGCGTCGGCATCGACGACGACGGGCAGCAGATTGGCGCGCCCAAGAAACTCGGCGGCGAAACGGTTGGGCGGGCGGCGATAGAGTTCGCCGGTGCGCCCAACTGCGTTCAACGCGCCGTCCTTGAGGATGGCGATGCGGTCGGCGAGCGTCAACGCCTCGCTCTGGTCGTGGGTGACGTAGAGAATGGTGAGATCGGGCAGTTCTGCGTGCAGGCGGGCGATCTCCTCCACCATCGCGCGGCGGATCTGCGCGTCGAGCGCCGACAAAGGCTCGTCGAGCAACAGCACCTTCGGCCTGACCGCGAGCGCGCGCGCGATGGCGACGCGCTGCTGCTGACCGCCCGAAAGCTCGCGCGGGTAGCGCTTGGCGTATTGGCTCATTCCGACGACGCCGAGCGCATGGGTCACGCGCTCGTCGATCAACGCCTTAGCGGCGCCGCGCGCATGCAGGCCGAAAGCCACGTTGTCGAACACGCGCATGTGCGGGAACAGCGCATAGTTCTGCACCACCATCGCCAGGCCGCGCGCGTGCGGCGGCGTATCCGTCACATCCTGGCCGCCAATGCGAATGCGCCCGCCCGCCGGCTTAACGAAGCCGGCGACGGCGCGCAGCGCCGTCGTCTTGCCCGAACCCGAGGGGCCGATCATGGCGAGGATTTCGCCCGCCGCGACGTCGAGCGTCAGCGGCTTCAGCACCACCGCCCCGCGATAGGCGACGCTCACCCCGTCGAACGCGACTGTCGAGGCCACGCCCTGCGCCTCCCCCGCGCCGGCGAGGATCGCCGCCTGATCGACGAAAGCGGCGACGCTCATGGGTTCAGCTCCCGGTCGCCTGCTTCCATCGCGCAACGTCGGCCGGCAGGTCCTTGAGCACAGCCGCCCAGTCCGGCTGCCACACCGCCACGCCCTTCATGGCGTCTTGCAGCTTGGTGAAGTTCGCGTCGGTCGGGGTCACGTCCTTGCGCACGGGAACGCCGATCGCGATCGAAGACACGGTCGACTGCGCCTCCTTGGAGAGCAGGAACTCAATCAGCTTCTTGCCGTTCTCCGAGTCCGGCGCGGCGGCGACGAGGCCGATGTAATAGGGCAGTGGCATGGCGGAGCGTTCGCCATTCGGGCCGGCAGGCCAGAATACCTTGATGTTGGGATTATCGGCCATCTGCGACATGTTCATCTGCAAGTCGCCGTTGGCGACGTAGAGTTCGCCCTTGTTGACGAGGGCGGTCAGCTTGCCGGTCGAGGCCGACGGGCCGACATTGTTGTCCTGCAGCTTCTTAAGATAGTCAAACGCCGCGTCCTTCGAGCCGAAGGCGTGGATCACTTGCAGCATGACGGCGGTGCCGTCGCCGGCCTGGCCGGGCGTCGAATACTGGATCTTGCCCTTGAACTTGGCGTCGAGCAGGTCGGCGAAGCTCTTCGGCGCCTCGCCGAGCTTGGCGGAGTCGAAGATGAAGTTCTGGTAGTTGTTGACCAGCGGCTGGTAGCTCGCGTCGCCGCCGGTGATCTGGTCGGCGCCGGCGGGCGTGAACTTTTGCAGCAGACCCTCGGCCTCGGCGCGCTGGATGAACGGCGGCAGAGTGACGAGCACGTCGGCCTGCGGGTTCGACTTCTCCTTGGCGACGCGCTCGACGACGCCGCCGGAACCCGCCTCGATGTACTGCACCTTGACGCCTGTCGCCTTGGAGAAGGCGGCGAACTCAGTCTCGAACCAACTGCCCTTGCCGTCGTGCAACCCGTCAGCGGCGTAGATGGTGACAACGTCCGAGGCGGCCAGCGCCGGCGCGGCGGCTAGTATTGCGGCGGAGGCCAGCAGCGTGGCCAACAGCTTTTTCATTACGAGCCCCTCGACAAGTATACGCAGCGGAAATCGCTACGGCCGGGCGATGACGGCTATGTGACAGCCTCGCCGTCAGCCTTCCGCGTGGAGCAGCGCCGCTTCGAGGATGTCGAACGCGCTATCGAAATCCGCGAGCGCAATGGTCAGCGGCGGACAGAGCGTGATCACCCGGCCGCCGCCGATCTTGAAACTCAATCCCCGGGCGAGGCAGGCGTACATCGTCCGATCGGCAAATTCGGCGGCGTCGCCGCCGCCGATCTCGACGCCGAAATAGGCGCCGAACGCGCGCACATCCACGATGCGGGGCCGTCGCGCCTGCATGGCGGCGAGGCGCTCGCTGCCTCGCGCCTCCAACTCGCGGGCGCGGGCGATCAAGTTCTCCTCGTCGATCGCCTCAAGCGCAGCCAGCCCCGCGGCGCAGGCGACCGGGCTCTTCTCGTGGGTGTAGTGCCCGAGCGCCGCCTCGGGCGCGCAATCGAGATCCGCGCGCGCCAGCATGGCCGCGAGCGGCATGATTCCGCCGCCCAGCCCCTTGCCGATGACGAGCACGTCCGGCGCCGCTCCCAGTCGTTCGCAGGCGTAAAGCGTCCCCGATCGCGCCAGGCAACTGGGGATCTCGTCGAAGACGAGCAACGTCCCGTGGCGCGCGCAGGCGTCGCCGACGCGGGGCCAGAACTCCGGCGGCGGCGCGGTCACGGTCGTCCAGCGCAGCGGCTCGGCAATGAGCGCGGCGACGTCGCCCTGGATTTCGAGCGTATAGTCGATGAAGTCGGCGAGCCTCTCGTAGGGCCGGTCGTCGCCGAAGAAGCGGCGCGCGAGATCCAGCGGCGGCAGGTGCTCGGCGCCCGGCGTCATCGGCCCGAGGCCGCGCCGGAACAACGCCTCGCCGCCGACGCCGATGGCGTCGAGATTGGCGCCGTGGAACGCGTCCCAGAACGACAGCGTCTTGTGCCGACCCGTGGCGTAGCGCGCCAGCTTGAGCGCCATGCCGACCGCCGCCGAGCCGCTCGGCGCGAAAAGCACCTTGGCCAGCGCCTCCGGCGCGGTCTCGACGAGGCGGCGGGCCAGCGCCGTCGCCGTCGGATTGGCGTATCGGCGGGGGCAGAACGGCAGGGTCTCCATTTCCCTGCGGATCGCCTCAGCCACCTTGGGGTGGCCGTGCCCGAGTTGATGAACGCTATTGCCATGAAAATCGAGATAGCGCCGCCCGTCGACGTCGGTCAGCCAGGCGCCCTCGGCGCGTACGATCCCATTGAGGCAAGGCGTCGATAACGACTGGCGCAGAAAATAGCGCTCGTCCTCGTCGATCGCCTGCCGCGCCCGCTCGCCCAACGAGGCCCGCCATTGCCGACGCGAAGCGCTGACATTGACGTCGCCTTCGCTCAGCGGAATTTCACCTGTGCTTGCCATTTCAAAGCCCTGCCCTTAGCTAAACTCAGAAAACGACGGACGGTCTTGACCCCGCTCGCGCGGCTCCCGCAATCCGTTGTATGCTCTACTGAAAGCAGGAGCGCCTTCATTTCGCGCGTTGGGGCGGCGATCTACCCATCCCCGGACAATGAGACGCCGAATGTCCTTCGGAGATTTGGACGCTCGCCGCACAACGCCCAAGCGCACAGAATGGCGAAGGGAACCTGGGACTGCGCGACGAGCACCACGGTCGAAGCGGGAAGACCTTTCAGGCCGCAGAATATCAAGCCGCTCTGGATCGAGCCGCCGAACGCGGCGATGGCGAACATCACCCGCCACGGGGCGCGCGATTTCATGGTCTTGCGCGCGAAGATCACGGCGCTCGCGGCCTACGCCAACGCGCCCATGAACCGCGACGGGAAGTGGACGATCGCCGGTTTGTCGAAGACGTAGCAGAGGTCCCAGAGCGCGGGAGGCGCGCGCGCCAGCGCGAAGTTGCGCGGCGACATTGCGCGCTGCGAATTTTCAACGGCGGCGGTCAAAGCTTCCCCCGGCCGACATAGGGCGGCGCTGCGTCCGAGTTGGAGACGACGCGTCGGTATATCGCTGCCCGAAGCTGTCTCGGTGTTCCACGCTACGCTCGGCGCGGCCCATGCGCCAGCGCAGCATCGGCTGTACATCGACGGGCAGTAGCGACGTTTCGTGCCCCCATTATTCGAAGAAGCGCTTCGATTTCGCCGCCGCGAGCGCATCGAGCGCCGCGCGATCATCGGCGCCCAGTCGCGAGAAAAGGGGGAGACAGTGCGCGCGGACGAGCCCGTTCACGCTGTCGATATGGAGCAGGCCCAGCCGACGGTTCGACTTTGGCAGCGACGCGGCGTCGACGTCCGCGGCGCGGTTCAGACCGTTGAACCCCTGCGCCGCGGGCGCGATGCGGCGGGTTTCCGATGGCGACTGTTCCTCCCTCAGGGGCGCTCTCCCAGAGCCGTCGCGACACTTTCAATTAAACCGGCCTCCCTCGGAGTTTTGCTGCGGATGGCTCCGATACTTGGCAGCCGCCGTTACGGCGCGATCACCACGGCTTCGAGGTTGCCGGCCGAGGCGGCGGTGTCCATCGCTTCGGGAAGGGAGGCCAGAGGGTAGGTCCTCGGCGCAATGGCCGCGAGATCGAGCCGACCGGCTTTGACGAGCGCCAGCACCGTTGCGTAGGCGCTGGGCCCATGCATAAAATTGCCGATGATTTCGAGCCCATTCAGCATCAACTGCATGTACGGAAGGGGAAGATCGACCGACATGCTGCCCATCAGCACCAGGCGACCGTTGCGCCGAAGGGCGCCCAGCGCCGCCAGCGTCGCGTTCGGGTCGCGCGCGCCGCCCACCATGTCGAACGCCATTTCAGCGCCGCCGTCCGCCGCCTGCCGCAGCCGCGCCGCGTCCGCGTCCCGCTCGCCGGTCAGCGGCACGGCGACGACAGCGGAACCTGCAACCGTTGCCAGCCGCTCCAGCCGTTCCCGGTTCCGTCCCGCCGCGACGACCCTGCCCGCGCCCATCGCCACCGCCAGTAGCACGGCGGCGCTGCCGTAGGCGCCCGTGGCGCCCGTCACGATCAGGGTCTCCCCAGCCGCTAGCCGACCGCGGACGAGGCCGCCGTAGGGAATGGCGAACCGGCTCGCCGTCGCAAGCTGCGTCGCGGGAACGTGGTCAAGCGCCGGATCGATGGGCGTGACCGACGACGCCGGCAGGCAGGCGTATTCCGCCAGCGTCCCGTCCGGCCACTCCGCCTGCGCGCGCCGGCTCGCCTCATCGAACGCGGTTATGCCGATCAGGAATTGCGCCGGATTGGGCGTCGGCTCGGCGCTGGTGAACAGCGACGACAGCACGACCCGCTGGCCGGGCTTGAGGCTCCAAACGCCCGACCCGACCGCCTCAACGGTCCCCACGCCATTGCCCCCGGGCGTGAAGGCGCCGTCCGGGGCGCGATAGGCCGGCAGCCGGCCCTCGACATAGGCCTTGAGGTAGGACATCAGCGTCGAGGCTTCGACCCTCACGACGACGCCGCCGGGCTTTGGCTCCGGCTTCGGGATGTCGAGCAAGCGCAGCGCGCCTCCGAGCCCTTCAAGTCGCCACGCCTTCATGAGCGAGCCTCAAAATATTCGAGCGTCAGGCCATCGGGATGGCGCGCAGTCAGGTTGCGCCCCCGGTCACCTCCATCGGACCGTGCAGGATTTCGGCTCCGCCCTCGAGCAGCCGGTCGGCAAAGGCGTCGAGGCCGCGCAGGTAGAGGATGCCCGCGACATGGCGTACGGGCGCGAGCGCCTCGTGACCGCCGGCCACGATCAGGAACGACCCGACCTTCGCGGCCGTAACGCCGCGCTCGGCGATGAGAACCCGCCGCTCGCAGGTCGTACCCAGGAGCCGCTCACAGAACGCGATCTCCCGGCCGAGGTCCCCGGAATCGACGTAGACGCGAAAACATCGTTCGAGAATTTGCATGGCGTTCACCTTCAGACGTTTACGTCATTCGGCCGCCTTCGTCGACTTGAGCAGACCGAGGCGAAGCAGGGTCTCAGCCGCCGTCAGAACGGCGTGCGCACGCTGATTATCTTCTGCGCCGGCGCCGGCTTGAACCGGACCTGACCCTGGCCGAAATCTGCGCCCGGTTGGAGCGCACGCGAGGCGAGAAGGTTTCGCCGTCGATGATCTGGCGCATCTTCGACCGTCACGACATCACATATAAAAAAAGTCGGCGCACGCGAGCGAGCAGGACCGTCCCGACGTGCTCGAACGTCGACGGCGATGGTTCGACGGTCAACTCGACCTCGACTCGCTGAAATTGGGTTTCATCGACGAGACCTGGCGCGTCGCTACGGCCGGCGTCGGCGTGGCAAGCGCCTGCGCTGCGGTGTTCCGCACGGCCACTACAAGGCGATCACGTTCGTCAGCGGTCTGCGCCTGCGGGGACTCGTCGCGCCCAAAGCCTACGACCGCGCCATGAACGCCGAGACCTTCGAGGCCTGCGAAGACGCGCATCGCGTGTGAATCGGGTTGCAATCCCGGCGCCGATCGGCATGAGAACTGACCGTTTTGTTTCACGCCCGCGGGATCGGAGCGCAGCGCTTAGCGACACCTGAGGCGGCGGGGCTATCTCATAACGACGTCGGCGAGCCGGCGTCGCGGGCTGGCGGGAGCCGGACGGGCGGAATAGCCGACGCGAAAGCTGAACGTCGCTTGCCAGTCGCGCCCGATCAAATCGTCGATGAGCGCTTCATAGTCTCCGCGCCGGCCGAGACTCCGCTCGCGGTCGATCATTTCGATGGGTTGGTTGATGGGTTGCATCGCCAGTCCGTTCGACGTCGCCGACAGATGCAGCCGTTGCCAGAGACGGCCTGCGGCGACGGTGGCCGGGCAGTCGTAACGATCCCGCGCCGCGATCAGTCCGAGGCAGGGCACCGCGCCAACCTGCGCATCTCGCGTCTGCGCGAGCCAGGCTGCGTGGCTGGTCGCCGCCGAAACGGGAAACACGCGCGCGAAGGCCCAGGGCCAGAACGAGAGGCCGGCCGCGTCGAGCGTCGGGCCGTCCCTGTGTGCGTCGATCTCGGCGGAGCCGGAGCGGAACCAGCGGTCGCTGTCGGCGATCATCTCGGCGTCGGCGACGATCGACTTCGTTGCCGCTGATATCGCGCCTTCGAGGCGACCAGGAAGAGCGCCGCAAAGGTGAGCCAACCGTGGCCGCCGACAGCGAAGATCCCCGCGGCGGCCAGCGCCAGCGCGGCCCCTTCGGCGCGCAGCACAAGGCGCGGGCCGTCCGCCGCGATCTCGGTTTCCAGGATAGCTGCGGCTTGAGACACGGCAAACACCAGCGTGACGTCCGCCGCAGTTGATAGACCGGCCACACCAAATGCGGAATTGCATATCTTCGTTGCGCTGCTATACGTTCCTGCATGACAAAACGTGCGCCAGACTGGGAAGACTTGCGTATGTTTCGCGAGGTGATGCGCGACGGCAGCTTGTCAGGCGCGGCGCGACGGCTCGGGATTGCGCAACCGACGGTCGGCCGGCGGATGGACGCGCTCGAAATCACGCTCGGCGTCGCGCTGTTTGCGCGTTCTCCGCGCGGACTGACGCCGACGCAGGCTGCGCGCGACTTCCTTCCGCATGTCGACGCAATGGCTGCCGCCTCGGCCGCGCTCGCGCGCACGGCGGCCGGCGAGGCCGGCCACGATCGCGGAGTGGTGCGCATCACGGCGAGCGATATCATCGGCGGCGAGGTGCTGCCCGCCATCCTCGCGCGCTTCCGCGCCACCTATCCGGGCATCGAAATCGAGCTGGCGCTGTCCAACCAGAACGAAGATTTGGCGCAACGCGCCGCCGACATCGCCGTGCGGATGATTCGACCGCGGCAGAGCCATCTTCGTGGTCGACGCATAGGCGTCACGCGGATCGGCCTCTACGCCCATATCAGCTATCTCGCGCGCTTCGGACGGCCGGCGAAGCTCGCAGACCTCAGGGAGCATCGATTGATCGGGTACGACAGCGATAGCCTGTCATTCCGCGCGGTTGGACAATTCGCCGAGGCGCTGCGGCGGGAGAACTTCGTGTTCCGCTGCGATCAGGACCTCGCGCAACTCGCGGCGTTGCGCGCTGGCGTTGGAGTAGGAGGCGCGCAGGAGAACATAGCGAGGCGCACTCCGGAACTTGAACGGTTGTTCGCCGAGGAATTCTCGGTTCCCCTGGAAATCTGGCTTGTCGCGCAAGAGGACGTCGCAGACACGCCGCGCGTGCGCGCCATGTGGGACACGCTCGCGCAAGGCTTAAGCGAATTCGTGAAGGGGCGCGCGATTTGACCGGGAAACCGCGTCACGCCTTCATGCTATCGGATCGCGCTTTGAAGTGATGATATGCTTGCTCTTTGACTTTCGTCCTGAAACTGCCGCTTTAAGTAACGGTCGCTTTCCAAAGCTTCCATTTGGTTGCCATGAACCGCAAATGCGGTTGACGACGCGCAACCCGTTTCAAGCTCATCGTGACGCAGTCCCAACGTTGCCTGAAAGCGGTGAGCATAGTTCATTTCGAATGCTCGGCGCACAACGCTCAGCTGACCGCGCGGTCACGCGCAGCCTGCGACAAATTGTCAAAGAGTGTTTCAAGCCTGTGTCATACGCATCCCGTTGAATGAGAACGGCGGCGCCGCATCGGGTCGCCGTAATGGCGTCAATCCCGCGTGATCGTGCGAACGACGTCGGCGGGCGCGCGCATGAAACTGTCTCCTGTCATTCGCAACAAGACGTGGAACGAACTCGCCGTCGGCGACAGCGCCAGGCTTGAACGCGCCTGCGCCGTGCAGGATCTGATCCTGTTCGCGCATGCCTCGGGCGTCGTGAACCCGCTGATGCCGCCGGACGCTGAAGGGACGAAGGCGGTCGCCGATCCGATCGCGCCTCGATGGGGGTGAGTTCGCTCATCTCCGCGCTGCTCGGCAACATGTTGCCGGGACCGGGCACGCTCTATCGCTCGCAATCTCTCAGCTTCGCCCGACGCGTGCATGTCGGCGACAAGTTGACCGTCGAAGTTACTTGCCGGGAGAAGCGGGACTTGCCGGTCGCCGCGCTCGCGACCATCGTCAGGAACGGCGCCGGCGAGGCCGTTTGTGAGGGCGAGGCGATCGTCGAGGCGCCGCAAACGACGTCGAGACGCCCGATCGCGACCTGCCGGCGTTCATCGTCGATCACGCCGACCATTTTGCGCGACTGATCGCCGCCGCGGCCGAATTGCCGCCGCTGAAAACCGCGATCGTTCGCCAGCGGCGCCATCATGTCGGCGGACCGCGTCCTGATCGCGCCGATCCTAATCGGCGACCCCGCGCGCATTCTCGCTGCCGTGGAGGAACTGGGCCGCGACGTCTCGGCGTGGTCGCTGATCGCCAAGCGCGGCCGGCATGCGGCCGCCGCGCGTGCGGTGGGCGATGGCGCGCACGGGCGAGCGCAGGCGATCATGAAACATGAAAGGCGCGATTCACTCCGACGAGCTTCTCGCCGAGGTGGTCAAGAAGGACGGCGGCCTGCGCACACTGTGCGCGTCAGTCATGTGTTCGCGCTCGACGTCCCGACGCTCGACGAACTGTTGTTCATCTCGGATGCAGCGATCAAAATCGCGCCCGACCTGCTCATCAAGGTCGACATCACCCAGAACGCAATTGATCTTTAGCGCGCCTGCGGCGTCGGCGAGCCTCGTGCCGGCGTCCTTTCGGCGGTCGAGACGATCAACCCGAACATCCCTTCGACGCTCGACGCCGCCATTCTCTCCAAGATGGCCGAGCGCGGGCAGATCAAGGGCGGCGCAGTGGATGGGCCGCTGGCGATGGACAAC
>Ga0181528_10000128_pt1 | contig 70161 bp, 55 predicted proteins | sample PEATcosm2014_Bin_47_FD_119742 | JGI IMG/M metagenome (GOLD analysis project Ga0181528, IMG submission 119742) | Peatland microbial communities from MTU Mesocosm Facility, Houghton, MI, USA - PEATcosm2014_Bin10_10_metaG | ecosystem: Environmental > Terrestrial > Soil > Wetlands > Peat | place...
ACATGTGGAAATCTTTGCGTCCCCGCTAGACCCCAGAAAGACCCACCATTCTGGCACCTTCTACGAGGCTCTTTTACTCGGCCTACTCTGTCAGAATCTACAATCTAATTCCTGTTGCTCTATGTTGGGAATGAATTTCACCATCGTGCCCCACGAGACCCGGACGCCGGACATCATAAAAGGCCGGACAGCTGACCATTCGGGAATAAGGAACACAATGGCGACGTGTCGCGACGCTCATTCCGCAGTTCCACACCCTGCGTGATCAGGGCTGTCCGCGATCTTCGTAACACCAGGCATTGGGATATATCGCCTCAGATTTTGAGTTCTGTCCGGATTAAGGCCCTTCAACCAGCAGCGATCCGCTGTAGGCGCTCCCAAACTTACCACATCCAGACTTGAACGAAGCCGCTGAGCGGCAGACGCTTCACGTGCGTGAGTGCCAGCAGTCAGCATGATCCCGGCATATTGTTGAGTCACAGCGAAACGAGATCCCTGTGACCCAACTTCGCGAGATGATGCTCAAAGAACTGGTGCGTCGCACCACGCTCAGACAACCATCGACTGTTACGTCCAAACCTTCGCTCATTTCTCCCGTTATTTCCACTACCCACCCGACCAGTTAGGGCCGGAACACATCCGCCGGTACCAAGCGGCCATCGTTCACGGAGTTCAAGTTGGCACCGAACACGGTGAACCAACGGTGGCAGCTCGGCACTTCTTCTACGTCAAGACTCTCAAAAAAGCTGGAATACCGCGGATACCCTTATCCAAGGAAAGTGTTAAACCTGACGATGGTTCTCAGCCGGGAGGAAGTCGCGCGACTGATTGACTCCGCGCGCACTTCGTTGCACCGCATTTTGCTGATGATTCTCTATTCCACCGGCATTCACCGCGCCGAATTGACCCATGTGAAGGTCACCGACGTGGACAGCCAGCATATGGTGATTCATATTCACGGCGGCAAGGGGCGCAAAGATCGCGACGTTATGCTCAGCCCCGCACTCCTCGCACCCTTGCGCGACTACTGGCATGAACTGAAGCACAAACCATCGGACTGGCTATAGGACCGCAACCTGCCTTTTAGCCCGGCGCTGTTTTTGACACTGGGAGGTGATGTCCAAGCCAGAAGCGAGCAAAGACAAGGCACTGCATTCTGGTTTGAACTGGCTCTACCCCTCACCGAGGCGACAGCCAACCCGGCAAAGGCTGGAACTCGCGGCCACTACAGCGGACTGCGGAAGAAAGTGCTGGTCGTGGACGATGCGGGTTATTCCATCCCGAATGCTAGATATTGCAGCTGTCCCAAGCGCTCGATCTGCAATACGGCAGCGTCGCGCGGTTTCAGCTTAGCGACTTCTGATCTCAGTTGGTCAACGGACTCGATGGGTGTTCGATTAAGAAAGTGGATCACATCGCCCTGCTGCAGGCCAGTGCTGACGGAGTTTAACGCAGGTGCCCGTCCAGCAACGATTACGCCTGTGCGAACGCGAAGATCCGGCAACAGCGAACGCACGTTGTCGTCGACACTGAGCCCTACAATGCCCAGCGCTTCGATGTGGCTCTTCGTCGGATCAGCGACGTCAGCGAGGTGGTCCATGCAGTCGCGAACCAGGACAGCGGGAACGTTGAACGACAGCTTCTGTGCGCCTCGCAGCACATCAATTTTCAGGACCTGTGCGGGCAGGTGCTGGTAGAGCGCGGCCGTGAATCCAGGCAGGCTCAGCATGGGGTGGCCGTCTATTGCCGAAATAACATCATCGGGCTTGATACCGGCTGCGGCCGCCGGTCCCCGTGGTATGACGTCGACGATCACCACGCCCCAGTTCTGCGCTAGCCCGAGACCCTCAGCCATCGCACAAGTAATCGTATGAGCCAAAACTCCGATCTCAACATGTTCTACGTGGCCGTACTTCCGCAGGCTTCGGTAAACGAAGTCCACGATCGGCGCAGGGATGGCAAAACCCAGCCCTTCATTGCCTCCGCCGTTGCTGAGCATGAACGTGTTCAGGCCCACCACTGTGCCTGTCACGTCCACCAACGGCCCTCCACTGTTACCGGGGTTGATGGGCGCGTCGGTTTGCAGGTACACCATCGGGTCATCGGGATCAGGTTGTCTCCAGGCCCAACTTACGACGCCCATTGTCACAGAGTTTTGCAAGCCCTCCGGGCCGCCAACGGCAATGACAAGTTCTCCAGGTTGAGGAACGCGTTGCAGGTTGAAACGCAGCGTGGGCAAATCGCTGGCCTCAACCTTCAGCAACGCCAGATCAGATTCCTTTTGTATTCCGATTAGTTTCGCGTCTAACACTTGCACATTCGCGGAACCAGACACTCCGTCAAAAGTCGGCGGTGCCAGTGACAGAACCACTCGTATCCTCTGTGCCCCAGAGACCACGTGGGCATTGGTCATGATATAGCCGTCAGGAGCCATGATTATGCCAGTGCCGATGGAACGCTGGCGCACGATCAACGCTGTTTGTTTCCGATCGGCTTCCACGGCGGCCCCAAACCCGCTAACCTCGATCTAAACGACCGCCGGAGAAACCTTTCTGACCAGTTCTTTTAGCGAGTTGTTGAGCTGAACGAGCGAGTTGACTGGCGTGCGCGAGACTTCGTGACCAGCACGTTCCTCCACCGTCGGCTTAGGTGCGGGCTGTTGGGAAACAGCATGCCCCAGCAAGGTTGCCACGCAAACTGCAATCATTAGTGGTCGAGCCATGAAATTATTCTCCACTTTCGTTGGCCGCCAATGCTCCGGTGGGCGGCTCTTCTGTGACAGATTATTAAGGCTGAGGACACTGTTGGTCGCAAGATCGTGATGGAGCACGCGGCTCGGACCGCCACTCTGTAACGAGCAGGCGGCAATGAGATATCCCGCTCGTCTGGGCACGGCTTCACGACACTTCCTCCATCGCTGCGTGTTTGTGATTGCTCCTAGAGACACGATGCACTTGAAAAGACTGCGAGCGAGGCGTCGTTCTTCAGGTCTATGCAGCCCCACGAGAGCCATAGCTCCCGGAATTATGCAAGGAGACACGCTGCACGGACCACCATGCGGCACGACGTGCATCGGCAGAGCCACAAGCGTCACGAGGCGTCTGCGATGGCGCGCTGTGCATTAGAGACAGCGAATAGTCCAACTCTCGGCCACACTCGAGGCAGACTTGATATGTCCTGTGTTTGATCGTGAAGACACGGCTCAGATCGCTGTGATGGCACTCAAACAAGTAATGAAAGATCACATGCAGAATGTTCGATAGCTTTTTGGCGAGTTGTTTCATTTCTCGCTCCTTTACACATCCGCGAGTCGGATTACAAGGATCATAAGAGCACGTTAATTGCCAAGCTGAATTGTGAACCAGCGTATTTGCGGTACGCGTCCAGATGTTGCAAGTAGCAACCACAACTAGCGGCGCTCCACCATGCAGGCTTCCTAGAGATGCGACATTGCGTGCCTCACAAGCTATCTCTCGTTTGCTTGGCTGGATCCGTGGTCTATTTCGAGACGTTAGTCAAAGAAAGCACCCGTCCCCTATAAGCCCAAGTGTCGTGGGTCTCGACTGATGTCGATAACTGATGTCGAAAAGGTTTGACAGGCGAGCACAGCACAGTATTGTCGGAAGCACCCTCACAGCAGTACGCACTTCGGCTTTTCGAGCACTCCGGGGCGGAGGCGGGGAATACGCCTCGAGGAGTTCTTCGTGGTTAGTACTTCATCGTCAACACGGGACACGCAGCACGGCACGCCACCTTGAAGGCGGTCGCCCAAGGAAGACGCAATATCGCCTCCACGGATTTCCGTTGGGTCAATCCCATGAAGGATCATGTCGGACTGGAGCACTGCAGCATTCTGCAGAATTCCCTGGGCAGGCTCATCAAACTCCACCATGAATAGGGCTTGTTTCTTTATCCCGGAACCCTCTTTGATGCTAGGTGGCTTAGTTGATGTGAGAAGTGACACGTTGCGCCTCCTGAATGCTACGTAGGTGTATTCGGGGCGGCTGGCAGGCTTCCAATCCTCAGCCGTCGTGTCACTACTGTTGCTCCTCGGCGCTGCCGTCGATGCAATGTTGCTATCTCCCGATAGCAACATTGCTCTCGCAGAGCGTCTGTAGTTCTTGGTAGGTGCGACGCTAAATGTGCGAGCTGAATTGGTGTGCAAATAGGACTGCCACTGAATGAGGCTCAACGCGATAGGTTTCGCCCGGGATCAAGGGCGCCTTTTGCCAGTCAACGATATCGTCCGGCGACTCCAGCGCGGTGTCGATCCAGCGGTGCCACGGATTTTTGCTGCTCGTCGGTGGTACTTCGAACTCAAGCGGCTCCCGATATGCGTTTAGCATGAAGTGAAAGAGTAGTTTTTCGTTCTTGGCCTCTGCATAAATTGCGAGGCTGTGCGAACAATCGCCCCAATCCGGTTGCCCCAGTTTCACTCCGTGCCAGGCTTGGTGAGCTTCCCCCAATAGCTGGTTGAGTGTTACGTAATGCTGCTCCGGCCCCAAGTCCCGCAATCGGCGCCGCGAGATCAGCAGTGCCACAAACCGATGTACATCTGCATGCTTCTCCATCAGCGTCCAGTCCAGCCAACTGGTCTCGTTGTCCTGACAATAGGCATTGTTGCTGCCATGCTGCGTACGCCTCACCTCGTCGCCCATCATGATCATGGGTAAACCCACGGAGAGCAAGGTCACGGTGAGAAAATTCTTTATTTGCCGGTTTCGCAGGCTCTCGACCGTCCGGTCCTCCGTGGGGCCTTCGACGCCGCAGTTCCAGCTTCGGTTGTCATCGGCGCCGTCGCGATTGTCTTCGCCATTCGACTCGTTGTGCTTTCTGTTGTATGAGACAAGGTCGTTGAGCGTAAAACCGTCGTGACAGGTTACAAAGTTGACGCTCTGCTCCGCTTCACGGTGCTTCCGACCATAGATTTCGGGGCTGCCGAGCAACCGGTCGGCAATGCGTCTCACGGAGCGCTCCTCTCCGCGGAAAAAGCTGCGGACATCATCGCGGAACAGACCGTTCCACTCCCTCCAGCTGTCTCCGATGAAGCTGCCCACCTGGTACAACCCAACTGCGTCCCAAGCCTCGGCGATGAGTTTTGTGCCCGCAAGCGAAGGATCGGAATCGATGTCCCACAGCACGGGCGGGTTCGACATCAACTGACCCGATGAGTCCCGCGCCAAGATCGAAGCGAGATCGAAGCGGAAGCCATCGACGTGCATCTGTTCAACCCAGTAGCGGAGACTGTCCAGAATCATACGGCGAACGATGGAATGATTGGCATTGAGCGTGTTCCCCGTTCCGCTGAAGTCGGCATAGTGTGAGCGATCGGCAGCGAGCATGTAGTACGTGCGGTTGTCCAGTCCGCGGAAACTCAGCGTAGGCCCGTTGTGGTCACCTTCCGCGGTGTGGTTGAACACAACGTCGAGGATGATCTCGATGCCGGCCCGGTGTAGCGCTTTGACCATGTCGCGAAATTCGTTTACCGGGCCAAGTACGTCCTGTCGTGAACTGTAAGCCTGGTGGGGAGCAAAGAACGATATCGGCGTGTAGCCCCAATAGTTGACCCTGCCCGGCGGAGCATCCTGGGCGTCAAACTGAAACACTGGCATCAGTTCGACGGCCGTAATACCGAGTTGCTGCAGATAAGGAATTCTCTCGATCACTCCAGCGAACGTGCCGCGTTTGCTCTTCTCAACGCCGGAATTGGGATGCTTACTGAAACCCCGTACATGCATCTCGTAGATGATGGTCTGTGCGGAAGGCCGCCGTAACGGCCGATCACCCTGCCAGTCGTAGGCACGCGAATCCACGACAACGCTCTTCATCGCGCACGCGGTGTTATCGCCCTCAAGGGAGGCGGCTTCGCGGCTGAAATTGCTGGGAACAACGACACCCCGGCCATAAGGGTCGAGCAGTACTTTCTTGGGATCAAACCGATGTCCGCTCGCAGGATCGAAAGCCCCCTGTGCTCGATAGCCGTAGATTTGCCCTGGCCGCACGCCCGGGACGAAAACGTGCCAGTAGTGATGCGTGCAGTTGGCCGATGGATCCATTGGAATGATTCGGGTCGGACGGGGGGCATCTTCCCTGTCAAACAGCAGCAACTCCATGCCTGAAGCGTTGCGCGAGAATATGCTGAAGTTTGCGCCCATCGCGTGGACGGTGGCGCCCAGAGGAGTGCTTTTGCCGATCGACTCTACGGTATGGGGCATGATTTCATATTCCAAATATCGGCTGCGTACTCGGCAATTGTGCGATCACTCGACTCGTCCGAGGAGCGATGCATCTTCACTTTGCGCAAAATCTATGGTCGCGGACGCGGTGACGAACGTTGCAGCAAGCACTCTGCGACGACACGAATTTCTCTTCTTGGATCGTCAAGCGCGGCGATGAGTTCTTGATAGACCTCCAACCTACCGCTGTGTTTCCACTCCAAAAGGCAGGCAAATAGATAAAGAGGGTCACGGCCTTCCATGCGAGTGCGCGGGGCCAGTTCGCTGCTGTGTGCCGCTTTCTCCGCGCAGACCGGCAGACCGGTGGTCTCGATGTTCTGCATAGTGCCTCGTTGTCACCTGAATTACGTACGCCATTCATTTGTCGTGCAGCGCAAGATTGGACTGCGAGCGCCTGCATCTTGCCAAGGTGGGCGACACGGGGGATACACCGCTCACCATCTTCAATTGCAGGCGTTCGCAGACAAGCCGGGAGGGCGAGTTCGTGGTCACGAACTCCCCTCCAAGCAGCCCCAGCCAAGAGAGCACCTTTTCGCCAGTCGAATCGATAACGCTCGCCTCCGATAGATCCACAACGAGCTTCGGCAGTCTCTTACAGTGAGCGATAAGGCCCCTTGTATTTTCCGCGCACTTTCCGACGAAGCTGCCTTGAATCCTCATTGTCATTTTCTTCGCAGAATCATCGAATTCGATCCGGATCATGACAGTTCACTCCGCAGGCTGAAAGCAAATCGATGTAAAACCAATGTAGTTACGTCAAGAGGTGCGCGTGCTCAGAAGGTGAATACCAGTCCCGCTGAGGGTACCGCCGAGTGGGTAAACTTATCGGTTTTCATTCCACTCAGTCCGAAGTCCGGGGTCTTGTAAACGAGTCCGCGATACTGGGCCCGGAACGCTAGGCGCTTCATTATCGGCACGTCGGCGCCAGCGCCATACACGAAGGTACCCCGTGCTTGTGTCTCGATGGATTTTGCGTCATGGGGATCAAAGATAATAGCGCCCCCGCCGGCCAGGGCGTAGGGTTTGAAGATGCTCACTTTCGGGAGTTTCACGACGGCCACGCCGCTGATAGCATTCACATTTGTCTTAATCTGTGCCACGTTGCCTGAAAACTTCTGCTCGTTGCGGAAGTAGTCGTAGTCGCCCTCGAAAGCGAAGCGGCGGTTCAGGTTGAAGCGATAGCCAGCCAGGAAACCACCGGAGTAGGTTGGCTTGTTGGTCACACCGTCACCAGTGGTGTTTTTCGTAAAGAATCCGCTGCCCTGAACGGTGACCTCATTTTTTGCCTCCTGAGCCCACGCGGAGGAGCCGATAGCCAGCAGTACAGTTAGACAGACGATGAATCGTTTCATTTTCTTGCTCCTTGCAATTCGTGATTCGGTTGCGAAATGCATCAGAGCACGTTCATTGCCGAATCTGAGGCCAACGTGCGCAGACGCGGCCGGGGCTTATTGCGCGCCTCAACAGCCGTGCTCGCAGGCATCGCACATCCCCATGTTCCCGTTACCTTTACAGTCTTCACATCGCAAAGGGAACTTGCAATGCATTAGGTCTTCTCGTTGCCGCGTTAGCGCCCAACGCACATCCACCTCAACCGATAAGACTCGAATAATCCGAATAGGGGCGCGCCAATTGTCGACGAATACTCGACAATTGGCGAAGCATCCGACATTCGATTTGGTCTGGGCGGGAGTACGGTCAATCTATCGGCAACAGTTTCATACCGAAGCTGCAGCACCACTTTCCGCCATTCGTGTCGGGTGAGTTAAGGAAATCTGGATATTACGCAGGCGAGGCAGGAGGTGATCGTTCTTATTTGACGTGCGTGATGTGCGTTGATTCGCGCGATACCTCGTACGACTAGAGATCCCGAATGACGAAGCTAGGTACCGACACATGGCAACTGGATTAGGTCTCGACGCAGTTCCTTATGAGCATACAGCGTGCGCAAATTGTCGCTCAGCGTACTTTCCAAGATTCGCCTCTCTTTTGCGCGCCAAACGCCCTCCAACCCATAATCATCAGCACCGAGCCTCGATCTGTCCGTAGTAACTCGCTCATGGAAAGCACAGCCAGCAATTGGAGACGCGTCTCCGCTGCCTCTGCTGGCTCCAGTCCCACCTTGAAAGTTGACTCATACTGCGTGTTGACAATCTCCAATGCTTTAGTCAGATTGAACCGCTCATGACCGATAAACTGGACCCACGAGCTCGGTAGAGCGCTCAATTGAGAAATTAACTGCGCGATTGTGTCTCATAGCTTGGTGGGACACCTTCGTGCGAGTTGCTTCAGCATGTGCCTGGTAAGAACACCACCGCTGGAGAACTTCGCCCCCGCCTTCATCAGATCGAAGATCGCGTCTTCCCCCTCGCGGCTGATGATGGTTAGGTTGCTCAGATCGATGACCAGCTCACGTTCCCCTCGTGTCTGACTTGCGCTCACATAACTCGTCCGCAGTTCATCCACCCATGGACCCATGAGGGTTCCTTCCGCAACTAACGTGCGCTTTGACCGCGTATCGCAGGTAGAGATCTTGAACATAGACCTAACCTTTGCAATACGCTTGCCAAAGTCACCGTCACATACCCATATGCGAAATTTGTTGAATCGGTGGCTAGGACAGCACCGGGAAATCGCGTTATTTAGCGGAATGTCGAAGGCATTCTCGACAATTGTCGAAACAGGCGACAGTTCGCCTTAACCTTGCGCAGTGTTCCGGGCTGCCTGCGCCCGAGAAGACAGGGGAGATAGGTCCGCTCTTCATCGAGCAATCAGGAGTGTCTTGAGATTAGACAAACAAGGTCGTAATCGGTCACCTAACGGCAATTCGATCAGCGACTTGATCGCCACAAAAGAGAAAGGTGGTTTTGGCATCTCGCTTGCAGTCACCCTATTGAATGCCTGTGACTGTGTATGAACAGCAACAATCACGGGCAGATTAGTGAGTACACCTGCACGCACAAAGGAACCATACTATGCACCGAAACAATATGCTTCTGCCCAACGCAATAGGTATTTTTCTTCTTCTAATGTTTCTAGTGGCGATAGCATCGGCCTGGGCGCTCTTCAAGTCGCTGTAACAGAGAACGATTTCTGTCGTTGAACTCGTGTGCATTTGCGCGCGATGAGCAGGCTTATATTGACCACGGCACCTGATTTGGAGCGAGTCCCTTATGGCTGTAAAAGAGCACAAGAATTGGAGAGAGTTGTGCAGCGCCGCCATGAATGCGAAAGACCCCGATGAGTTGATGAGGATTCTTCAGGAGCTCAAGAAAGCCCTAAAGCACGAAGGACAGGTTCTCCATGACCCCTGGGATGCCATGAGAGCGGACAAGCCGCGAGCCCCGACGGAAACGGCAGCGACACAGGTGGAAGTTTCAAAAGTCCAGGAGTAGTGCATTCTTCCGCTTCGCTTTACAGTGGTTTTCGTCATCAATAATTCTTCTTACCTCTGGACGCAACTCTACCTAGGATAAATTCCTGCGCAAGGCTGCTGAACACCCGCTCGCCGGTGCTGATGAGGAAATTCCCAAATACCATCCCCGCACCGCGATTCGATGCCGGATAGTAGGCATTCGCAAGCGATGCCGTGGCCAGGTCGCCACCTATGCTCGAATAGTTAGGCTGCAAATGCCCGTTGTCTCCCCTGCAAATGAACGGGCTGGAGAGTGCGTGGAGCGCACGCGACTTATTTGTGCCTGTACCCTGGTAAAAGTAGCGCGGGTCCTGATGCAGGAGCGATGGCAGAATGGCGCCGCCAATCATAATATTGGCAAAGCCGTCTGAGGCGCCTGCGCCCAAGCGCTGACCGTAGCCCTTCGCACCCTGAACATAGTTGGGAATATTTGCAGCCTGCTGTATGCCGGCAAACCCAGCTACACCAGCGAGAGTAACTGGATCGGTGGAGACTTTTAAGGCAAGGTTGAATTTCAGTTTCGTCGTGAGCGGCTCGGGGTTTTGATCATAGACAGCATAGAAATTGGGAATGAAGCCAAACACGCGCTGTTGCTCCTCGACCTTGACCTGCTCGGTGGCAATCTCCACGGATGAATAATGCACGTCCACGGTGGTCACTTCCTCTGCCACCCGGAGTTTGCTATCCGTCAGGATGAGGCACTGGCCTGGCCTGAGGACGATGTCAGGAGACGTCCAGTTTGCAAATCCCTTTGCGCTGATTTTGAGATGATAGGTTGTCCCGGGCTCTAGATCAGTGAGTTTAAAGAATCCGCTGTCGTTCGCAGCGATGATGCGCTGCCCCTTTGGCGAGCTGTCTTCGAGAACGATTATGGCACCTGGAACGACGCCGCCGTTCGCGTCGATTGCAGTCCCAAGGATGATTCCCTTTCGCGGCGCGGGGCTATCCACCTGCTGGCCAATCGCAGCAGTTGCAACTGACAGACACGCTATCAAAATGCAGAGCAATCTCTCAGCGAGCATCATTAGAGAGTTGCTCCACCGCGAATCGGTGCGACCTTTAATTTCGTTCCGATCCCATTGTCTGGTAAAAAGCGAGTTCACATTTCCTCCTAACACAACGTTTCCAGCAAACGATCACAGTTTCTGCAGAGACGGAGCTAAGTCACGCTCGAACATTGACTCGTGCTCATAGAATTGCGATACCGTCCCGCGCGTAATCCAGCCGATGGCACGGCAGTACGAGGCCAGAACTGCCGAACGTGGCACGCTCAAGTTCAATGCACAATCCTGAATCGCCGCGTGTTCGATCCCTCGAAGGATCAGCACAGCCCTGGAGAGTGGGTCCAGATGCGACGCCAACGTCATCGCAGGCCAACACCGCAATGCTGAAATCTCATCACGCGATAAAACCTTGTGTTCTCTATGAGAACAACGGACGTGCTGATACTTTTCCTCTGCCGTGCGCCAGATTTCCGCTCTCACATGGTCGAGAGAACTGCGGACGGTCGCGTTGCGCGCCCACTGCGCAAGCCAATCTCGAAAGATTGTCGAGCGGCTCTCACTGAGTCTGGTTGCGTTGACGACGCACTCAGCCGCCGCACCGGCGTCCCCAGTAATTACCTCGGCGAGCCAGAGCAGTTCTTCGTTCAGTGACTCAAATGTTTCTCGAACCTCGGCGACGGATGCGAATCGAGGATCTCTTGGAAGGATTTCCTGAGCGTTGTTCCTCTTAAACCAAAACACGATGATCACACTCCATTCATTAAGCGGCGCCAGGCAAATTCAGTGCGCCCGGCGCCTATCGGGGGACACCCACCGCAAAGACAGAAACACACTCGAAGGTAGTGTGACTGCCACGTATCTCCCCACAGAGTTCGTGGACCTTCGGGATGATGCGGCAGGCTGGTTTGTCTCTTCGGGTGCGCCAATGCTGCCATAACTGCCTCGCGGTGGAGTCCCCTTAAATCGACAAACCCTTGGGGGATGTCTGCGGGCTTGTCGTCTTCTGTATAGGCAAGGCAAGTGCCAAATTACACAAAAAGCAACCCCACACTGAAGCTCCTGAATCTGTTGGGGATTTCGAGATGTGAGACAGTTGTCCTTCTGAAGTGTGTCGAACATGTCGATGTGGGTTTTCGACTAGTGCCGAACACTTCGACAGTCACTGGACTCCTGCTCTACTCATCACATGCTGGTTTTTTGTGTGTTTGAGGGGTGTGCGCCAACCAGAACGGCGGTTCCCGGAATACTGTGATTGCATTGCTCTGGCCGCCGTCCGGGGCGCGGTTGAGCGAGGCTGGTTGCTTTCAGCTATTCCATGCCGAGATCAGGGAACAACTTGACCTGCGACCGCGTATCAATCGCTGTCTCCAAAAGAGATATCGAGCGCGCGCGAAACGAGTACAAATTCGCTATCAGGAGGCACCAGCTTCAGTTGTGCAATCGCCTGCTTAATGGGTACGAAATCAATGCGCGGCGGATTAAGTGCCACCATCACGCCGTCCATATCCATTGAGAGCGCATGAACCGCAGCCGCCCCAAACGTAACCCCCAGGATGCGATCAATTGCCGTAGGAGATCCGCCGCGCAATAGGTGTCCTAAAACCACGCAACGGCTCTCCTTCCCCGTGAGTTCCTGAAGTTGAGCTGTCACCGTCTCGCCGATTCCGCCGAGTCGTTCGGCTCGACCGGTCTCGCGACTTCTGACAGTTACATCGCCGCCCAGGGGTTTAGCTCCTTCGGCAATCACCACGATGGAATAAGGTTTGCCTTCCCGGTGCTTGCGTTGAAGATGTGCTGCCACTTTCTCGATTTTGTATGGGATCTCCGGAATAAGGATGGCGTCAGCTCTTCCGGCTAACCCCGAGTGGAGAGCGATCCATCCCGCGTATCGTCCCATGACTTCAACCACAAATACCCGCTGATGAGACATCGCTGTGCTATGGAGCCGGTCAATACACTCGGTGGCAAACGAGACAGCGGTATTGAAACCAAATGTGAGAACGGTGGACTCAAGATCGTTGTCGATCGTTTTCGGCACACCGATGACACACAAGTCCTTCCTATGTAGCTTGTCTGCGATGCTGAGACTACCGTCGCCTCCCACGGCAATTAGCGCGTCAAGACGGTTCTTCCGAAAACATTCGATGAGTTCGCCAGAACGGTCCACCTCTTCGATGGTGCCATCGGGTTGTTTCGTCGGACGACAAAAGGGGTTGCCTCGGTTGGTCGTGCCTAGGATCGTCCCACCCAGGTGAGAGATCTCGCGAACCATAGATCGCCTAAGCTCAATAAGTCCGCCATCGGGATAGTTCTGTGGTTCCAGAAATCCGTCATAGCCGTCGCGAATACCGAAGATTTGCCAGCCGAGACCGCGCGCGGCATAGACTGCGCCATGAAGAACTGCATTCAGGCCAGGTGCGTCGCCGCCTCCAGTATTGATTGCCACTCGTCTTACTGCCATTGCCATGAGCTATTTCCTCCCGGAGGTATCAGTACTGGGCACACATTTAGAGTCGCGTGGTCAGCCGTGCTTCGAACGAACTCCGAACGAATTGGACGACAGCATTCATGAATTCACGTCATTCTGCTTGTCGTCTTCATACAGGCAAGGCAACTGCCAAAACTAAACCGAACAGCCACCTGCATTAAAACTACTGAATCTGCTCGGATTTCAGGATGTGAGGCACTTGTTCTTCTGAAGTGTGTCGAAGATTTAAATGTGGGTGTCGACTAGTGTTGAACAACTTCGACAGCTACTAGACTCCCTGCTCGAGGTATCACATGAGCTATCAATTTAGGACGGTATTCCGATGCTGCTCATCTCTCGTACGGCAGCATGGAATTTCCAAGCCCGCCGCTGAGACTTGGCAATTCAAGTGCTTCATAGAAGAGCAAAGCAACTTGGTCAACCAAGTTCATGCATGTTGTTCCCTCCCCCGATACGGCAGTTTGGCGCAATTCCAAACTGCCGCTTTTCAATAGCATCACAACGCAATCTGCGCGAATCTGCGCGCGGTAATCTATTCCCGGGATAGGGCAACGATCTGATTTTCATAAGAACATTTTTCGAGATGATTCAGGAATTCTGGAGCATAACACTGTCGAATCCATCGACACTAGTCGAACTATAAGTCGACATCTTCGACATTTTTCGACAGAGGAGAATTGTGAATACAGACAATCGTCAGATTGTGAAAATCCTTACCCAAGTGCTAATCGTGCGCGACGGCATAAATAGTCTCCGTGCAATAACCGCAGGGGTCGCCAATTCAAATTCAGTTTTGGTCAGAAGCTCCCGAGCATCAGCCGAAATCGTGCTCTTCCGACCTCGTCAAAACTGAGTTGCAGACCTGTTGCACCGACTTGGGTTGGGAAGAACACTCCGAGTGAAGCACTCTGATGCGTCGTCCAGCCTCGATAACCCATGTCGAATCTTCCCGTCTCATACCAAACTGCGACGCCAGGATGAGCGGAGACATGTGGAATTGCCCTGCCGTGAAAGATGAGCCCAGAACCGGCTGTCGCCAGGGTGTTCGCGTGAAACTCTTGGTACCGAAACGCTGCCATATCGACTTGCTCACCAGCCATGAACTGGTCAAAATAGCCAAGCTTTCGACCGAAACTCGTGGCTGTATGATTCAGTGCAAACAGTGTTATGCCTCTGCGAATAGGTAGGAACGTATTGAATTCGTTCTGGAAAAACGGGTATTCCTGGGTCTGCCGGAGGACGTATCCGGCTGATCCCTCTGCCTTGGTCCCATGAGTCGGCAAACCACCGGAATCCTGGGTATCGACTATCCAGCGAACTTCCGGGATGGTGAATCCTCCGCTTCGCGAGGCAACTCGGTCGACGACCACTGTACGGTCGTATGAGTCATAGCCAGCCTGTGCACCGAGCCGGAGCTGTGCAAACCGCCAGGTGCCGGCGCCTAGATAGAACGCTCCGCCGAATCGGTCCCGCGTATCACTTTGCCGACCGGGACCAGTGTAGCTGTTGAAATGTGTTCTATCGACGATGAACTGGGGAGCAACAAAGAACTGGCTACTCCCGAACGGTTTGAAGACTTCGGCTTGAACTCCAGGGTCATAGCCGAGGTTATACGTGGCGAGAAGGCGTGTTTTGTATGCATTCTTCGGGATCGTGATCGTCGCCAACTTCACTCCGAATCGGGTTGGTTCGCCAGGTGAGACGGTATAAAGAGCTGAGACTCGAGCAAGCAACTGGTCACTAGGCCGCTCAGAGAACTTGACCGCGTAGCCGCCTTCTGGCGTGCCGTCCTGCTGCCATGCGTAGGCTGCGCCGGGAACTGCTGTGGCTGCGACCATTCCCGAGAGGACCTTCTCAAGCTCATGCTCCGACACAACCTTGTTTGCTAGCTTGTGATCGAGTTCTACCTGTGCATTCTTCTCGAAAGATGCACTCGGGCTGGAGACTGCAAGGACTCTGCCGCTTCGCTCGGAAGGGCGCATCCGGTCGCGGCGCTGAGCGAGATACTCGCTCCACTCTTCAGGTGACAGCTCGAACCGCGCCAATTCGGCGGCGTGCACCTGTGCAGCCCGGTAGCCGGCTTGTACGATCTCTCTCCATCGCTGGTAGTCGGTGGAGGAGAACTTTGCAGTATCCACCGAAATGACGAGATCTGCCTTTGCCAGAGAGCGCTGCTCATTCTTCGCAATGGCAAGCGAGACGGTCTGCCGCAAAACACCCGACAGCGATTTGAACTGCTCCGGTTTTGGCTTCGGCGTTTCAAGAGCAATCGCGATGACGGTTTGCGCTCCCATCTCGCGAACTGCATCCACAGGAATGTTATCGAGCACCCCTCCATCAACGAGCACCATCTGATCAAGCTTCACCGGTGTGAATATTCCTGGTAAAGACATAGTGGCGCGCATGGCGACCGGAAGAGAGCCCTTATTGAGTACCACCGCGTCGCCACTGACAAGATCCGTGGCGACACAACGAAATGGTGTAGGCAGCTCGTCGAAGTCGGATACGCTCGAATATGCCAGTGTCAAGTGGCTTAAGAGCAATGAGAGCGCTTCGCCAGAATTGAGGCCCGAAGGCAATGAGAACCCTTTACCAAACCGCAGGGTCATGTTGCCGAACGTACGAGTCCATTTCTGTTTGTCGACAATAGGCTGGTCGGCAAATGGTGCGCTGGGGTTGAGCAAAGCTTTCCAGTCCGCTTGCTCAACCACTGCCGTGATTTGCGATGAATCCAGGCCTGAGGCATAGAGGCCGCCGACGAGGCCACCCATGCTCGTTCCGCCTATTTTGTCGATCGGAATGTGATGCTCTTCGAAGTAGCGAATGACTCCGATATGGGCGAGTCCTAACGCACTGCCGCCGCTGAGCGCGATCCCCATCTCTGGCCGTTGGACACGATGGGTCGCCTCTGTCAAAGCTGTTGCTGGTAGCGGCAATCCTGCGACGAAACAGCACGTAAGAAACAGAGATTGAATTCGCACGAAATCTCCTTATTGATTCGCGCACTGCCATCATTACCTGCAGGCAATCGGCTATGCTGCGAGCAACTCCCAGCCAGGAAACTACAAGCGGCAGAAGAGAGTGCAGCCCCGACGCGTGATTGCAGCTGGCCGGCGACTTTCTTGAGTTCTGACAAGCTGGTATGCGAGCTGCTCTTGCATCTCTTCCGCCCCCTATAACACTCGTCGCGCGTCGATTCCGAGCTTCTTCATTCGGGAGATCAGAGTTGTACGAGGTAATCCCAGTCTCTCGGCCGCGCCATCGGCTCCAGCAACGCGTCCGTTAGTTGCCTTGAGAACTCTCAGAATTTCCTCTCGCTCACCTGACTCGCGGGTACCAGCGAGAGAAATCGCTCTTTTGCCGTGGGTTAGTTCGTCCAACGGAACCTGAAGGATCGTGCCACGCGTCAGTATCACGGAGCGTTCAACAAAGTTCTCCAACTCCCGAATGTTTCCCGGCCAATGCCATGAAACGAGCCTTTTCATTGTGGATGCGGGGATCGTCTGGATATCCTTGCTCATGCGACGTGCGTATCTCTGCGTGAAGCTGCGGACCAGGAGTGGGATGTCTTCTGGGCGCTCGCGTAGTGGCGGAATACGAATAGGAAACACGTTCAGCCTGTAATACAAATCACTGCGGAATTCCCGGTCCTCGATCATTTGTTCCAAATCCCGGTTTGTGGCAGCCACCAGGCGAACGTCGACCTTCTTCGTTCGGGTGCTTCCCAAACGTTCGAATTCCCGCTCCTGCAAGGCGCGGAGCAGCTTTGGTTGGATCTCGGGAGGGATGTCTCCAACCTCGTCGAGAAACAGTGTGCTTTGATCCGCGAGCTCAAGGCGTCCTGTCTTCTGAGAAATCGCGCCGGTGAAGGCGCCCTTCTCGTGTCCGAAGAGTTCGCTCTCCAGCAGGCCGGTGGGGATAGCCGCGCAATTCAGTCGCACAAGGGTGCGGTCTTTGCGCCGGCTGCGATCATGGATGGTGCGTGCGATCAGTTCTTTGCCTGTTCCTGTTTCGCCCAATAGCAGAACCGTGGAGTCGCTCGGCGCGACGGTCTCCGCCAGTTGCAAAACGTGTCGAAGCGCCGCACTCCGGCCTACTATTCCTTCAAAATCCGCATCGCTACGGATCTCCTCTTCCAGATACAGGTTCTCCTGTGCGAGTTTGTCCTTGAACTCAGAGATTTCGCCATAGGCAAGTGCATTCTCAACTGCGATGGCGATTTGCCCTGCCACCTGAGTGAGAAAAACTGCATCGTCGTTGCTAAACGAGTTTTCGTCTGTGCGTCCGAGACACAAGAGACCGAGCGCACGTCCTCGGCTAACCAGTGGAGCTAGACAAGTGGACTTGATTCCTTCGCCAACGATTTTCTTGTAGACTTCGGAGCTATACGCAACCGGGTCGTGCCTGTTCTGGATGACCGGCTTGAGCGTTTCAAGAGCCATTGCAGTAGGCCCCTCACCAGGTGAAATCAACAGTTCCTCGCGGAGTAATCCTTTGCTCTCGGGGAAATCAAGGGCATAAAGACGAAGCTTCTCGCCCTCCGACTCAAGCAGCGAAATGCCTACACCGTCACAGGCCATGACTTGGCGAATGCTTGCGGAGATTTCCCGTAGGAGTTCACGCAGGTCGAGGTTAGAAGTAATACGATTCGTGAGATCAAGAAGCAGTCTGAGGCGCGCATTGTTGTGTTCTAGCTCCGACTGCGTCCTGCGTAATACCTCGGAATCGAGAACATTAGCGATGATCAGCGCCAAGCTGTCAGCCAGCACCGAGAGGAACCGGAGGTCTTCTGCGGTATACAAACGGGGTTGGAGGCTGGCAATACCGAATACTCCCAAGCGCTGCTGCGGTATGGTGAGAGGCAGGCGGCAGAAAGAGCGAACCTCACTTCCATGTGCTCTCAGTGCGTTTCTGACACTGGGAAAGCGATCGTCGTCGTTCCAGTCAGCGATGATCAGCGGTTCCTGATTTTGGTAGACCCACCAGGTCGCAGCCTCCTCGCTTACGGTGTCCCGTTCAGGACCTTGGCCCGTCTCAGTTACCCGCCACTGGATTTCGCTGGAACCGTCCTTATAGATGAGAGCATCAAGGAAATCAAAATCAAAGACGCGACGGAGTTCACCGGCCAAGTCGCGCGCTAATTCTTCTGGCGTGCGAGAGGCCAGGAAACCAGCCAAACGGGCCAAGGCCTCGTACCGCCTGGCATCATTACCTAAATCGACTTGTGAATCTATGCCCATAAAAGAACCGGCGATGCAGCTCCGCGTTACGCCTTCTCTGGCACTGGACATGGTTGCACGTTCCAAATGTCGGCTGCGTATTCGGAGATGGTGCGGTCGCTGGAGAACTTTCCCGAGCCGGCCATGTTCAAAATGGCCTTGCGCGCCCACTCGTCCGGGTTGTCATACAACGCGCGCAGCCGCGCGTCTGCCTCAAGGTACGACTTCAGGTCCGCCAGATGCATATAGTTGTCGCCATGCGTTAGCAACATGTTGCGCAATGGGGCGAATGCCCCTGATTCGTTGGCGCTGAAATAGTCGGAGAATATCAAATCCAAGGCCTTGCGGGTCTCGGGCTCATGTTCGTAATGCCAGTACGGGTTGTACCACCCGCGACTGCCGGTCACCTGCTCCGCCGTTAGGCCGAAGAGGAAAAAGTTCTCCTCGCTCGCCTCCGCGGCCATCTCAATCGTCGCGCCGTCGCGTGTGCCAATCGTCAGCGCGCCGTTCATCATGAACTTCATGTTGCTTGTGCCGCTAGCTTCGTAGCCTGCCGTCGAAATTTGGTTTGAGACGTCGCTGGCGGGGATCAGGTGCTCCGCGACAGAGACACAGTAGTCGGGCAGGAATACAACTCTAAACCGCCCACGCACTGCGGGGTCGCCATCGATGGTACCAGCCAGATTGTTGATGAGTTTGATAATTACTTTGGCGAGCTGGTATGCAGCGGCAGCCTTGCCGGCGAAAATGAACGTCCTGGGATGCATGTCCAGCCCGGGGTTGTCGCGTAGCCGATTGTAAAGCACTACAATCCTAAGCGCGTTCAAGAGCTGACGTTTGTACTCGTGGATCCGTTTAACCTGGCAATCGAAGATCGTATCCGGATCAAGGACCAGCCCCGTCGACCACCTGAACCAGTCGCAAAATCGGCGCTTTGCATCGCGTTTCGCCTTCCTGAAGTCGTCACGGAACGCGCTGTCGGCGGTGAATTCTTTCAGCTTGCTTAATTGGCTCAAGTCACTGATCCAGCCGTCTCCGATCGCGTCAGTGATCAGTCTGGAAAGCTCCGGATTGGACAGTAGCAGCCAGCGCCGAGGTGTGACTCCGTTTGTTTTGTTGTTGAAGCGCTCAGGAAACATCTCTGCCATGGCTTTTAGCGTTGTCTCGCGCAATAGTTTTGAATGGATCTCAGCCACGCCATTGGTGCTGTGGGAACCTACGACCGCCAAGTTGGCCATGCGTACCTTCTTGTTGCCGGGTCCATCTTCGATAAGGCTGACGCGCTCGATGCGGTTTTCATCTCCCGGGAACCGCCGGCGAACATCGCCGAGAAAACGGCGATTGATTTCGTAAATGATTTCGAGCTGCCTGGGCAACATATCTCGAAACCACTCCACCGGCCATTTTTCGAGCGCTTCGGGTAGCAAGGTGTGATTCGTGTACGCCAGTGTGTTCTGTGTGATATGCCAGGCTTCCTCCCACCCAAGGTGCATCTGGTCAACCAGGATTCGCATGAGCTCCGGCACTGCCAGAGCTGGGTGCGTATCGTTCATCTGAATCGCAACTTTGTCTGCAAACAAACGCCAATCCGAGTTGCCGCGTTGGAACCGGCGAACCGCATCTGCCAGTGAGCAGGCAACAAGAAAGTACTCCTGCATAAGTCGTAGCCCTTGCCCCATGACTCTTGAATCATCAGGATAAAGGACTCGTGTTAGCGTTTCAGCCGAGAGGGTCTGAGTAAAGGCCTCTATAAAATCGCCGTGAGAGAACTCTTCAAAGTTGAAATAGTCCGGCGTGGCCGCGGCCCAAAGACGAAGTGTGTTGATCGTTGACCCGCCGTACCCGATTACAGGACGGTCAAATGGGATACCGATCAGCGTCGATGGACGCCCCGGTACCGGGCGCAAACTGCCTTCCCTAAGCTCGAACGAGCAACCCAAGCTAAGTTCCACCTTTTCGTTCGGGCGAGCGACTTCCCACGGGTCGGGAGAACGGAGCCAGTTATCAGGCATCTCCTGTTGCCATCCGTTCCGAATTAATTGCCTGAACATGCCGTACTCATATCGCAGTCCATAACCCATTGCCGGGAGCTTCATCGTGGCGGCGGATTCAATGAAGCAAGCCGCCAAACGTCCAAGCCCGCCGTTGCCCAGACCCGCATCGGGCTCCTGTTCCAACATTTCGAGCAGGTCGAGTCTCTTGTCAACGATTACCTGGTTCGCCAGCGGAACAAGCAGAAGATTCGCAACGTTGTTTGCAAGGGAGCGGCCGATGAGGAACTCCATCGATAGATAATAGAGCCGCTTAGGATTTTGCTCTTCGTAGGTCTTCTCTGTCAGGAGCCATCGCTGAGATAGGATGTCGCGCACTGACCGGGCAAGCGCCTCGAACCTGTCGCGGGCCGTTGCCGATGCCAAGTCGACGCTGTTGTCAAAAAGCAGATGCCGTTCGTAGAGTGCTTCGCTCGTTCCGGCGAAATGCACTGGACCGCATCCGTATTGAGTGTTAACGAGTGTGGCGGCATCGGACAACGTCTGCCGTTTAACTGCAACTTTAGTGACCATGGTCGACTCCTTCAATGATCATGCAAGGATTTTCGACGGAGGCTGCACATCCCGCTGGATCAGCTGATGTGATGCGCACACATCGAGAGTCGCGCAATCGGTGATGCCAGCGGACCAGCCTGCGCGTGGCGGCGTATATGCATAGTCCAGCAAACGCAAGAACTGCCAGGAGTTTTCCCGCTCTGGAAGCATAGCTAGCCGCGCGATTCAGGTCATGGCTGAAAGCAAAGCCGAGTCCGGCATACACGCCTGAATAGAGGCCCGCTCCAACTGTCTCCAAAACCAGAAAACGGAGTCGACTGGTGCGGGTTATCCCAGCCATGGGAGGCACCACGGCGTCCAATCCCGGGACGAACTTGCAAAGTAAGAGCAGTTGAGGCCCATACCGAGCGAAGGTCTCTTTCGCTCTGCGATCGTGGGCGTCAGGGTCTCGCGCGATACGGTGGATGAAGTGCAAGACCCTGGCACCCCGCCGCCGACCCGCCTCGTACCACACCCAGTCGGCCAGCACACATGCGAGGACAGCCAGGAAAAGCGCGGGTGCGAAGCCCAGGTCCCCGTTCCTTGCGAGCGCCCCGGCCGCAAGCAAGAACAGAGGCCCAGGTATCGGGAAACCTAACTGGTGCGCGAATAACGCCGCGAACAGGACTGAGTAGCCGTGCTTCAGAACGAATTGGAAGATAGCATCCATGAATTCACTTCATTCGCCAACCAAAACTTGCTGAGTTGTCGCGGACTCGTCTACCGAAGCGACGGTTTCCCATTTGATCAGCTTTAAGTCCAACACGAAGATCGAATAGAGCACCGGCACAAGTATGAGAGTGACGAAGGTCGCGATGGTCAGGCCCCCAATCTGCGCGTAGCAGAGCGGTTCCCAGAGCGGACCGCCGTGCATGGCCAGCGGCACCAGTCCCAGCACGGTCGCGCCGACGGTGATCATCACCGGGCGCAACCGCACGATACCCGCATCGAGTAGCGCTTCGCGCAATGGCTCGCCCCGTTCATGCGCTTCTTCGATGAAGTCGAACAGCACGATGACGTGGCTGACGATCACGCCAACAAGACTCGCAACTCCAAGGAACGCCATGAAACCGAACGGCTGTCCCATGATTGCCAGTGCCGCGAATGCGCCCGTCATCCCATACGGGATCGCAGCGAACACCAACAGAGGCTTGATCGCGTTCCTGAACTGGAGCACCAGCGCGATGTAGATGAGCAGCACGGAAATAGCCATTACCAAGCTGAGTTGCTTGAAGCCCTTCTGCTGCTCGTCGTATTCGCCGCCGATCTCGAGGAAATAGCCAGGAGGAAGTTGCTTTTGGAATCCCTGGATTTTTGGCAACAACGGTGTAAGCACCTGTGACGGCAACACACCTGGGATAGGGAAGGCCGAGACCGTAACCGTACGGAATTGGTTGCGCCGTTTGATCTTTGGAATCGACATGTCAGTGGTGATCTGAGATACCTGCCGCAAAGGCACGCGCTGGTTGCTGGTATTGGAGTACACGTATGTGTTTTGAACGTCGGACAGTCCCGCACGCTCCTCCATGCGCAAGCGAACGGCGATAGGAATTTGCTTATCCCCTTCCCTGTATGTCGATACAGGTATTCCGGTCATCGCCGCTGCGGAAGAGAGTGCAACGTCGAGATTCGTCACTCCGGAAAGATTTGCACGATCGGGATCGACCTTCAGCCGGACGTTCACCGCTGGTTCACCCCAGTCGTCGCGTACACGCGCTGCATTCTGCTGAGCACGGAAGAGGGTCTGGAGTTCCGTGGAGAGCCGATGCAACACCTCTGTGTCGGCGCCGGAAATCCGGACTGAGACGGGAATGCCAACTGGTTTTCCAGTCTCCAGTTGCCGTACGTCGATCCGGGCCCCTGGAACTTCCCGGCTCAGAGCCGTCTGCAACGGTCCGACAAATTTGTTGGTAAAGTGCTTATCGGAAACCTCGACGATGATCTGCGCATAGTTGAGCTGTTGTTGCTCAGGCTCGACGGAGAACCAGAACCTCGGGCCACCACCACCGACAAACGTGGTGAGCGATTTCAAAATGTCTTTCTCATGATGTTCGTTCCCGAACCGTTCGGCTTCCTGCCGGATGACCGACTCTGCCCGTTCGGTAATCGCGTTGGTTGCGCCAAGCGGTGCGTCCGGCGGCAGCCAGACATCGACGTACGACAAATACGAGAGATCCTTTGGGAAGAACTGCGGCACAAGCATCTTGAAGAACACTCCACCAAGCACAAGCACAATGAGGGAACCTCCAAACACACCCCATCGGTGTCTTAGCGCGAAGTCACCTACCTTATAGTAGAGACCCGGAAAACCATGGGTGCGCCGCTCCGACATGGGAAGTTCTACATGCTTCGGCGGCTTGATCAGGTAGTAGGCGATCAGCGGAATGAAAGTGAATGACACGATCACGGACGCGACCAACGTGCAGGTCATCACGACCGGAAGACTGTAGAGAAAGAAATAGGTGTCGCCGGTCAACATCAGGAACGGCAAGTAGGCGACGATGTTGGTGATGGTCGCGAATATGATCGCCTTGGCTAGTTTGGTGGGTCCTCGCCAGGAGGCGAGGTCGCGCAGGGAACCGGAGGCCAACTCGCGCTTGATCGCGTCGCCTGCCACTACGGGCATGTCGACCAGCAACCCAAGTGCGATGATCAGCGTGGCGATCGAGACCTGTTGAATATCAATGTTCAGAACGTGAATGATCCCGAAGGTCATCGCCAGCGTCAACGGGATGGAAGCGGCCATCAGCATCGCCGCACGCCAATCCCAAAAGCCGACCAAGGCGACGATGACGACGAGGGCGATAGCCTCATAGAGACTGCCCATCAACAGACTGACAAGTTCATGCACCTGCTTGGGTTGGTCGGAAGTCCGCGAAACAATCAGGTCAGCAGGCAGTTGTGGGCGCACGGCTGCAAGCGCCTTATCGACCGCTTCACCGAATTTGAATATCTGCTCGCCCGAGCGCATCTGTACGGCCAGGGTGATGGCGCGGTTGCGATGCCAATTACCCTTCGCATCGCGTGTATCCATATAATTCAGGTATCGCTTTGGCGACTGGTAATCACGCGAGGTATCCACAAGGTCGCGCAGATACACAGGCACGCCAGTTGATGATGCTCCGACAAGTACGTTGCCAATCTCTTTTGCGCTTTTGAATTCGGCGGTCGAATCAATCAGCACGTTCCTTGATTGCGTCTGGACAACTCCGCCGGGAGCAGTGACATTCCGCGCGTTCAGGATGTCTTTGATCTTTGTCGGCTGCAACTTGAAGGCGGCAAGCCGAGCGTCGGAGTATTCCAGGTAAATTTGTTCCGGCAGAACGCCCGCACGCTGCACCTTTGCTACCTCTGGCACACGTTGCAGGGTGCGTTGGATCAGATCGGTGTAGTCATCAAGCTGGCGATATGAATACCGGTCGCTGGCGACTTCCGCAATGCGTTCTTTTGCCGATTGGGGATCGCGAATGATGATCGGACCCCATGCGTCTGGATGGAGGTCATACTCACGTAGTTGCCTCTCTACAAACTGTTGTCCGTAGGCCTGAATCTCGTTGTCTGACTTCGAAGTTGCAAAATCGATTCCGGAACAGCTTCCCACAGATAAGGGACGAACATCTCTCCCTATACCATCCCGCTGCACCTGTGTGCCGAATACTGCAAAGGGACGCTCAACGACGGCGTGCGAAACAGATTCTGGATAACAGTAGAGGGCAGTCACCCGTCCCTGCTCTTCTCCAGAGCGTGCCTTCTCGATTGCGTCTCGCACACCACGGGCGCGCAACTCGATTTCCAGATCCGGAACGGGTGGGCTTGCTACGGTCAGCATCAACGCCGCCGTGTCACCGAAGTCACTGATCCAAGTGATCGGTCCTGCGCCGTCGGGAAGATCGTTGATTTGGGACAGGCGGTGCCCGATATCCTGGAATTCCTGTTGTGTGTTCTGGATGTTGTCGAGAAGGCGAACCGTCACCACGGAGACGTTGTCCTGCGTCGTGGATTCCACTCGATCCACTTTGCTGTTGCCTGCTGCAGCTTGCTCGATCTTTCGCGTTACTAACTGCTCCACCTTGTCTGCGGAGATACCCGGCCACGGGCAGATGGCAAGCGCAACGCGCACGGGGATGTCAGGGTCTTTACGTTTGGGCATGTTCATATACCCGAAGACACCCCAGACCAACGTGACAACCAAAGCGACCCACGCGATCTGACGGTTGTGCGTGAAGAATCGTGCCAGATTCCGGCTGTTGTTGACGTTTTCCGATTTCACCGAACTACCTCCACGCGCTGTCCGTCCTTCAGCAGATTGGCGCCGGCGGTGATGATCCGCTCGCCCGCACTCAACCCACTTACCACGATTACGTCGGTTCCATTTACAGAGCCGATTTCCACACTACGAAGACTCGCTACATCTCCGGCACCCGATTTTGAGATTAAGAACACCCCATATTTGCCAGTATTCGCCTGCACAATCGCCGAAAGCGGAACCAGCAGACCCGAGGCGTGCTTTTCGCTTGCTTCTTGGTTATGCGCGAGTTGCAGTGAACCAATCATTCCCACCTTGAGCAAGTGGTCGCGGTTCGGTATTGCGACCTCGACGTCGAAGTTGCGCGTCGTGGTATCTGCTGCCGATGAGATACGGCTGATTCGTGCGTGAAAGGTGCGCGATGGGAACGCGTCGATGGCGACATCAACCGGCTGCCCTACTTTGATGGACCGCACACCCGTATCAGGCACGCCGACCACGATCTTCACGACATCGGTGCTGGCGAGTGCGAATGCCGGTGATCCTGGGCCTACGAACGATCCAAGTTCCACGGACTTCTTCACAATATCCCCGGAAAAAGGCGCAACAATCGTGGTATCGCGCAAGGAAACCTCTGCCTCCGACGTCTGCGCCTGGGCAGCTCGCAATTGTGCCTGTGTCCCATCGTGTTGTGCGCGCGCCGCCTCGAACTCGGGCTTCGTCAGGCTCTGAGCCTCGTAGAGGCGCGAGGCACGATCGAAGTCAAGCTGCGCCTTCGTGGCCGCAGCTCGCGCGGCCTCCACCTGCGACGACGCCTCGTGTACCTTGTACTCATACTCGGTCGCGCGGATATGGGCGAGAACAGCCCCTTTGCTCACGCTGTCGCCTTCCGCGATATCGCGAATACCGCCGTCAGCACGCACCTGCTTAAGCGAAGTAACGTATCCGGGGATACGAAACGCCATCGGAACCTGCGCATAGGGGGTTACCACCGCCGAGAAACGCAGGCCGTCGCTAACGTTTGAAGCGGCCTGGATCATCTGCACGTGAACGCCTTGCGGTGGTTGCTCGAGCGGCTTATTGGAATGACAGCCGACCATTAACAGCGGCGCCACCACGACGATTGCAAGAGTCTTTTTCCTCATTATTCTTCCCCCATGGCGCGGCGAAGATCCGCCAGCGCGCCCCAATAGGACGAGAGTGCCTGTTGATACTGGTAATCCGCTTCCGATTTGCGAGCTTGTGCCTCAAGCAAGTCTTTTATGAGCGCTGCCTGTTCCTTGTATTTGGTGCTCACCACTCGCAGACGCTCGGTATTCGCATCGTGCTGGGTTCGCGCCACCTTAAGAAGCAGAGCAGCCTCATGCCACTTGCGATACTTCATCCCGATTTCGACTGCGATCTGCGACTCCGTTTCCGCGGTGCCATTGCGCGCTTGTTCGACAGTTTTCGTCTTTTCGGAAACCGCGTTGCGCTTACGCCCCCAGTCGAACGGCTCCCAGCTAAAGAAGAAACCCGCAACGCCGACGTTCCCTGGAACAAATGAAACGTTGTTCATTCCGAGATAACGAACGGAGACGCTGAGGTCGGGGATGTATTCAGCTTTCGCGATGCGACGGTCGTACTCGGCTTGCTTCTGTTTGAGCTGCGCCTGGCGAATCTCAGGCCTACTCTTCTCAGCACGATCACGTGCGACCTGCAACGTAAGGTCTTCTGCTTCCGTTTCGGGCATTAAATCAACCCGGAACGAGGTCGTCAGATCGCGGCCTAGCAGTTGGTTCAAGTGTTCGCGCTGCGTCGCAAGGCCGTTCTCCGCGACCGAAAAGTCATAATGAGCCTTCGCTAGCCGCGCATCGACATCCAAGGCATCGGCGCGCAGTACGGTTTCCTCCAGTTGGTACTTCGCGGTGACGCGTTGTGCTTCTTCCAGCGTTCTGACAGCCTCGCGCGTCGCATCTACCCCGGCCTGCGTCGCGACAAGACTGAAGTACGCGTTTCGCACCTCGGAGGCGATCTTCTGCCGCTCGGCACGAACGTCTTCCTTCGCGATGTCGCGCCCAACCTCCGTTGCGCGAATACCAAGACCAATCTTGTATTGCTGCGAGAGGGGTTGGTCGAATGCCGCTGTGGCGTTGGTCGTGAATCGGGCCGGGTTATGGATCTTGCTGTCCTGCGACGGTATCGGACCAGTACCGGGATAGGTGCCGAACGTACCGCCCGGAATCGTATAGTCGAATGAATGCAACAGTTCGCCGCCAAGCACGGCAACCTGGAATTGCGGCAGACGCCGGGTCTTCGCCGTGTTCACCCGAAAGTCGAACTTGCGCGCTTCCAGAGCAGAGTTCTTCACCAGACGGTTGTTCTCTAAGGCGAGGGAGACTGCATCGTCTAGCGTGAGCAATGGAGGTTGAGTATTGTCAGTCGTCAGTTGCCGTTGACCGAACAATGTGGACGGCCACACAACCGCGAATGCGAAGAGAGTCAGGAATAGATGGTTGAACTTCATAATATTGTTACCCCGCAGATGCATCCCTCTTCCCCATGCCGTCTAAACATCATGGTTAGGATCTTGTCTGTGCCCCGCTCCGTCGATCCTTCCGCACCGACGCATTTGTTTGCTTTGCTGTTTGTGACCTGTTTGAAGAACGTCATCTCTCTGCCTCCTGAAATGGCTTCCGTGCCCTGCGAGCGAGCTGCCTCAACACCTGCTTCGTGAACACGCCGCAGCCGCGGAACTTCATGCCTTCGTTCATCATGGCGATCAGAGCGTTTTCGCCTTCCTTGTTGATGACAGTAAGGTTCTTCAACTCAACAACCAGTTCACGCCCGTCCAAGCCCTCCCGGGCGTTGTAGCATGCGCTCACAAATTCAGTTGACCACGGCGCGATGAGCATGCCTTCCACGAGCAACCGCCGTTCCTTGCGAACCTCAACAGTCGAGATTTTCAACATTCGTCTTTTCCTCTACGTGCGACATGAGAAGTGCAAGGCAAATGCCAAATGTGTAGGGGCCGTAACTTGATGAATTTTCAGGGTGGTGTCGAAAGCAGTGGTGCGGAGAGTCGAAACTGTCGAAGGCAGCTTCGACTCCTATGCGGAGTAGAGATCGCCGGGAGGAGTGAGCCAACTCCCCCTATGAGGCGACTTGAACATTAACGCGGACGCTGCAGCAGAGGAGCGCGCATCCTCGCGGTTCAGGCGTACTGCCGCGGGTCGATGCCGAGCTTCTTCATGCGGGAGATGAGAGTGGTGCGGTTGATGCCTATGCGAACGGCAGCCCCGGCGGCGCCACCAACCCGGCCCTTGCATTCGGTAAGTGCGCTCACAATTTTTTCGCGCTGTTTCTTGGCATATTCGTCGGCAAAACCCTTCTTGCCGTCTAGAGCACTAATCGTTTCTTTCACGATTCTAGCGATCTCGCCATGCACGGGCGCCAAGTTCTGCGCAGGTTCCTCTGCTCTCGATTTTCGGAGTTCGCCAAGCGGCGCGTCGAGTGCCTTGCCGCGTGTAAGAATCACGGCACGCTCGATGAAATTCTCCAGTTCTCGAATATTTCCCGGCCACTCCCAGGCGGTCAGCCCTTTCATCACCGCCGCAGGAATCGTCTCTATTTTTCTTTGCATTTGCTTCGCAAACCTTTGAACGAAGTAACTGACCAGCATGGGAATATCTTCCTTACGTTCCCGCAGTGGAGGAATTCGGATGGGAAAGACATTCAGGCGATAGAACAGGTCGCTGCGGAACTCGCGGTTAGCGATCATCCTCTCCAAGTCGCGGTTGGTTGCCGCGATTAGTCGAACGTTTACCTTCCGGGTATGGGTACTGCCCAGACGTTCAAATTCCCGCTCCTGCAACGCACGCAGGAGCTTCGGCTGAATTTCTGTAGGAATGTCACCAACTTCGTCCAGGAAAAGCGTGCCCTGATCCGCCAGTTCCATTCGCCCGACCTTTTGACTGATCGCGCCGGTGAACGCGCCCTTTTCGTGTCCAAACAATTCGCTCTCAAGCAATCCCGTAGGAATGGCCGCGCAATTGAGCTTCACAAACGTTCGGTCTTTGCGTCGGCTACGGTCGTGAATCGCGCGCGCGATTAACTCTTTTCCGGTTCCGGTCTCGCCCAAGAGCAAAACAGTGGAATCGCTTGGGGCGACGGTCTCAACCAGTTCCAGAGCGTGGTTTAGCGCCGGACTGCTCCCTACGATCTGCTCAAAATACATCTCGCCGCGAATTTCTTCTTCAAGATAAATCTTCTCTTGCGCAAGCTTGTCTTTCAATTCGGAGATCTCGCCGTAAGCCAACGCGTTTTCGATGGCAATCGCAATCTGCCCCGCGGCCTGACTGAGGAATTCGACATCCTCTGGTGTGAAGGAACCCTCGGTCACACGTGCGAGCGCCAGTGTCCCGAGCGCGCGGCCACGATTCGCGAGCGGAATGACACAATAGTTCTGTATGCCCTCAGCGAGAACTACTTCGTAGTATCTTGAACCGAAGTCAGGTGCATCGCCGACGGTTCCGATCACCGGTTTCAGCGTTTCAAACGCCCGCTTTCCGGGATCGTTTGGGCCGGGAGAGACAATCAACTCTTCGGTAACAAGCCCCTTGCCGCCCGGAAAGTCCAGCGCATAAATCCTAAAGGTTCCCGCTTCCTCTCCAGGTAGCGAAATGGCTGCTACATCACAGTCCATGACCTCTCGGAAGTTGGCGGAAATAGCACGCAAGAGATCGCGAAGTTTGAGGTTCGAGGTGATGCGATTCGTCAAATCCAGGAGCAATTGAAGCCTCTCGGTTTGCTGCTGCGCTCGCCTGAGATTAAGGCCGTCATCAATCGCGAAGGAAACAACACGTGCAATCACCTGCAAGAAGGCCACGTCATCGCTGCTGTAGGTAACGCCTGGGGCGCTCGCGATACCCAACACACCCAACCGGCGGTGCGGAGTTGTCAGGGGAACGCGTACCACTGAGCCGATATTTTCGGCATCCACACCCAACGCTGAGCCCAGCCTCTTCAGCAGCGGAAAACGTTCATCCTTGCTCAAGTCCTTGATGTGGAGCGGTTCCTGGCTGTTGTAAACGTCCCATTCCGGCAGTTCTTCTTGCGGCACATCTGGCAATGGCAATGGACCCTTGCCCCACGCGTGCCATTCGATTTCAGTGGACTCCTCCTTGAAAATGACCACATCGAGATGGTCGAAGGAGAGGAAATCGATCAGCTGATCGGCCAGAATCGCCGCCAATTCCTGTGGGGCCTTAGACGCAGTAATTGCCTCGCTGATACGAAGCACGGCAGCGTAGCGCCGCGAACTGTCTTCCGACCGATGGATATCTCCGTTCATATCGTTCTTCGGGGAAAGCCAAACACTTGGGGCATTGGGACAGTTTATCTCAAGAGAGATGATGATTCACCTCGAACGGCGGTTGCAGTTCAACTCCAATCATCAGCTCTGGTGTCTCATTCCTTACGAAAGCGCCGGAGAGCTACTTACAATGTTGACTTGGGCAAAGAGCGGATTTCGGTAATGCAGTCGGAAATACAGCGTTCCAGTGATGAAATCTGCTTAGTAACTGCAGTGTGGGTGTTGGGCCCGCACTTGAAACTTCATTTCTGAAAACCGGTCTGGTACCTGCAATGGCGCTTGCGTCGGGTTCCGGGAGACTGACGGGTAACACGTCAGTTACCACTTGCGTAAGAGCCAAACTACTACTACACGGCTGTGGCGCGGAGACAGTGCTGGGTATTGCGACAGTGTCGAGTAGCAAGAATCTGAATTTCGGCGTCGGTCCTGATACTGGTTGGTGGAGCAATTCGCTCCCTGAGTGGTGATTCAGCGTGAGATTACCAGGGTCTTGGTCCTCAACCTTCTCTGGCAAACCCGCGGTGTCAAAAACACCGATAGGACACGTTTGTCCTTGACACCGCCTTCGTCCTTATCGACGGCATGTGGGATGTTACGATCCTGGGCGGATGGTCAATGCGGTAGTAATTCAAAACGCCGCCGAGATGCCGGTCGATCTGTCTTCATGAACCCGATTGCTGGTGGCCACAAAGGCTTGAACGACCTTTCTAGCTGTAAGTTCAAGGTAGGGTTCTTTGGCGGACTAATTCGACTCTGATCACTCTGCGGAGACCTCGTGTGGACGGATCGAGAAGCGGTACGATGAGGAAGAAGAGGTCTCCGGTGGATTGCAATAACGCCTTGGAACTCACGACGCACCACAGATTCAACACAAGCTATATTTGCCTTGACACGCAGAGGTCGGTAGGCCGTCATGCCGCATTCCTACGAGGGCTTGATCCTTTTCTGCTGAAGCAGAGACTACAAGGCAGGGACATTGAGCATTTCATGGTTCCCAAACGCCGTTCAGACGCCATAAGGACTGCCTTATCTGTATCTGATTGAATCTATTGGAACGCTATTGGAGATAGCGGATCGTGCAACTCGTTATATTGCTATAATTTAGCCACACTTTTGAGGCGTGGGTCCTGAGTTCGAGTCTCAGCGCGCTCACCATTAGTTTCAATAACTTACGCCGACATCAATAGCAAGCTTCAGAAGCCATAAGAGCTGGGATGAAAATTCCGGCCCTTTGCTTTCACTGATCAAGTTCAACTTCCGAAAGCCAATCGCGGCTCCGGCCCTGGCATCCGTGAAGAGCCCGACAGCCTCTACATAGTGGATATTGCTGGATTGGCAGATTTTCCGCGAGAAAACTAATCGTACTAACTGTATGCAGGACGGCGAAGCCAGGGATCGTCATGGCTACCGCTGCCATGTTACTTGGGTTTTGAGGGCATCGAATAAGTTTGGGCCAAAGCGGTACGCGTGATTCATAATGTCAGTTGGTTCTCCTGACCTATGAGAGATGAGAGCACAGGCCCGATCTTTGTAGTTGACGACGATCCCAACCAGCGCATGATTCTTGAGCACTGGTTGTCTCGCGAGGGCTACGACGTTGTGCTGCTGGAAAGCGGCGAAGCTTGTCTTGAAGCTCTGGGCGAAGAACTCCCGGCGGCCATCTGCCTTGATCTGAACATGCCCGGATTTGGCGGGATGAACACGCTGGAGCACGTTCACGAACACAATCCCATTCTTCCGGTCATCGTGCTGACCTCCGACGACGCCGTGGACAGTGTGGTGAAGGCAATGCGCCTTGGCGCGCGGGACTACCTCACCAAGCCGCTCGATCAGACTAAATTGCTCACGACGATGGCCAATGCCGTGGAAGTAGGACGGCTTGCGATGCGTGTCTCGCAATTGGAGCGCGAGGCCGAAGGACGCGGGTACCCGGGAATCGTCGGCAACTCTGCGCCTATGAAAGCGGTCTTCCGGCAGTTGGACCGGCTCTGCGTCAGCGACGTTACGGTGTTGATTCATGGCGAGAGCGGAACCGGCAAGGAACTGATTGCAAATGCGATTCATGCCAACGGAAGCCGGGCGCGAGGTCCTTTTGTCGCCGTCAATCTTGCGGCCGTGCCTGAGACCCTGATGGAGTCCGAACTCTTTGGACATGAGAAAGGCGCGTTTACAGGTGCGATTAACCGCCGCATTGGCCGCTTCGAGGAGGCGAACAAGGGCACGCTCTTCCTCGACGAAATCGGTGAGCTTTCTCCTCAGGTACAGGTAAAACTGCTTCGGGTATTGCAGGAACGCACTTTCCAGCGAGTGGGGGGTAGCGCCAAGCTGTCTTCGGATTTCCGGTTGGTGACTGCCTCTCATCGCGACCTGGAAGAGGAGATGCGGCAAGGACGCTTCCGTCAGGATCTCTACTTCCGCTTCGCCGTATTCGAGCTTGACTTGCCGCCGCTCCGCGCGCGCAGAGATGATATACCAGCGCTTTCGCGAGCCTTCGTCCGGCAGCTTGGGGACGGGCGGGTAGAGAACGTCTCCACCGCCGCGCTGCAGATCATGATGGCCTACGATTGGCCGGGCAACATTCGCGAGTTGCAGAACCTGATCCAGCGGGCCCTGGTGGTTTGCAACGGCAAAGAGATCCAGCCGGAGGATTTTCCGGAGCGCATGCGCAACGCAGTACCCGCGAGCAGCTCCGTGGAAGCTCCCGCTGAACTGGCCGAATTCAATGACACGACTCTTGAAGATTATTCGCGGCGACTTGTGACCAACGCGCTTACCAAGCATGAAGGCAACGCGTCGGCGGCGATGCGTGAACTGAACATTGGACGGACACGCTTCTACCGAATGCTTAAGAAGTTTGGACTGGAAGGTAAGATCGAAGAACTGCGCCAAGTGAAGTAGCCGGAGCCATGTCTCTCCGGTAAGGAAAGCGGCAGGCAGAGTAGTATGAATTCTTGGGAGACGTTTTGAGTTTGCAAAATAACTGGCGGGAGCAGGTGGCCCCTGATTTTCAGGAACTTTTGCCCGACTTTCTGAACAATCTGCAATCGGAAAGCGCACGGCTGGCCAGACTCTTGCAGCGTGCGGACTTCGGCGAACTGGCGCGCATTGGACATAATTTCAAAGGCTCTGCCGGATACTTCGGCCTGACCGAACTTGGGCAGCTTTCCCGAGCGCTGGAGCTTCACTCCAAAGCCGGGGACAAGCCTGCCGTTCGAGCTACGATTGAAGCGTGGCAAGCTCTTCTTGTTCGGCTCGAGTTGGCTCCGGAACGCTAACCGGCCGATCTACGCGCACGACCTCATGCGCCCTGCATTGTTCGTTCAAGAAAAGATCGCGAACCCACTGCGCGCGCATTTCGAACCACTGTCTGCGAGTGTTATCGAGTGCGCGGCGGCGGGCAGCGCGGGCGGCGTCCACCAGCAACTGGCGGTTCTCGTGCAACTGCGCCAGCTTTTCCGATAAGCTTTGCGGATCGTCCAGCGGCGTGATGAATCCATCGCTGCCGTCATTGACCGTGTCGGCAGCCGCAGGCGTACGGAACGCGACGACCGGCAACGCGCAGGCCATGGCATCCCAGAAGGCGCGGCCAAAATCCGTTGTGCGATGCACCATGGCAAACAAGTCAAAGCGGGAGAGCGTCTCATAGAGTGGCTTGCCGGGCGAAATGGTTCCGGGTAGAGAAACCTGCGCCTGCAAGCCGCGCGATTGGATCAGCGCTTTCAGGTGCGCAGTGTTCGGCCCACGCCCATAGAGTGAAGCCTCAACGCGGATTCCGCGATCCTTCAGGAGTCCAATCGCCTGGATCAACATTTCCAAGCCCTTGAGCCCCGAGTGACGGCAAGCGGCGGCAACGCGAAGCGGCCTGCCGGATTGTAAATCGGCAAAGCGCTCTTCCATTCCACTCGAGGAGATAACGTCTTCGGCATCGTGTAGCGATTGGCGGATCGCGACGCTGTTCTTCGCTGCAAGCCGGAAGCGTTGCACGGCAGCGGGCGTATGCAGAAATGTCAGCGAAGCCGTAGCCACCATCCCCCTCACAATCTTCTCCAGACGGCGGAGTTGGGCGGCACGGCGCATCCTCTGAACTATCGAAGCTCCGGTGCGAACCCACTCCCATCCCAGCATATCAACAAAGTCTTCGGCTACCACGACCAGCGTTTTCTTGCCGAGCTTTACCGCAAGGTCATGTGCGTAACGAAGACCAAGGTAGGGAGCAAATGGATTGGAGGAGTGAATCAGGTCGGCCTTCCGCACCTCGCGACGGAGCACGGCGCGGATGGCAGGCCACTTCCAGAGGTCCAGACGCGAATGGACCGCCGGAAAACCAACGAAGGTCACGCCGCAATCGTCGGGCAACGCCATCGATCCGGGGCCCCAAGTGTCGAACGTATCGCTGCCTGGAATCTCAGGGGCGGCTACGCGCACCGAGCCAAAGGACTGAGCCAGGGCGATGAGGTCTTGCGCCCAGAGTTGATCGACAACCGGCGCACCGGATTCATTCCGCGTAAAGGGAATCTGGGTTACGAGCAGGTACGCAAAGTTGTTTTTCATTAGGCAACTCCAGCCGGGGCAACGGCAGCAATCTCTTCGTAGATGGAACACATTTCATCCAAATGCGCGTCCCATGAATGGAGCGACTGCGCAAGCCTGCGTCCGCGCCGTCCGCGCTCACTCCATGCAGCGGGATTAGCGAAAATGTCTCTTACTGCGTCTTTCAATCCGTCAATCACGGCGCGTGAATTATCCGGTGCAATCAGCCGACCTACGTCTGGCGTAATGATTTCGGCTGGGCCTCCATGGGCAATTCCGATAACCGGGCGGGCGCAACTCATCGCTTCCAGCAAGACTGCTCCGCCGGACTCGCGAACGCTGGGAAGGCATAAGACATGCGACTCCTCAATCCGGCGAACTACTTCATTCGCACTCTTAGCGCCAGTAAACTCAATCGCCATACCCAGTTCAGCGGCCTGCCGCTCCCAAGGCTCTCGCATGGGGCCGTCGCCAACCACCGTCAGTTCCAATGGATATTCGTCCTTCAGTTCTTTCATGGCTTCCAGAAGAAGCGAGAGAGCCTTGGCGGGAATCAGGCGACCGACAAAGACCATGCGTAGAGGGTTTCCAATGGTCGGATCGGCAGGCCACGGCGTTGCCGCGAACTGGGCCGGATCGACTGCAATCTCCGTCATGTGTCTGGCCACGGAGCGCTCCTCTTTTGTCAGGCTCTCCTCCGTGGATTTATTCGCCACCAGCACAATGTCGCCCAGGGCGCGCGTGCCAAGAACCGAGCGCACGGGCTTGGAGATATCGCGCAGAGAATAGAGCCACGCGCTGTCCGCTTTCATCAGTTCAGGAAACTGGCTTGGCGTCCGCAGGCCGCCGTTCAGAGGGCCGCGAACAAGAGGCAAACCCAGACCGGGAAGCCGAGTGACCGTCGAGGGAGAGACAGGCGTGACGACATGTACTACATCCCAACTCTCTCCGTTCTTCATCCTTTCCTGAGCCTGCCGATAGAGCGAGTGATCGTAGGCGAAGAAGTCCAATGATGAGAGCAGGAAGACCGAGTGCTCGCTGTTCGGAAACAGGTGCTTTGCCGTGCGATATAGAGGCGCCGCAAGCCATTCGGTATCAATGTAGATGATCTCGGTGTTCGGCAGCGGTGCTCCGGCACGCTCCAGCAGAACCCGATTACGAATGTGAGTGGCCAGCGTGACGTGCATCCGCGAGGCCAGCCGGGAATACCATTCCCAACCAATCTGAGAGACACTGCCTGCACCGGGCGCGCATTGATATGCGCTGAGAAGAATTCGTTTCATGCCACAACCTTCCTTTGAATCTCGCGCGCGGGAACTCCCGCGACAACCGTATTGGCGGCAAGATTGTGCGTCACCACCGCATTGGCTCCCACCACCGCGTTTTCTCCAATGCTGACTCCAGCTAGAATCGCCGCTCCGCGTCCAATCCACGCATTGCGCCCAATGGTGATTGGCGCGCCGGTATGTCCGGAGTTGCGAATCGATTGATTCCCGTAGGCATGGTTCGCATCGCGGATACTGGCGTACTCGCCGATCATTGTGCCTGCGCCGATGGTGACCGAACAGAAGCTGACAATGTGCGTGCCACGTGAAATCACAACTCCGTCACCGATCTGAATTCGTCCCTGGCTTTGGGTTTCTAGATAAAGCTCGCGATAGAGCATCAGATCCCGGCCCAACGTGATATTGGCGCTTCCCTGCACTTCCGGCGTACCCAGCACGACAACGGAAGGATGCACCGGCGACTTGAGCCTGGCTGCGAGGCGGGCGAAAGCCCATAGCCGGACGATGCCATCCAAGGCGCTTCCAGCGGGCCGAAGCACGGCGATGAGTACGGCGGAAAATGCGCGTTTAAGGAGGCGCTTCATTTGTACTCGATCAGGTCCCGGTGGCGGGAAAGAGCCATGTCGCGCCGGAATGCAAGCTGCCCTGCGAGAATCGGGAACTGTTGAAAGTGGCTATGCATGCCATAGCAGAGCAAAGTGAAAAAGTCCGTGCTCTTCCAGCGAGCCCTGCGGGCGCTGCGAACGACAAGTATGGAGGTCAACAGCAGAGCCAGCGCCAGTGGAATCCAGTTGCGATTGAACAGCGCGCAAAGTGGAAGAAAAATCAGTACTCCCGAAAGCGCCATTGCGCGCAAGGCATTTCGAGAGGTCTCCGCGCTCCACATGGGCTGAGCGTAATTGCGGGTGCGCTGGGCAAGTTGTGCGTAGGCGTAACCCGCACGCACGGCTCGCTTCCAGTACTGCGCAAATCGGGTGATGGCCAGGTCGTGTCCGGTCATCGGCGCATCAATGTGGAGAATCTCGTATCCTGCTCCACGCAACCGGGCGCATAGTTCTGGCTCTTCTCCGGCGATTAGCGAGGCGTCAAATCCATCCACCTGCTCCAGCGCTGCGCGGCGCATCAGTACGTCGCCGCCGCAAAATTCACTGACCCCGGGGGCGTAAACCCAGTCAAGATCGAGAACGCGGTGATAAACATTCGCCGTGGGGCGCAACTCGCGACGGTGTCCCCAGATGGCGGCCACTTGCTGATCTGCAGAGTGTTTAAGCGCCGTCGTAAGAAAATCCGGATCGACGATCGTGTCCCCGTCGAGGAAGAGTATCCACTCTCCGCCAGCGGCCTTCCATCCCGCGTTGCGTGCTCTTGCCGCCGAGCACTTGCCCTTCAGTTCAATCACGCCAGCGCCGAAGCGCAGCGCACAGGCAACGCTCCCATCCATGGAACCGGAGTCCACGTAAAGGATCTCCGCGCCGGTCTCCCGGCCAACCATCGCGCGCACCGATTCGAGGCAGCGCACCAGGCGCTCGCCCTCGTTCCTTCCGATGATTACGATGGATACGCTCTGATTCATGCCCAGCATTCCTCGATCGCCTTTCGATATTGCTTCCCGCCATATTCGGCTGAGTATTTGGCTTGCAGCCGCTTGCTGGCTTCGCTTGCCATCTGGTTAAGCCGTTCTGCACTTGCTGACTTGAAGAAGTGCAATTGCGCGGCCAAACTGCGCGCATCGTTGGAACGAAAGTGCATCCCGGAAACATCCTGCACCACGATGTCGCTGGCACCACCTTGATCGGGGACGAGAATCGGCAGACGAGCAGCCATGGCTTCCAGAATTGCCAGGCCGAACGGCTCCTCCGGGCAGAGGTGAAGCAACATATCGGACGCAGCCATCTCCTCGGCTGCCGTTGACCGGAAGCCTAATAGGTTGACGTTGGGATAGTTAGCGGCGGCTCTCTCGCGCAGACGCGCTTCGTCTTCTCCGCTGCCGAGAACGCGGAACTCGATTTCGCGCAAAGACGGATCGCAATCGATGGCGTCCATCAGCAGGTCAATACGCTTGATCGGGTCGAGCCGGGAAACGATCAGAACGCGTTTTACTCCGGCTTGCGTGAAGGGCGCGCGAACTAATCCGAGATTAGCCCGCTCCGGAGTAAGAAAATTCTCGATCACCCGAATGTTCGCGGGATCGGAACCGTTCGCAATCAACCGGCCTCTGACGTAATTCGAAACAGCCACCTGTTCTACTCCGAAATAGCGGAGCATTTTCTTGCGTCCGTAACTCAGCCGCTCCTCAGCCCCGCCATGCACCACTTGCAGGTTTACCGACTTGCACGAGTACAGAAACTCCCAGACGGCTGCCGCCAGCGAGTGTGCCACCCGCGTATTGATGGAAATCACCTTGGGGTTTAAGGCGTAGAAGCGCCGAATCTCAAGCAAATGCTGGAACACGCCGCGGAAAACGATGGTCTCATAGCCCTTGCGCCGGGCTTCCTCATGCACCGGCCCCTCAGGCGCGATGATGACAATCTCAAACTCCGGCCCCAGGGCCTGTGCGGTTGCCAGCGCCATGCGTTCGGTTCCATAGAGGTTGCCGCTATGTAACGAATACAGGAGCGGTATCATGATCTTCCTTTCTTCATGCCACTTTGTTGAGCACCGAGCCAAAGGTGCGCGGCCGGAGATTCTCGATGGTTTTCATCGCCGCTTTGATGTCCTTGCGGTTGTCCGTCCGCGCCTGGGACACCAGCATTACGGCATCGATCTCGCGGATGAGTTCTTCGGTCAGCAGAGAGCCAGCTACCGGGGCGGCGTCGATCAACACCAGGTCGTACTCCTTGCGCGCCTCTTCAATCAGCAGACGGGCCATGTCCCCGGCCATTAATGCCAACTCCCGCGCACCTTCGCCCGTGCAGATCCGCGCCGGAAGTTCCGCGGTAGCGGGGTTGACGCACTCCCGCAGGCTCGCATCTCCGGCCATCCACTGCGCGAAACCGGGATGCCGTTCTCCCAGCAGATAACGCGGGTCGGGAGTCTTGGAATTCATTTCGATGACAAGAGTATGCACGCCAAGCGAGTCCATGGCCTTGGCCATTCCGAGGCTAATCGTGCTGGAACCCGAGCCATGATTCATCGCTGAAATAACCAGCGCACCGGAAGAGAGTTCAGTAAGGTGACGGCGAACGATGACCGCAAGGCGAAGTAACTCTTCCGAACCAGGTAACGCGCCCTGTATCCTTGGCAGCCAACCGGTGACCGGAAGCCCGAGCACAGCTTCCAATTCGCGCGCCGACCGCACTCTTGGGTCCAGGAAGTCAATTCCGATAGGCACTGCCACGCCCAGCAGCAGAGCAGCCGCCATTACGATTTCCAAAAGACGCTTACGTCCTCCCTTTATGGGGATGTCAGGCGTCATGGCCGGTGAGAAGATGCGCACATAGCCTGGAGCCTTTACCTCCAGTTGCAGCGTGCTGATACGGTCCTCTGTGGCATTCAATCGTTTACGCAACCGCTCCAACTCTTCACCCACCTCAATTGCGCGCTGATAATTACGCATATATTCATTGGCCTTGGCCTGGATGCCGGCTGCCTCCCGAGTCAGTTTCTTCTCAAGATCGGAGCTCTGTGCGAGCTTTCCACGCTGCATGTTGCGCAGGTTGTTGGCTGCCATTTTCTTTGCCTCGCTCGTGGCCCGCTCGAGTTCCGCATCGATGGTGGCGATGTCTTTTTCAGCGGCGATCCGCCCAGCGTGTTTCGGAGCCAATCCCTGAATCCGCATCAGTAGTTCCGCTCTGCGCGAAATCAACGCGGCGCGGTAGCTGGTCAGGGCGGAATTATGTTGCGCTTCAACCGACGCAGTCGCCTCGATCCCATCTTGAACCGCGTCGTTGCCTTCTCTCGCTCCCAGCGAAGACTCGGCGGTAAAGCGCTGTCGGCGAGCATCCATCAGTGCGTCAAGATTGGACCCCGCCTGCTTTTCGTAATTGTTGATTACCCCGCCATTGAACAGCGTCGTGCCCAGTTTCTCGGCTATCCCGTTGCGTTGCTCTATCGCCTGCGAAATCTCATTCTGGGTGCGGTCACGTTCGTCGTACAGGTTTTTCAGGCGGGAGTCGCTGTCATAGAACATCTCCTTGCGCGCAACCTGAACGTAGTTCTCCATGACTGCGTTGACGACTTCGGCCAACCCCTTTGGCGTGTCGCCCTCGAGAGCCACGGTCATCTGGTACGTATCTGGAACGCTTGCAATCTTTAAGGTTCCGCGCAGACGGTCTGCGGCGCGGCGTTCATTCTCTCCCTTGGAGCGGAAGTAAACGGCCCCGGGGGCATTTCCCTGAACAATTGGAAGAACGATGTCATAACGATTGATGGTGTGCGCCTGTTGCTGCATAAACTCGCGGAACTGGCTGTTGGACTGGAGATCCTGCTCCTGGTCCGAGTCGAGGTTCCTTAAGTTACGCGGCGAGATATAGATGACTCCCTCGGCGCGGTAGTTTGGTTTGCCCCTCAGCCATGCGCCGGGGACTCCGAGAAATATCACGGCGAGGAAGATGCACAGGCCAGTTTTCCAGTACCTCAGAAGCGCGCCCTTCAAATCAATGGCGCGTCCGGAACCGGTCTCCTGATCCTCCTGCGCTCTCGTATTGTTAAATTCGTGAATCATGGCTAGAAATTTTTCACTCCAGAGGCAAATAAGAGGTATGAGGTAGCTGGGCTGATTTGCTGCATGACGTATCCGAGCTTTGCCATGCCGCTGCGCGGGATGTAAATAATGTCACCGTTTTCCATGACGACGTCCGGACTTGGGCCCTTACGCACAATGTCATTGAATGCAATTTCACGCTCGACGCCTGCGCCGTGGCGTACCAGGTGAATTTTGGAGGAAGCGTCCTTGGTGGGCCCGCCAGCCTGAGCGAGCGCGTCCATGAAGGTCATGTCGGGGGTGAGACGAACAGCGCCGGGACGAAGTACTTCTCCCATCACGTAAACAAGTTGATCGTCGCTGTCTGGCAGAAAGAGCGTGTCGTCACGGCGCAGGTGGATGTTGAGCGCCAGGTTGCTGCCGTTCAGCAGGCTTCGCAGATCGATCCATACAACCTTGTCTTTTCCCCGGAACACGATGCAGCGCGTCAGGCCCGGCTTCTCGGTTCCGCTGCCGACTGCCGGTAATCCGCCCGCTCGCGCGACGGCTTCCAGCAGCGTCGGCTGACCATCAAAATGAAGAACGCCCGGCTGCGCAACCCGTCCCAGCACAAAGATGCGGTTTCCTTCGTAGTGCAACACGCTGACCGTAACATTCAGACCCTCATAGGACTCTTCCCACAGCTTGAGTGACGCCTGCTCGACTTCACTGCGCGTCAGTTCCGAGACTTTGAGGGTTCCCGCGTAGGGAAGAGTAATTTTTCCGTCGGGCCCCACTACGTGCTTGGCGCTCAGTTCGGGCCTGCCCCACACATTGATCTCGATCTGATCGCCTTCGCCAAGGCGATAGTCGGTCTCTGGCTGTGCGTCGAACTCGCGAAGCACATCGGCAGGCGTGGGCGCGTGACCCTTCTGACGGGGTACAAAATCCTGCCGCTGCGCATCCTGACTCTGCGCCAGGAGATCGCCAGTGAGAGTGAATCCGAGAAGTGCTACCACGGCAACCCGCAGGGCAATGGACGAGAACCCGGATGTGCGCCGTGCCATGTTGTGGAGTGCCTTGCTGATGACGAATGTGGAGACAGAGCTCATGCAACTGTAGGTTGCACTCTGGTCGCCAATCCAATAAAAGCTCTAACAGATTGATTAGAAACCAGTTGACTCTTCCATCAGAGGTAGCCGGTCAGACGCATGCTGCTGAATTTGCGACATCTGTTTCGAAGGTGTAGCACGAAACGAAACAGCTTCGTCAAAACCGCTCTTACCGGGTGGGACCAGATCTTTCCGGGCAATATTGCGGGCTGGGATGCCAACCGCGATGTGGCCCGCAGGAACGTCACGAAGCACTACGGCGTTGGCGCCAATCTGAGCGTCATCGCCAACGTGGATACGGCCAAGGATTTTGGCCCCGGCACCGATCTCCACGCGATCGCCAATCACGGGCGAGCCCGGCTCTCCGATCTTCTTCATTCCGATCGTGACGCCGTTACGGATGATGACATCGTCGCCTATCACCACGTCGCCGCTGATGATGATGCCGCCGAAGTGTTCGATCCGGAGGCGGCGTCCGACGGTCACCTCGCAAGGAAGATCGATGCCTGTCAGTATCTGAGACCCTAGCTTCATGACGCGATAAACAAAGGAAAATGGCATCCGCAGCCAGCGCGGGCGTATAGAGTAACGCCAGCGGCCAAAGCGGTAAGCCACCATCACCCAGAAGCCCTGGCGGGAAAATTCATGGTCATACATCCTGAAATCTTCAGCAATATTCTCAAACATAGTCTTCACCAGGGGCGCGAAGGTGAAAGTCTTCCGCCGTCCGTTTCTTTCCATGCATTGCCAAACAGTTGTGCAATGGCCTCGGATTCCGCGGCCTTGGCTGCAGCGTCTCGCTGCTTGAGCCACTGGTTTTTCAGGCGTCGCAGGCGATGCCAACCGGTCTCCGTTGCCATGGCCAGCCAGGCAACTCGGGGATGGTGTTTGCGGTAGTAGATCAGGGCGCTTCGCATCCGCCACAGCGTCAACTGCGTCCCTGTCGAGGAGAGCGAAAGGCGCTGTACCTGGCGCGAGGACTCGCCGCCGATATGAACAATCTCCAGCTCCGGCCAATAAGACACTTTGTATCCAGCCAGCTTGATTCGGCGGCAGAGATCGACTTCCTCGTAGTAGAGAAAGAAGTTTTCGTCGAAGTAGCCGACCTGTTCGAGCACGTCGCGGCGAATCATGGAGAACGCTCCCGGAACCCAATCGGTTTCCGCGGCCTGCATGGGATCGGCCCATGTGCGGTCAGCGCGCCCGAAAAAGTGGGAGCGCGGAAAGCGCGCGGCCAAACCGCTGATGCTCAAGAAATCATTAAGCAGCGACGGAAACAGCCGCGCAGAAGCCTGCCAACCGCCATCACGCCCAACCAACCGTCCCCCGGCGAGGCCAGTTGCGGGAGATGCCTTCATCAGGGACACGGCTTTCAACAGGGTGTCCGGAGTCAGAAAGGCGTCAGAGTTCAACAGTACGACGTACTGTCCGCGGGCTTGCCTGAAAGCGACATTGTTGGCTGCGGCAAATCCCAGATTTGCGCCCGTTTGAATTGCGACGGCAGAAGGAAACTCGCGCTCCACCATCTCCAACGAGCCATCGCGCGATGCGTTGTCAACCACGATCACTTCATAACTCAGGCCCGTTTCGCGGTAAACCGTCTGCAAACACTCGCGCAGCAGATCGCGAGTGTTGTAGCTCACGATCACTACGGAGACATCGGGAATGTTGTTTTGTTTCGTCATGCGCCCTCCTTGACGGAACGCCCGGTGCGCACCCAGGCGGCACCGCGAACCGAAGCCGCGAGAATCATCGGCAAGCGGGTCAGTTTCCACAAGACATAGCCGGGTACCGAGGCCATGGCGCGCAGGTCGCGCCGGGGGGAGTTGCCTGCGGCGATGGCCGCGTAGATATGGACGAGAAGTACGGCCAGTCCTCCCAGCCCCAAAATCCGTATTGCTCCAGTTCCGGCAGCAGCAGCAAATGCCAGCAGGAGGGCATGAAAGCTCAGCGGCAGCAGCAGCAGATCGAGCAATGGTTCCATACACTCTTTGCGCCCGCGCAGCACCTTCAATAGTAATTTCGGAGCGAACTCCCGAATCATTCGAAGACGTCCACCCTCCCAGCGTGCGCGCTGCGTACTGCGGGCCTTGCTGGAAGTCGGCATCAATCCATTGACTTGCGCTCCCGGGAGAAGTTCAACTTTGATCCCGGCGCGCAGAAGCTCTATATGGTATTCGAGATCCTCGACCACCGACTTGGCGACATAAGGCACTTTCTCCAGGGTGCTGCGGCTCAGAGCAAAACCGTTGCCCAGAATGCCTACCGACTGTCCCCAGCGCTGGCGCCCACTAGGACGCACTCTATTGAAAGCACGCAGGCTCAGGTCCATCAACCGCGTGGCGCTTGATTCCTCTGGATTTGCCACCAGGTAAATACACTGCACGGCCTTGGCTCCCCGGCTGAATGCACGACGGAAGTGATCGAGGAATCCGTGGGGCACAACCGAATCAGCATCCAGCACCACGAACGCTTCGTATCCACGCCGCAGATAATGGAAGGCAAACTCAAGCGCGTAGCCTTTGCCGCGATGCTGTTTATCATGCCGTTCCATCACGCTCACGCCTTTGCCGCGCGCGATGCTTGCGGTGTTGTCCGTACAGTTGTCGGCGATCACGAACACGTCATAAGGATTCTCTGACGCCCCAGATGCCAGCAGACTATCGAGACAGGCTGCAATCACTTCCTGCTCGTTGTGTGCAGGGATGACCACCGCGAGGCGGATCAGGTTCCCTTCCCCGCCCTTTTCGCTCCGCACTGGAAGCAGCGCGCCTACTGTAAGTTGCGCAAGTTCAAATGAGCCCGGCAGCGAGATCAGCGCGGCCCCGGTTGCAATTGAGTTCAGGATAAGTTCAATGCTCATGCGATCGCCCGTTTCATGATGGTGGCCGATACCGGCGCGTAAAGGCGGCGGCCAAAGATCTCTGCCAGCCGGTCTGAATTGGTTTCAAGGTTATATTCGCGGCACACCTTCCGGCGGCCCTGCGCGGCCATGCGTGCCGCTAACTCAGGGCGGCCCTTCAGCAGCCCGATGGCCTCGGCAAGCAAGCCGGAGTCAGATGCAGGCACCAGGATTCCCTCAGTGCCGGAGGAAATCAGTTCAGGAATACCGGTGATCATCGTGCTGATACAGGGAATCTCCATCGCCATGGCCTCCATCAGCACAACCGGAATTCCCTCGGCGAAGCTCGGCAGCACGAAAGCATCGGCCTGGCGATACAAATTGCGTATGTGATCCTGATTCACTGAGCCGGTAAAGTGGACGCTGCTGGAGATGCCGAGAGCCGACGCCATCCGCTCAAGTCCGGCGCGGTCAGGACCGTCGCCGACGAGGGTAAGCGAGACGCGATGCTGCTTCTGAAGCAGGCTAGAGACCGCCATCAGTAGAATTGCCTGCCCCTTGGCGGATACCAGGCGTCCCACGCAGATCAAGTGGAAATCCTCTGAGTTCTTCTCGCGCAAAACCGGGCGGAAGAGTTCAGGATCGATTCCGAGCGGCGAAACCTCAAATTTGTGCCACTGTTCGGGTGTGCTCAGTTTCATTAACTGGCTGCGGCAATAACGCCCGATGGCGCAGACAAACCGGGCACGGCGGATCTTCTCGGAAACGTGGTAGCGGTTGACTTCATAGAACTCGTCGGGGCCATGTACCGTCATTGAAAACTCGACGCCGCAGACCTGCCCGGCGATCATCGCAACGGTGGCCGCCGGGGTCGCAAAATGCACATGCACATGATTGAGTTGATTACGCCTCATCCAGTCGCCGAGCACGACCGCTTCTACAAAGTAGAAGACGTGATAGAGCAACGCGCTCAGGTTTGAGCCCCCAAGCTTGAGGGCGTAAACCAGCCCGGCAAAGTAGCGCAGGGGCGAAGCCGTCATCATTCGCAGGTGGGCCATCAGAATCAGCCCAAAACCTGCGGTCTTCACATAGAAGGTGTCGTCGGCTTCCTGGCGCTCCTCCTGCGTCAACATCTCGCGGTTGCGGTCGGGTGGATTGATGGATGCGGTGTGAATTTCAAATCCGCGGCGACGCAGAGCCACAACCTCCCGCAGGATGAACGTGTGAGAGATTGCGGGGTAGCAGCTAACGAGATAAGCGATTCGAGTTTTCATTACCCCTTTGCTTATGCATTTGGGCTGCCAACAAAACATGGGGTTTAGAAGGGTTTCCGGGTAACTGTCCCGCTTGGAACAGAACAGCGGGCCACCGGTTGTTCCAGAACACGACATTCTGGCGGCCATATGGCCGGAAATTCGTGGCACTCGCCGTGCATTGATATTCTTGATATGAAGCTCAATGATTATTTCGAACGGGTGTACATCGTCAACTTACCGGAGCGGCGCGACCGCCGCCGCGAAATGCAGGCCCAGCTCAAACGAATCAACCTGCGAGCTTCTTTCTTCCCTGCCGTGCGCGTATCGGAGGCAGGTGACTGGCCCGGCCTCGGCGCTCGCGGCTGTTTCCAGAGCCACTTCCAGATTCTCCAAAAGGCGCTGTGCTCCGGCGCACGCAACGTGATGATTCTGGAAGATGACCTCGACTTCTCTCCGATCCTCCAGGGGATCGAAAAAGAACTGACGGCAATGCTCGCCGCTGGAGATTGGGATCTGCTCTACCTGGGGCATGTGGAACCTCTGCCCGAGCACAGCGGCGTCAAATTGCTGCCTTGGACGGAACCCTTGATGACGGCGCATTTCTACGCTATCAATGGACGGATTCTGGAGCGGCTGGTTCAATTCCTCGAATTTGTGCAGGCGCGGCCATCGGGACACCCTTTGGGCGGCCCGCAGCACTACGATGGTGCGCTGTGCATGTTTCGGGCGCAAAACCCTGATATCAAGACATTGATCGTCACGCCGAATCTAGGCTTTCAACGTAGTTCACGCAGCGATATTAGTTCTGCCTGGTATGACCGGTTGCCTCTGCTCGGCCATCTGATCAATGCCGCGCGCCGCTTGCGCCGCCTGGGGCTGGCCGCTCTGAAGGCTTGAGGAAATATCTCAGCCACGGTGAAAGGCCCGGTCTGAGCCGGGCCATTTCTTTTGCTTGAATGCGCGGATCAGGCTTGTGCGGCGACGCTCTGACGTAGCCATGTCATGCGCTTCAAGACCTCAGCCTTTTCGTTGTTGCCCGCCGCCAACGTCCACCACAGACAGGCAAGCAGCGAAGCGAAGATCGTAAAACATAGAGCCAGCCAGAAAAACAGTAGTAACCGTCCCTGCGGCACCGCGATCAACCGCATCGGCAGTGAGGTTGCCAGCGCGGCAACGTACGGCAGCACTCCCGGCCACACCGAACGGCGGAGGAAATCCATGGGCCTGATCTGCAAACAGCGGTTGGCAACGGAGATGAAGTAGATGGCGGCGCAAATCGTCGCGCTCGCCACCCCCAGTCCCACACTGGTCGCGCTCCATGATCCAAAGAATAGACGCATAAGTGGAACGGTGACACACAGCGCCGCAATGTTTGCCAGGCTGTAGTGAAATTCCATGCGCGGACGTCCAATGCCTTTGACCATCGAAGTTCCCGGTCCGGTCATCAGGTGAAATTGCGAGCAGATGGCAAAGGCTGTCATCAGGAGCGGAGCGCCCTCGGGGACCTTCTTAAGCCAGAAGGTCAGCACGGGTACGGAGACAACGGCGATAAATCCCAGCAACGTGCCTGATATCGCGTTCATATAACGCGTGCAAGTGAGATACACATGGCGCACAGATGCATGTTTCTCTTCATCTGTACCCTCGCGGCCACGCAGATCTGAGATGGAGGGCAGGGCCGCGCCCACGAATGCTCCCGGCACGGAGAGCGCCATATAAGGCAAACGGGTACTGATATCCAAGAGACCGGCGGCGGCTAACCCGCACAACGGCGTGGCGATGACGCGCTCTACCGTGTTCAGGAAGATTGCCAGCAGGCTATTCACCTGCACCACGCTGCCGAAGGAGAGCAACCGGCGCAGCGCAGCGCGATCCACCAGACGCGGCGAAACGTGGAGCCACGGAATGCAGCGGTAAGCCACCACGGCGCTAAAACCCAGATCGATCGCCGAACGCGCAACAAAGGCAATGCCCATGCCTCGCAGTCCCCAGCCGCGTCCAACCAAGATGAAAATTAGCGCCGACTCCACGACGAAGGAAAGAATCCAGATTCGCTGCACCGTGCGGATCATCTGCAGGCCGCTCAGAGCGTCGCGAAATACGGAAAGCCCCAGGCACATCAAGAAACTGCCTACTATCGCAAATGCGAGGAAGCGCGCATCCGAGGCCAGCCCAAGCGGCACCTTCATGGATGCGGCCACATGACTCCATGAGAAAGCAAAGACCGCGAAGACCACGAGCGCAACCGGCGTCGTGATAAACATCCCTGCAGAAAGCAGACGGTTAGCCTCGTCGAAGCGGTTACCCGCCGCAAACTCCGCCACGTACTTGATATAGGCGCTGGAAAAACCTACGGTCGAAATTCCGATGTAGGCAACAAGAATGAACAATGTCCCATAAAGGCCGTAAGCCTGCATTCCAATGTGCGCCAGCACAAAGGGAGGGATAAAGAAGCGAGTTGCAAGATATAGAACCCGCGCGCCCGCCTCGCTGCGAACATTCCGTAATAGCTTTCCGCGAACTTGTTGCTGATCCGAAGTCATGATTCCTCTGGCTTGACTAATGCACGCAACGGGCAAAACTCCGCCTAGAACAGATGCTATTGAAAATTAAGCACTTGACCACACAGAGGCAGAGCCCTGTGGAAACGCTAGGGTTGGCTTCTGTTTCGATTCGAAACACCTGCTGGCTCGCTGTATGCTGCCGCAGAACCGTATGGAGCAAGACGGAATCGGACTCGGCCCACCTCCACCCCAATTGGCAGGTGTTGGAGCGACACTTCCGTAGCCGACTCGTTTGTGGAGAGCGGCGAAGCACTAGCCAACTGCAACAAAGTGGTGGGCAGTTCGCCGCTGCCGGGAGGAAATTCGACGGCGACCTGAAGCTCTTTGGGTGAGGCCGAGGCTGCGACCAAGCTCCAGCGGCCGTTGCTGCGGAACGCGGCAATCGCGACCGGTGGCGCGCCAGAGGCTGACTTGGGCTCGGTCATCGTCACTTTGTACATATCTCCGGCGATCGCCTTGTTGGCCAATGCCATGGCAAGCCCTGTAGGGCGCAACCGCCCGGTCGTGGCCAGGTCGCGAGCGAGGCCGAAGAGCCGTATCAACTTGCCGTCTTTGCGGAACGTATCAAACCCGGCAAGCGAATAGAGGCATTGCCTCATGATTCCGTACTCCATGGCAATCAGCGAGTGATACAAAATCGCCGAGCCCGCAGCCGCGCTGCCGACTAGCTGCGAAACATCCTCAGCCCCAGCATCGCCTTCCAAGCTATGGGCATTCATCTCGTAAATTGCCCCATCCTTCGAGTCTTGCGCCGCAATTTTGCTGAACTGATCGAGTGCTCGGCCGTTAACGGCGAAAAGCTGCGGGATTCCATCTTTCAGTGTCGCGGTCTGCTTCACAGATGTTGCGTAGTAGGGAGCCATGGCAACAATTTTCGCGTCTGGAGCGGATAAAATAGCCTTCCGTATTGGCTCTGCATTGACAAACTGCCCTCCCACGGCAGGCAAAATGCGCGGATCGTCGCCGCTGGCAGCCTTTAGCAGTCGGAAGCCACGTTGCGCTGCCTCGGCCATCTTGTGGGCGTCCATAATGCCCGCTGGCCGGAAGAGTGAGTTCCAGTTTTCATTACCGAACTCAACGATAATTTCGCGAAAACCATAGCGAGCCAACGCCGAGTGGAGATACTCTCCCGCCCCGCTCCACTCCTCGTCGCTCAGAGTAGTGGGAAGCACCACCCAGGGCAGCGCGTCGACCGTCTTGCACAATTCCAGAAACTCGGGTAGTGAATACCCAAAAGCTGTTTCATCGCCCGGACGATAACGAAATGGCCGTCTTCCGCCGGAGGCAGCCAAGCGGTTGGCAAAGCTGTCGCCGAGCTGTCCCTGCCAGTCCCGCAGATAACCCGGATGAAGTTGTTTGAGCGTCTCGATCACTTCGGATCGAAATCCCGATGGCGGCGGCGCACTCGGCGCTAGCGAAACATCGTCAATCCAGATGCGCGCACCCGCTTCCTGCGCTTCCAGACGGAACTCGAGTCCGGCAGCAGGCCAGAAATCCTGCGGCGTAAAGCGAACCTTATATTCGCGCCATTCCGCGCAGGGGAATACCGTCTGTCTCAGAAACGCCTTGGCGTTGAGCCGTTTGAATTGAACGGTCAGTTGACCGCGACCTGCGGACTTTGCCCAGAAGCGCACCTCCCAGGAGCCGCTCAGCGGGAGTAGCTTTCCAGACCGCTCGCCGATCATGTCCACGTACGAGATGGCCGTCACCGGTTGCGAGTCATCGGGTGCAAGCACAAGCGACTGAACTCCAGCCGAATGCGCCGGGTGTGCGGGGTCAGTGCGGATACGATTGCGGGAGTGGTTCTCCCACCACCACTGTGACGGCAATGCGTTGTCGCTCTCTCGGGATAAGGCTATAACGTCGCCGGGAGTAAGTCCCTTCAACTCCCGGTCAGCTCTAAAGTGTGAATATCCCTGCCAAGTGCCAGATTCTAGAATCCGGCCACTGACCCCGGCAAGCCTGCCGGTGCGAATCGAAAACGCAGCCTGGTCCCAGAAATGGTCAGCGCGCTTCAGCCACGAACTATCATCGGTGAATTCGGAGCCACTCACGTCGCGTACTGAAACGATGGCGCCATCAATTGTCGGCTCAAAACCTGGATTGGCCAGCACATTGGCCATCAACTGCTCGGCGCCCCACGAGGTTCGCGAGCCGAGGTTTATGCCGATACGCGGAATATCCCGCGATGTGGACTGATTCGCTACCTGAAATACGACGTCCTGCACGCGCCGTTCGTTTGCACTCGGGCTCATTCCTCCCGCAAGCGAACTTTGCAGCAGTGCCAGGATTACGAGCTGTGCGAGGTTTCTCATCACGACATCACAACCGCAAAACGCCGCATTGTCGGCGCGCTGACGACATGCAGGCGGGCTTGATCGCCGGCGGCATGCCCCAACGAGCGATCACCGCCCACGATCAGGTAGCCTTCGGCAAAACCCGTAATGAGAAAGAAGATGGGCAGCACGTTCTCCCCCAGGTACACGGTGAAGAATGTAAATAGGAGTCCCAGATACACCCCTCCCAAAGTGAAACTCAGAGAGCTCCCAATCGGCTTTAGCGGCGCGCAGGCAAATCCGTTCTTCAGCAATCGCACCATCATCGAAACCTGGATCGTTATAAAAAGCACGGAGGCTGGAAACCCATGCATCAACGTAAGTAGCAAGTAGTAATTGTCGATGGACGGCATTCCCCCCACCTTGGGCCAACCGTTGCGGCCCCAGCCAAGGGGTGCGTGTTGCTTGGCAATGTCCATGTACTTGTCCAGCAATTCCTTGCGGTAGGCAGCGGACTCCTGTGAGGCGGTTTTTGCTTTATCACGGCCAACTGCGGCGTACTGGTAACTCTGGACCGCCAGCGGGACGCCGAGCGTTACCGTAATCGCGACAACAACCATGGCTCTCCGTGCGGGATTTCTTCCAGCTCCGATTGCGGCAATCACTGTCGCCAGCACCGCACCTATCTGCGGCCCTCGGGCCAGGGTCATCGCCAAACCGCACAACATCAGCACCGTGAGGATGCGCGCCTTTGTCATACCAAAGGGGCGGAACTTGCGGAAGTACTTCTCCCAGTGGCCGCTCTTCTCCAGCCATACCTGCAAGCGGAAGCCGATGAGAAATACGGCTCCAGCGAGAATGCAATGCGCATAGGGCCCTGCGGCGCGAGCGAAACCATAGCGAACCGTAGTCACCCATGCCGAGCCCGGAAAGAAAATATCTGTCATGAATCGATAGGGGTTGAACCAGAAGCGGAACTCGTAGGCAAATGGCAGAATTAAGCACGAAAGCAGCACAACGATGCGCTTCACGAACTTCACCCGCAAGCCTTGGGGCTCGATCAGGCCCTTGGCGAGAATGTAGGGCAGCGCGCCTTGGGCAAAGTACGCGAATCCGAGGTTCTGCGCTTCAGCGTACCCTGCGTTCAGGTATTCCGAGATTGTAAGCAGCGCCACAAAACCAAAGACAAGCAAGTCGGTAATCGACCATTTCCAGTCTTTCCGGTGCTTCAGAAAAAAGAAGAAGGCAATCGGCAGAATGGCCGTTTCATGGAAAGTCATCTTTGGGACGTGGGGCAAGAACCAGTGGCACCACCCCGGCATGATGAACACCGCAAAGAGGTACACGCTCAGAAAAACGTCTCCGACCGGCTTCCTCCGCAGAAGCTGAATCAGTGCGAAAATTCCCGTAAATGTAGCTACAAAAGTCAATCTGTAGGGATCCCCTGCATGGCTCGCCTCATGCCTTACCGAGGGGATAATGCATTCCGGTTGCCAACTCTGGTCAGAAACTATCCTGCAGATAATAAAGACCCAAATGAAGGCCACGGAAATCTGGAGGATTGATTCCCCTGGCGCGGTGTGGAACATCCAGATTGGCAACTGTCTCAAAGCAGAACACCATGACTGTGTTCGCGGCTAAGCCTGCGGACGAGTCTGCGTCAAACTGTCTGCCCTTGGATTTCAGTCGCGTGAGTTTCCCGCCGAACGCTCAACCGGGGCTCCTCTTCCGCTGAAAACGCTGCGTTCTTGACGAAGAATCCTTGAGCAGGAGAGCCCTGGAAGGATCGAACCGGGAGGAAAAGAGCACGCTCCATCCAACAGCTACCACCCACGGTAACTGCCACTAGCAGCCAACTCAGCAATGGAATCGGGTGGGCTATTAATACGCCGGTTCGTAGGAGAACAATCCAAACGCCCACAGCCAGTGCCCCCACTCCTGACGTTGCGATCTTACGGACGAATGCGGCGCGGACGGCAAACGTAAACGGGAATGCGACGACCAAGTCGATGACGTAATGTTCACCAAGTCCCAGCGTCGCCATCACGGTTAAGACTGCCAGCAGTGCAAAGATTGTCCGAACCTTGCGCGGCCATGGCCGGGAGTGCCAGAACAACAACAGCGCCCAAGCCATGTGCAATGAGGGCATGGCATTGCGAGGCGCAAAGGGCAGCAGCATCGGTGTTGCAGAAAATAACGAAATTCGTGAATGCAAGAAGGGGAATGACGCTGGAAACGCGTATTTCGGTCCTGCGGCTGGCAGTAAGTTTATGACAAAGCTGCCAATAAATCCAAGTGTTAGAAACTGTGTCAGAATCCCATTGGCGCGCATCCGCTTCTCAAATATCTGAGCGAAGGCCGGTGCGATGGGCAGCATGATATATGCGAGAAATGCCGAATTTCGAAGGAGCGTTGAATTTGCCAATAACCGCCCCATCCAGAAACTGGGATCGCCACCGAGCGTTTGGTCAAACAGATACAGATGGGGGTCGAGGGTAGTGGGGTGGAACGATACCATGACTTTCAAGAAAATGGCTGCGAGAGTCATTCCAACCGGGAGCGCGGCAGTTACAAGGACCGAACGCATTTGTCCGTGCAGAACGGCAGCTCCCAGACATGCGATGCCCAGTATTCCTCCTGCCATCAAGAAAGGAGCGCCAACCCATAAGGCCGCGCCGACGCTAGCAAGCCGATACAGCGTCGACAGCAGACTGACCAGAACCAACACAATGGCTACTTCACCGAGCCTGCGTCTCCGTTCGTGAAAGTACAGAAGAGCACCTGCGGTTAGCGAACCGGCGATAAAAGGATTGGAAGAAATCGCCATGAGTAAATGCACAAGACGCCCGCCTGATAGTGCCCCAGGCCGCAAGAAAATCGGAATCACTCCGATCAACGCAACTGCGATTCCTGGGATCATGACAGAGATTCTTTGTAGTGTGAATCGCTCAACTCGCGCAGGACCAATGGGCGAGGAGTATCGGTGAACGGCTGGTAGCTTCGGACTGGAAAATTGCAGGCTGTAGATTGTGGAGTTACGCTGTGGCGGAGAGTCCTAGAAGCCATCCAGCGGCGGCCCAAGCGCAATGACGGTTGTTCGATGAAGTGGTAGCTGAACATGGCCATCAAGAATGTTCCGGCCATCAGAAACGGAAGTTGAAAAGCCCAAATCCCATCAATATTTTGCTGAAGCATCAATCTTCGCGCAAAGCTGGAGTGGAACCATAGCACGTTACTACTGACGGTTGGGGTGAAGAACAACTGCTGCCAGAGATACAAGCTGTAAGAGAGTCTCGCCACCCACTGGAAGAATGACCATTCCAGCCAGCGCGCGGCCCACAACTCCGGACGAAGTGCCGTGGCGGCGATAATCACGGGAATCAGTGCCCTCTCCAGCAGAATTGACATCGGTAGCTTCGTAACGATAAGCGTATGGAGCGATAGCAGCATCGCTATAATCACGACCGACGAGACTCTCTTCTGCATGGCACCGCGAATCCGGGGATTTGCCACAAGCAGTGCGGTCAGACAACCGAAGGCAATACCGTCCAGTCGCATATCGGAGCGGAACGGAAAAGGGACTCCCGCAATCAGGCGATCAAAGAGGTGGAGGCGATAATCCAACATTCGCCACGCCGCCGCTAGGATTAGGAAAGCGGGCAGCCAGCGACGCATCCGCGGAATACCAACCAAAGCAAGCATCGCGGGAAAAATAAGATAGAAATGCTCTTCGACCGACAGAGACCAGAAGTGCCCGGTTTGCCAGGCCCAGAAGTGGCTCGGCAAATAGTTCTTGGTGAACGTCAGGCACGCAATCCACTCGGCAAGCTGAATCCGGCAGATTCCGAAACAGGTCAGAACGAACACAAATCCAAGGTATGCATAGTACGCAGGCAGAATCCGGAACAGGCGGCGAAGGTAAAAGCCCTTTAAATCAATGCGCCCGCTCTTGTTGATTTCCTTTATCAGCAACGTACAGATGAGAAATCCGCTCAGTGCGAAAAATACATCCACGCCCATCGAGCCACGTTCGGTGAAGCGCAGCAAGGGGTGCGCGCCCACCAGAGGAATAGTAGCGTGGTGAAAAATCACTGCAAGGATAGCGAGCGCGCGAAAACCGTTAAGGGTTGGAATACGTCCTGAGCCCCAGCCCTCCAGCGGCAATGCGGCAGAACCCACGAAGGGCCGCGAGTTCAATCGGAGGAACCATTGCTGGATGAAGTTTGTCACCGGGAACCTTCCTACGAAGCCATTTGCGAAATGGGATTATCGGCAAATGAGGGGTGATAGGAAATCTGCCGTACCGTAATCTGCATGGGAGCGAACTCGCGATTGCATTCGCGCATTTCAGCCACGTGATCAAGTTGTACGAGTTCAAAGATGGCTCGCATGCGGGCGGAAGCACCGGCGACGAAGGCCTCTCCGCCGCGCTCCAGCACCTCGGCGATCAGCGCAAACAACTCGGCCAGACCGGCTGCATCGGCATGCTGAAGCCGCGACGCGTCAAAGCAGACTGACTCGCCTTCCTGCAGAATGCCCTTCAGGGCTTTGCGAAGCTCTCTGCTTCCTTTGCGGTTCAGTTCGTTTCCGATGCTCAGCGTTCTCTCTCGCATGTCGTTAGTCTCCTCGTATGTTTGCAATCTACCGGGATAGATCCGAACGCTCAATCACTCTGCAGGGGAACGACTTGCCCCAACAGGGGCATTGAGGGAGACCCAAAGGTTGCACACGTGTCACGAGGAAACTGCATCTCATCGCAGCATGCCTCTAACGGGGGATGGAGTACTCCCAATGGTTATTGAAAGAATGGGAAGTTCTCTGAAACACTTAGGGATTGTCACTCTCCCAGACGAGGTAGGCACGGGGGAGAGATTCTTGGTATTTGACACGCCAGACGAAACGAGGTTGGTGACAATGGGTCCTTTATTGTGAACGAAGCATTGAAGAGCATGCGTATCCTGGCGCTCTGTACCGAAGAAGACACGCGCCGGAGCCTCGAAGCGGCACTGCGAAACCGCGTCGCGGAACTGTGCATAGCAGAATCGCTCGGACGTTTTCTCGCGGCCCTTCCTGAGCACTACGATGCAGCCATAATTGATACTGGCAACGACCCTGCGCGCTGGGAGGCGCAGCAGCAGATCATAGTGCAGCACGGCAAAGTCAAGCTCCCGGTCTTGCTGCTGCATCCTGCCGAATGGAAGCACGAGATGGCCTGGAAGACCGGCTCTCCGGCCAATATCGAGTTTATTGGAAAACCGTTGGAGCCCGCCCTCCTTCTAAGACTGCTCGCTTCAGCCGTCGAAGGTACGTTCGTGCAATCGCAGAAGCAGGTCGAGTCCAGCTTCGATTCCTCGATTGCCGCGCGCTATCCGCTGCGGATTTTGCTTGCCGAGGACCATCCCGTGAACCAGTTAGTAGCCAAAATGATGCTCGCAAAGCTCGGCTACGAGGTCGCCGTGGTCTCCAATGGACTTGAGGCGGTTGAGGCAGTGAAAGCAGGAGGCTATGACGTTGTTCTGATGGACGTGGAGATGCCTGAGATGGATGGCTTGCAGGCTGCGGAGCAGATTCGCAAACTCGATCTCGCGCAGCCAAAGATCGTGGCCGTCACTGCAAGTGCGAGCGACACCGACCGCGAGGCGTGCAAGAAAGCCGGTATGGACGCATTTCTGAGTAAGCCAATTCCTCCGGGCGACCTGCGCAATCTTCTTCAAACCATAAGCAGCCAGCGAACAGGTGGAAAACCAAGTTTTTCAGCGGAGATTATCCAAGCTCTGCAGAAGCACACCGTAGAGGACCAGGGAACGTTCCGCCAGTTGTTCGATGTGTACTTCGGCGAAGCACGAGCGTCCCTGCTACGGATGCAAGAGTCGCTGGACTCGCAGGATCTGCCGTCACTGAAGAAAGCGGCTCACCATCTCAAGGGGAGCAGCAACGTCGTTGGGGCCTCAAGAATAGGTTACCTTTGTGCAAGTTTGGAAGCCATCAGTGCATTGAATGACTTACCGATCCGGTCTACACTGGACGAGATTACACGGGCCTTACTGGAAGCTGAAAGCGCTGCACAAGGTTTCCTGCGCGGCACCGAAGACTCCGCCACCGTGGCAAGCGCAGACATTCGATAATTCTGATGGTAAGCACAACTCCAGTCCGAGTCATTGTTGCAGACGACCATCCAGTGGTTCGAATCGGCGTAAGGGCAATTCTCGCGTCCGCTCCTGCGTTCCAGGTTGTAGGTGAGGCCGTAGATGGAAAAACCGCACTCGAACTGATCCACCAGCTTAAGCCCGACCTTTTGCTCCTTGACCTGAGGATGCCCAACCTTCCCGGCCTTGAGACGTTGCGCGAACTCACGCAACATCCTGACCTGCACGTACGCACAGTTCTGCTCACCGGCGAAATTGACCGCAGGGGAATTCTGGAAGCTCTTCAATTAGGAGCGCGGGGAGTACTGCTGAAGGAAAGCGTAGCTTCTGACCTGGTTCACTGCCTGGAAGCAGTGACAGAAGGCGAACATTGGCTCAACGGCAAGCGAGTGTTGAATCTGGTCGAGGTTCTGCGCAACCTGATGGCCGAGGAAGTTGAGCCACCGAAGAACAACTACCGGCTGACTGCCCGCGAGATATCGGTAATCGGCTACATCGTGGAAGGTTGCACGAACAAGGATGTGGCACGCGAGTGCGGAATCGCTGAGGAAACCGTTAAACGCCACCTTAAGAATATCTTTGACAAAACTGGCGTTAGTAACCGGTTGGAACTTGCCATGTTCGCGCTCAATCACTCCCTAATTAAGAATGCCGGTTCTCCAGCGCGTTGACCTTGGCCGTTTGTTCCTAGATTTCGCCCGCCAGTATGGAGTCGCTAATCGTGACACAGGTTGCGTACCTAGTCGAATAAAACACGTTGCCGAGTATAAGCGAATCTCTCACGTGCAGGCATTTTCCCACCCTTGTGCTTTTCCCGACGAAGGACGCTTCGACCGACGTTCCCTGTTCCACAACCGCACCCTCACCGATCACCGAGCAGGCAAGGATATTGCAGTCGCGCCCTATGATGGCAAACGGTCCGATATATGCCGGTCCCTCGACCACAGCCGACGAATCTATTTTTGCGCCGCGCGCAGCCCACACTCCGGGCTTTATTTCGCAACCGAAGAGCGGAACGGCTGAGAACTTGCGCTCCAGCAAAAGACGTTGACTCTCCAGCAACGCTTTCGGGCTGCGCGTGTCCATCCACAGTGTCCGCTTTCGCGTCGAGATCATCGCAACTTCGCCTGGCAATTGGTGATTGATCCATCGAATGCCGGAGTATCCAGGTAGGATGATCCAGTCCCCAACGCTGCCGTCTTCCTGTGAGCCGGCCACGCGCGCATTCTCCTCAACCAGTTTCGCAAGTTGCGGCAGCGAATCTCCAGAACCCACGATGAATCCCCGGGCCTCCCTCAGGTCATCGAGGATGGCGGCGTTCATCTCTTCGCTTGGAGCCGGACCAAACCACATTCGGATGGTCATTCCCCATCGCGAGCCATCTCCCAGCAGGTCCATGCGCTGCTGGTTCCCCTGCCCTATGTGGACGTGGAGTTTACGCACCCCGCAGTCGGAAAGTGTTTCCAATATGTGCTGCAAAATCGGACGGTCCACCACATTGAGCAGGCAGGTATCGACGCCTGGCCCCCACGCATTCTCCACTCCGGTCAGTTCAGGGCATTGAATCAGTGCGATCATTTCGCCTCCGTTACACTGTGTGCTGATCCCGTGCGGCGTTCTTGCATCACGCGCGCCAGGAATAGCAGATTTCCGACAATGTAGCGGCGCCACATGCGTCGGGGTTCACAACCAAGCCGGTAGACCCATTCCAATCCAAGTTCGCGCATCCAGACCGGGGCACGCGGAATACGGTCGGAATAAAAGTCGAACAATCCACCAACGCCGATCGCAACGGCAACGCCCGATCTTTCCAGATTGCGCGCGATCCATTTCTCTTGTCCCGGTACACCCATCGCCACCAGAAGCACGTCGGCACCTGTGCGGCGAATCTCCTCGGCCACCATTGGCTCATCTTGTGAGGCGATGAATCCATGATGGGTTCCAGCGATCTTGCATCCGGGGTACTGCTTTTCAACCCAGCTCTCTACCTTCTCCGCCACTCCGGGCTGGCCGCCCAGCAGGTAAATCCTGGAGCCCTGCGCGCGCATCATGTTGCAAAGCATCGGAAAAAGGTCTGTGCCGTTGACATTCTGCGCGACCGGCTGATGCAGGAGCCTGCCGGCAAGCTTCATTCCAATGCCGTCCGCCAGAACCAGCGCCGAGCCTTGAACCACGCGGCGATACTCGGCGTCAGTACAAGAGACATTCATGCAATGTGCGTTTACAAAAGTAACCTGCGACTGAGACGTTCGCACAAGCGCTTGTTCCGCAATCCAGGTGCAGGCCTCCTGCATACGCAGATTATCGATCCGTATGCCAAGGTGATGAATGAAGCGGGAGGTTGCCGCACTCCCACCTCCGTAAACGGAGGTAAGAAGAAGCCGTGCGAGCAGGCCGAGGTCGCTCTTCCAAGAGCGTGATTCAACATACCTAACCTCGGTCGTCAGCTCATCGTCAAAGTCAATATTGGTCATGCGGCGGAGCCGGAAAAGGCTCAGCAGGCCTGGGGCAGCATCGCGGCAGCGGCGAAGACGGCGTTCAGAACTCGGCGAATCACTCCATTCTTCAAGCCGCGGACCAATCACAGCGAGATCCCCGCGCAGAAGATTCCATGCGCGCGGCAGCGAAGTAAGCCGCATCCGGCGCACGATTTTGCCGCGCAGGCCAGCCAGGTTTTTCCAGTGATACTCGCAGAATACATGGCCATGGAGGCCGATGCGACGCCGTCTTCCGCAGGCCGGGAACAGCATGAACCCCCAGAACAAACCAAACACAACCACCAGCGGAATTGCCACGACTATTCCAGCCAACCTTGACACGTCAATACGCGCGAATGCCTGCTGGGCGCTTTGCACTACGCGGTGCGCCCGTTTGGCACCGCGCAGCGTAAGAGCCTGCTCCTTGGCGAACTGTTGTCTTCCGGCAGCGAGGGTGGGTGCGCCCATAGGATTCTCAGTAAGCTCCGCGGCCGCTCAGCACCGCAGGAAGGGTTTTCGCCAACAATGCAATGTCTGTCTTCAGGCTCTGGCTGTGAATGTATTCGCAATCCATCTCCACTTGTTGTGGAAATGGAATCGTCGAGCGGCCACTCACCTGCCAGATGCAGGTAAGGCCGGGCGTGACTTCAAGCCGACGCCGATCCGCACTTTTGTATTTGTTCACTTCGCGTGGGACCGGCGGACGTGGCCCAACCAGTGACATATCGCCAACCAGAACGCACCATAGCTGGGGGAGTTCATCCACGCTGAAGCGGCGTATAAAGCCGCCAATGCGAGTGATTCGCGGATCTTTCTTCATCTTGAAATTGATAGCGCTGTCGCCGTATTGGTTTGCCTTCAGAAGTTGATCCTTCAGTTTCTCCGCATCTACCCGCATCGAGCGGAACTTTGGAAACCCGAAGATACGGCCGTGTTTGCCGACGCGCTCTTGCCAGAAGAGTACCGGACCACCGTCGGAGAGCTTAATCAGAATCGACAGGAGCAACATCGGGAGGGCAAGCACAACAAGAAAGATGCCCGCCACCGCGATATCCAGCACGCGCTTCAGAATCTCAAACGCGCCGCGCTCCGCGCGCGATGCCACGCTCATGAAGTGGGTCCAGAATGCGGGGGATTTGCGTGCCAGACTCGTGCTCTGTGCCAGGCAGAAACTCAGCTTTGGACGAGCTTGGACTTTTTTTCCCATTGTTGCCCTCAAAGTTTGAGATTGCGACCCGGCACCCTGTTCTCTATTTCCCCTGAAACCGGTTTCTGTGTCGTCATCACTATTAAGAACTCCGCTCCGCTGCCTGACCATGCCCATTTAGAGGCATAGGGGAACTCTCTCGCGGCACGCGCGCAAGTCAACAAGCCAGAACCTGCCAATCCAATACTGGGATGACAACGGATGACGCCGAGTCCAGAAACGACTCGGCCGGAAGATTGAGTCCAATCACTTCATTTGGGGAACAAGATCAGGGCTCCGTTTCGCTCGTGTTCTCCATCTCAACACGATTACGCCCGTTCTGCTTGGCTCGATACAAGGCGGCATCGCCTTGGTGAAGAAGTTCGCTGAGTCCCTGGCCATCACGCAATTGGGCTACGCCGATACTGGCCGTGACCTCGATCACGTTTGCTGCCGGCGTCTCGCAGATCGAGTGACGCACCCGCTCGGCAACCACGCACGCTTCTCCTCCGGAGCAGTCAGGCAATACTACGAGAAATTCCTCGCCCTCGTATCTGCCAAAATAGTCGCACTCACGCACAGCACGGGCGATCTTCCCTGCGACGCTTTGAAGCACAATATCGCCAACCAAGTGGCCGTGAGTTTGGTTGACCCGCTTGAATAAATCCAAATCAGCTAGCAGGATGCTCAGCAAGGTGTGCTTCCGGTTGGCTCGCCGCAGCTCTTTGCCAAGCAGCGTGATAATCGCTCTCCGGTTCCATGTCCGGAGCAGGGAGTCATGAGAAGCCTCAAACTCGAGAGCCTGCTGCGCTTCCGCCAGAGCGTCGTGATTTTGAACGATCAGTTCACCAACCTTCAGCCGCGTCCTGAGCTCAAGTTTATTGAATGGTTTGCAGAGATAATCGTCCGCGCCCAGTTGAAATCCCTTGAGCACATCGCTTTGCAAATCGGCTGCACTCAGCAGAATCGTGTACACGTAGCGCCGCTTGGCCTCACGAATCCGTTCGCAGAGTTCCAACCCGCCCAGCCCTGGCATCTGGCAATCCAGAATTGCCAGCCGGGGTGCGTCTTCGCTGCTAAGAATCTGGAGCGCTTCGGTTCCATCGCTTGCGAGAAGGACTTCATAGCCCCACCCACACAACAATCCCTGCAACATCTTCCGGTAGAGCTGAGAGTCATCCGCAACGAGAATTCTCATAGGTTCCGCGCTGACAAAGAAGTCATGCAAACGGCATCTTATCAATAACTGAGACTGAATCGCGAGCACGACACGTCGCCGATTCGGTCCGGGCCGGAGATTACCGTGAAGTTATCTCCTCGGCAGCGAAACATATAGCCCCGACAGGTGCGGCAACAACACCAACATGAATGTCGTCCGGGAACTCTGCTTCCAAGATTCGCACGGCAGGTTAGGCGCGTTATGCTGCGGCAGAAGCTGTATTCACCGGTGAGTCTAGTCCGGCAAGAAAAGACTCAATGTCCACTTGACCATTGAGCTTTCTCCGGATTAACAGACTCGCAACTGCGTGGACAAAAGGAGCGGGAACTGGATCAATATCCGTGCCCGATACAGTCTGCACGGAATAAGTAGATGTTTCTCGTTCCAGCCAGAAAACTAAACGGTAAGAACGCACTGCCAGAGGTAAGACTGCTGTCCTTCACCGCTCATGTTTGGAGGCCTTGGCTCCCAGATGATGGTCTGACGAAGTTCCACCAGTTGTATACAATGGGCTGGAAGTTCCATGGCAGAATAAGGACTTTTCCTAGCATCGGCCAGGCTACTGCGAGACGAGGTTTCCGGCATCCGCGCGGGAGAAAGAATGAAGAAGCAACAATCTATGAACCGCAAGGCCCCGTTGCTCCTGACTGCCGCAGTCGGCATTGCCGTCTCGTTTACGATGTTCGGTATCATGAACCGGCTCGACAGGATCCGGTCCGAAGCCCAATTTCACGAAGCGGCAAGCAATCGCCTCAGCGTGGTTCGGATGAACGTCCAGGGCGCGATCGACACGGTTGGCCTGCTGGCCAGCTACTTCGCTGCCGATGAAGCCGATCTCCATACTCGCAGGGCTTTTTCCACCTTTGTCGCACCGGCGTTGGCAACGCACCATTACATTCAAGCCTTGGAGTGGGTTCCGCGCGTGGATGCGGCAGCTCGTCCGGCTTTTGAGCGGCAGGCGCGCGCAGAGGGACTGCATGACTTTACTTTCACTGAGTATGCTGAGGGCGGAGCCGTCGGAACTGCCGGAGCTAGAGACGAATATTTCCCGGTCTTTTATGTTGAGCCGTTTCGCGGAAACGAGCGCGCTCTGGGATTTGATCTGGCCTCGAACCCGGTACGACTGGCCGCCATCAATCAGGCTCGAAGCACGGGACGTGCTGCGGCAACCGCGCGGGTACGGCTCGTGCAGGAAAAGGGCGATCAGTACGGAACGCTAGTCTTCGCACCGGTTTATGAACCGCAAGAAAGTACAGAAGAGAACCACGCGAAAAAGTTGAAAGGTCTTGCCTTGGGCGTGTTTCGCATGGGCGACCTGATAGCCTACGCCGGCTCCGCTGCACAGGAGAGTGGCCGGTCCCCCCTGGTGGAAATCCATCTCTTCGACCAGACCGCTTCCTCACGGGAGCGGCAACTCTATCCCAGCGTTCCGGGAACGGCAACCCCGGAGTTGCTGACCTCTGGGCTGTACGCTCAGGAGCAGTTTGAGGTAGGTGGGCGTAACTGGCTCCTATTGGCCACGCCTGGCCCAGGCTATGCTGCCACGCATTCATGGGCAAGTTCGGTCCTGGTTTTAGGACTGGGTTTGTTGATGACCGGAGTGTGCCTGCTCTACCTGGACCTCGAGTTTCAGGCCGAGCGCGCAAACCTCCGGGCCCTGGAAGCCACCGTTGCGAACACAGCCAAGAATGAGTTCCTGGCCAACGTAAGCCATGAGATTCGCACCCCAATGAATGGTGTGATCGGGATGACTGCACTTCTGCTGGGCTCGGACCTCAGCCCGGAACAGCGCCATCACGCCGAAGTCATAGATGCCAGCGCAAAGTCGCTGTTGGTGCTCATCAATGACATCCTCGACTTCTCAAAGATCGAGGCGCGCAAACTGCAGATCGACGAAATTGACTTCAGCCTGCGTGCTCTGATGGATGATTTTGCGGCGCTGATGGCGACCCGAGTCAGCGAAAAACATCTGAAGCTTACTTGGTTCGTGGCTCGTGAGGTTCCAGGCCTCTTGCGTGGCGACCCCGGAAGGCTGCGCCAAGTCTTGATTAACCTGGTCGGCAATGCCATCAAGTTCACCGACGAAGGGGGAATCACGGTGCGCGTCGAACTGGTTTCAGAGACCAACGACGCGGCCGTCCTCAAGTTCTCCGTGCGCGATACCGGCATCGGCATTCCACAGGACAAGCGGCATCTACTGTTCAACGCTTTCACGCAACTGGACGCTTCGTCGACCCGTAACTACGGCGGCACTGGGCTGGGGCTCGCCATATCCAAGCAACTGGTGGAGCTGATGGGCGGCGAGATTGGCGTGTATAGCCGGGAGGGAAAAGGATCGAAGTTTTGGTTTACGGCTCAGTTCATCAAGCAGAAGGAGCAGGAGGCACCGCAGCCGTTCTCGTGCAAGGTCGGCTCAGCGCGCGTTCTGGTAGTCGATGGCAATCTCACAAACCGCGAAATAATCGTCTCGCAACTCCAGTCGCGCGAGATTGACGCCGTACCTGCGGAGGACGGACTGGTTGCGCTGCGACAACTGCGAGAAGCAGCCGCTGCCGGCAATCCATTCCAAGCAGCCGTGCTCGACATTCACGCACCGGAGCTGGACGCAGAGGCTTTGGCCCGCACAATTCGACAGGACGAACTCATTCGGGCGACCCAGCTCATCTTACTGACCGCGGTGGGCCGACCCGGGGATGCTCGCCACTTTGAGGATGAGGGTTTCGCTGCCTATTTGACCAAGCCAGTGCAGAAGGCAGATTTACTTGATTGCCTCAATCTGGTCCTGAGCGAGGAGCACTCGAAGGAACACCCGCACCATCTCATCACCCGGCACCTGTTGCGGGAACGCCCCCGCCGTTGCGGTCGAATTCTGCTGGTTGAAGATAATCTGATCAATCAGCAGGTGGCGACGGGCATTCTGGAGCGCCTGGGCTGGCGTGTAGACGTGGCGAGTCAAGGCAAGGAATGCCTTCAAATGTTGGCCAGGGAGCACTTCGATGTGGTCCTGATGGACTTACAGATGCCCACGATGGACGGATACAAAGCGACTCAACTGATCCGCTCTGGAGATGAGAAGAACGTGAATCCGAAGATTCCTATCATCGCCATGACGGCGCACGCCATGGCCGGTGAATCGGAAAAGTGCCTTGCCGCAGGCATGAGCGACTATATCTCCAAGCCTATCGACCCGCAGTTGCTGGCGGGAATGGTTGAAAAATGGCTTCCGCGGGAGATCCCTTCCGCCGCTCGCCCAGATGACACGATGCAGGCGCAGGCAACACACCGGCAGGATACGAGGACGAACGCCCCAACACCAGCAGCTTTCGACGCACGCGTGTCCCCGGCGGTCTTCAATCTGGAGAGCTTCATGCGCCGAATGATGGACGACGAGGAGTTGGCCAGGGCGGTGATCACAGCTTTCCTCGACGGCCTGCCCGAACTGATCGGCGAGTTCAAAAGACGCATCTCCGGGAAAGACGCAGAGGCCATCTGGAAGCAGGCTCACCAAGTGAAAGGCGTAGCCGCCAATGTTGGCGCAGAGGCGCTCTCCGCGCTGGCTGCAGAGATCGAACGCGCAGGCAGGGCTGGCAATCTGGAGGACGTTACGGACAAGGCAACTGAGCTCGACTTGCGTACCACCGATTTACAAGCTGCGCTCGATCAGTGGCAGAACCACAGCCAACCTCTCTGATGGAAGGCAGTCCCCCTCCGGCGCCTTGCGCCAGCTTCCGCTTTCGATAGATGAGACAGACCTGTTTGACGCGAACGCGCTGCCCTGTACCTCGACTAGAGAATGGTTCTTCGTATCAGCGTTCTGTCGCTGATGCCGGTTGCTCACCCCGCCGGGTCTCATCCTGCCCCGGAAGGGGGATACGCACGTGATTAAAGTGCGTTCATTCTTGGATGGTGGGAGGCAACCCGTGCAAAAGCAAAACGAACTCGAGTCCCGAGAGCGAATCCTGGTAACCGGCGGATGCGGATTCATCGGCACCAATTACATTCATAAACAGCTGATCCACTCTTTCCGCAGCGTCATCAACCTGGATAAGTGTACCTACGCCGCCAACCCCCAGAACCTCGCCGGATGTACCGATGTCGAGCGCTATACCCTGGTGCAGGGCGATATCTGCGACCGGGAACTGCTCGACTACCTGCTGCAGACGCACCGCCCCTCGGCGATCATCCACTTTGCGGCGGAAAGCCATGTGGATCGCTCCATCACCGGGCCGAAGGCATTTGTTGACACCAACATTCTCGGCACCTTTCAGTTGCTCCAGGCTGCCCGCGATTACTGGTCCAAACTGACTGCCCCAGGGCGGGAAGACTTCCGCTTCCTGCACGTCTCCACAGATGAGGTATTTGGCTCACTGGGGCAGGATGAGCGCGGCTTCCATGAGAAGACACCGTACAGCCCGAACAGTCCGTACTCGGCCTCGAAGGCTGCCTCGGATCACATGGTGCGCGCCTATCAGCAAACCTACGGACTGCCTACTCTCACCACGAACTGCTCGAATAACCATGGCCCTTTCCAGTTCCCGGAAAAGCTGATTCCGCTGGTCATCCGGCGCGCCATCAACGGTGAGAGCCTGCCCATCTACGGCGACGGCATGAACATCCGCGACTGGCTGTTCGTCGGTGACCACTGTAGCGCCATCGATAGCGTACTGGCGAACGGCGTACCCGGTGAGACCTACAATATCGGCGGCAATTCGGAGCGCACCAACCGGCAGGTGGTACAGACCCTATGCACCCTGCTGGACGAACTGGCACCGACTACAAGCGGGCGCTCTTACAGCGAGCAGATCACGTTTGTGAAAGACCGTCCCGGGCACGACCGCCGCTACGCCGTGGATGCCTCGAAGATCCTCCGCGAGCTTGGCTGGCAGCCTTCCTGTACGTTCGAACAAGGCATGCGCCGAACCGTGAACTGGTATCTACAGAACAACGCCTGGTTAGAGAGCATCGCCAGTGGGGATTACTTAAACTGGATCGCAAGCAATTACGAGCAGCGGTGCAGCCAATAAGGAAGATGAACATGGACTCAGCAGCGGCCTGATTGAGACGGTTTCCACATCGATCTCTGGCGTCATGCTGCTACGGTCCTATCTTTTCCGGGACCAGCATGTTCAATTTCCGGAAAGCTACGCCTGGCGTGCACTGGCTCGGCCGAAACCGCTCTACGATATGCAAGTTGTTGATTGTAATAATATTAGCGACGTATTTTAGACGCTAGTCCCTGATTCGAGTGTCACGCCAGCGGCAAACAATTTCAATCAATGGTTCAGGAATTATGGCTTCCGCGACTTGAACGCAAAAGTCACGGTGCTCTCGTTCGTTGCGACTGTTATCCTACTTCAGAACTATCCAATATTTATTGGCGGCAGTTTGCCTTTTCCCTCGGTGCGGAGCGCTGCGGCGGCATGTGCCGAGTTCTGGTAACGGGTTCTTGCCAACGGGCCCTCGCACGATGCGTCCAAAACAGCGGCTGTTCCGAAAGAGGTTTCTCCAGGCGCAAAAGAGCGGAAGCCACGCGATTCATGAGTACCCGCTGATTTTGAGAACGTATTCTGCAGAGATATGTTCGCCATTTTGGCTTACCAGGTTTCCCAGGAGTTTCGCATGCGTACGATGAATCAAGACAGATTGGGGGCGATCGACAACCCCGGCATGAAATTCAGCGCAGGGGACATTCCCCCGGACGAAGAACTGTCTTTGACAGGAATCTGGCGGACAATTTTCAAGCACAAAGCGCTTTTCCTGTCTTCGACCGCAATCGTCTTCCTCGCCGTAGCCTTATATACGTTGACCATGACGCCGGTGTATGAAAGCGTTGCACGCATTCAAATCGATCCCAGCCGCTCTTCCAACCTCGGCCTCGATGAGATGATCAACGAAAAGCTCGGATCGGGTGACGGCGGTGGCCGCATTCAGACCGAGGTCAAGGTGATCGAGAGCGACACGGTGGCAATGCGCGTGATCGAAGCCCTTGCCCTGGCGAAACAACCGGCGTTTGCGGGAAAGAGCGCGGCCGACGCGAAGATCATCGATCCCCTGGCAATGACCGCCGCTGAGCGGCAAAGCCTGGTGAGTAGATTCCATGGCTCTCTGACCGTAAAGGTTCTCGTCAACACGCAGATTGTCGAGGTTCGATTCCGCAGCACCGACCCCAAACTCGCAACCCTCGTTGCGAACGCCGTCGTCGAGCAGTACATGCAGCGTAATCTGCAATCTCATTATGACGGCACGGTTCAGGTTTCGAATTGGCTCTCCAAGCAGATGGAAGACCTGCAATCCAAAGCTGCGGAATCCCAGGAGAAACTCGCCGATTTCCAGAAAAGGAATAACGTTCTCCCCACCAGCGGAGACGATAGCAGCAACATCGTCACCGACCGGCTGAAGATTCTGAATGAGCAACTCACCCAGGCAGAAGCGGACCGGATTGTGAAGGAAGCCCGGCATCGCGTGGCCTTGACCGGAGATCCAGAGTTAATCGCGAACGTCGTTCCCAGCACAACCATTCAGGTTCTTCGCACTCAGGAAGCTGACTTGAAGGCTCAATTGGCGCAATTGAGTTCGAAGTATGGGAGCGGGTATCCCAAGGTTCGCGAAATACAGAATCAGTTAGCCAGGCTTGACGGAGCCATCGCCGCCGAAATTGCCAATATTGGCAAGCGCCTGGATGATGAGTATTTGTCCGCCTCGAAGACGGAATCGTTGTTGCGTGCTCAGTTTAACCAGCAGAAAGACAAGGCTTATCAACTCAATGAACACGGGGTCGAGTACGCCGTACTAAAACACGACGTGGAAAATGGCCGCGACCTTTATGACACGCTGCAACTGAAACTAAAAATGGCGGGCGTGACCGCAGGCCTCAGTTCCAGCTACGTCAGCGTGGTTGATCCCGCCGAGGTACCGGCCAGTCCAATCGAACCGAGAAGGCGGCTCAATTATTTTCTTGGGCTTTTCGGTGGATTGGTCACGGGCCTGATGCTTGCATTTGTGGCCGAGTCCGTCGATGACACTTTGAGTAGTTCCGAGGAGTTGGAGCAATGCACGGCGCTGCCAGTGCTGTGCAGCGTCCCACTTGAACACACTGCCACACAAGTGAAGAACGCAGGCGCGAGTCTTCAGGTGGCGCCGTTGCTGGTGAATCATCCACGCTCCCAGGCCGCGGAAGCCTTCCGCGGATTGCGAACTGCAATCTTGCTCTCCTCGCCTGACCGCCAGCCCAAGGTGATTGCGGTGGTTAGCTCGGTTGCCTCGGAGGGCAAGACGACCGTATCGGTGAATCTGGGCATTGCGTTCGCGCAGCGCGGCGAGTCAGTGCTTCTGATTGACGCCGATCTGCGGCGTTCAACCATGCACGCTCAGTTTGGACTTCCGCATTCCCGCCTCGGCACTAGTACGGTTCTAACTCAGGGAATGACCGCGGATTCGATCATGACGCCGATTTCGTCATTGCCGAATTTGAACCTGATGCCAGCCGGGCCGCATCCGCCCAATCCCGCGGAACTGCTCGGATCCAAACGCATGGCGGAATTACTGGAAGAGATGTCGGCAAAATATGATCGGGTAATCGTCGATACTCCTCCCGTGCTTTCCGTTGCTGATTCGCTGGCGTTGGCGAACATCGCCGACGCGGTTGTGCTGGTTGTGCGTTCGCGGGTTGCGCGCAAGAGGGCGGTGCTTCGGGTTCGCGACCTCTTACAGCGCGCGAGCAGCAATGTGGTTGGGGTTGTCTTTAACTGCGTGGATATCAAGCTGGAGCATTATTACTATTATGCGCAGAGATCGTACTACGGCAAGGCCGCGCGCCATTACTACAGTGACAGCGACGAGGACTAGTACATGCGTAAAGAAAATCTTGGCGGCAAGATCATAAGCTCATGCACAGCAGTTGAAAAGGGAGCAGGTGAGATGCGTTTTTGTGGCCTTCGAATATTCCTGGCGACGATTGCCGTGGGCTTGATACTTCCTCTTACTGCATCCGCACAATCGAGCGCATCTTCTCAGAGTGCTTTGCTGCCGGGTGCGTCGCACGCGTTACGCATTTCTCCCGGCGACCTCCTCGAACTCGGCGTTTTTGATGCCCCCGAGTTA
>Ga0181528_10000130_pt1 | contig 69688 bp, 66 predicted proteins | sample PEATcosm2014_Bin_47_FD_119742 | JGI IMG/M metagenome (GOLD analysis project Ga0181528, IMG submission 119742) | Peatland microbial communities from MTU Mesocosm Facility, Houghton, MI, USA - PEATcosm2014_Bin10_10_metaG | ecosystem: Environmental > Terrestrial > Soil > Wetlands > Peat | place...
AGCTTGGCGGCGGCGTTGATGCGCACGATCCAGAGCGAGCGGTATTGACGCTTCTTCTGCTTGCGGCCAGTAAAAGCGAACTTGAGGCCGCGCTGTACGGCTTCCTGGGCTGCCTGATAGAGCTTCGACTTAGTGAGGAAGTACCCACTGGCGCGCTCTAAAATCTTTTTGCGCTTATCACGGCGCTTTGTACCACGTTTTACGCGAGGCATTGCTGCTACCTTCCTTTTGAGAACATCCGCTGGACTCGGAAGTCCGCGGGATTATGGCGGCTGGAGGCAGGAGGCTTTCACCCTTGGACCTCTTCACACACCCGGGTTTGCACCCTTTGGTTGCGCCGGACGAATCGATGCCATCCGGCGGGAGATCACCCTAGTAGGGGATCATCCTCAGGATCTTAGGCAGATCGGCCTTGTCGACCATTCCACCCATATCCATCTGGCGCTTCCTCTTGGTGCCCTTGGAAGTCAGGATGTGGCGCTGGAAAGCGAAACCACGCTTCACCTTGCCCGTACCCGTCTTCTTGAAGCGCTTGGAGGCGCCGCTGTGAGTCTTCATCTTCGGCATTGGTTGAGTCCTAAATACAACTACTCGTATTAAACACGAGAACGGCCTCTCCGGGCAAACCGGAGCGTAGCGAAAGCCTTTAAAAAGCATCGCTGGAGAGCGGCTTACAGTGCAACAAAGCCGCAAACTGGAACAGCCCGCACAACCTGGGCTGCGCCTTTACGGGTTACTTCTGAACCTTCGGCGGAGCCAGAATCAGGTGCAGGGTGTTGCCTTCCTGCCTTGGCATGTTCTCAACCACGGCCTTGTCCGCGATGTCCTTGATGAGCCGTTGCAGGATCTCACGACCAAGCATCTGACGAGTCATTTCACGTCCGCGGAAAAAGATGGTCGCCTTGACCTTGTCACCGTCACTCAGAAAGCGCAGAGCATGATTCTTCTTGGTCTGATAATCGTGCTCGTCCACATTAATGCGGAACTTCACTTCCTTGATGGTGATGACTTTCTGGTTCTTCTTAGCCGCGCGTTCCTTCTTCTCCTGCTCGTACATGTACTTACCAAAGTCCATGATGCGGCAGACAGGAGGCTGCGCGGTGGGTGAAACCTCCACCAGGTCGAGTCCTTTTTCCCTGGCAATTTTGAGCGCATCAAGCGGTGCCATGATGCCGAGCTGTTCGCTTTGATCGTCGATTACGCGAATTTCGCGGACGCGAATGCGCTCATTGGTGCGGATAAAACGTTTATCGATACGGTCCTCCGGTGGTACCTAAACCGCTTCAAAGTATAGCACGGAAAGGAAGTTGTTCTCGGGCAAGGATCGCAGGCGGAACCGTGCAAAACCATCTGCGAGGCTATGCCTTCAGCGCTTTAGCAATATCATTGCCGAGCCGGTCGGGGCTGGTGAGCGAGGCAAAACGGTCGAGAACCTTGCCTTCGCGACTGACCAGGAACTTGGTGAAATTCCACTTGATGTCGTCGCCGAAGAGTCCGCTCTGCTCGGCCTTCATGTGTTTATAGAGCGGATGCTCGTGCTTGCCGTTGACCTCGATCTTCGAAAACAGCGGGAAGGTAACGCCGTAGTTGAGTTCGCAGAAGCCGCGAATTTCTTCATCGCTGCCGGGTTCCTGGTGACCGAACTGATCGCACGGGAAACCCAGTATCTCGAATCCCTGTTTGCGATACTTTTTGTAAAGCTCCTCAAGTCCTTTGTACTGCGGAGTGAAACCACATTGGCTGGCGGTGTTGACGATGAGCAAAACCTTGCCGCGATAGTCGGCAAGAGACTTCTCTTCGCCGTTGTTGAGTTTGGCGGAAAAATCAAAGACGCTGGGCATGAGAATCCTTTCCGGACAGGTTGCGAAATTTCAAGGGCCCGAATGCCAAGAGAATCTTACCCGAGATGCCGCTTCAGAAACTCCAGCGAGCGCTCTCTTGCCAGCTTTGCGGCTTCCGGGTTGTAGCTCGGCCGGTCGTTGCAGTTGAATCCGTGGTCCGCCTTGTCATACCAGAAGATCGGCACCTCAGGATTCGCCGCCTGCACCGGGTCAATGCTCTCCTTCGGAATATGCTGGTCCAGTTTGCCGAAGTGCAGCATCACCGGCGCCTTCGGATGCTCGTCCGCAAATTTGGCGATTTGTCCGCCGTAGTATCCCACCGCGGCATCGGCGCCCAGGCGCGCGGCCGCTAACCACGCAATCGTACCGCCGAAGCAATAGCCAATTACCCCGCATTTCTTGCCGGTCTGGCGGCGGGCGTACTCCGCTGCGGCGGAGGTATCCTTCAGCGCATCCTCCAGATTCAACTTGGGGATGAGCGACATCGCCTTTTGCCTATCCTCGCCTTCGTAGCCAAGTTCAAGGCCGCGCTCGTAACGGTCGAACAGCGCGGGCGCAATCGCCAGAAAGCCGTCCTTCGCATAACCATCCGTCACCGAGCGAATATGCCGGTTCACGCCAAAAATCTCCTGCACCACGACCAGTCCGGCAATAGGCTCGCCTTCCGGATGCGCGACATAGGCATCCAGTTCATGGCCATCGCTCGCTTTGAGCTTCACGTGTTCACTCATCGGTCTCCTCGCAATTTGCGCTACCGAGTTTCATGCTTTGGATGCACGCACCCTCATCCGGTTGACGGCTTTCGACGGCCAAGGGCTCAATGCTTGAGGGCGCGAGAGGGTGAACCTTGAACGAACGCCGCGAGAACTCTGACTTGAGGCCTGGCTTCTTACTCCGCCTTACCGACGAGAGCTTCACCTTCTATGGAATGGATGCGCGCGGTCAGCATTCGATTCGCGGGGAGCGAACCCTCAATCCACAGCTTCTGATAATTGTCGGTGAGGGCTTCGGTGCGGCCTTCTGAGATCTGGGTGAGAGTGAGAGCCCGCAGGGTCTTGCCGACAAACTGCTCCTGGAAGTTGCGTTTCTTGCAGGCGGCAAGTTCGCGAAGGATGCGATTGCGCTCGCGAGCCTGATGCACGGGGACATGGGCGGGCATCAGGGCCGAAGCGGTGCCGGGACGCGAGGAGTAGGTGAAGACATGCAGATAGGTAAAGGGCAGACGGTCGATGAAGGCGCGGGTCTGCTCAAAATCTTCTTCGCTCTCGCCGGGGAAACCTACCATGACATCGGCACCGATCGCGGCCTGGGGCATGGCTGCATGAATGCGTTGAATGCGATCCTCGTAATGCCAGGGACGATAACGGCGATGCATCAGGCGCAGGATGCGGTCACTGCCGCTCTGCAACGGAACGTGGGCGTGCTTGGCGACGCGCGGCGAGGCCGCGACCAGGGCGATGAGTTCGTTGCTCCAGTCCATCGGTTCGACGGAACTGATGCGCAGCAAGGGTACGCGAGTGCGCTCCAGAATGGCTTGGAGGAGATCGACGAAGCGGGTGCGAAGTACGGAAGTGTCGGAATCCACTGCGGGCGATAAGTCGCGGCTTAGATCGCGGCTTAATTCGCGCCCCCAGCGCCCTAGGTTGATTCCGCTCAGCACCAATTCCTGGTAGCCGTTCGCCACCAGTTGATCGACATTGCGCAGAACTTCGCCGAGAGGAAGCGAGCGGCTGCGGCCACGCACAAAGGGAATCACGCAGAAGGAACAGCGGTTGTTGCAACCGTCCTGAACCTTGAGATTGGGACGAGTCTTTTCGTTATCCGAATCGAAGACCGGGGCGGCAAGCAGTTCGGTGTGGGCAAAAATGTCTTCCACCACAATCGGTGCACGCTGACCAACCGACAGGGACGGCGAGGCGTTGTCCGGGGAGTCATGGGCCAGAGAATTATGGGCCGGAGATTGATTGGCGAGTGACCCAAGCGAGACGAAACCGCTTCCGGCGGCGATCTCAGCCAGGCGATGCTTGTGCGAGTTGCCGACGACGAGCGCAACGCCTTCGAGGGCGGAGATCTCCTCCGGGGCGCGCTGCGCATAGCAGCCGGTAACAATGATTTGGGCAGCGGGGTTCGCGCGATGGATGCGCCGGATGGCCGCACGCGCATCCTGGTCCGCCGAAGCGGTGACGGTACAGGTGTTCAAGACGACGACTTCGGCTTCGACCGCTGCACCGGCTCGCGACAATCCACGCTCGGTTAACTGGCGTTCGATGGCCGCACCGTCGGCCTGAGTGGCGCGACAACCGAAGTTTTCCACATAGAAACTACCCACGGGAGTATTATATGGGCTCCGCCGGATTCAATCGGCTCTTCAGTTCTGCTTTGTTTTTCGGCCAACCAAAAACTGGGTCGGCTATGTGCATCCGAGGCGGCGGCTCTACCGCTGGAAGCCGCTTTTTAAGAAACCCCTGGAGTTTGCAATGACTCGACGCATTTTGCTCGTAGACGATGAACTGGCGATTCTGCTGACCTTGAAGGCGATTCTCGAGATGAACGGATTTGAAGTGGAGACCGCGACCTCGGCGCGTGAAGCAAAGCAGAAGTTGCGCGGCGGCACGTTTGAGATGGTCATCAGCGATATGCGCATGGAAAACGAAACCTCGGGATTCGAGGTGATTCGCGCGGCGCGCTCGCAGGCCTACAATCCGGCCACGGCCATTCTGACGGCGTATCCCAACCTGGGGAGCGCCTGGAAGACCGAGGGGGCTGAATCGCTGCTGGTAAAGCCGATGAACACCGGCGACCTGCTCCGCCAGATTGAAGCGTTGCTGGTAACGCACCAGGACAGCAAGCAGGTCAAAGCGGAGATCGCCGGCGTGCCATCGCGGCGCGGACCGGCCAGCGGAACTGGGGCAAGGGAGAGCCGGAAAGCCCTCTAACGCGCTTAGTTTGCGCGATCCTTAATTGAACGAGCAGCGGTGCCGCCTACCGGATCTCAGGCATGTGCGGCGGTGGCTTTTTTCTGCCGCCCGAAACACTCACGACAAAACACGGGCCGATTCTGGGTGGGACGAAACGGAAGCGTCGTCTCTTTTCCGCAACTCGAACAGACGGCAACGGTTTCCTGTTTATTAAATTGATTTGGCGCTCCCTTGGCTGGGGACCGTTTCTGCTTGCAGATCTTGCACCGTTTGGGCAGGTTTTTAAATTGCTTGTCGTGGAAGAAAATTTGTTCCCCGGCGGTGAACACAAAATCCTGGCCGCAATCTATACACTTCAGTACCTTGTCCTGGAATTCCATGGGATCCCCTTTCAGCCCAAAATCCACAACATCGCCACTGCACGAGTATGGCGAGATTTCCCAACTCTGAAAGGCCAGCCCACATGCAACGGCGGGATGGCGGGTTAAGGAGCGCGGAACGTTCGCCGGAAAACATAACCGAGGTGCTCGTCTGATGATGCTTGTGTACCGCGACAAGCAAGCATGAGTGCTGGAGATATTACTACCGAATACGGCTCACTGCGAGGCTTTTTGCGAGGCAATCCGGGCAGTTTGCTGATAAAAATCCCAGTGCGACACCAGTCCTGCCAGCCGGGACGAACCCTATGTGCTCCGGATCATGGCAACGGACGGAGGCAGGGGCAGCAGCTTTGCCGGTTTCTTCGCGCCTTTGGTTCTGGTATCGTCAACATACAAGGACAATTTGTGTGCGGGAGATGGCACGGACCGGGCTCGGGCCGTGGGCGCCGTCAAGCTGGTTCCCAAACTGGAGGTTTTTCTTGATTCGACCCTACAAGGGTGTGATGCCCACGATTCCTGAGACCTGCTATGTGGATGTATCTGCACAGGTAATCGGCGACGTGGTGCTAGGCGAGCACACCAGCATCTGGATGAACACGGTGGTTCGCGGCGACGTGCACTACATCCACATTGGCCGCAACACCAATATCCAGGACAACTCCGTGCTCCATGGGATGCTTGGCAAATGGCCGGTGGTGCTGGGCGATGACGTGACCGTGGGTCACACCGCGACCTTGCATGGCTGCGTGGTGGAAGACCGCTGCCTGATCGGCATGGGCGTGATTGTATTGAACGGCGCGCACATCGGACACGATTCGATCCTCGCCGCCGGAACCCTGATACCCGAGGGAACTGTGGTCGAACCGGGCTCGCTATGGATGGGAGCACCGGGAAAGTTCCGCCGCAATTTGAGTGCAGAGGAGAAGGCAACTATTTTGACTTATCGTACAAACTATTTGGGCTACAAAGAACAGTACCTACGGGAGATCGGCCGGTGAGCGCCAATCCGCCGCCGCTGACCACGGCAGTAAAGACGGTTGGAATCCTGATCTACCCTGATGCGGAAGTGTTGGACTTCTGCGGCCCCTTTGAAGTTTTTGCCACCACCCGGCTCAGTGAGGACACGCGCCGCGAAACCGAGTCTCCGATCCGGCAGTTTCTGGTCTCCGAGAGCAAGGAAGTGGTGGTCGCCAGCGGAGGAATGAGAATTTTACCCGACGTGGACTTCGCGTCCTGCCCCAAGCTCGACGTGCTGCTGGTTCCGGGAGGGCATGGAGTTCGCGCCCTGATGCATCAGCCGGACTACCTGGACTGGCTAAAGCGGATGGCCGAGGATTTGGAGCGCCTGGCATCGGTGGGCACCGGCTCCCTTCTGCTGGCGCAGGCCGGACTGCTGATCGGCAAGACCGCGACCACGCACTTTCATTCGGTGGATTTCTTTCGCGAGCGCTTTCCCCGCACCTCGCTGCTGCCGGAACTGCGGATGGTTGTGGACGGAAACATTACGACCGCCAGCAGTATTCGCGCCGGCATGGACATGGCGCTCTACTTCGTCGCGCAAACCTACGGACAACCCATTGCGCGTGAGGCTGCCCGGCAGATGGAATATCCATATCCGGACGAACATAAGTCCCGGCCAAGGAATGAAAGATGATCAAAGCTGTACGCGGAACCCGCGATCTGCTGCCTCCGGATACCGAACTTTGGAACTTTGTGGAGCGTAAGGTACGCGAGGTCTTTGCCCACTATAACTACCACGAGATTCGCACCCCGGTCTTTGAGTCCACCGAACTGTTCGCGCGTGGCGTGGGCGAGGAAACCGACATTGTCTCCAAGGAGATGTTTACCTGGGAGGACAAAGCTCGCGCGGCCAGCGAGAAAACCCAGACGCTGACCCTGCGCCCGGAGAACACTGCTGGCGTGGTGCGCGCCTATATCGAGCATGAGTTGGGACGCAGCGGGTTGCTGCAAAAGCTTTACTACATTGGCCCGCAGTTCCGGCGCGAACGCCCGCAGAAGGGACGCTACCGCCAGTTCTACCAGATCGGCGCGGAGGTGCTCGGTCCGCAGTCGGCGGGCAGCGAGTCGCCGATCCGCGACGCCGAGGTGCTGGATATGCTGACCGCACTGCTGGACGCGGTGGGGCTGAAGGGCTGGACGCTGTATCTGAACTCCGTGGGCTGCCTCAACTGCCGCCCGGCCTACAATCAGGCTCTGCGCGAGGCTCTGGCCGGGGTGAAGGATCAGATGTGCGGCGACTGCCAGCGGCGGACCGAAACCAATCCGTTGCGCGTGCTGGACTGCAAGGTTCCCGCCGATCAGCCGATCATCGAAAAGCTGCCGAAGATCGCCGATTACCTCGACGAAGGCTGCCGCGAACATTTCGCGCAGGTGCGGGCCATTCTGGACACCCTGGGCGTGCCCTACCAGGTGAATGAGCGCATGGTGCGCGGGTTGGACTACTACACTCGCACCACGTTCGAGTTCACCCATGGCGAACTGGGCGCGCAGAGCGCGGTTCTGGGCGGCGGCCGCTACGATGGGTTGAGCGAACAACTCGGCGGACCGAAGGCTCCGGGCATCGGCTTTGCCATTGGCGAAGACCGCCTGTTGCTGGCCTTGCAGGCGCAGCAGACGCAGGCGCTCGCACCGTTGCAGGCGTTTGTCATTCCGCTGGGAGCGGGGATGAACCGTCACGCGCTGCAGCTAGCCCGGCAGTTGCGTGCCTCGGGCCTTGCGGTGGATGTGAGCGATGAAAGCTTCCGGCTGAAGAAAAGCTTTGAGACCGCGGAAAAACTGGGCGCAACCGTTGCCATCATCGTGGGCGAAAACGAAGTGCAGGCCGACGCCTTCGCGGTGAAGAACCTGAAGAGCGGCGAACAGAGCACGGTGGCGCGCGCGGAACTGCTGGAATACCTCAAAGATTAAGCGGCGGAATTCCACGAACGCGGTTGGCGGGTGCAGGAACCGCCCGTCAACTGTCGTACGATGGAGGAAGCGCAAGTTTCACTGGCGCGACCGATCCGTAATATATTCCGTAACATTTATCTGTAACTTTATCTGTAAACACGGAAAGCGATTATGCAACTTGATTTCTTAGGCGATTGGAAGCGGACGCACCGCTGCGGCGAACTGCGTGCCTGCGATGCGGGGACCACGATCACTCTGATGGGCTGGGTCAACCGGCGGCGCGATCACGGCAATCTCATTTTTATCGACCTGCGCGACCGCTCGGGCATAACCCAGATTGTCTTCGACAAGGAGCGCAATCCCGAGATGCACGAACGCGTGGAGGCCGTGCGCAACGAGTATGTGCTGGCCGTCACCGGCGTGGTCGAACGGCGCACCGAGAGCACTTGCAATCCCAAGATGGAGACCGGCGAGATCGAGGTGGTGGCCAGCGATTTACGGCTGCTGAATGAGAGCAAGGTGCCACCGTTTTTCCCCGGCGACGCCAATGTGAATGTGAACGAAGAGGTACGGCTGAAATATCGCTACCTCGATCTGCGCCGTCCGGAGATGCACGCCAACGTGGAGATGCGCCACCGCGTCACCCTGGCGATTCGCAACTATCTTTCCGCTGAGGGCTTCTACGAAATCGAGACGCCTTATATGACGCGTTCGACTCCGGAGGGCGCGCGCGATTACCTGGTGCCGAGCCGGGTACATCCGGGCGAATTCTACGCGCTGCCGCAGTCGCCGCAGATCTTCAAGCAGCTTTTGATGATCGGCGGCCTCGACCGCTACTTCCAGATTGCACGTTGCTTCCGCGACGAAGACTTGCGTGCCGACCGTCAGCCGGAGTTCACCCAGATCGATCTGGAGCTGAGCTTTCCGACCGAAGAGACCATCCATGGCGTGGTGGAAGGCTTTCTCGACGCGGCCTTCACTGCCGCCGGATACACCATCGAGCGGCCCTTTCCGCAAATGCCCTACGACGAGGCCATCCGTCTCTACGGCATCGACAAGCCCGACCTGCGACTGCCGGCCATGACCGACGTAAAGGCGCTTTTGCCCGCCGATGCGCTGGAGACTTTGGCGGTCGACGCTTCCCTGCCCGTGGTGGTGATTCGCACGCCGAAGGTGGGCGACCTTACGCGCAAAGAGCGCGACGAGCACAAGGCGCTGCTGAGCGAGAAGCAAGCCAAGGTCATCAAGTATTTCGACGATTTCAAGCGGCTGGAAAAGAGCTGGCCGGAAGCCATTGCGAAGATTCGCCAACTGAGCGGAGCCGAAGAAGGTGACCTGCTGGTGATGGTGGCGGCTCCGAAAAAAGCGGACGCCGCCGAGGCCGACGCCAGCGACGCCGCCGCCGAACGGCGTCATCAGCGCGAGACGTTTGCCGTCTATGGCAACGCCGGACAGCTAAGACTGGCGCTGGCGCAGCGTTATGCGGAACGTCACAAGGCCTTCGAAGGAAAGACGTTCAAGTTCCTCTGGGTCACGGATTTTCCGTCCTTCGAGTGGGATGAAGACAATAGGACTTGGACATTTGCGCATCACCCGTTTACCTCTCTGCACGAAGACCACATGGAACTGTTGCACGAAGGCGTCCAGGCCCTGCGCGATCCGAACTCGCCGCTCGGTTCGATTCGCGCCCGCGCCTACGACGTGGTGCTGAATGGAACCGAACTTGGTTCCGGCTCGATTCGTATTCATCAGCAGGAAGTGCAGGCAAAAATCTTCGAAGCCTTGGGCATGGATGAGGCCGAGCAGAAGCTGCGCTTCGGATTCTTCCTGGAGGCGCTGCAATACGGAACGCCGCCGCACGGCGGAATCGCCTTGGGACTGGATCGCATCGTGATGATCCTGGCCGGGGCCCCCAGCCTGCGCGAGGTCATTGCCTTCCCCAAGACGGCCGCGGCCACCGATCTGATGATGGACGCCCCAACTCCGGTAACTGACGCACAGTTGAAGGAGCTGAATATCTCGATCAAGAAGTAAGCAAGCCGTACGCCATCGGGCGCGCCTACGGGGGCGCCCGATGGCCGTATAGGGCCGGGGATTTCAGATCATTCCCTAAGCTCTTTGGCCGATCCCAGGCTGGAGCAAAGTGGCGCATGGTAAAGCGGAGCAATCATGCGTAGAATTCTAATTAGAAGAGAGTTTTGCGCAGGCAAACCTTTCCGCAGCCACGTTCGCTGCCCAGGAACTCCGTTGCGCTTTTGCCGTGGGACAGTCTATGCCGATGACTGGCAAAAGCCGGGTACACGCCACCCTGTAGCATTGTTTTGGATCTGGGAATTTTCACCATTATGCCGCACTCGAAATCTGACTCGACGACCGCGATAGCGGACAATCTGCGCGAAGGCATTGCGCGCCATGTGCGTTACACCCTGGTGCGGTCGTTCAATCACCTGACCCCGGCTGAATTGCTGGTTCCGGTCTCCCTGGCGGTGCGTGACCTGTTCGTCGACCAGATGCTGAGCACCAGTCAACGTTACCAGCGAGCCGATGCCAAACATCTCTACTACCTGTCGATGGAATTCCTGATGGGCCGTCTGCTGGGCGATACTGCCTGCAATCTGCGCTTAACTGAAGTACTGGATAGCGTACTGGGCGAATTCGGCGTGCGGCTGGAGCAGGTACTGGAGAGCGAAGCCGATGCGGGTCTCGGCAACGGTGGTCTGGGCAGGCTGGCCGCCTGCTTCCTGGAATCGCTGGCAACACTGGACATGCCCGGATACGGATATGGGATCGACTACGAATACGGAATGTTCCGCCAGGAAATTGCCAATGGCTTCCAGCGCGAGAAACCAGACCGATGGAAGGCGAATGGAACCCCGTTGCAGATTCAACGGCCGGAAGAAGCTATCGTCATCCCTTTGTACGGACGGGTTGAGAATGCGCGCGACCGCGGCAACCGCAGCCAGAGCTGGCTGGATTTCCAAGTCGTGGTCGGCGTACCGAATGACATGCCGGTGGTGGGCTATAACGGGCAAACGGTAAATTATCTCCGCCTTTTCCAGGCCCGCTCGTCGGATGATTTCGATATCGATATTTTCAACCGCGGCGATTACATTCGCGCCGTCGAACAAAAGATCGCCAGCGAAAACATCTCGCGCGTGCTCTATCCGAGCGATTCGGTGACGGCTGGCAGGGAGCTGCGGCTGGTGCAGGAATATTTCCTGGTCGCCTGCGCGGTACGCGACATTGCACGCAGCTACCTTGCGGCACACAATGATTTTTCGGCCTTCCCCGACAAAGTCGCCATCCAGATGAATGACACCCATCCCGCGCTCGCGGTTGCAGAGCTGATGCGGGTGCTGGTGGATGAAAACAACCTGCCGTGGGACCACGCCTGGGAGATTACCCAGAAGACGGTCGCCTACACCAACCACACCCTGCTGCCGGAAGCTCTGGAAAAGTGGAGTATCGAGTTGATGGAGCGCGTGCTGCCGCGCCATATGCAGATCATCTACGGCATCAATCACAACTTCCTGCGCACTCTCACCGCCTACTCATGGGTGGATGGCGAGAAGGTGAGAAAGATGTCGATCATCGAGGAAGGGCACGACAAAAACGTACGCATGGCGCACCTGGCGATCGTGGCCTCGCACGCGGTGAATGGGGTTTCCGCTCTGCACAGCGACCTGCTGCGCACCACCCTGGTACCGGAGTTCGCCCAGTTATGGCCTGCAAAATTCAGCAACAAGACCAACGGCGTGGCCCCGCGGCGCTGGCTGCTGAAGGCCAATCCGCAGCTCTCGCGCCTGCTGTGCGAAAGCATCGGCGACGCCTGGATCACGGACCTGTCGGAGCTCCGCAAGCTTGAGTCCTTTGCCGATGATGCGGCTTTCCAGGAGCGTTTTGCCGAAGTAAAGGTGCAGAATAAACTGCGGCTGGCACGCATCATCCGCGACGAGACCGGGGTCAACACCGATCCGCGCTCCATGTTTGACGTGCAGATCAAGCGTATCCACGAGTACAAGCGGCAGTTGCTGAATGTGCTGCGCGTGATGTACGACTATCTGCGCATTGTGGAAGACGGCGACGTTCCGAAAACGCCGCGCACCGTAGTCTTCGCCGGAAAAGCCGCGCCCGGATATTGGGCAGCCAAGCAGATTATCAAGCTGATCCACAACGTAGCTGCCGTCGTGAACAAAGATCCCAAGGTCAACCAACTTCTGCGCGTTGCCTTCCTGCCGGATTACCGTGTCTCGCTGGCCGAGGCGATCATTCCGGCGGCCAACCTGAGCGAGCAGATTTCAACTGCCGGCATGGAAGCCAGCGGCACCGGAAACATGAAGCTGATGATGAACGGCGCGGTAACCGTGGCAACTTGGGACGGCGCCAACATCGAAATCGCAGAAGAGGCCGGCGAGGATAACATTTACATTTTCGGACTGCGCGCCGAAGAGATCGAACAGATGCAGCGCACCGGGCTCTACCACTCGCGCGAATTCTACGATCGCGATCCGCGTGTCAAGCGGGTGCTGGACTGCTTTTTGAACGACCGCTTCTCGCCCAACGAGCCCGGACTCTTCCGTTGGATCTTCGACGAACTGATCAATCGCGGAGACCGCTTCTTCCACGTGGCCGATCTGCCGCAGTACATCGAGATCAACGAAAAGATCGACGCCGATTTTCAGGACACCGCGAAGTGGCGGCGCATGGCCATCCTGAATACGGTGCGCTCGCATAAGTTCTCCAGTGACCGCACGATCAAGGAATATAGCGCCGACATCTGGAACTTGAAGCGCTATCCCTCCGAGTTGCGGAAACTTCCCGGACCAAGCTCTCCCAACGTTGTACTGGCAGATTAAAAGGAAGCGCGATGTTTAGCGTCGGCTCCTTTCTTCTCCCACTTCCCGCATCCCATTATTGACTCTGTACCATGTTGCGATGCGTCCCGCATTATGGACAGGCACCCAGCAGCAACATGGCGGAGCAAAAGTTTGTTATTGTCTCTGATAGACGAGGGATGACTTATGACGAACGGCAGGAAGAGCGTTATTGGGATTTTGACCGGCGGTGGGGACGTTCCGGGTTTGAATCCGGCGATTCGCGCCGTCACCATCCGCGCCCTGCGCGAGGGCTGCCAAGTGATCGGAATCCGCCGCGGCTGGGGCGGACTGATCGATATTGTCCGCGAGAAGGATTACGACAACACGGGAAATTATCAGATTCTTACCGAAGAGCTCGTGGACCGGGCCGGACGCACCGGCGGCACCTTCCTGCACACCTCCCGGACCAATCCCGGAAAGGTGAAGAAGGCAAACGTTCCCACCCACCTCCAAGACAAGTACAACGAAGAGCGCAATGATTTGACGCCTGAAGTTCTGGCGAACCTGGAGTGGCTCGGGATTGACTACATGATTCCCATCGGCGGCGACGATACTTTGAGCTACGCCGTACGCCTATACGAAGAGGGCGTGAAGGTCATCGCCATTCCCAAGACGATGGACAATGACGTGCCCGGCACCGACTATTGCATCGGTTTCAGCACCTGCGTCACCCGCACCATTCAGATGACAAATTCGCTGCGCACTTCAGCCGGATCGCACGAGCGCTTCCTTGTACTGGAGGTCTTTGGCCGCTACGCGGGCTACACGGCAATGCTGCCGACCATGGCCGGCGCGGCCAACCGTTGCGTCATCCCCGAGCACAAGTTTGAGATCGAGCAGTTGGCCGACCTGCTGAGCTACGACCGCAATCGCAATCCGAGCAAGTACTCCGTGGTGCTGGTCAGCGAGGGCGCAATGTTCGTGGGCGGCGAGATGATCTATGAAAAAGAGGCCACCGACGCGTACGGGCACAAAAAGCTGGGCGGTATCGGCGATCTGGTTTCGGAAAAGCTGAAGGAACTTTCGCCTCGGTACAATAACGGAAAAACCGTTGACGTGATCAACCAGAAACTGGGCTACCTGGTGCGCGGCGGCGACCCGGACGCGATTGATTCGATTGTGCCGATGGCATACGGTAATCTTGCCTTAGACCTGCTGCTGCGGCGGGTTCACGGCAGGCTGGTGGTACTGAAGAACGGCCGCTACGACGATATGCCAATCGACTGCATCACCGACAGCAAGAAACTGGTGAACGTACACGATCATTACGACACCAGCCGCCTGCGTCCGTACTACAAGAGCTTCCACATGAAACCGCTCTTCATCATGACGAGCGAATAAGGCTGGCGCACCGTAGGGTAACCCGCTGATTGGCGCAGCAGTGCGGCGCGACTGGCTTCAGAGAATACATGGGAGAACGAAGGCGTAGTGAGCCTCCGTGTGGATGTTGACGCGTGATCCGCTCTTCAGGCGCTACCGTTCCAGTGTCTGCTCTTGCCGCACGTGCTCGCGCACTTCGTCCAGCAGTTTGAGCGTGGTTTCGATTTTGCGTTCGCCCATGGGCTTCAGCAGTCCGTCAATCTCGCGCAGCTTCGGGTCCATCTCGTCCAGCAACTTCAGCCCGCTTGAGGTGATGCGGGTAACCACCACGCGGCGGTCGGAGTGGTCGCGCGTACGATTGATGAGGCCTGCCTTTTCCATACGCTCCAGCAATCGGGTCACATCGGGTTCACGGGCAATCATGCGCTCGCCGATCTCGCCGCAGGTGCGGCCCGCGGGCTCAGCTCCACGCAGGATACGCAGCACGTTGTACTGGGTCATGGAGATGTTAAAGGGCCGGATCATCTGCTCGAATCGCTCCTGCAAAACGTCCGTCGTCCGCAGCAACGATACCAACAGCTCTTCTTCGATGCTGGCAAAGGGCTTGGTCTGGTGGATCTCTTCTCCGACAGAGCTCGTACATTTCCTGGTCATAATCGCTACTTGTCAGATTTCCGGCTGGCCCTGCGGGATGCAAGGAATTATGTTGCAACGAACTCTCGGGCGCTAGAGCCGGTTGATCAGCGAGGCGACATAGGCCGCGCCGAAACCGTTATCGATATTGACCACCGAGACGTTGGAAGCGCAGGAATTGATCATGCCCAGCAGGGCCGCGATGCCGCCGAAGGCTGCGCCATAACCTACGCTGGTGGGGACGGCAATGACCGGCACTCGCACCAATCCGCCGACGACACTGGGCAGCGCGCCCTCCATCCCGGCGCACACCACCAGCACTCGCGCCCGGCGCAGTTCCTCGCTATGCGAGAGCAGGCGATGCAACCCGGCCACGCCGACGTCGAACAGACGGCTGATCTCATTGCCCATCACCTCGGCGGTCACCGCGGCTTCTTCAGCGACGGGAATGTCACTGGTTCCAGCCGAGATGATGCCGATCGTTCCCTTGCCTAGCAGCTTGCTCTGGACACGCAGCACTAGCGTCCGCGCCATGCGATTGTGCTCCACCTGGGGGAAGCGGGCCACGGTCGCCGCCACCTGCTCTTCGCTGACCCGCGTGGCCAGCACGTTATTGCGGCGTCCGGCAAGCCGGGCGAAAATTTCCACGAAGTGTTCGGGAGCTTTTCCCGGTCCGAAAATAACTTCGGGCACGCCAACGCGCGCCGCGCGCTGGTGATCTACCTTGGCAAAGCCGAGATCTTCAAAGGGGAGAGTTTTGATCTGATCGAGCGCGGCATCTGGAGTTACGACCCCGGTGCGCACCTGCTCCAACAGAGCTTTCAATCGATTCGAGTCCACGTTACTAGCCTATCATTCTGGCGAGCGGTTTTGTTTTGCGCAATGACGCGGCAACCGAAGCCGCTCCGGCCGCGGGCGCTCGGCACTTGCTGAAGGCGCAGCAAAGCAATAGGCTAGGTTGAATGCAAGAAGGAAACGACAAGGCAGGCATGCGCACCATTACCCTCGCCGTGACCGGTGCCAGCGGCTCGCTGTTCGCTCGCGCCATGTTGCGCGCACTGGAAGCCGATGAGCGCGTCGGCTGCGTCAACTTCATCAGCAGTGACAGCGGCCTGCGCGTGATGGCCGAAGAGCTTGGCATCGGGGGGCGCAGCGATTTGCTGCGGCAGGTGCTCGGGGACGCGCCGCAAAAAACACGGCTGCAGAACAATCAGGACATCGGCGCCAACATTGCCAGCGGGTCGTATCCGACAGATGCGATGATTGTGCTTCCCTGCTCGATGGGTACGCTGGCTAAGATCGCGCAGGGATTGGCCTCCAAACTGATTGAGCGGGCCGCCGATGTTTGCCTGAAGGAGCGCCTGCCGCTGGTGCTGTGCGTACGCGAGACACCGCTGAACCGCATTCATCTGCGCAATATGATGCTGGCCGCCGAGGCGGGCGCAACCATCTATCCGCTGATCCCGTCGTTCTACAATTGTCCAGAGTCGCTCGAAGAGATCGCGCGGCAGTTCGTCTATCGAGTGCTGAAGCACATCGGGCTGTCCCAAAAGGGAGCTTACGTCTGGAAGCCGGAAGCCTCCAACGATTAACCCGGCTGCTAATTGTTCGCGTTGAAAAGCTACTTGCAGAGCAATCGTTTCAGAGGATTGCCTGCCCAGCCACCTCACCGATAGCTTTAGTTTCCGCCTGGGGCAACCAGAACTTCATTGTCCATTCCAGGGCTACGGGCGGGGCGGGCCAAAACGTAGACTGCAACCAGGGCAGCGGTGAAGCCCGCTCCGGCCCCCACTGCAAGCGACCAACGCGGGCCGAAGTGGTTGGCGACCCAACCGACGATCGGAGCGCCAATCGTCATTCCCCCCAGTGCAACGCCGACCCGGAGCGCCATCACCCTGCCCCGCATGGATGGTTCTGTCGAGAGCTGCATGATGCTGTTCGTGCCATTGGCGAAGGTCAGCACAGCCGCACCACTAACCGCGAGAGCGGCCGCAAACCACCAGTATCCGGGTGCGAGCGCACCGAGGGTACATCCCAGCCCGAAGACACCGGCTCCCATCGACAGAGACGCTAAACCTGGTTTCTTTCGGCTAGCAGCAAACAACGCTCCCGAAAGTGAGCCCACGGCCATGATGGAGGAGAGCAGACCGAAAGCACGTGCGTCGGAGTGGAAGACATTCACGGCCATCGTAGAGATAAAGATCGGAAAGTTGAATCCAAAGGTGCCGATGAGAAACAACATGATCAGGATGGCCCTAAGGTCCGGCTTCCCCCACACATAGCAAAGCCCCTCGCGAAATCCAGATGCAGTGTGATGCGCTCTGGCGCTTGCACGCAGTTCGGAGAGACGGAAGAACGACATCGAGAGCAGCACTGCTGCGAACGAGAGCCCATTGAGAAGAAAGGCCCAGCCGATGCCAACCTTTGCAATCAGCAAACCAGCGACGGCGGGACCAATCATCTGCGCAGCATTAAATGAGCTCGAGTTCAATGCCACGGCATTGGGGAGGTCCTCATCGCCCACCATCTCTGCCACGAAGGTCTGTCTCACGGGTGCATCCAGCGCAAAGGCGGAACCAGACAGGAAAGCGAACACATACACATGCCAGAGCCGGATGACTCCTGCGATCGTGAGAACTCCCAACATGAGCGCAAGCACGCCCATGGTTGCCTGGGTGAGCATCAGGAGCTTGCGCTGATTGAGCCGGTCCGCGGCCAATCCCGTCCAAGGCAGGAGCAGAAGCTGCGGGGCGAACTGCAGCCCCATCACAATGCCCAGCGCTGACGCGTCGTGATGGGTAAGTTGCGTCAGCACGAACCAGTCCTGAGCGACGCGTTGCATCCAGGTACCGACGTTGGAAACCAGGGCGCCAGCCGTCCACAAACGGAAGTTGAAGCTTCTCAGGGAGCGGAAGGTGCCGGACACTGGGTTCTTCATGGGCGCGACGGCGCGTTGCCCCCATGGAACCGGCCGAAGTGACGCGCCGAAAAGATGCTGATGAGCAGCGCGCCCAGGCCGAACGCGAGGATGTGGGTTGCAGCCCGCGGATCAAAAGCACCGACGTGCCCCACGAGCAGATACCCGACCACCGCGTTGAAGAATCCCCAAACAACGTTGACCGTCGCAGAGGAGAGCCCTTGGCCGGGCGGGTTGGCAAAGGGACTTTGAAAGGGGTGTCCCATCGTGCCGGCAACAAAGTGAGGGATGGCGTTTGCCGTAAAAACGCCGCCGAAGAAGTACGACACAAGCCAAAGCCAATTCATGACGCAGAGCTCCTTCTTTCCAGCAGCGAAATGATTTCCTGTGTAGACCCTGTCTCGCCGAGACGAGGGAAGACGTTTCTGATGCTGTACTCGTGCGCCTCCTGGCGGGTATCGGTCATTGCATCAAGTGCCAGGGTCACGTTGAACCCCTGCTCGTAGGTCTGGCGAGCGGTTGCCTCAACGCCGCCGGATGTCACCACTCCGGTCACAACTACCTGGGTAACGCCTCGCGCCTTGAACTGGCGCTCAAGATCCGTGGTGGCGAATGCGCCCCAGCTTCGCTTGGTGACGACAATGTCGCTCGGTTGTTGATCCAGCTGCGGCAGAAGATCGCTCCACCCCTCCGGAAACGATATGCTGCTGCGCGGCCCCTGCTCCGTCCGCCCTGCCGGCCGTCCCGCCACATTGACCAGCACGACTGGAAGGTTCTTCGCTCGGAAAACTTCTATCAGCGCGCATGTTCGGTCGATGACCTCGCCGATGGGATGAACGAAGTTTCCGGTGACGATACCCTTCTGCAGGTCAATGACGATCAACGCGGTGTTGGCGTCAAGAATGGTAAGCGGCATCGGGTTCTTCTCCTCGGATGAAAATTGACATGGGTAAGAAGCGGGACGCAGTGGGTTCAATCCTCAACCAGCCGCGCAAGCAGTTCGAGTGCCGACTGAAGCTTCTCCTGCTCGTGAACCGAGAGCTTCTGCGAGATCTTCGTGGTAAGCCAGTCCTGTCTCGCGGCCCTGCCCTGCTGAAGCAACTTCAGGCATTTGGGCGTCAGAGACATCAGAGTTTGCCGTCCGTCGCTCGGGTCCGGTGCACCTCTCACAAGGGCCGACTCCTGCAGCGGCGTCACTACAGCGCTCATGGACTGCGGACGCATCCCTTCCGTTCGCGCCAGGCTTGAAACTGTGGCCGCACCGTCCTTCTCTAATCGAAGAACGACGGAGATCTGTGACGGTGTCAGATCGCTGTGCCCCCCATGCTCCCGCAAACGCAACTTGAGCTTGCGGAATACCGTACGCATCTCGACCGCAAGCGTCGCAGCAAGGCCGGTCTGAATGGAAGATTTTCGATTGCTCACCAGGTCAATATCTCATATATACAGATAACCTGTAAAGTTTAGCTGTATACATGTTCAGCCGCCAGCCGTCGGCTCACCCCTTTCGAGACAACAAGCGATGCGGGAAATCCGGGATATTCGTTCCAAAAGGCAGCTCACCGCGCCCCTCCTAACCTATACTGTTCGGTCAGTCGGAATGGCACAAGGGCCGACCGCTGGACACCACGCGCTGGATGCTTTCGCCGCTGACCCGCGCTACCGGCCCGCCCGACGACCGGATAGGACTCGAAAGGAACTCAGTCATGAGAAAAGTCAATGTGATTGAATTTGTCTCCCTTGATGGTGTCATAGAAGCCCCAGGCGGGCCAGAGGAAGATACCAGTGGCCCGCCGTGGTGGATACGTCCATATCGCGACTCTGTTTCTGGAGCGGCCGTAAAAAAGCAGATGAACATGCCGTTTGATCTGTTACTAGGTCGTAGAACCTTTGAACTTTGGGCACGATTCTGGCCGCAACATAATGACATTTGGCCAGCAGTCAACACAGCGACCAAGTACGTCGCCTCGAGTACCATGACTTCTCACGAATGGCAGCCGTCCGTGTTTCTCAACGGAGATATTGCGGAAAAAATCACCGCAATTAAGCAACAGGAAGGGCCGGATTTGCACGTTTTTGGAAGCGCACATCTCGTTCAGACACTCCTCAAACATGATTTGGTCGATGCGTTCTGGCTGATGATAATTCCGATAACATTGGGCGGCGAAAAACGATTGTTTGCCGAGGGCACGATCACGGCAGCATTCAAGGTGACGGAAAGCACAGTCACCTCGAAAGGCGTCATTATCGTGCATTACGAGCGTGCAGGCGCAGTCTCAACCGGAAGTCTATAAACATTGGCCGGGTCGCCCAAGCTTAAGGCCGTTAATGAGAAACCATGACGCAGTATTTGGTTGCTATTCACCACCCCAGCCACTACTACCCGTCTTTCGAGGACGAAGCGATGGACCGCAATATCGATTCACTCAACGACGAAATGAAGGCTGCTGGTGTCAGGGTTTTCGTTGGCGGCCTGCAGCCGGCCAGATTTCTGGCATAAAAGCAGAAAGGGCGACCGCTTCGCCCTTTCATTTCGTGAACTTTCACCATGGGGTTCAAACTTTCAAATTAAATGTCCACCCACATCTGCTCCAGTTAAAGTATGCAAGTGACTAGCTACATCCGCTCGTGGAACCGCAGGACTGGCAACGGTAGCAGGAGCCGTTGCGGGTCATAATGGCGCCGCACAGAGCGCAACTGGGAGCGTCACCCATGTCCACTACCTCGCTCAGAGCATCCGAGAGGTGTCCGCTCTTGCTGCCCTGCGGGGTGCCTGACTCGTACAGCGAGGGTTGGGTGCTCACCGCCGCGATGGAAGCCGCCGCCGGTGCCGCCCGATCCGCACGCGAGCGCGGACGCAGATCATCGAACAGGCTCTGCTGCTCTCCGGTCAGGAAGCGCAGGTCCAGCCAGCGGAAGATGTAATCCATGATCGAGTTCGCGTAGCCGAGTTCCTGATTCTGGGTCCAGCCGCTGGGTTCAAAGCGGGTGTGGGCAAACTTGTTGACCAGCAGACGCAACGGAACTCCATGCTGCAGCGCGATGGAGACGGCGCAGGCAAAGCTGTCCATCAAGCCGCCGACGGTCGAGCCTTCCTTGGCCATGGTGATGAATAGTTCACCGGGCATTCCGTTTTTGTAGAGGCCCACCGTCAGGTAGCCCTCGTGCGAACCCACCTTGAACTTGTGGGTGACCGAGAAGCGCTCATCCGGCAGCTTATGACGGTGTGCGATGGGCGGCCCTTCCAGATCATCTTCCTCATCGATCACCACCGGAGCCTGCTTGGCCGCGTCCTGCTTGGTGGTAAGGACCTGGTTCTGCTTGGAGCCGTCGCGATAGATGGCCACCGCCTTGATTCCCTGCTTCCAGGCTTCTACGTAGGCATTGGCGATCTCCTCGATGGTGGCTTCGTTCGGCATGTTGATCGTCTTGCTGATGGCGCCCGAGATGAACGGCTGCACCGCTGCCATCATCTTCAGATGGCCCATGGGATGAATACTGCGCGTGCCCTGGGCTGGTTTGAATGCGCAATCAAACACCGCCAGGTGCTCCGGCTTGAGCTCGGGTGCGCCCTCGATCGTCGCATTCTGGTCGATGTAGCTGACAATCGCGTCGGCCTGCTCCGGGGTGTAGCCGAGTTTGAACAGCGCCTCCGGAACCGTGTTATTGACGATCTTCATCATGCCGCCGCCAACCAGCTTCTTGAATTTCACCAGCGCCAGATCGGGCTCCACGCCGGTGGTATCGCAATCCATCATGAAGCCGATGGTGCCGGTGGGAGCCAGCACCGTGACCTGGGCGTTGCGGTAGCCGAACTTCTCGCCATGAGCCAGGGCTTCGTCCCATGCCTGCTGCGAGGCTTCCAGCAACGATGCTGGCACGTTAACCCGGCTGATCTTGGCCACCGAGGCGCGGTGCATGCGGATCACTTCCAGGAATGGCTCGCGATTGAGGAAGTACCCCGGGCAGGCTCCGTCGGTGTGCTCCGCCCGCGCCGTCAACTCGGTTGCCGACGCCAGCGTGGGACACAGTTCCGCGATGCGCGCGGACTGCAGATACGCCTGTCCGCACATGATCGCCGTCAGGCAGGCAGCGTAATCGCGGCCCGCATCCGAGTCATAGGGCAGTCCGGTGGCCATCAGCAGTGCACCCAGGTTGGCGTAGCCCAGGCCCAGCGGCCGATAGTCGTGCGAGTTGCGAGAGATGGACTCGGTCGGATATCCCGAGTGATCGACCAGAATCTCCTGCGCGGTAATCAGAATCTCGACTGCGTGCTTGTACGATTCCACATCGAAGACGCCGTTGTGAGCAAACTTCATCAGGTTCAGGGACGACAGGTTGCACGCCGAATCATCCAGGAACATGTACTCCGAGCACGGGTTCGAGGCATTGATGCGCGCCGAGTTCTTGGCCGTGTGCCAGCGGTTGATGGTGGTGTCGTACTGCATTCCCGGATCGCCGCACTCCCAGGTCGCCTTGGCGATCTTGTTCAGCAGATCGCGCGCCTTGAAGGTCTCGACCGGAGTGTGTTCGCGCACGGTGCGGGTGGTGAACTCCTTGTCGTCGATCACCGCCTGCATGAATTCATCGGTGACGCGGATGGAGTTGTTGGCATTCTGGAAGAAGATCGAGCTGTAGGCCTCGGAATCCGGTCCGCTGGCTTCGTATCCTGCGGCCGCCAGGGTAAACGCCTTGGCCTCTTCCTTCTGCTTGCACTCGATGAACTGCACGATGTCGGGATGGTCGATATTGAGAATCACCATCTTGGCGGCGCGACGGGTCTTGCCGCCCGACTTGATGACTCCGGCAAAGGCGTCGAAGCCCTTCATAAAGCTCAGCGGTCCCGAGGCATGACCTCCGCCCGAGAGAATCTCCATGGAGCCGCGCAGCGGAGACAAGTTGGTCCCCGTCCCGGAGCCCCACTTGAACAGCATGCCCTCGGTCTTGGCCAGGGTCAGAATCGAGTCCAGCGAATCCTGCACGCTGTTGATGAAGCACGCCGAGCACTGCGGATAGCTGTATCCAGTCACGCCGAACTCAATGCGCTTCGACTGCTGATTCCAGTGCCAGTTCCGCGCGTCGGAGTTGGGCTCACTGCGATCGCAGCCGACGTTAAACCATACTGGCGAATTGAACGCCGCATACTGATTGAGCAGCATGTGCACCAGCTCGTCGTGGAAGGTGGCGGCGTCTTCCGTGCTGTGGAAGTATCCGTCATTGAAACCCCAGTCGCGAATCGTTTCCGCAACCCGTGAGACCAGTTGACGGATGCCGGTCTCGCGCTGCGGCGTGCCCAGCTGCCCGTGCAGATATTTGCTGGCGACAATGTTGGTCGCCGTCATCGACCAGTCCTGGGGAACCTCAACGTCCTTCTGCTCGAAAATTACGTTGCCTTTGCTGTCGATAATCGCTGCCGTGCGGCGCTCCCACGTCAGTTTGTCATAGGGAGATACGCCAGGCTCGGTAAAGTGCCGGGTGAAGGCCAGTCCATGGGTCTGGCGGGTCTTCTGCTGCGCGGAGGCCGGGCGCATCCCGGCGGCGTCGGAGGAAGACGCGGAGGCCGGGCTAGCGGCGGAGGTTTTTTCGGTTACTTCGGCCATCGTGAATAACTCCTTCGAACTGTTGCCTTGCCAGCGCGGGGAGAAACAGCCTCACCCGCGTTTATGAAATGTACCGGGGAACTAGGGACAAGCATGGTCCCGGCGAATCGCAAGAACTGGCGACTCACTCTGGTCCGCACCCGGCGGTATTGAGTTCCGTGAGCAATCCTGCGGGGAAAGTGCCTCGGAACGAATCTTAAGAGAGATAGAACTTCCGGCACACCGTCATTCACGATGACGGGGACCTAGCTGCTTTAGCGTTCGGGCCGACGCCAGGCGCGGGCAGGAACGGAGAAACCGAACCCTGGTCAGACCTCAATGCGCCAAGACCAAGGATCAACCAACAAGTACAGGATTGCGAAAGTAGCTCATTATGTTGTACCAGTCAAGGCGCTACCGCAATATATTGTATTTTAATTCAAATTCACGCCTATGCGAACCCCAGCCTTTGGATTATTCCGGAAGTCTGACCACCGCTCCCCTCAGCCCCTAACGGCTAAACCGAAGCGGCAGAAGCATTTCCCTCTTTCCGGTGCGAAATCGAGGAATCGGACGGCAAGGAACTTTTCCTTACCCTGTCCTTCGCACCAGAGTGTCGGCTGGTAAAGCCGAGACTAGAACGACTAGCCGGGCAGGTCAATTGCCCAAATGCGGTGCACTGTGGAAAAGACATCCACCACCCTGAGAGCAAAGCGGATAGGGCAGAAATTGTGAGTTCTTACGCACAGGGCGGAGAAGCTTAGCATCCGATTCAGCTTCCCGTATATCCAAACGGTAGAATGCTGGCAATGACGCGAAACCACATCCTCAAGCCGATTGTCTGGATTGCCTGCCTCACGCCGCTGACGTCGCTCGTCATTGGAATCTTCATGGAAACCCTTGGCGCGAACCCGGTGGAGCGGATCACGCACCGCACCGGATTGACCACCCTGATTTTGCTGCTCACCGGGCTTGCGATCACTCCTTTGCGGCGGTGGAGCGGGGTACTCTGGCTCATCCAATACCGCCGATTGATTGGTCTCTTCGCCTTCTTTTACGGCTGTTTGCACCTGCTCACGTATCTCTGGTTGGATCAGAACTTCAACCTCCACTCCATGGCGCATGACGTAGTCAAGCGTCCTTTCATCACCATGGGCGTGCTAGCGTGGATTCTGCTGCTCCCCCTGGCCCTCACCTCCACCCAGAAATCGATCCGCGTCCTGGGAAAGAACTGGCGACGTCTCCATCGCCTGGTTTACGCGGCGGCGGCGGCCGGCGCCATCCACTTTTACTGGCTGGTCAAGCGCGACGAGCGGGAACCTCTGCTCTACATTGCGATTCTCACTGCCCTGCTTGGCTGGCGGGTAGCCATCTGGCTGGCCAAAATGCAGGAGTCAGCCCAAACCGGCAAATCGCAGAAGGCCGTAGGCGTAAATTAGCCCCAATTCCCGAACAGCAGCTACTGTCCAGTTCGCATCTAATTGGCGGAGTTCGTGCTGTGGAGTTGCGATGGCCCTGAAATGTGAAAGCTGCGGAGTGCAGAATCCCACTACAAACCACTTTTGTGGACAATGTGGGATAAAGCTGGAGCAACCTACGATTGCTCCGGAAGAGTTCTGGCGAGAGTCCCGCACCGAAAATCCCGCCGGGCAGGTTGAAGCCTCCGCCGATCTTCCACCCGAGGTCATTGACTTCGATAATCAGATCCCGCTGATCGCCGGGGAGGGCACGGATCGCCGCCATCACCCTCCCCACGAATTGGCCGAAGTGGCACACGATCACCTCGAGCGCGAGGCCGAACTTCACGACCATCTCCAGCATGGTGGCGAGACACATTTCGACGTGCTCGCAAAAAAGCTCAATGAAGAACGCGCTAGCCGGATGGAAGTCTTGCGCTGGAAGGAAGCCGAACTCGAGAGCCGTGGCGTGATTATGCCCTGGAATCTCGATAACGAAGCGGGAGTGAATGACCTGGCCAGCTTAAGTGAGCGCATGATGGACGACGGCGATGCCTACGCCATCATGGACGCCGCCGCTGAACCCGGCGCCGCCCCGCCGGGTCAACCGCCGGATCAACGGAACATCGGAGTCGTGGAGAAAAGCGACCAAAAACTCGAAGAAAAAATCGAGAAGAAAGTAGAGAAGAAAATAGAGGAAAAAGTAGAGAAGAAAGGCGAGGAAAAAATCGAGGAGAAAGAACCTGTAATTGCGGGCTTGAGTAGCCTCTCGATTCTCGGGCTCGACGACGACCACGTTGAATACGCCGACGAGGAGCCCGAACCGGAAGAATCCCATTCGCGGCGCAATCTTGTGCTCGCGGTCGCGGCCGTCATCGTGATTCTGCTCGGCTGGCAGTGGCGCTCGATTCGCGATTACGGTGTGGTTTCCGTACGGAATGGTTCGGCTTACCTGCATAATGGCTGGACTTCCACACAGACCTATGCACACCATGGCTGGACTCGCGCAAAGAATGGTATAGCTAACGCACAAGGCAGTTTGACTTCCGCATGGAATAGCTGGCTGCAGCCGAAGCCAAGCGAACCGCAGGTGGCCTCTGCGCCACCTGCGGTTGGCGGCAGCAGCACCCACCGCAACGCCACCCCGGTTCGGCGACGGCCGCCCCACGCGCCCCAGGCCGTTGGAAGCAGCCCGAAGGCCAGCCACAAACTGCCTGCCCGGCAAACTGCAAGTTCGTCCAAGCCACGGCCACCCGCAAGTCCGTCCAAGCCACGGCAGACTGCTTCGGCTGCGTCCTCCGCAGCAAGGCAGCAACCGGCCGCGATGAGTGCCGCCGCCACTGTGCCGGAGAAGACACCAGCGGTCGCCGCCAACCGAGCCGCAGGCAAGGCCGTCCCGTCCGCACGCAGCGGCACTGCCTCTACGCCTGGCGCCGAGGAGATGAACCGCGCGGCCCATGCGGGCGCGCCCGAACTCCGCGCCGTGTGGCTATGGCGAGCCCTCGCGAAGGGAAACTCGGAGGCTCCCGTCGAACTCGCAACGATGTATGAGCAGGGCGACGGCGTGGTCCGGAGCTGCGATCAAGCACGGGTTCTATTGCGCTCGGCGGCCGCCAAGGGAAATGAGCAGGCGAGGCAAAACCTGCAGCAACTTCAACTCCGGGGAGGCTGCTCAGCGCGATAATGCGCGCGATGGGATGCGCGTGGATGGGTTGCGCGCGATGTAAGCATCTGCGGTTGGCCGTGCAGAACCCGGGCGCGATCTTCCGGAGAGAGCCGCTCGCAGGCCGTGCGCAGGATCAATCGCGGAGCCCGCTGGCGGATCGACATCAACAGCGGAAGGGTGCGTGCGCCGTCGAAGCGCGCCGTCTCTCGTAGCAGCCACGCCAATCCCTTCCCCACCATGTCATCCTCGTCTTCCAGCAGCACGCGGGTAATCTGCTGAACCTCTTCCCAGAAGAGTCCCTGGTTGGTCCCGCGCAACAGCGCCACCGCCGAGGCGCGTCGCCGCCAGCGGTTCGGTGAGCGCGACCACACCAGTACCCGCCGCAGTCTTCGCGGATCGGCCACCACCATGGGTCCGATGATGTATTGCACCAGCGCATCGTGGTCGGCCCATGTGCTCACCCGGTCCAGCCACGATTCAAAGAGCTTGAAATGGGCGGCGGTAAATTCTCTTACGCATGGCTGCAGCAGCAGAACGGCGAGAACTTTCTCTTCCAGGACGCTTCCGTGAAACAGGTTGTCGGCCACCTCCACCAAGTAGTCGAGCCCCTCCCCGCCGCGAATGACGCGGGTGAAACGCCGTGCCAACTTGCGCAGTTCACCGGTGTACCATCCCCGCGACTGGATTTCTTCTTTGAAAAACTGCTGCACCTCCGCCGTGTGTGGGGCGCTGGCTCCGTTGATCAGCACGTGCCGCAGATGGTCTGCGATGTATCCGGCGGGCTTGGACATGCGAGATATTGAAGCACAAGAGCGTGGAGGCGTACAGTGGTGTGATTTTTCACCGGTGCACCGGTGCCCCACATCTGCCGTGGTGAGCAGATGTGGATCTTTTTGTTCCAGCAATCCTATTCGTAAAACATGGCGATCTGCTTGCGGCTCGGAGGCGGAGTCACCAAACTGACCGCTACCAGTGCAATCACGCTGACAATCAGCGCGGGGAAAATTGCATCGCGCTCCCCGATCACCCTCGGCAAGTGCGTCTTGAGCGTGTCCCAGGCCACGGTAATCACCGTGCCGGAGAGCAGGCAAGCCACCGCACCCTCGCGGGTGGCCCGCCGCCAAAAGAACGCCGCCATCACCACCGGCGTAATCGCCGCCGAGTAAATCGTGTAGGCGTACATCGCCTTGGCCAGCACCGAGGTCAGCTTGATGGCCTGCACCAGCGCCCACAGTCCCAACCCAACCACAAGGAAGCGCGAAACCAGCAACACGTTTTTCTGTCCCGCGTCGGGCCGGATGAAGCGCGTGTAGACATCGTTGATCAAGTTCGTCGCGGGCGAAAACAGATAATTATTGGCCGTCGAAATTACCTTCGCAAATACCGACCCCATCAGCAGCGCTCCCACCAGCGGCGGCAGAAAGTGCCGCGCCGTGAACGGAATGATTTCGCGCGGCGCAAAGTCCGGCGCGGGCACCAGCGAGAGCGCGAACAGCCCCGATCCCACTACCGCCAGGGTAACGATCAAGGTCTCCAGCACCACGGTCCCAAAGACCCATCCCACCACCGCAGCGCTTGCATCCTTCTCACTCTTGGCGGAAAAGAACTTCTGGTACATCGACTGATTGCCGATCATCAGCAGAAAGGTCGGAAGGAAATATTCGAGCGCGCGAATCAGCGCCTCGCGGTTATCTCTGACGCCATCTCGCACCCCCGCGCCGCCCGTCAGTCCCCATTCTCCAAACAGCGTAAAGTGTGTGGCGGGAAGCGCCGCGTGCAGTCCCGCCCATCCGCCAATGCGCCCCAGCAATACCGGCAGCGCAAGGAAGCCGATTACCGAGATCAGCACGCCGATCACTACGTCCATGTAGGCCACCGAGGCCATGCCTGCCAGCGCCGTAAATCCGATTACGAAGGCGGCAATGATCACCGTCCCCTGCGTCTTGGCAACGGCGGGAAAGATCAGGTGCATGATGTCTCCACCAGCCCGGAACTGGTAACTGGTGATGGCCGTGTAGGCGAACAGAATCGCAATGGTTCCCAGGATTCGGGCGGCGGTGTTGTAACGCTCCTCCAGCAGATCCGGAATGGTAAATTGCGCGAAGCGGCGCGCTCGGGGCGCCACAAAGTAGATAATCAGCAGTCCCGCCCATCCTCCCGCCGGTTGCCACAAGGCGGCAAATCCATTGCGAAAGGCGTTCTCCGCCCCGGCAAACAGCGACCCCGCGCCGATCCAGGACGACAGCAGCGTAAACACCAGCACGTAAGCCGGCAGCGAGCGCCCCGCGACCAGATAATCGGCCTTGGTATGCACCTTGCGCATCTGCCAAATGCTGACGGTAAGTAGCGCGGCCACAATCACCGTGAGAACCACGGCATAAAGATTCAGCATCTGCACTCCGGACAAGTCAAATTGAGTGAAGGATCATCTTACAGGGATTCGGAGGGCTTCAGAAATTCGGCAAATCGCCGTGCGGATTCGGCTAATTCCGTTTCCTCTCGGGATTGTTGGATGCTGGGCGATTTCGCGTCAGGTAAGCTCACCAAACGACATTGGTCTGCACTTCGCAGGGAAGCCCCCATCCTCTGCGATGTTTCTGGTAATGGCGGTCAGACTCGCCGACCGCCGGGCGCAACTACGAGCGCTATGCCGCCGAGTACAGCGGCCGAGGCGAAGATCAGGCGCATGCTCAAATGCTCACCGATCAGCACAACTCCGCCCAAAGTGGTGATGACGGGAACGCTCAACTGCAGCGAAGCGGCGGTTGCCGAGCGAAGTTTGGGTAACACCTCGTACCACACGGCGTAGCCAATGCCGGAGGCGAGCGCTCCGGCGGCAAGGGCATAGATGACGCCGGCACGGTCCCAGGAACTGTGAGTTGAAACGATCAGGAAGCCGGAGATCAAGAGAGTGAAAGGTGAGGCGCGCAGAAAATTTCCAGCGGTGGTTCCGAGCGCGGCCTGCTTGCTGCTGCGTCCGAGCAATGAGTACACTCCCCAGGCGATTCCGGCAAAGATCATCAACACGGCTCCGCCGGGCTTTGGCGCGGTCGTTCCCGGCGCCATTAGCACGGTGAACCCCGCGAGCGCGACGATGAGACCACTCCACTGCACCAACGATAGGCGTTCGCCGGAGAACAGTCCCCACAGAATCATGGTGACCTGAACGGCTCCGAACAGTAGTAGTGCGCCGGTTCCGGCGGCAAGCGTCACGTACGCAAAGGAGAAGCAGAACAGGTACGCCAAGAGCGCGAGAGCCCCGGGCCAATTGCCGGTCACGCGCGCCGAGGGACTGCTGAACTTTGTCAACGCATACAGCGTCAGTGCGCCCGAGAGCATTCTGACAAGGGCAAAATTCGCGGCTCCGATCGCAGTTTGCGCCAGCGCCTTGCGACACAAAACGTTGTTCGCCGCAAAAGCCGCCAGCGTAAGCAGGATGAGGATCAGCTTGCGCAAGAATTCCCCCAATGGAGCGTAAATCGGTTCGGGCGGTTCTGGGTATTACCAAACCATGAAACATTGGGACACACGATAAGTTCGAAGTTCATTCGAAAACATCGGAATTACGAAAATTTTCAGAGTCTTGCGATATCGGACGAACCGACCAAGTAACTCACTCCAAAACAGTAGACATTCGCTAAACTCCCAGCACCTTGCGCACCTGTTCCGAGGTCATCCCGCGAATCGCAACCAGTTTGTTCCGCCCCGTCTCGCCCGAGACGATAACGATGCTCGATTTCGAAACTCGAAAGACATCCGCAAGGTACTCGATTACGGCCTGGTTGGCCTTTCCATCAACGGGGGGCGCGGTGATGGCCAACTTGATGGCATCACCCATTACGCCTACAAAGGCGTTGCGGCTGGCGCGCGGCTGCACCCGCAGGGCGAATTGCGCGCCGCGTGCCGTGTCGCGCACCGTGAAAGCCATGGCCTATCCTGCCAGGGCAAAGAACAGTTCAAGCATGGCGAGCAACCCGGTCGCCAAGGCCGCGGGCTGATGCAGTACATTGCCGGGAAAGCGGTACAGTACGGTGAGGCACAGTCCGGCGGTCAGCGCGGTCACCACCACGGTGCTCCAGCGCAGGAAGCTGTCGCTTTTGCGCTGCGCGCGCACCGCGTTCATCAGCCCCATGGAGACGATGGCAACCGCCGCACCGCCCGTCCACGGTCCGCGCACCAGGCTCAGCTTCGGAATCCACGCCGCCAGAAACTGCGCCGAGCCCAGCACGACCAGTGCCCAGGCGGCCAGTGCGTCCATCCATTTCATCGCGAGGACTCCTCACCCGGTGCGGTGTCGCTCGCAGGATACGGTCGTGACCCGAAGATGGCCGTGCCCACGCGCACGCAGGTCGAACCCTCCTCGATGGCCACCTCAAAGTCGTGAGACATTCCCATCGAAAGCTCCTTCAGCGCCAATCCACTGCGCACGCTCAACCGGTCGCGCACCTCCCGCAGTTGGTGGAAGTACGCTCGCGAGTCCGCCGGATCGGGGGTAAACGGCGGCACTGTCATACATCCGCGAATTACCAGATTCGTAAGCTGCGCCTGTGCGTCGAGCAAGGCATACAACTCCGCCGACGTGGGATCGAGTCCGGACTTTGCGGTTTCACCGCCGATGTTGATCTCGATCAGCACATCCAACCGCCGCTCGAAGCGCGCCGCCGCTTCGTTCAGCCGCTCGGCCAACCGCAGCGAATCCACGCTGTCGACGGCATCAAAGAGCTCTACCGCGCGCGCCGCTTTGTTCGATTGCAGGTGCCCGATCAGGTGGAATCTCCCGTCGGCGGATGCCGCCAGCACCGCATCGCGCTTGCCCGCAAACTCCTGTACGCGATTCTCACCGAACAATAGCTGCCCGGCGGCAATGGCCTCCACAATGGCCGCCGCCGGATGCGTCTTCGAGACCGCCATCAGCGCAACTTCGACCGGATCGCGTCCAGCCCGTCGCGCGGCCTGCCGAATCCGTTCACGAATCTCCGCCAAGTTCGAAGCAATGGTCATAGCCCGACAAGATTGTAATGCAGTGCTCCTTCTCCGGGCACCTGGAGCTTCGTCTCATTCGCGTCTAAAGCGTGCTCCAGGGAGAGCCGGCAACTGAAATGTGCGCCCCGTCACAACGAAGATAACAAAGGGAGGTTGCCTGGATATGCAAAAAAAAATTGTTTTCTCTATCGACCTGTGATAGCGTTCCCGCACCTTCACCAACCCGCTTGTTCACAAAGGAGCAATAATGCCACCAAAGTTTTCCAACCCGACAGCACTCGGCCTAGGTTCGTTCGCCCTCAGCCTCACCGTTCTCTCCTTCGCAAATCTCGGCTGGATGGGTGCAGCACCAGCAATTGCTTTGGCTGTATTTTTTGGCGGTTTCGTTGAAATCGGCGTCGGCTTTGCCGAATTGTTTACCGGAAACACCTTTGCCATGACCGTATTCGGCGGCTACGGAGCCTTTTGGGTCTGCTTCGGACTTTGCCTGTATGGCAGCGCCCACCAGTGGTTGCCGGCAGCGGCTTTTGCCGGATTGCTGACTTTCTTTGCCGGCGCATGGCTGATCTACACATTGATTTTCCTGGTCGCCTCTTTCCGCTTAGCCAAAGCACTGGTTGCGATCTTTGTCACACTGACAGTGTTGTGGATTCTCCTGATCGCCTCGCAGGTAACCGGCAGCGCTGCATTGTTCACAGCGTTTGGCTATGAGAGCCTGCTTTGTGCCGCCACCGCGTGGTATCTGCTGGCCGCAATCATCATCAACGGAGCATTCAATAGCGAAGTGCTTCCCATCGGCGGATACGTGCCCCCGCCAGCCAAGGGCGCAGCAGCCAAGGCATAGTGATCCACTAAAAAACCTGTAACATGGCGCGGTGCCGCCTCCAGAAATGGTGGCGGCACGTGCCATTTCCGGGGACAAAGAAAGTGCAGAGCCACACTTGATACTTGGCCAGTCATTTTTTTGAACGGCTACGAATCATTCCCCTCGCCGATTCTCCGAAACGATGCTAATCTTGCGAGTTTGTTCTCGTATGCCCTGCTGTTGCGCCTCTCCATGGCACAATGATTCCTGCAAACGGCCCGTGGGCAATTCCGCCAGGCACCGTCCCTATTTTGCGCCGCATCGAATGGGACGTAACGAGCGCGGGACCTGCATCGAATTCACGAACAGCAGGAGTGATCCAAAGCGATGACACGAACTTCTCTGATGGGTACGCTGAGCACACTCGCGCTGTGCCTGTTGTCTTTCCTGGTGCCGCCTACCTTTGCCCAGGAGGGTGAAGGTGTGCTCAACAACATCCCGCCCAAGGGCGTCACTGTCGATGAATTGATCCAGCGCTTTGCCGCCAAGGAAAAAGAGTTCAAACTGGCGCGCGAGCAATACACATGGACCCAAAGCGTAAAGGTGCAGACCCTGGAGGGCAACACCGTCGACGGCGAGTACCAGCAGGTCTTCGACGTGGTCTTCGATGACCGGGGCAAGCGCATCTCCCTGATCAAGTTCGCGCCGCAAAATACCCTGACCCGGATCGAAATGACGCAGGAGGATCTCGACGACATCGAAAAGCGCATGCCGTTTACCATGACGATCGACGATCTCCCCTTCTACAGCGTCAAGTACCTGGGACAGCAGCAGGAGGACGAACTAAACTGTTACGTCTTCGAACTCAGCCCCAAGAAAATCGAAAAGGGACAGCGCTATTTCGACGGCCGCATCTGGGTGGACGACCATGACTTACAAATCGTGAAAACCTACGGCAAGAACGTTCCCGACCTCTTCAAACCCAAGAAGGGCGAGGAGAACCTCTTTCCGCGCTTCACGACGTGGCGCGAGCAGATCGACGGAAAATACTGGTTTCCCACCTATACCAAGGTCGATGACAACCTGCACTTCACCATGGGCGACGTCCATATCCGCCAGGTTGTGAAGTACGAAAACTACAAACGTTTCGGATCGAAGACCAGGATTCTCTACGAAGGCCAGGAAATCAAGGGTGAGAATCAGAAGGACGAACCGAAGAAGTAGTTCGCAAACGACACGTGTGCTGAATTGTTACAGTGCGTTTCGAGAAGACTAGTGGCGAGCGGTGAACGCCAGCGCAGGATTTCCTTCCACCTTCCGAACGCCTAAGCTGCTTCCGCAGGCAGGGAACGGTCTGCGGCGGTCTGGATAAACTTCTTCATGACGTTAGCCCACATAACCTTCTTGCGGACGGCGCTCTCCTTCACCGTACGTCCGGCGGCAAACATCGAGAGCAGAACTTTCATTTTGACCACGCGGAGGATCTCCCGCTCCTGCTCCGTGGCCTGGTAAGCATCCAGAAAATTCTCCTGCACTTCGGTGGTGATCGCTCGATTGCAGAACGGATATTTTTCCAGGGCTTCCACGCAAGCCAGGAAGGTAGCCGGGTCCAGATAGGTACTGCCGTCCTCTTCCATGCGCGCAAAATCGCTGAATCCAATCCCGTGTTCCAGCACCACTATGTTGAGCGGGTTGAAATCCGCGAGCACTGCTGAGTTGGTCAAAGGGTTACGGGCGCGATCAAGAATCGTGCGCGTCCCGGAGAGAATCTTTTGGATGGACGTGTCGTCCAAGCCTTCCCCTTTGCAACTGTGGCACAGGTTTTCCAACTCCAGTTGCAGCGCATCTCCATCCAGAGGCTTCGGCGGATGTGCCGTAACTCGTTGGAACGTGCGTAACCAAACGCCGCTCGCCGTGGCCGCATTCTGCAGCAATCCTAGCCCGGCATAGCCCGGCAGCAACGCGGCTTTCATGATGATCGACTGCAAGGGGATGCCGACCAGTTTCTCGCTCACCACCGCGCCCAGGGCGCTGAAGTCGCCCATCGGCCTGGGTATGCCGGAGAGATTCTTCGCCGAGGCAATGCTCCAGATGGAGCGCATATGGGTGTTTTCTGCCGCCGCCAGATCGCGTGCGCCCGTTGGTCCATGCTTGCCTGCCCGGTAGAGCTTCGCCGACAAACGCTCCGTGCTGTTCGTAAAATCCACCACCAGATCGTAGATGTAATGATCGGTCTTGGGTGTGTGCCCCACAATGCGCACCGCGCTAGCTTCTCCGCGCTCCGGATACCACTGTGCGCTCTCGCTTCGGATCTCTCCGGCAATCTGTTCCATTATGTTGGCTAGCATTCGTACTCCAAACCGCCGCGTTCTCGCACCGAGAATCGGCCGATCCTATCCGCTTATCTGAAGTTGGATGCGAATGGCTGTGCAAAGCTGGAGTACTAAGGTTAGATTCAACAAGTTAGCGCATAACCACTCTGCTCACGGCTCGGCGGTCCCGCAGCTCGCGGCGGGTTAAGGCGAGCCCATTTAAGGTCGGAAAAGTGAATCAATAGAATAGATATTTGCGCCACTTCGCGTCACTGCGTCCCATCATCCGCATCAGATGCCGGCTGGTATGCAGCGAGAACGGGCGCGGCTCTTTGATCGGGCGCATTCCGCACTCATGCGGCAATGCGTTTCCCTTTCGGCGATTGCATTCATGGCAGCAGGCCACCAGGTTTTCCCACGTGGAGAGCCCGCCGCGGGAGCGCGGTAGCACATGGTCCAGCGTCAGTTCGCTGGCCGGAAGAACCACCCCGCAGTACTGGCAGGTGTTACGGTCGCGCAGCAAAATGTTCTTGCGGGAGAGCGCCCGCGTCTGGTGTGGGATGCGGCGGTATTCCAGCAGCCGAATCACCGATGGAACTCGAATCGCAACCCGGGATGAGTGCAGAAAATGACCGTTGATTTCCTCGGTCGCCGCCACTCCCTTCAACACCAGGACGATGGCACGGCGCGCGGCGCAGATATTGATCGGTTCGTAGGAAGCATTAAGAACAAGCACGGGAGCGTGCATCGCCGAGTAGCCGCGCTCGGCGAGATCGTTGTGCGAACGGAATGCTCTGTGACTCTCCATTGGCGTAATCCTCAGAGCAGGCGGGCTCGCGATGCGGGCCTGCCAACTCGTTGCTCTCCGTAGGTCGATGGGATGCCACGGCGCTGGAGGAGGCTTCCCTGCGCCGTGCCTGACGATGATGGACTAGATAACCATGACGACGAACCACTGGACTGCAACGGCAACCTGCTGGACATCTCGACGGCTTCTGCGGCCCGCCCGACGCTGCCGGGCTGCGCGAAGGACTCCGGGGCTCGTCCCAATGCGCGAGCGGGCGTGACCACCCACACTCGCCGGGCTCCAGCCTGGCGCAGTTCATGGGCGCATTCCGAGGCTGTCGCCCCGGTCGTAAGCACATCGTCGACCAGCAGAATTTCGCGTCCCTTGACGCGTTCGCGCGCGGAAACCTTGAACGCGCCGCGAATCTGCTGGCGCCGCTCTTCCGCGTTCAGCGACACCTGCGACTCCGCAAAGCGCACCCGCAGCAGCGCGGTTACGTCCAGCGTCACCCGCCGTCCAATCGACTCTTCGATGCCGCGGTGGGCGGAGCGTGCGATCAGTTCCGCCTGGTTGAATCCGCGCGAGCGCATCCGCAACTTGTGCACCGGCACGGGAACCAAAAGCAACTCAGAAACATCGATATCGCCTTCGAGTTGCAGGCAGGCTTCGGCGGTAAATCGTCCCAGCGGATAGGCCGCCTGCCGCACCCGTTCATACTTCAGCAGATGGATCAATTGCCGGAGAACGCCAGTGTAGGCGCCATAGTTTACGGCCCGTTCAAAGGCTGGGGCGTCGCTGGCGCACTCCGCGCAGCAGGCATCGCCAAAGGCCGCGTCGTTGCCCGCCAGCAGATCCCCGCAGACGTTGCAGCGCGCCCGCAAAATAGGTTCGATGGATTCCAGACAGGAGGAACAAACCGGAAGGCGTGAAACCGAGAACAGGGAGGATTGGCAGAATCGGCAGTCGGAGGGGAATAAGGCCGCAAGGAGGCTTTTCACCGCATCCCCTACGATTCGGGGAGCCTGCGGTATTCCCTTCGGTATGCTGTCCCAGCTACTGCTGAAGACCGGCCTCCTTTGGAAAACACCAGAGTCCGCAGATCGGGCGTGTGACTTTTACTCCGGTCTGCAGCTTGGACGCACCCAGTATATACCAAGTTAAGTTTCACCCGCTGGCGACTCATTCGATACGCCCTGCAGGCCCGGTTCACTGTCCAGGCATTTCCCGGAGTACAGTAACACGCGTACTTGTCTGCTTGTGATAAGCGCGCCGTAAACCCCGGACCGCCAGCTCCGTCCAATGGTGTGAGCGGCCATGGAAGACACTTTGATCGTACCAGTGATGAGCAACGCGGGATGGAGCGCTGCCGAATTCGATGAGATCGTGCGCGAGCACCAGGCCAGGATCTACCGCGTGCTGTGGTGCGAGCTGCGCGATGACGAAGCGGCCGCGACCTTGACTCAGGATTGTTTTCTCAAGGCCTACCGCGCCCGCGCCGAATTTCGGGGCGACGCCAGCGTAAGCACATGGCTGGTGCGCATTGCCGTCAACCTGGCTCGTGATTACCAGCGCAACCGCCGTCAGGGTTTCTGGAAGCGGATGCTTGGGGGCAGTCCCCGAGAGGCGGAACTGGCCACCGAAATGGCGGTGGACAACACGCCCCGAGCCGATCGCGCTCTCCTAGCCCGGGAGCAATTGCAACGCACCATGGAGGCGGTCAAAACCTTGTCCCCGCAGCAGCAAACCGTCTTCCATCTGCGCTTCATCGAGGAGCTTTCGATCGAGGAGATCGCCGAGACCATGGGGGTGCAGATCGGAACCGTCAAGTCGCATCTATCGCGTGCCGTCCATGCGCTCCGGCAGCAAAGGAAGCAACCATGAATCATCTTACGGACGAACAGTTGGCAGAATGGCTGGCAGGAGAGACGAGCCGGGAGACGCAGGCTCATCTGAACGGCTGCGCGCAATGTCAGGCCGAGGCCCGGCAGCTAAAGAACGGCATCTCGCACTATACGATGGCGATGCGCCGCCGATCGGCACAAGCGCAGCAGGCGCACCTGGATGGAACCATCGCTCCCCGAAAAGCCTTGGTACTGCACCGTCTGCGCTGGGCCGGAGCCGGAGTGCTGGCGCTCGTGCTGGCGGCTCAAACCGCCTGGCTGATGAAGCCGCGCCCCGCTCCAATGGCCCCTCGGCCAATCGCCAGCGCCCCGGTGAATCCGCAGCCCGCAGCCGCCATGAGCGATGACGAACTGCTCGAAGCGGTCAATAACGATCTCAGCCGTGACGTGCCGCTGGCGCTGGCCCCGGTCAGCGCAATTACCACCGCACGCAATCAAATTGCCGCCGCATCCGCCATCGCGGGGCAGGGTTCCAATCAGCAAATTGAGAATGAGGGAGAAGACAAATGATCCGCAAACTTTTCGTGGCAAGCCTGCTGTTGTGCGGCGTTGCCCTGGCCCAACCGCCCCAGGGCGGAGGTCCGGATTTTAATGGGCAGCACCGGAAATTTGGACCGCAAGCCGGCGGCGAGATGCACCAGATTCTGCCGCCGGGACGCTGGTGGAAAGATGCCGAAGTGGTCAAAACCGTCGGGCTTAGCGACGCTCAGGTGCAGAAGATCGAGCAAGTCTTCCAGGAAAGCAGGATGAAGCTCGTTGATATTCATGCCAATTTGCAGAAAGAAGAGATCAAGCTCGAACCCTTGCTGGAAGCCGATAACCCGGAAGAGAACGCCGTATTGAGCGCCATCGACCGCATCACCGCCGCCCGCGCCTCGCTGGAGAAGGCCAACGCCCAGATGGCCTTTGCCATCCGTCGCGTCCTCACCCCCGAGCAGTGGAAGAAACTCCGCTCCCTGCGTCCTGGCCGTGACCACTTCCCTCCGCCGATGGGTGGACCGCGGGCAAGATTCCACCACGATGGGCAACACGACGGGCCGCATTCCACGCCGGACGCAGCCGAACCGCCGACTCCCCCGGCTCCGGACAAAGACGCCGCGCCTCCGGCGGACAAGTAGTCCCTCGAATCGGCGATTCGGTATTTGGATCAGCTTGTCGTCACAATTTGTTTTGGTTATCGCAACTTGTTTTCGCTGGTTGTCGCGACAAAGCTGAGTGCCCCACCTTAGCGCCGTTGTCCTTCGGCGCCGAGGTGGGAAGCAGTGCACTTCAACTCTGTCGGGCGGCCGCTTTTGTTTTTGCAGTTGGGCTTCTACCCTCCCCTGTAATCCGAATCTGGGCTACGTCGCATCCTCGCAATCCTGCTTGCCTCATCTCTCCGGCGGTGCATATACTAGCCGGTTTGCATTCGGCACGGTGAGGCGGCAGAATTGTGCTTTCCGGCAAAACGCGGAGCCGCCGCCGAAAAATCGGAGATTGCATGCCAACCGTAATCGACCCACACATGGAGACCAATCCCTGGGAGGCGCAGGCAGCGCGTTTCGAACTGGCTGCCCGTAAACTCAATCTCGACCCCGGTCTCTGGAAGATTCTCAGCCAGCCCGCGCGCGAAATCACCGTACACATCCCGGTTCAAATGGATGATGGCCGCATCGAACTCTTCACCGGCTATCGCGTGCAGCACTCCATGGCGCGTGGTCCGGCCAAGGGCGGCATTCGCTACGCCCCGGAAGTCAACCTCGACGAGGTTCGCGCTCTCGCCGCCTGGATGACCTGGAAGTGCGCGGTGGTGGATATTCCCTTTGGCGGCGCCAAGGGCGGAATCATCTGCGATCCCAAAACCATGTCACGGGGTGAGCTCGAGCGCATGACCCGCCGCTTCACCGCCGAACTCATCGAGGTCATCGGCCCGGAAAAGGATGTGCCGGCCCCGGACGTCAACACCAATGAGCAGACGATGGCTTGGATGATGGACACCTATTCCATGCACATGCGCCAGACCGTCACTGCCGTCGTCACCGGAAAGCCCATCGAAATCGGTGGCTCGCGCGGACGCCGCGAAGCGACCGGCCGTGGCGTCATGCTGGTCACCGGCCAAGCGGTCAAAAAGCTCGGCCTGATGCCTTGGAATACCCGCGTCGTGGTGCAGGGTTTCGGCAATGTAGGCTCGTTTGCCGCCCTGCTGCTGCACGAGCAGGGATTCAAAATCGTGGGCCTTGCCGAGTGGGACTGCGGACTGCACAATGCCAACGGCATCGATATTAAACGGCTCTTCGAGTACAAGGCCAACAACGGAACCATCCAGGGATTCCCCGGCGCCGAGCCCGCCGATCCTCACGAACTCATCATCTCCGACTGTGACGTACTCATTCCCGCGGCCACGGAAAACGTAATTACCACCCAGAACGCTGCCCGAATCAAGGCCAGGATCATCGCTGAAGGTGCCAATGGCCCCACCACCGCGGCCGCCGATGACATTCTCCAGGACAAGGGCGTCTTCATCATCCCAGACATTCTCGCCAACGCCGGTGGCGTCACCACCTCCTACTTCGAATGGGTCCAGGATCGCCAGGGATATTTCTGGAAGGAGTCCCACGTCAACGCCGAGTTGGAGCACATCATGACGACGGCCTTCACCGATGTTCTCCGCTACGCCGAATCGCACGCGGTCAACAATCGCATTGCCGCCTACATGCTGGCCATTGACCGGGTCGCCTCCACCATCCGCACCCGCGGCATCTACGCCTAGCGGGCGGGGGTGAGCGTCAATCAAGAGCGCGAGGCACATTGCCCCGCGCTCTTATCTTTTTCGCCCATCCCCCACGGTAATTACCTGATTTGGGCAACCCACGTGCGACTCCCCCCATCCGAAGCGCGAGTGGGAATCATGTAGCCGCGGATGGTTTTGTTTTTGGCCGACCGCGTTTCATTCCCATCCCTGAGGCATTTGTTGTCCCAAGTCCAAGATTCAATTGCGCAGCCTAACCGCCGGTAAGTATGCCGAGCAGTTCGGGGCCGCTCTGTAAGACATCGCCGCCCTTGACTCGATCCACCAAGGACAAAGCAAACGGAGCCGTACATGAGAAGGTTTTCCATACCGTTGATACCCGAGGCCACCACCTTTGCGGTGTGCTTGATCGTTGCACTTTCGGGAAGCTGTTCCCGCTCAAAGCCGGTTGAGGCCGCGCTCCCGCCCGGAAGTATTCAGTTGACTGGTGCCGGTTCATCGTTTGACTCTGTGCTATTCAATCGCTGGTTCAGGGTCTACCACGACAGCCATCCGGAAGTTTCTATCAAGTACGCTTCAGTGGGCAGCGGAGAAGGTGTTCGCCGATTTATTGGAAAGAACGTTGCCGAGGAAGAAAAGATTGACTTCGCTGCGAGCGACTCCGCCCTGTCCGACGCGGAGATCTCACAGACGAATAACGGGGCACTGATGGTTCCTGTCACCTCCGCTTGCGTTGTGCTGGCCTATAATTTACCCAACTTTCATGGTGATCTTAGACTTTCGCGCAAAGCTTACGCAGGCATTTTTCTTGGGGATATTAAGAAATGGAACGATCCTGCAATCGCGCAAACGAACCCAGGAGTAACATTGCCGGACTCGACGATTGTCACCGCGGTCCGGCAAGATAACAGCGGAACCACCTTCGCATTCACCAACAACTTATCCGCCATCAATGAACGATGGAATAGCCGGTTCGGTCCTACTTCCCTGGTCAATTGGCCTGGAAACGCGATGCGAGCCCAAGGCAATGAAGGTGTCGCTGCAGCAATCCAGAGATCGCAGGGAGCGATTGGCTATGTTGGTTACGAGTTCGCGAACAGACTCGGATTGGACATGGCGGCGCTCGAAAATAGAGAAGGTAAGTTCATCCAGCCGGCAGAGCAGAGTTGCGTGGCCGGTCTGGCCTCGGCGGACCTTCCCGAAAATCTCAGAGCGTTTGTACCTGATCCAAAAGGCGCGAACTCATACCCCATCGTAACGTACTCCTGGGTATTGATTCGTAAGCGGTACGAGAACTCTAAGACCGCAAATGCCCTCCGCGATCTCTTCCTGTGGTGTCTTCAGGACGGTCAGCGATATTCGTCCCAGGTCGGTTATGTGCCGGTCCCCGCGACGGTTGGAGAGAAGGCTATCAACGCCTTGAACACGGTCAACTCTGGCGTGTCTACGGCGAACTTGAAGTAGAGGCGGCGACTGGCCCTACTCAAGATAGGAATGACGCTGAGCAGGAGGAACTTGTTGTGAAGAACACTTTGGACAGCCTGATTTATTTCACCGAATTCTCCGACGAGGACCGTTGCATCTTGCAAGAGGCGACAATGCACACCCAATCGTGGGCCGATGAGTTCGTTCAGATGTTTTATGAGACGCTCTATGCTTATCCCTTTACCAAAGATGTGTTTCACGAAGGCGAACGCCCGGAGCGGGAACAGACTGTCAGGGATTGGTACCTTCGCATCACCAGCGGAAAATTGGACGATCAGTTCTGGGAAGATCAATGGCGCGTCGGGTCTCAACATGTCAACCGGCAGGTGCTCAACAGCTACATGTTCGGCATGATGCATCGAGCCCAGGGTTTTTTTCTGTCCAAATGTATAACTGACTTTGGCGTGGAAAGAGGACTCCAAGTTTTTCGTTCTTTTAAGCGGGCAACCGACATCGCCTCCGGTCTTACCGCAGAGGGGTATCACTGCATGTATGCCGTGTTGAAGGTTGGACGTTAGCCGGCGTACATATTTCGTGAGCGGGTTGTCGTGGGAAACTTTCTGGCGATGCCTGCGTGAACCATTTCTACCTGATCCCCACCACCGCCAGCATCCGTCCCGTCACCTGCTCCTTGCGGTAGGAGAAAAACAGATCCGTGTGGCAGGCCGTGCACTGGTTCATCGACTGAATGTTTTCTCCCGGAACTCCCGCGTCCAGCAGTTGGCACCAGTTCGCCTTCACCAGGTCCAGATGCCGTGACATCGCCGGTTCGCCGTGTCCCGGAGCCCTCTGGTTCAGGAACAGCATTGGATACTTGGTCTTCAGGCTCCAGCTATCGAAAACGTCCTCGAACAACTCTTTCGAATACGCGAACTGCGAGTCGAATGCATTCTCCACTTCCTCGCCGATCTCGTAGCAGCAAGCCCCAATGGCGGGTCCAATCACCGCCAGCATATCCTCCGGATCGCAGCCCAACTGCCGTCGCATTTCGCCGATTCCTTTTTCCACAATGCGCTGCACCGTGCCGCGCCATCCGGCATGGAAGATGCCAACCGCTTTGCGCTTGCGGTCGGCCACAATTACCGGCGTGCAGTCGGCGACTCGTATTCCCAGCAGGACTCCCGCAGCGTTGGTGATCAACCCGTCGCCGGCAGATTCCGCAACTTTGTTTTTGCGCAGAGGCGCCCACTCCGGCCCACGCGCGCCGTACACCCGGTGGATCGCCGCCGAGTGCACCTGCCGCAGCAGAATCAGCGGCCACGCGCCGCCAGCGGCGTCCTGCGCCTTCAGTTTGCGCAGAAAGCGCGCCTGATTGCGCTCGACGTTTTTCGGCGAGTCTTCCGGGGTCAGTCCGAGATTCAGTTGACCGCCTCCGTATTCCTGGCTCACTCCGCCCTGCCGTGTGCTGAAGCCGTGCAGCAACCAGGGCAACTCCGAGAGCTTCTCGGATGTCAGAATCTTTATGGTTGGAGATTTCAGCGGACGCGGGCTGGAGCGCTCGCGATCGCGCTTGGCACGTTGCGTTTTCAGCGCTGAGGATGGAGGGCTGGCGGGTACGGATTTCTTCTGCATATTCACGGTTTTGATTGTAGCGGATCGCGGACGCTGGTTTTACCGTCTAAATGGTGCGGATTTGCGGTGCCAACCGGCTCGTTTTGCGATACCCTAGGGCGGATGAAGGCTGGCCGTCATTGCCCGCTTTCCCGCCACGGAATAGAGTCTTACATACAACTATGTACGAAGATTTCAGCACCGTCGAGCGCTGGACCGGAAGCCCGGTCCGCTGTGTCTTTCAGTGCATCATAGTGGCGATCGCAACCCGCCACGCTGACGCCGTAGACGTGAAGTTCCTGGTTAACGGGCGTCCCGTCTGGATCGCGCTCGCCCTCCCGGCGTGGGCCGAGCACAAAAAACAGACGGGAAACGTAATCACCGACCCCTTGGCCGTGGAGATCGCAGGCCATTACCTGCGCAGCATTCTGGAGAACGGCGAGGAGAGTGGGCGCGACCTCTATACCCTGTCGGTCGCCGAAACCCTCCAGCATCTGGATGGGGTTCTCAAAGAGGCTGGCGTGCTCACGAGTTAGTTCGTAGTCACTGCAATGCATTGTTGGATCAGCAAAACATAGGCTGCTGCGATACGTTCCCGCTGCCTCCTTACGATTCAAATATGTTCAATGTGTCGCAATTTTAGGAGATTCTCTATGTCAACTGCCACAAAATCATTAAGCAAATCTAAACATTCCGAACCTCTAAGCGGGAACAAGAACTTGTTGAAGTGGGTTGAGAAGATGGCGGAGTTGACAAAACCAGCCGCTATTCACTGGGTTGACGGCTCGCAAGAGGAATACGATCAACTCTGCGCCGAACTAGTGGCGAATGGCACATTCATCAAGCTGAACGAGAAGCTCTGGCCTGGTTGTTATTACGCCAGGTCCGATGCCGGCGACGTCGCGCGCGTCGAGGACCGCACATTCATCTGTTCCCTTTCAAAGGAAGACGCCGGACCGACCAACAATTGGGAAAATCCGTTTTCCATGCGCAAGAAACTGAAGGTGCTGTTCGACGGTTGCATGCAGGGCCGCACCATGTACGTGCTGCCGTTCAGCATGGGGCCAGTCGGATCCCCCATGTCGCAACTTGGTGTGGAACTGACAGACTCCCCCTACGTCGTCGTCAACATGCGAATCATGACGCGTATCGGATTGCCCGTGCTCAAGGAAATCGAAAAGGACGAAAAGCGCGTAGTACCTTGCATGCACAGCGTGGGCAAGCCCCTTGCCGCCGGGGAAACGGATGTGACGTGGCCTTGTAACAACGAAAAGTACATCGTCCACTTTCCCGAAACCCGTGAGATCTGGTCCTTCGGTTCCGGCTACGGCGGAAACGCCCTGCTCGGCAAGAAGTGCTTCGCCCTGCGCATTGCTTCGACCATGGCGCGCGACGAAGGGTGGATGGCCGAGCACATGCTGATCCTCGGCGCCGAGAGTCCTGAAGGCGAAAAGACTTACGTAGCCGCTGCCTTCCCCAGCGCCTGCGGCAAAACCAACTTCGCCATGCTCATCCCTCCAGCGGGATTTGAAGGCTGGAAGATTTGCACCGTCGGCGACGACATTGCCTGGATTAAGCCGGATGCGAATGGCAACCTTCGCGCCATCAATCCGGAAGCTGGCTTCTTCGGGGTCGCCCCCGGCACCTCGGCGAAAACCAACCCCAATGCCATGGCTACGCTCGCCAAAAACTCCATCTTCACCAACGTTGCGCTCACTCCCGAGGGCGGTGTGTGGTGGGAAGGCATGACCGATGAACCGCCTGCCGAGTGCACCGATTGGCAGGGGAAGCGCTGGACACCGCAGATCGCCAAGGAAACCGGCGCCGTCGCCGCGCACGCGAATTCCCGCTTCACCGCACCGGCGTCGCAGTGCCCCACCATCGATCCCGATTGGGAAAATCCCAACGGAGTACCGATCAGCGCCTTCATCTTCGGCGGACGCCGCCCCACGACCATGCCTCTGGTCTACCAGGCGTTCAACTGGACCGCAGGCGTTTACACCGGTGCCACCATGGGGTCTGAGATGACGGCCGCCGCTGCCGGGACCATCGGCAAGGTGCGCCGCGATCCCATGGCAATGCTGCCCTTCTGCGGCTATCACATGGGCGACTATTTCCGTCACTGGATCCAGATGGGCCGCAATCTCAGCATAACTCCCCGAATTTTCCACGTGAACTGGTTCCGCAAAGGCGAAGACGGCAGCTTCCTCTGGCCCGGCTACAGCGAAAACATGCGGGTTTTGAAGTGGATCATCGACCGTGTGCACGGCAGATCGCTCGGCAAGGAAACGCCGATTGGCTGGGTACCCCGCTATGAGGACATTGAATGGAAGGGCTTCGAATTCCCCAAGGAGACCTTCGATCAGTTGCAAACCGTCGACCGTGAGGCATGGAAACGCGAAGTGATCGGTCACGAAGAGCTGTTTATTAAGCTGCACGATCATCTGCCATCCGAGATGGTTTATGAACGCGAACTGCTGATCTGTCGGCTGTAAGATCAATGGAACGCCGCTGCACAGGGCCGCGGCGTTCCATTCACTTTGCTTCCTGTAAGCTGCCCAATCATTTCACTCAATCTGTCCTGCCCGCAACATACTCCGTGATCGATTCTTCTGCTCCATTTATGATGGCTCCCAGGTTTCTCCCACACTTGTGTTGGACGTTACCCGCATGATACGTTGCGCCATTCCCGCAACTAACGCATTTGCAAGCGATTGAGGCCCTTGAATGAGTTCACAAACCGTCCAGCCACCAACCCCCGCCTTCCGTCCGTATGTACCCGCTGACCGCCAGATGCGCGAATTCACCTTGCGCGCCGTACTTCTGGGACTGGTTATGACCGTGGTTCTTGGCGCGGCCAATATGTATCTTGGTCTGCGCGCCGGCATGACCATTGCCGCCACCTATCCGGCAGCCGTCATCGGCATGGCGTTGCTCAAGCTCGTAGGCGGCAGCCTGCTCGAAGAAAACATGGCGCGAACTATCGGCTCCATTGGCGAATCCGTCGCCGCCGGAGCCACCTTTACCATTCCCGCCTTTGTCATCAGCGGCATGTGGCCCGCTCTTGGCGCCGCCAACTATTGGCAGGGCGTGGCGCTGATGATGGTCGGCGGGACCCTCGGCATTCTTTTCGTAACCCTGCTGCGCCGCATCATGGTCGAGGACCCCGAACTTCCCTTCCCTGAATCCGTTGCCGCCTCTGAGATTCACAAGGCCGGACAGCAAGGCTCGCGCGCCGCTAAAATTCTCTTCGCCAACATGGGCATCGGCGCCGCTGTCTTTTTCGCCGGAGCCCTCAACATCTTCAATGCCAGCAAGGAATTCCTCGTCAACATTCCTGCGCTCTCCTTCGGCCTCAAGCTCGGACGCGCCAAGCTCGCTCCCACTGTTGCCACCGGCGGCGCGACCACCTTCAGCGCCCCCGCCGCCAGCCCCGCCTACCTCGGCGTGGGCTACATCATCGGTCCGCGCCTTGCCGCCCTGAACTTCGCCGGTGGCTTGCTCGCCTGGGGACTGATGGTTCCGCTCCTTACCTACTTCCTCGGTCCGCAGATCGCAGCCAACGCCGCTGCCACCGGAACCACCGTGGACTGGGCCGCGGTATCGAACGGTGTCTGGTTCTCCATCGTCCGCCCCATCGCCGTAGGCGGAATGCTCGTCGGCGCATCCTACACTCTCTTCCGCATGCGCAACTCGCTCGGCATTGGAATTCAGCGCGCCATCAGCGATCTGAAAAAGACCGGACAACAGAAGCAGTCATCGCTTCGCTATGAGAAGGACTTGAGCAGCAAGGTCGTCTTCATCGGCCTCGGCATCGTCTTCTGCGCCATGATCGCGCTCTACTTCTTCTTCACCAAGGTCATCATCGGAGCCATCGTCGCCGCCATAATCATGATCATTCTCGGCTTCTTCTTCGCCGCCGTCTCCGGAAACCTCGTCGGCATGATCGGTTCCTCCAACAACCCGGTCAGCGGACTCACCCTCTGCACCCTGGTCATCGCCGCCCTGCTGATGATTGCCATGGGCGTCAAAGGCTCAGCCGGGGTTATTGCCGTGCTCGGCGTGGCCGCCGTCATCTGCGTCTCCTCGGCGGTCGCCGGCGAAATGCTGCAGGATCTTAAAGTCGGTCACATCCTCGGCGGCACTCCCTCCAAGATGCAGATCGGCGACCTCATGGGCATTGTCGTCAGCTCGCTTGCCTTGTTCCCCGTGCTCATGATCCTCGACCAGGCCTACCACTTCGGCAGCAAGGAACTGCCTGCCCCGCAGGCTGGCCTGATGGCTTCGCTCGCCCAGGGCATCGTCGGCGGAAACATGGCATGGCCGCTCGTCATCGTCGGCATTCTCATGGGCATCGCCCTTATCATGGTGGAAGTCAAAAGCCCGATGCTCTTCTCCGTGGGCATGTACCTGCCGCTGGAAACCACCTTCGCCATCTTCATCGGCGGCGTCATCCGCTGGATCACCGACATGGCGCGCGACAGGGGCGTATTCAACGACGCCCAGAAGGCACGCATCGACAACGCCGGAGTACTCACCGCCAGCGGCCTGATCGCCGGGGAAGCTCTCTGTGGACTCTGCGTCGCAGCCGTCAAGGGCCTGCGCGCCAGCGGCAAGATCAGGTGGGATCTGCCCACGGTCTTCGCCCATCCGCACGTTCTCAGCGGCCTCGCAGCTCTCGCATTCCTCGCCGTCGTGATGGTCCAGGTACCGCTGCGCAACGCTGGTCACCCCGACGAACCCGCTCCTCCAACCGCCATCATGTAACGGCTGCGGCATAAAGATACCTACGTGCAGGAAGCCCGCCGAATCCCTTCGGCAGGCTTTCTTGCTTCTGCGTTTTTGCTTCTGCGTTTTCGTTCTACCGAACGAAACGCCGGGTGCCCTTCACCCATCCGTGTTTCGGACTTCTACCGGACCGCTGCGTTGTGCTTCTTGGCGTAGATGTTCTTGCTCGCCTTGTTCTGTCTCTTGTTGAGCCGCGCCTGCTCGCCCTTCGTCAAGTGGCCGTTGTGGGCTGCCATGTCCTTCTTTTCCGAGTTATCGATGCGCTGCTGCTGGTTTTCCAACTTGCCGGCCTCTTTCGGCGTAAGTTCGCCGCTCTTCATGCCGTTCGCGATGCGATTCTGCTGGTTCTGCTCGCGGGTGTTGACTTCGTTGACGCGCGGGTGGTTCGGATCGTACACCCCAGGGCCTGCGCCTTGCGTGTTGGGGTTCTGGGCGAAGCCAGGAGCGGCAAGCAGTCCGCCGAAGGCCAGGGTAGCGATGGAAAGTAGCAGTGTGCGTTTCATGTTCGTATTAACCTAACTTCTTCTCTTAAGTTGCGAAACTATATTTCTCCCTTGCAACGAAACTTTAGTACCACCGCATGGGTTCACAACACGTGGTGCATCCGTAGTGAAACCAGCCTCAATTCCCCAACGCTCGCAGCGCGGTACAATATCTCCCTATGGACTTGAAAGCGATTCAGCAGGCTTTGCGCGAGCAGGACTTCGATGCCTGGCTGTTCTACGACCATCATCATCGCGATGAGATTGCCTACTCGGTCCTCGGACTGCCCGAGATGCACGTGACGCGGCGCTGGTTCTACCTCATCCCCGCTGCTTCCAACGCCGAGCCGGTAAAGTTGAATCATCGCGTCGAACCCCGCCACCTCGACACGCTTCCCGGGGTGCAGCAACATTACGGCTCATGGCGCGAACTGCACGCGAAGCTGGCCGCCATCGTCAAGCCTTACCGGCGCATAGCCATGCAGTACTCGCCTAACAATGACATCATGTACGTCTCGCTGGTGGACGGCGGAATGCTTGAACTGATTCGCAGCTTCGGGGTCGAAGTCGGCACCTCCGCTGATCTCGTCTCGCGCTTTGAAGCCACCCTCACCGACAGCCAGATCGCAACTCACTTTGCCGCCCGCGACGCCATGGATGCGATCATGACCGCCGCTTTTCAGGAGATCGGACACCGCGTCCGTAACGGTGGCTGGGATGAGTGGGGCGTGCGCCAGTGGCTCGGTGAAGCCTTCCAGCGCGAGCATCTCATCACCGACGATCTGCCCATCGTCGGAGCCAATGAAAACGCTGGCAATCCTCACTACGAACCCACCGCCGAGATCACCAAACCGATCCATCCCGGCGATTTCGTGCTGCTGGATATGTGGGCCAAGAAGGACACCCCCGGCGCGGTCTATTACGACATCACCTGGACCGGCGTCCTCGGCCAGCCTTCGGCCAAACAACAGGAGGTCTTCCACATCGTCCGCGATGCCCGCAAGGCGGGCGCGCAGACGGTCATCGACGCCTTTGCCGCCGCGCGCCGCATCGAAGGATGGGAGGTCGATGAGGTGACCCGTGGCGTCATCGAAAAGGCCGGATACGGCGAGTGGTTCGTGCATCGCACCGGACACTCCATCGGCACCAGTGTCCACGGCAACGGCGCCAATATGGACAACCTGGAAACCAAAGACACCCGACAGATTCTGACGAATACGCTATTCTCAGTAGAGCCGGGAATTTACTTGCCGGAGTTCGGCGTGCGCAGCGAAGTCGATGTCCTTGTGCACAACGGCGCCGCGCAAGTCACCGGACGGCAGCAGGAAGAATTAGTGATCATCTAAATGGCCAACGAAAAAACAATTGCAAACGCGGCTGAGCCGCAAGTCAACATCATGCAGGTCGTCGCTCCCTTGGCCGGCTGGCTCATCCCCGGTGCCGGACACCTCATCCAGAAGCGCTGGGTCCGCGGCATCCTCATCTTCGTCAGCGTAACCGTGATGTTCTTCTGCGGACTCGGCATGAAGGGCAAGGTCTACGGCTTCAATCTCGGAGACCTGCTCGATATGCTCGGCTTCGTCGGCGACTTCGGCAATGGCTTGCTCTATTTCGCCGCCCGCACCATGGACTGGGGAGAGGGTGCCATCTTCCGCGCCACCGCTGATTACGGTACCAAGTTCCTGGTCTGCGCCGGACTGCTCAACGTGATCGCCGCGATTGACGCTCACCACATCGCCATCGGGAAGAAACAATGACGCTCAACTTTTCTCACTTCACCGCAGCCCTCATCTTCTCGATCTGCGCCTCCATCGTCTTCGGAATCACCCAGCGCGACAACACCCGCGCGATGATCCGTTACGGCTTCTACTGCTTCGGTTGGTTCATCGGCGGAGTTCTGGTAGCTGGCTGGGCCATGTGGCTCATCAAGCGCTAGTTGCTGGCCTGAAAATGTGTACTAAGTGGAACAGGGTGCGAACCGGCGCCCCATTTCTGCCGTTGTTGGCAGAAATGGGGTAGTTGAATTTGCTGTTGCCTCTGCAGTTGAAGTTGTTGTTGTCTCTGCTTTTGCCCTTAACCTGCGAAACCTTGAAACCTTCGAAACTTTGAAACCTTGCTCTTGAAGCTAAGTACATTTTGAAACCCCCGCCCCGCAATTCTCATCCATCAGGGTGGAGGATTCAGAAAGATGGCATTCGAAGTTCCTGCTCTCACATATGCGTACGAGGCGCTTGAGCCCTATATCGACGCGCAGACCATGCACCTGCATCACGACAAGCACCACCAAGCCTATGTGGACAATGCCAATGCCGCCATTGAGAAAGCCCCCGAGTTAAAAGGCAAGTCCGCGGAAGAGCTTCTCGCCAACCTGGCGGCGGTACCCGAGGCGGTTCGCGGGGCCATTCGCAACAACGGTGGCGGACACGTCAATCACACCATGTTCTGGACCATCATGGCTCCCAACGCAGGCGGCCCACCCACCGGCCCCATTGCCGATGCCATCACCAAAACCTTCGGCGACTTCGCTCAATTTCGGGAAAAGCTCAACGACGCCGGAGTCAAGCAGTTTGGCAGCGGCTGGACCTGGCTCGCACTCGGCCCCAGCGGACTTCAGGTGCTCTCCACTCCCAATCAGGACAGCCCGCTCTCCCAGGGCCTCAAGCCAATTATGGGCAATGATGTCTGGGAGCACGCCTACTACCTCAAGTATCAGAATCGCCGCGCCGAGTACCTCAAGGCATGGTGGAGCGTCGTCAACTGGGCCGAGGTCAACAAGCGTTACGAAGCCGCGCTAAAGAAGTAACTTCCGCACAACGCTTTACGCCAACGGACGCAGATTGCATGCGTCCGTCTGTCGTTTCATTGTGAAATTTCGCTGTGTAATTTCTTTGTCACCATCGCCGTGCCGGACCGGAACTCCCGTCCCCAAAGCGTAGGATTGGACATATGCAAGCAAACTCGCACGCCACCGATCAGAGCATTGGCGAAGAGATCGCCAATAGCATCTCCCACGGTGTGGGCGCGGCGCTGGCCATCGCCGGATTGGTCCTGTTGACCGTCCGCGCTGCTCAAGTCGGTGGCGCGCGCTATATCGTCTGCTCGGCCATCTTTGGCGCCTCGGCGATTCTGCTTTATCTCAGCTCTACCCTCTACCATTCGCTCAGCCGCACCCGGGCCTACCGGGTGATGCGCTCGCTCGACCATGGCTCCATCTACCTGCTCATCGCCGGAACCTACACGCCCTTCACCCTCATCGGCTTGCGCGGAGCCCTCGGCTGGACGCTGTTCGCCATCGTCTGGAGCTGTGCCCTCATCGGGGTCATCGTTAAAGCGGTCGCCGTGCACAAGTTCGCCGTGCTCTCTACCGTCATGTACCTGGCCATGGGATGGGCCGCCATCTTTGTCTTCAAGTCCATGTACCTGCTGCTGGCTCATCCGGTCTTTGCCCTGCTGCTCGGAGGCGGCGTCTGCTACTCGGCAGGAATCCCCTTCTACGCCTCCAAGCGCAAGTACATGCACTTCATCTGGCACCTCTGGGTCCTCGCCGGAACCAGTTGCCACTTCGCTGCCATCTGGATGTTGATCCGCTAAGAGCGTTTCTTTTTTTAGTGGTGTCATGCTGGACGGAGTGAAGCATCCCCGTGATGCCCAAATCTCATGCGCGGCCCAAAGTCTTCAAACTCGAATCGACTTTGATCTCAATGCATTAAGGCCGGGCGCCCGCTATTCGACGCAAGTAGGAAAGTAATGATCTCCGCCTGTCGCTCTCGCGCCCTTACTGTATCTCCGGATAGATATCGAAGAACGCATCGATGCTCTCTTTCAGTTGAGCCTCGATCTCTTCCTTGCTGCCCTCCAGCAGATGCAGGGTGACGTGCACTTCATGCCCATTCTTCAGCTTGATCGATCCCGTCCCGACCTCGTCCAGCTCACCTTCGGGAAGCAGCCTCAACCCATACACCAGCGATAATTTAGCCATTCGGAATTGTAACAACCAACGCGCCGCCCGGAGCGCAACTTTCGCTTACCTTGCGACCACCAGACGCTCCTCCACAAAGGCTGCGCGCTCGTATCCCGAAGCTGCCACCAGGGCCGTCACTCCGCTCGCCGCATAGATCATCGCAATCACCATGAACTGATAAATCGCCGTGTACACCGGATCACTACCGGTCAGCAGCATCCCGGCCGCGAAGCCCGGAATCCACACAATCCCCAGCGAGCGTAGCGAGTTCAAACTCGGGATCAGCGCCGCGTTGGTAGCGTTCCTCGCATACGGCAGCGCCGCCACCGTCGAGCTTGCGCCCAGGGCCAGCGCCGCCTCCACCCGGCCTGCGTTCAGCTTCAGGTCGCTCGCGTAGCGCTCCAGAACCTGCGCGCAGGTGTTCATCGAATTCGCAATAATCATCGAGCCCAGCGGCACCAGGGCAGTTGCCTTAAAGGCGATCACCCGGGTCAGTGCCATCGTCGCAATCACCACCGCCGAGCCCGTTCCAATCGCCCGCAAGCAAAGCCAGTAGGAGTTCGCCACCGGCTTCGCCCCGGATTCCAATCCAGCTTTCGACCCGGGTTTCAACCTGGGATTCAATCTACGCTGCGTCATCCCGGCTGCCACCGCGCACATGGTCGCCAACGCCGGAACGCTCCACCACGCTGCGCCCTTCAGCAGCCACACCAGCACCAGCCCAATCGCCAGCATCTGCAGCAGCCCGCGCACCAAGGCCGCGGCCGTCTCCCGCCCTAGCTCCAGCTTGCGCAGATGCCCCAACCACGCCACCCCCAGCGCCAGTGCCGAGACCACCATTGCCTGCCCCAGCCCCAGCGCGACTTGCGAATGTATCCAGTGATGCAGCAGCTTTGGATCAATCGTCGCGTGCTCAAACATCTCCGCCCCCTGATGCCGCTGCATCCGTGCCCGACGCGGCATCGTCCCGCAGCACGCCCTCGCGCATTACCAGCGTGCGTTGCGCCAGCCGCGCCGCCTGCGCCGCATCGTGAGTCACGATCAGGCACGCGCCTTCCATCTGCGCCATCGCCGCCCGCAGGGCTTCCTCCACCACCAGCTTCGCGGCATCGTCCAGGGCTGAGGTCGGCTCATCCAGCAGCAGCACCTGCGGACGATTCGCCAGCGTCCGCGCCAGTGACACCCGCTGCGCCTCGCCGCCCGAGAGCCCGGCCACGTCGCGCTCCCCGTATCCGCTCAGCCCCACGGTTGCCAGTAACTCCTCCACCTCGCCACTGCTCATGCGCTCTCCGCGCAGTCCCGGACCGTAGCGCACATTTTCCGCCACCGTCCCCAGGAACAGATTTGCCGACTGCATCACCATCCCTACTCGCCGACGCAACTCGTGTACATTCATTTGGCTGGTGTCCGCGCCTTCCAGCAACACCCTCCCTGCGGTCGGCGCATCCAGCCGGGTCAACAACCGCAGCACGCTTGACTTCCCCGCCCCGCTCGGCCCCGTGATCGCCACTACCTCTCCCGAGCGCAGGGCAAGGCTCGCCTCGCGCACAATCATCTTCTCCCCCACCTCGAGCCGCAGCTTTTCCGCCCGCAGCAACGGCAGGTTGTTCGTCATTGCGCTCTCGGCTGTCAAGTCTCAATCTCCGCATCGGCTGCGCCAACGCAAGCATTCATCCTGAACGAAGCGAAGAACCCCAGCACCGCTCGAATCTGCCGCGCACTTCCATCCTTTTCTGCCAGCACTCGATTCAGCTCTGTCATTTGTCCTTTGTTCCCATTTCATTCATTAACTTCAACTTCATCTCACGCGTCTTACTCTACCCTTTTCCACTTCGAATCTCGTGGGCAGAAAAATGAAAGTCCAATTCATCATCCGTCCCCATTACGCGCGAGTCCTCCCATCCGCGGCCAATTTGGCAGCTTTTTCGATACTCGCCTCATCCAACCCATTCCATATACAATCAAAGCGCTGAGCATGGAGACTATGGACACCAAGGACAAGATTCGCAAGTCGGATGAAGAATGGCGTCGTTCTCTCACTCCCGAGCAGTACCGGATTCTTCGCGGAAAGGGCACGGAGCGCGCCTTTACCGGCCAGTACACGGAGACCAAAACTCCCGGCGTGTATCTCTGTGCGGCCTGTGGACTTGAACTCTTCCCCTCGGAGACCAAGTTCGACTCCGGTTGTGGCTGGCCCAGTTTTTACGATCCTCTCAGCAAGGAAAACGTCGAGGAGCACGAAGATCGCAGCCACGGCATGGTCCGCACCGAGGTCACCTGCGCCCGCTGCGGAGGCCATCTCGGCCACGTCTTTCCCGACGGTCCCAACCCCACCGGCTTGCGCTACTGCATCAACTCCGCCTCGCTCCATCTCAACAAGAAATGAGTGCCTCGCACTCCTCTGTCAAAAAAGGAATGCTGTCCAGGGACTTCCCCGTTGCCTCCATTTACCCGCTCCCAACCCAGGCGGAGGTTGACGAATACCGCTCCCGGCCATAGCCTAACAACATCCCAGCTCGTTGATTTATTTCGATTTCCGGGAAGGTTCCCATGGTTACGGTCTCCGCATCGCACAATCGTGTTCTCAACCCTGAGTTACGCCAGCGCATCATGTCCGCCGACGAGGCCGCTGCGCTCATCCGCAACGGCGACAACATCGGAATGAGCGGCTTCACCGGCTCCGGCTATGCCAAGGAGTTCCCCCCCGCCCTCGCCCGCCGCATGGATCGCGACCGCGAGCAGGGCAATCCCTTGCGGGTCGGCGTATTCACCGGTGCCTCTACCGGTCCCGAACTCGATGGCGCCTTGGCTGACGCCAATGGCATGCAGGTCCGCCTGCCTTATCAATCTGATCCCGCGGTCCGCAAGCGCATCAATGACGGCGATATGGAGTACATCGATATCCATCTCAGCCACGTCGGCCAATACATGGAGTACGGATTCCTCGGCAAACTCGACATGGCGGTCATCGAGGTCGCAGCCATCTACGAGGATGGCCGCGCCATTCCCTCCACCTCCCTGGGCAACAACAAGTCCTGGCTGGAGTGTGCCGACCGGGTCATCCTCGAAGTCAACTCATGGCAATCCATCGAGTTGGAAGGCATGCACGATATCTACTACGGACTGGACTCACCGCCACGCCGCGAACCCATTCCTCTCACCCGCGCCGGACAGCGGATCGGCAGTCCCTACCTCCACATCCCCATCGAGAAGGTAGTCGCCGTCATCGAAACCAGTTCGCCGGACCGCAACTCCGCCTTCAAGGCGCCCGATCAAGCTTCCTTGAAGATCGCCGGTCACATTCTCGAATTTCTGGAGTGGGAGGTGAAAAAAGGCCGGATGCCCGAGGATTTGCTGCCCATCCAGTCGGGCGTCGGCAACATCGCCAATGCCGTACTCTTCGGACTCGAACAGGGCAAGTTTCAGAACCTCACGGCCTACACCGAGGTCATTCAGGACGGCATGATCAGCCTGCTCAACTCGGGCAAGATGATTTCCGCCTCGGCCACTGCCTTCTGCCTCGGCCCGGAGATGATCAAGCAGGTCTACGCCAATCTGCGCGACTATCACCGCAGCATCGTCTTGCGCACCCAGGACATCTCCAACAATCCCGGCATCATCCGCCGCCTCGGCGTCATTTCCATGAACGGCATGATCGAGGCGGACATCTATGGCAATGTCAACTCCACCCACATCATGGGCTCCAAGATCATGAACGGCATCGGTGGCTCCGGCGATTTCGCGCGCAACGCCTACCTGTCGATCTTCATGGCTCCCTCGCTGGCCGCCCGCGGAAACATCTCCACCATCGTTCCCATGGTCAGCCACGTCGACCACACCGAGCATGACACCCAGGTCCTGGTCACCGAGAACGGCCTGGCCGATCTGCGCGGCCTCTCGCCCAAGCAGCGCGCCCGCCTCGTCATCGAAAACTGCGCCGCACCCGCCTTCCAACCGCTGCTCAATGACTACTTTGAGCGCGCCGGCAAAAGCGCCAACGGACAGCACACGCCGCACCTGCTCGGCGAAGCCTACGCTTTCCACGAGCGCTACCTTGCCACCGGCAAAATGTTGCCCTAAGCTGCCGTAACCACCTCACCCGGAAAGCACATCCCCACTCCGCCGGGTGGGGATTTCTTCTGCCTTGCCGCCATTGGTCCCCGAAGCCGTTTTCTCTTCTCCTCAATCCGGCTCCGGCTTATACTGTGTCTCTTGTAATCCATGCGAACAAGAAAGCCAGCTTCGTCGTTTGGGGACCCTTCCCCGTGGCGCCCACCCCTGTTTCGTGTTCCGGGCGCAACCCTCTGGCTTTCGGCCCGGCTCCTTCCACTGCTTCTTTTCTCCGCCGCTCTGCTGTCCGCTCAAGTCACCACACTGGTAGCGTTCGTACCGGGAATCGGCCACCCCGAAGTCAATTCTGGCTCTCGCGATGGCGATCGTAACGCCGCAATAACCCACGGCTTCGCTCGTCTGCAGAGCTCTCTGGCCGCCAGGGATTCGGCTGCCGTAGCCACTGATTTGCAACGGATTCTCGCCACCGCCGACGCCGTCAGCGATGAGACCACCCTCCGCCTCGTCTACTGCGAGCTGGCCGATACGCTTTCGCGGGCTCAGGATACCGGTGCTTTGATCCTCGAACGTGACCACGCTTTGCAATCCCAGCTCGCACCGCACTTCCCTCATTTTCAAGTATTTACCAGCCTCGGCCGGGGCTTTCGAGAGCTCCACGACGACGTCGATGCCGATGCCGCTTATGACCTTGCCGGACGCCATCTCAGCGGTCAACCCGATTCGCAGGTCGCCGTCTATTACGCCGATTATGCCGCTGTGCTCATCAGCGAGGGACGCCTTGATCGCGCCCTCGACAGTTTTCAGCACGCCCGTACCATCTTCCGCCGCATCGGCCATATTCCTACCCAGCTCCTAGTCGATAGCGCCGAGCTGGAACTCAGCCTGAAGCGTTTCGATGCCGCACAGGATTCCATCACCCAGGCACTTCAGCTCACCTCTGCCAGCGACTCCCTGAACACCCGCTTCAACGTGCAAGAGACTTCAGCCCGCGTCCTCATCGCTCGCCAGCAGTTCACCCAGGCGCTGGAGTCGATCCACCGCGCCGAGGCCATCGCCCCACGCGCGGATTTCAGGCTCCAACATTTTACCTTTGCGCTTTACCACCAGCTCTATTTCCAGAGTCACAACTACCCCGCTCTGCTGGCCACTGACCGCGCCATGCTGGCCAGTGCCCAGCAATCGGGAAACGCGCAGGCGATCACCTACTCGAAGGGCCTGCTCGGCCTGGCTCTCGGCCTCAATGGCGACGCGGAACATGGGATTCCGCTCATCGACCAGGCCGCTGCGGAAAACCTGAGCCGTCACGCTTCCCAGCTAGAGAACCTGGAACAGAAGTATCAGGTGTACCAAGCCGCGCACCGCTATCCTGAAGCGCTGACCGCGTACCAGCAATTCAGAGATGCCCAGCAGGAATGGAACGAGCACACCAATCATCAGAGCCTTTCCCGCCTGGAGTCCACCCTGGCGCTGGAGAAGTCCGAACAGGAGCGGCGTGACCTGCTTGCCCAGGAGCAGATAGAACACAATCGCGATGAGCGTGATCGCCTCGAAAACCTCAACCTGCTACGCCAGGAACAGCTCCGTCTGGCGGATGCCGAGCAGCACCGCAAAGATGAGGAGATCACCGATCTCCGCACCCGCAGTCAACTCGTCGCCGCCGAAAAAATGCGCCAGCAACTGGTCCAGGAACAGCGCAATCAGCAGTTCCAGCTAGAGACCATCAGCCGTCGCAGTCAGCTTTCCAGCACTCTTGCCGTGCTCCTGCTCGTCTGCCTCCTGCTCGTCGTCGCCCTCGCCTGGTCACTCTGGCGAATCAACATCGCGCGCAAACTGCAGGCTCTCGAGGACCCTCTCACTGGACTCAAGAACCGCCGCTTCCTCGCGCCGTTCATGGAACACGAGACCGAGCGCCTCCGCCGCGCCCGTCACACCGCCCTCATTCTCATGGCCGATATCGACCACTTCAAGAACGTGAATGACCGTTGGGGACATGACGTGGGAGACCAGGCACTGCTGCGACTCTCCGAAATTCTGCGCCGTTGCGTGCGCAACTCCGATGTCGTATCCCGCTGGGGAGGCGAAGAGTTCGTCATCATCTGCCCGGAGTCGACCGAAGCCCATGCGGAAGTAATCTGCAACCGGATTCGCCATCACCTTCGCGAAACTCCCGTCGATGTGCCGGGAAAGGCCACCTTTCACCTCACCATTTCCATCGGCGCGGCCCTGTTCTCCCCAAGCGTCCAGAGTGAACACTGGGAGGTCGCTCTCGGACGTGCCGATCAAGCCCTCTACCAGGTCAAACACAATGGCCGCGATAACTGGTCGCTGGCATCGCATCCCGCCCAACCCGCACCAGCCGTCTGATCGATCACCACGGCTCTTCCTTTTGTCGTCACCTTTGCTCTTGCCTTTGTCTTTGCCTTTGTTTTGAGGTGTCATTCTGAAGCGCAGCGAAGAATCCCCGCTCCGTTCAAGTCTCCCGCCCCGCACCAAGCTTCTCAACCCGCAATCGATTCCGCTCTTCCCTCCGTTTGAATGGCCTTTTTCGAATTTCGCAATCCCTCGTCTTTACTCACTCCCGGGGAGACGCACTACAATGATCGCTTCGGAGGAACCCATGCTTCGCAAGACCGTCTGCCTGCTCCCTGTTTTCGCACTCATCGTGTTCTGCGGCTCCTGCTCGGACTTTTTTGTCTCCCCAAATTCCATTCAATCGGTCACCGTCAGCCCTTCTGCGGTCCTCCTAAAGGCTAGCAACACTCCGCCCGATACCTACACTGCTCTGGGGGCCACCTCGCGCACGGTCGGCGGCACCCAGGCCACCACCACAACCGCTACCTGGGCCAGCGCCAGCACCTCGATCGTTACCGTCAGTAGCGCTGGCGTCCTCACTGCGGGCAGCGCGACTTCCGGCAACACCACGGTCGCCGCAACCGACGGTGGCGTGGTCAGCAATGCTTGCGCGGTCGTGCTCTACATCGGAACCGCTCCCGCCACCCTCAGCGTGGAAAGCCAAAATGGCGCTACGTCCTTTGCCGCAGGCACAACCTTTCAGGCCATTGCAACCGCCACCTTTTCCGGCGACGCAACCCTATCTGCAAGTGGTGCCCTCACCCCGTACGTCACCTGGACCAGCAGTGACACCACCGGCACCATTGCCACCGTAAACTCTGCCGGTGTAGTGACGGTAATCAACGCTGCCACCCCCTTCACCATTACGGCCACCGCTACCTTCGGGGCTGCCGCTTCGCCCTCAACCGTCACCGGCACATCGGTATCGTTCAACCAGACCATCCTCTAGGCTTCATTCCTGGCGAATGCGGCACCTTTTTCCCGGTGCTGCATTCCCCTCCCGTTTCGAACATACCTGCTGGTTCGTGCCCGCAATACAGCACGCGTGTTCTGCCGCTGATATACAATTCCCTCCGATGACTCTCGGGTCAAACTTGCAATCCTTTCAGAAAATATCAAATGGCTGAAATCAGAAAAATCGGCATCTGCACTGGCGGAGGAGACTGTCCCGGTCTCAATGCCGTCATCCGCGCCGCGGTGAAAACCGCCATCCTCAAATATCGTTATGACGTTATCGGCGTCCGCGACGGCTTTGACGGACTCATCTGGCCGGAAAGAAGCCGACCCCTTCTACTCAGTGACGTGAGCGGTATTCTGCCCCGCGGCGGAACCATCCTGGGTACCACCAATCGGGGCAATCCTTTCGAATATTGCGTCAATCATGATGGGCAGGAGAGCGTCCGCGATCTCTCTGACGAAGTCATCAAGAACGCCAAAGCCATGGGCCTCGATGCCCTCATCGTCATCGGTGGCGACGGTACCCAGAAGATCGCCCTCGACCTCGCCCGCAAAGGTCTGCCCGTGGTCGGTGTCCCCAAGACCATCGACAATGACCTCTGCGCCACCGACGTTACCTTCGGCTTTGACTCCGCCATTCACGTCGCCGCCGACGCCATCGACCGCATCCACACCACCGCCGAATCGCATCACCGCGTCATGATCGTGGAAGTGATGGGACGCGACGCAGGGTGGATCGCGCTCCACGCCGGAATCGCCGGCGGGGCTCACATCATTCTGATTCCGGAGATTCCCTTCTCCATTGACAGCATCTGCGGCTACATCAACCAGCGCCATATCTTCGGCAAGAAATTCACCATCATCTCCCTGGCCGAAGGCGTGCAGGTTCCGGAGGAAATTCGCCAGGACTGCATTCAGCGTTATGGCTCAATCCCCAAAGGCATCAGCGTTGGCAACCTGATCGGCGAAGCCATCGGGATTTGCGCCAAGAAGGATGTCCGGGTCACGGTGCTGGGCCACACCCAGCGCGGCGGTTCGCCCTCGCCTTATGATCGAATTCTCAGCACCCGCTTCGGAGTCGCCGCCGTCGACCTCATCGCCCAACGCGGCTTCCTGAAGATGGTGGCGCTGCGTGGCGACAAGATCGAGTTCGTTGACATCGCCGAAGCCATCGGAAAAATGAAGACCGTTGACCCCGCCGGTGAACTGGTCAACACCGCCCGCGCCATCGGAATTCACTTCGGCGAGGAATGAAACTCTCTCCCGGCCAGGCCCACGGTCTGGCCGGAAGGATTGCCCATCTTGTAAGCCTCTGCTTATCACCAAGTTACTTTCTCGCCAATCGTTGTCTGCCCCTCGCAGCCATTGACTACCTCCGCACTCCCCCTTCGCCAAACATTCACTGAAAGGTCAATCGTTTCCCTGCCGCTCTGGTTTATAGTGGAGATTCATCTGGAATGAAGCCCTTGTATCTCCTGAACTCTCGTTACCGTCTGCTCGCCCTGCGACTTTCCTTTGGACTCGCGCTTCTGCTGGTGCTGCTTTCCGCCGCCGCCTGCAAACACGGAGGCCCGATCAGCGGCGGCGAAACCATGTACGTCTCCGCTCCCCAGGCCAATCTTCGCGACCATGTGGCCACGGTTTACAACCGTGTCGGCGCGGTGAAAAACGGGGAGCGCGTCGAGGTCCTCGAGCGCCAGAAGCGCTTTGTGCGCGTACGCACCGCGCAAAAAGTCGAAGGCTGGATTGAGTTGCGCGCCTTGGTACCCAGCGAGGTCTACGATCAGTTCCAGCGGTTGAGCAAAGACAATCGCAACACGCCCGTCGAAGGACATGGCGTTACCCGCGTCGAGTTGAACATGCACGTCACCCCAGGGCGTGAGACCGATACGCTTTATCAGCTCGCCGAAAACTCCAAGGTGGAGATGCTCAAGCGCTCGACTACCGGGCGCGCCACTCCGGAAGAGATCGCCGCCAAGCGAGCGGCCGAGCTCGCCCGAGCTGCGGGCGATCCGCTGAAGCCCAAGCCGAAGAAGAAGCCCGCTCCGCCAGCTCCGCCAACACAGGCTCAGTCTCAAAAATCGGTAAAGGCCGCACCGGACGCGGCGTCGACCGCTACGCCAGCGGCGTCTCAAGGCGCAAACCAATCCGCAAACCAGTCCTCAAACCATGCGGCGGTGCCCGCGGCTCCGGCGGAGGAGCCGAAGCCCAAGCCCATGGACGATTGGTGGTTGGTGCGCGATCAGCAGGGACATGTCGGCTGGGTGTTGGCGCACATGGTCGACCTCGACATCCCGCTCGACGTGGCGCAGTACGCCGAGGGCCAGCGCATCCAGGCGGCGTTCGTACTCAACACCGTGCAGGACGAAGAGAAGGGCACGATTCCTCAGTACCTTGTGCTGCTGAACGAAAATAAGGATGGGATTCCCTACGACTTCAACCAGGTCCGCGTCTTTACCTGGAATCTGAAGAAGCATCGCTACGAAACCGGGTATCGCGAACACTACATTGTGGGATATTTCCCGGCTGGAGTTTCCACCGAAAACTTCGGCAACGAAGGCACCATGCCGGTGTTCACCATCCGTAAGCAGAACGTGGACGGTTCGATCAGCGATCGCAAGTACCGGGTCATCGGCAACATTGTGCGGCAGGTGCTTGCTCCCGGCGAACAACCGCAGCAGGCCGCGCACTCGCCCGACGAGCCCAAGAAGAAAGAGTCGCCCGGCAAAAATGCCACCCATAGCAAGCCCAGCCCGCGCCCAAAGAGAAAACGCTGATCTTCCGGAGTTGCCGGATGGAAGCTGAATCTGAACTTCCGCTCCGGGCAATCCATCCCCGCAGGGCCAAAATGAATCCTACTCCTTAACACGGGGGTATGCCGCGATGGCCGAGAAGATCAAAAAGTTGGACCTCCACAGGGATTATAAGAAATACCTGTACTTTATTGATGGTCAGGGCAATGTCTGCCACAAGCCTAAGAGCGGGGTAGGTGAATCGAAGATCCTGGTTGAGCACGCGGTTGATCGCGACAACCAGTATCTCTACTTCATCGATAAAGAAGGCGACGTTTCGCGCTCACCTCGCGGCCAAAAGAAGAAAGCGGCCTGATGCGGCGCCCGGTTTTGCGGCCGCCGCTCGACGCGCCATGAACAACTCTGGTTGGAATGCCTACGTCTTCCGCGACGGCAGGCACACGGTAAGCGGACCGGCGCTGATTGCATCGCTGTCCGGTGCGCTTGGCCGTTGGCGGAGCGCGCCAGAGCAGAGCGCCGAAGACTGCGCACTGGCATCGCTCATCGCCGCCGGAGAGTTGGAATGCGCGTTGCTGGATGACGCGGGGAGTGACGCCTACCGTCCAGAGTCCTGCAACATTGCCTCGCAGATCACCGATAGCGTCGCCCTTGCGTTCCTCACCGGGCAACGGGATTCGCTGTTGGGAGTTTTGCAATGTACGGAACAGCTCCGCGTGGCGGACCGGTATGAGATTGCGGTGCAAGAGGGTTTTTCCTATTACGCGCTGCATCCGCGCAAGGTTGCAATTCTGCTGGACACGCTGATGCTGAAGCCGCGCATCGCGGTGATCGGAATTCGCAGCATCGGAGTCGCCTTGAGCGCGGTGGCCTGCGCGTGGCTGCGCCTGCGTGGGATGCGTTGCGAACGCATTACGGTCCGTCCAACGGGCCACCCCTATGATCGCCAGTTGGAGCTGACGCCTGAGTTGTGCGCTTGGGTTGGAAGATCCGGAAGATCTGGCGATGCCGACTTTCTGATTGTGGACGAAGGGCCGGGGATCAGCGGCTCATCCTTTCTGGCGGTTGCCGAGGCCGTCAGCCTGTGCGGCGTAGAAGGCGAGCGCATCCATATGGCCGGGAGTCGAGAGGTGGACCCTACTGGGCTACGCGCCACGAACGCCGCCGAGCGCTGGACACGCTACCACTTCCACGTCATGCAAAATGAGCCGCTGTCTCCAGAGGGCGCGGGAGAAAGTCTCTCGGGAGGCATCTGGCGCAGGCATTTCCGTTGCGCGGAGAGCGCCATACCTGCCTCGTGGGCGCCGCTGGAGCCCGCCAAATTCCTCGGCCGCGATCGGCAGAGCATCTTCAAGTTCGAGGGCTTTGGACATTACGGCGAAGCCATTGGCGTGAGGGCAAGATTGCTCGCGGCTGGAGGCTTCGCGCCGCACTATTTCGGCAACCGGCGCGGCTTTGGCGAATACGAGCTAGTGCCGGGGCGGATGTTAGAACGGCACGACCGATCGGCTGAACTGCTGGAACGAATGGCTGATTATCTTGCCTTCCGGTTCACCCACTTTGGCAGCGATGCCGCGCAAAGTCCAGAGATCGAAACGATGCTGCGCTGGAACTGGCAGCTTGAGTTCGGCGAGGAACTCAGCGCGGCCGAGTCGCGATTGCGGATTGACCGCGTGGTGGTGTGCGATGGGCGCATGATGCCTCACGAGTGGCTTCGTACAGATGGTGGAGAGTTGCTGAAGCTGGATGCCGGCATTCATGGCGATAATCATTTTTTTCCTGGACCGTGCGACATTGCCTGGGACGTGGCCGGGGCAATTGTGGAATGGGAGTTACAGGGCGAGGAGCGCGAGCAGTTTATTCGCGAATACGAGAGGCGCTCGGGAGATGCCATCACAGAAAGACTCGCGCCTTACCTGTTGGCCTATACAATTTTTTGCATGGGCTGGTCCAAGATGGCCGCGCTGGCGATGGAAGGCGAATACGATGAAGGGCTGCTGACACGGGATTATCAGAGATATCGCGAGGTGGCGTTGCGGTTGAGGCAGAAGCTAGTGCGGTTTGAGGTTACGGTGGACAAGTTTGCGATAGACAATGAATCCGTCATTGCGGATCAATCCGTCCGTCGCACGGCATGAGTGGTTCCTAGACTCAGCGCCACGACGGTTGATGGTTTTTGCCGCTGAAGTTACGGCTTCGAGTAAAACTCGGCGATTGCACCGACGACCCGTTGCTGCTCGGCTGTGGTGAGTTCGGGGAAGATGGGCAGGGCGAGCACTTCGCGAGAGGCGCGCTCGGACTCCGGAAAATCGCCCGGCTTGTGACCGAGATAGGCGAAGCATTGCTGAAAGTGGAGCGGCACGGGATAGTAAATCTCACAGCCGATCTGACGCTGCTGGAGAAAGCCGCGCAGCTCGTCGCGGCGATGAGCGCGCACTACATACTGGTGGAAGATATGCTTGGCCGCCGGGGCAGTGGCGGGCAGAGCAAGCGGACGCGGTGCATCGACATATGTAAATGTTCCGCGAGCGCCGGTGAGTCCGGCTTGCTGGAGAAGATGATCGTAGGTGGCCGCGATCTCGCGGCGGCGTTGGTTCCACTGTTCAATAAAGCGCAATTTTATGCGCAGCACTGCGCCCTGGATCGCGTCCATGCGGGCGTTCCAGCCAATCTCCTCGTGATAGTAGCGGCGGGCCGCACCGTGATTCCGCAGCCGCTTCATGTGCTCGCCCACATCCTTGTCCATGGTGGTCGCGGCACCGGCATCGCCAAAGGCGCTGAGGTTCTTGGTTGGGTAGAAGCTGAAGGCTGCGGTGCGTCCAAGGGTTCCGGCATGACGCCCATTCCATGTGGCTCCGAAAGCCTGCGCGGCATCTTCGACGATCACGAGCTGGTGGACGGCGGCAACCGCGTTGAAGGCGTCAGCATCCACACACTGGCCGTAGAGATGCACGGGCATGATGCCTTTAAGATTGATTGGACGCCGATGCGCAATCGCGTGCTCGACCGCGAGCGGTGAGAGGTTGAAGGTCGCCGGATCAATGTCGGCGAAAACCGGACGGGCACCGCAGCGCGTGATGGAGCTGGCCGAGGCAAAGAACGAAAAAGGTGTGGTGATGAAGGTGTCACCGGCAGTGACGCCAACAGCGGCGAGAGCCAGCCACAGGGCATCCGTACCCGAGGAGCAGCCCACCGTTGAGACCGCACCGAGGTGCGCCGAAATTTCACGCTCCAGGGCGGCAACCTCCTCGCCCAGCACCAGCGATTGCGATTCGCAGACCTGGTCGATGGCACTGCGCACCAGCTCACGAATGGTGACATACTGGCGCTTGAGATCGAGCATGGGAATGGGTGTGGAGGATGCGGCGGTAGAAGAAGCTGTCATGAAAGGGGATTCCACTCCGGAAGCGCCGGGACTGAAGCGATTCTAGCACCGGCGCGGTGTGCCTTGGTGCGGGCGGGATCGGTGATTGCTATCACAAATCGATGTGGGAGCGACTGCTAAAATCTAGTCTGCTCGATAGGGATCCGCAGATTCATGGTTGCAAGGTAGGGAAAGAGGGAGCTTGGCGACTGCAGACCAGAAAGTGATCGGCACGGCACAGGGCCAGCAGCCCTGCGCGCGGCTGAAGATGACGATTCGCGGAGCGGTGCAGGGCGTGGGCTTCCGGCCGTTCGTCTATCGGCTGGCGGCGGAGTTGGAGCTGAACGGCTGGGTGAACAACACGGCGCGCGGGGTCTTTGTGGAAGTGGAGGGGCCGCGGGAGAAGCTGGATCAATTTCTGCTGCGCGTAGAGCGGGAAAAACCTGCGATCTCATTCATTCAGAGTCTGGAAAGCAGCTTTGCCGATCCCGTCGGCTACACGGGATTTGAGATTCGCAAGAGCGAAGGTGGAGAGAAGACCGCGCTGGTGCTGCCCGATATTGCGACCTGCCCGGAGTGCATTCGGGAGATCTTCGAGGCGGGTAACCGGCGCTTCGGCTATCCGTTTACCAACTGCACCAACTGCGGACCACGGTATACGATTATCGAGTCGCTGCCCTACGACCGGCCGCGTACGACGATGCGGAAGTTCACGATGTGCGCGGAGTGCGAGCGCGAGTATCGCGATCCGGGGAATCGCAGGTTTCACGCGCAGCCTAACGCTTGTCCGGAGTGCGGGCCGCAACTGGAGCTCTGGAGCATGACAGGCGCGGTGCTGAACCGGCGCGCGGCGGCGCTGGACGAGGCTGCCGAAGCAATTCGCGAGGGCAAGATTGTGGGCGTAAAGGGATTGGGTGGATTCCACCTGATGACCGATGCACGCAATGAACAGGCGGTACGGAGACTGCGCGAGCGTAAGCATCGAGAGGAGAAGCCGTTCGCCTTAATGTGTCCTTCGGCGGAGGACGTGCTGCGGGAGTGCGAGCTCTCGCCGCTGGAAGAACGATTGTTACGCTCGCCGGAATCTCCTATCGTGCTGGTGCAGCGCAAAGCACAGGGTACATCCACGCTTGCGCCTTCGGTGGCCCCGGGCAATCCGATGCTGGGGGTCATGCTTCCCTATGCGCCGCTGCATCATCTGCTGCTACGGGCACTGGGCTTTGCGGTGATTGCCACCAGCGGCAATTTGAGTGATGAACCGATCTGCATTGATGAGCACGAGGCGGTGGAGCGTCTGGGTAAGATTGCAGATCTGCTGCTGGTGCACGACCGGCCGATTCTGCGTCACGTGGATGACTCGATTGTGCGGGTGATGGCCGGACGCCAGATGGTGATGCGTCGGGCCCGGGGATTTGCTCCGCTGCCGGTGATGCTGGAAGAGGAGATGCCGACGGTGCTTGGAGTGGGCGCGCACCAGAAGAACACGGTTGCGCTCTCGGTGGGGCGGCAGGTGTTTCTCAGCCAGCACATAGGCGATCTGGAAACCGCGCAGGCCAGCATGGCATTTGAGCGCGTGGTGGAGAGCCTGGAAGATCTTTACGAGGTGAAGCCGCAAATCGTGGCTTGCGACCTTCATCCGAACTACATCTCAACCGAATACGCAAACCGGGTGAGCGAACATCCGGTCCGGGTGCAGCATCATTATGCTCACGTGCTGGGGTGCATGGCGGAGAACGGAGTGAAGGCTCCGGCGCTCGGCGTAGCTTGGGACGGCAGTGGCTGGGGTCCGGATGGAACCGTGTGGGGCGGCGAGTTCTTGAAGATCGACGAGTATGGATACGAGCGGGTGGCCCGGTTGCGCAGGTTCCGGCTGGCAGGAAGTGAGCGGGCAGTGCGCGAGCCACGGCGCTGCGGATTGAGTGTTCTATTCGAGTCGCTGGGCGAAGGGATATTTGAGCGCGAGGGGCTCAGCGAGGAGCTCAGCCCGATGCGAGCGTTCTCGGCGGTCGAGCGAAGAGTAGTTGCGAAGATGCTGCGGCAGGGATTGAACAGCCCGTGGACTTCCAGCGTAGGGCGTCTGTTCGACGCGACGGCTTCGCTGATCGGAGTGCGGCAGATCTCGCACTATGAGGGGCAGGCCGCGATGGAACTGGAGTGGCTGGCCACGCAGAGCGCGGAGGATAGTGCTTACGAATTTGAAATTACTCCGCCTGCAAACGAGGAGGCACCAGCAGAGCTGGATTGGGCTCCCCTGGTGCGGGGACTGATGGCGGACGTTATACTGAAGATGAAGCCGGAAGCGATGGCGCGGAAGTTCCACAACACCTTGGCTGAGATGATTGCCCGGGTTGCTGGCCAACACCTGGGACTGCCGGTTGCGCTGAGCGGAGGATGTTTCCAGAATCGATTACTGACCGAGTTGACGGTGGCGCGACTGGAAGCCGGGGGCGTGAAGGTCTATTGGCACCAGAGAGTTCCTCCCAACGATGGGGGCATTGCTCTGGGACAGGTGGTGGCGGCAGCACGGAAATTGCGATTCGAGGAAAGCGCGAGGGAGCAGAAATGTGTCTAGCAGTTCCAGGAATGATCGTCAGCGTTAGCGGAGAAGATATAACCCGGGAGGCCCGCGTGGATTTTGGCGGGGTGATCAAGACGGTGAATCTGGCCTTTGTTCCGGAAGCAAAGGTTGGCGAATATGTGCTGGTGCATGTGGGCTTGGCCATCAGCGTGGTGGACGAGGAAGAAGCCAACAAGGTCTTCGGCTATTTGAAGGAGATGGACGAACTCGGTGAGTTGGGAGACCTGACGCCGGATCCAGGAGTAAAGCAGTGAAATTTTCATCGGAGTATCGCGACGCGAAGGCGGCGCAGGGCTATGCGCAGGAGATTCGAAGGATCACCACGCAGCCTTGGACCATCATGGAGATCTGTGGCGGGCAGACCCACGCCATCGTGAAATTCGGGCTGGATGAGTTGTTACCGAAAGAGATTGAACTGGTGCACGGACCAGGCTGCCCGGTGTGCGTCACGCCGCTGGAGCTGATCGACAAGGCAGTGCAGATTGCGGCGCGGCCGGAGGTAATCTTCTGCTCGTTTGGCGATATGCTGCGCGTGCCTGGGAGCGAGGTTGATCTGTTCGGCATTAAGGCGCGCGGAGGCGATGTGCGAATCCTCTACTCGCCTCTGGATGCGCTGAAGATCGCCAAGGAAAATCCGACGAAGGAAATTGTGTTCTTCGCGGTGGGCTTTGAGACCACGGCTCCGGCGCACGCCATGGCGGTATTCCAGGCGAAGCAGCAGGGGATCAAGAACTTTTCGGTTCTGGTGTCGCATGTTCTGGTGCCGCCGGCGATGGAAGCGATTCTGGGTTCGGAGACCAACCGCGTACAGGGCTTCCTGGCGGCAGGGCACGTGTGCGCCATCATGGGCTACGACGAGTACATTCCGATCGCCGCCAAGTACAAGGTTCCTATTGTGGTGACAGGCTTTGAGCCACTCGATATTCTTCAGGGCATTGCGATGTGCATCGCGCAACTGGAAGAGGGCCGTCACGTGGTGGAAAATCAGTACACGCGGGCGGTCACCGAGGGCGGCAACCACCCGGCGCAGCACTACGTGAAGGAAGTGTTCTGCGTGGTGAATCGCAAGTGGCGGGGCATTGGAGAGATTGGAGCCAGCGGGCTGGGCCTGCGTCCGGAGTATGCGGAATTTGATGCCGAGCTGCGCTTCAACGTAGGCCATTACACGGCAGAGGAGAGTCCACTGTGCATCAGCGGACTGATCATGCAGGGGCAGAAGAAGCCGCATGAGTGCACAGCTTTTGGAAAACAGTGCACGCCGGAAAAGCCGCTGGGTGCACCCATGGTTTCCAACGAAGGCGCATGCGCCGCGTATTATCGCTATCGGCGCGCTGA
>Ga0181528_10000131_pt1 | contig 68995 bp, 62 predicted proteins | sample PEATcosm2014_Bin_47_FD_119742 | JGI IMG/M metagenome (GOLD analysis project Ga0181528, IMG submission 119742) | Peatland microbial communities from MTU Mesocosm Facility, Houghton, MI, USA - PEATcosm2014_Bin10_10_metaG | ecosystem: Environmental > Terrestrial > Soil > Wetlands > Peat | place...
GTCCGCCAGGTGTTCGGTCACACGCTCATCCACGCCCTCGTAGCGTCCGCACAGAAACGTAACGCGCTCCAACCCGGCCAACCGCTGCGCCATTGCCTGGGTAAACATTTTCCCAGCCGCTGACAGCATGATCACCGTTTCCCTGGCTGCACCGCTCACCCGCTCAGCCCGTGGCGCAACGCCCAGCGATTCGACGCATTCAAACAGCGGATCGGGTTTGAGCAACATTCCCTCGCCGCCGCCAAATGGACGATCATCCACCGTGCGATGCCTGTCTGCGGTAAACGCCCGCAGGTCGTGGATTCCGATTTCAATGAGCCCGGCGTTGCACGCTCTGCGCACAATGCCGTAATCCAAGGGACCACGGAAGAAGTCCGGAAAGATGGTAACGATCTCGAACCGCACTTCCAGCCCTCTGTATTCGTTTAGCGCTTCACCGGGGACTGCTTCGGTTCCTTCTTCCCCGCGCTGAGCGGAGCGTCCAGTTCCAGCATGCCTTCCGGCAATTGCATCTCAATCCGTTTGCCCTTCAAGTCCAGCTTCTTTATGAAGCTCTCCACGAAGGGAATCATGAACTCTTGGCCGCCGTCGTTACTTACGATCAGCAGCGGGGCCGTTCCCGCCCCAAAATTTACATCCACAACATTGCCAATGTTTCTAGCCGCGTCCGTCTGGCTTGTTTCCACCACCAGGCAACCCAGCAGATCGCTTACGTAGAATGCGCCTTCGTCCAACTCCGCGCGTTCCGTGGCAGGAATCTGAAGCTCCGATCCCAGCAGCTTTTCAGCCTCTTCGATCGAATCTACGCCTTCGAACTTGAAAACCATCCCGCCCTTATGGGGCCAGAAATCATCCAAGTGCAACTCGCGGCGTTGATTGCTGCCTGCGGTCCACGCATAAAGCGTTCGCCGCTGCTCAAATCGTTCGGGAAAATCCGTATGCAGTTCCGCTGCAACTTCTCCAACACGGCCTTGCACTTTTGCCACGCGCGCAATGGTAATAAACGCGTCGTTGCCGGATTCTTCAGTCATACCGCTTACCCGACCCTGATTACTCAACAATGTCGAGCGAGCAGCGCTGGCCGTTCTTTTCCGCAGCAGCGGAAAGCACGGTACGCAACGCGCGGGCGGTCCGACCGGAGCGGCCAATCACGCGGCCCAGGTCTTCCTCTGCGACTTCAAGCTCCAGCCGTACGTATCCGCTGTCACCAGAAGCCACAACTGTAACTTCATCGGGAGAATCCACGAGAGCTTTGGCCAGCTCTTTGGCTAATGCGGGTAAATTGGCGGGCATTGGCGTCTGCTCCTCGCTTTAGGCTTCCGGCTCAGCCGGGGTAACTGGAGCAGCCACCGGCTCAACTGGGGCGGCTTCAGCCGGGGCAACTGGGGCAGCCGGCTCAACCACGGAAGCCGGAGTAAGCGGCGCGGCCGAAACGGCTGGCGCTGCGGCAGCATTCTTGTAGAGGCGGGCAAGCGTGGGCGAAAACTGCGCGCCCTTGGCGAGCCAGTACTCGATGCGTTCCCTCTTAAGGTCGACCGTTGCAGGGTTGGTGCGCGGATTGTAGAGACCTACGACTTCAATCGAACGACCGTCGCGCGCACGATCCTTTTCGATGACAACAATGCGATAGATGGGCTGCTTACGCGCGCCACGGCGCGAAAGTCGGATCATTAACACAGGCTATTTCCTCTCTTCGTTTTGACTCCAGCGCTCGACATCCCCGGAAAATCTTCCCGGAGACCGGAAATCGCAACCGGCTACGCCAGCCTTGATTCGAACGCTGTGACGCCCGCCGCGCCTCGGCGCAATCGGCAGATGAAATCTGCCACGGGCTCCTACCACAAAGGAATCACCAGACACACGCCCGGCAAACACTTGCAGCAACATGTATTATCGCGGAAGTTAGGCGTAGTGGCAAGCGCCCTTGCGACTCCTTAGAACTCTGGCGGTGGAGGTGGCGGCACAATCTCTCCGCTTCCAACGGCTTCTACCGGCAAGAACGCGGCCTTCCGCGTAATCAAAAAGTACAGAGGGATGATCGCCACAAGGAAGGTGCCCGCCACTCCCAGTCGCATCATTCCCAATGTCGCAGCCATCGGTGGCACCTGTTGCATCTTCCATGGATTGTGTTCCAAAAGCGCCTGCAACCGCCCCGTGCCGCCGGGCGGCAGGAAGAGTATCAACGCGTTCAGTGCATAGAATCCGATCATCCAAAGCGACCCAAGACGCGCCCATTCCCGCAATTTCAGCAATCCCCAGCCGAGCAGAATGTAGGCCGCGCCCCAAACTACTTTAACCGCAACCGCTTTCCAGCCCGTTAATATCCAGAGGCCAATCGCGATCGGGAGAGTAGCCATCGCGCACATCATGGCGCCTGCAAGAATCCAGTACCAACCGATGACCGCAATGCTGACCGGACGACGCAATTCCAATGTCCCCGTGCGCCCCTCCGAAAACAACTCCTTGATATGCGGACGACTGAAAAGCCACGCCCACCACCCGCAGGTCGCTGATACGAGCAGGCACAGACTGGCGGATGCGATCTTGACGACCTGCAGCCCTTCCCTCACCTTGTCTGGGTTGGCACCATGCGATGGAAATGGCATCAGGAGAAACACGGCAACCATAAAAGCGCACAAAAGCATCATGAGCCAAGAAAAAATCAGCGTGCTCCACCGTGCCCAGTTCCTGCGCATACAAACGCAGATTCCCGTCGTCACTCCCAGCGCGCCCATCAGCGCATAGACACCCGCCGACGCGAGCATGAAGCCGCGTCCAGGTCCAGAGGGGGGCAATGGCCTCGCCAAGAAAATAAACACCATTCCCAGACTCATCAACAGTACCAACACGCCGCCAATGCACTCCAGCACGCCGCAGAGATAGATGGAAAAAGGAGTCTTCATAGAATGTGCCGAAGTATAGAGGAGCGTTCGCGATTACGCGAAGCTATTCTGCGCTTCATTGCGAGATGAACGCGGCCTGAGCCAATGGAAGATTGCGTCTCAGAGAAAGCGCAGCCCAATGCTGTTCGAGCGGACGTAGCGCACTTCCACCTTCATCTTCGTTTTCTTGCCAGTGGTGGCTTCGACGACGGTAATGACCAGTTGCTGAAACTTTGCCATGGAAATACGTGCGAACGGCGAAGCCGGATGGAGGCGCAATCCGCCTCCACTGGTCTCAATTACGCGGCCAAGCTCATTCCCATTCGCATCCAGGGCAAATGCGGTGGCAGGAATATCGATGCGCTCAAACCGCCTTCGGTCCAACAATGGCGCGCCGGCATCGGGACGAGATGAGGGATCTTTGCTCTTCATCTACTTTTCGCCCAGGCAGAGTTTCGCTATGGTCATGAGTTGCATGTTGGAGGTTCCTTCGTAAATGCTGCCAATCTTGGAGTCGCGAAAAAACTTCTCCACCGGGTAATCCTTGGTAAAACCGTAGCCGCCAAAAATCTCGACCGCCTGCGAAGCTATGCGCTCAGCCACCTGGGAGGAATACAGCTTGGCCATCGCCGCTTCCTTCAGGAAAGGCAATCCGGCATCCTTCATGCGCGCCGCGTTATAGACCATCAGCCGGACAGCCATAATCTCGGTCGCCATTTGCGCGAGCTGGAAGGAGATCGCCTGAAAATGGGTGAGTGTATGACCAAATTGCTTTCGCTCCCGCGCATATTTTGCGGCAGCGTCCCAAGCGCCCTCCGCCAGTCCCAGCATCTGTGCGGCAATCCCGATGCGGCCTTCGTTCAGGGTTTCAATTGCAACTTTATAACCCTTCCCTACTTCGCCGAGCAGGTTCTGTTTGGGAACGCGACAGTAGTCGAAGATCAGTTCGGTGGTGCTGGAGGCGCGGATACCAAGCTTGTCTTCTTTCTTGCCGATACTGAAGCCATGGAATGACTTCTCAACGATAAACGCGGTGATTCCCTTGTATCCGGCGGCGGAATCAACGGTGGCTATGACAATGAAGAGGTCCGATTCCTTGCCGTTTGTGATCCAAAGCTTCTGCCCATTGAGCAACCAGTGGTCGCCCTTATCCTCTGCACGAGTTTGCAGGGCGAAGGCATCGGAACCGCTGCCAGACTCGCTGAGCGCATAGGAGCCAACCCACTCCGCAGCCATCTTAGGCAGATAATGCTGCTTCTGCGCCTCGGTGCCCCAGCGGATAAGTGCGTTATTGACGAGGGTGTTCTGCACGTCCACCAGGACTCCGACCGAGGGGTCAATGCGGGAGAGTTCTTCGACGGCGAGGATGGCCTCAAAAAACGTGCCGCTGCCGCCACCGTATTGCTCGGGAATTTCGATCCCCATGAGTCCGAGCTGGTGAAACTGTTCGATGAGGAAATGGTCGATTGAGCCGCGTTCGTCCATCTCCCTTACCAGTGGCCGGACGGACTCCTCGGCAAACTTGCGGATGTTATCGCGAAAGAGTTGTTCGTCTTCGGTCAAGACAAGCAACGGTTGCGGCATCGATTCACGCCCATTGGTAGTTGTCATCTGGCCAGCCTCGCAGGTCGGAGATGCGGATGGGCGATTGTACCAGAAAAGCGCAACGAAATATGAGCAAGCACCGCGCCCAAACTAACGGCGGTACACCACTTTGAGTTTCTCGGATTCGAGCAGTTTCTTGTATTGAGCGCGGGCATGGACGGCCCATGGGCCCTGGGCATCGAGCTTGAGATAGGCGCGCCAGTGCTTGAGCGCGAGGCGTGGCTGCCCCGAGCGCTCGTAGGCAAGCGCCAAGTTGTAATGAGCATCCGCATAGGTGGGAGCAAGCTGCAGTGCCACCTTGTAGGCGGCGATCGCCTCACTGAGGCGCCGAGTTTCGTCTAATACGTTGCCAAGGTCGAAATAGGCAAGAGCGTAACGCGGATCGGACTCGATGGCCTTGCGGTAATGCTCCTCGGCTAGCTCATATTCTGACTGGTTGTAATAGAGCGTCCCGAGATTGATGTGCGCCGGTGCGTAATCCGGATCGAGCTTGAGCACTTTCTTGTAACTGACGATGGCCTCATTGGCGGTGTTGGGATCCTCCTCCAATGCGACGCCCCGGGCAAACAGGTCGACCACCGATTCGCTGTCCGATACTGGACGAAAGCCCAAAGTGCTCTCCAGCACCTGACCTGAGTCGCCGAAATCCATAATGAATTGGCCATCGATAGGGTCAAGTACCTTGCCCTCGGTGCGGAATGCAACCCGGGAGCCGACGGAAAACGACCCCGCTTCGAGAAACGGGTTCTCCATGCCTGCGACTCGCGCCTGCATTGCCTGCAAAGAGGCAAGAATGGTCGCACTCTTGACCCGCTTGGCACGCAGGTCACGAACTTTCTTTACTTGTAGGAGGTCAAAAAAAGAAAAGCTGTCACCGAGAGCAATCAGGCCGGCCCGTTGCCATCCACTGAGTTGCCGCGCAGTAACTCGAAGAATCCTAAGTAGATCCGAACGTTCGAATTGCTTCACAGGTTATGTATTTCGCCGTTCGCAGTAATTATCGCCATCATCGCCATTCAAAGCAAGTGGAATCTCACCTGCAGGCCGTGCCAAACCATCGCGTTACGCTTTGCGCAAATGCAAAACTCCCATTATGATTAGAGAGGTTTCGCCGACGTAGCTCAGCTGGTAGAGCAGTCGATTCGTAATCGACAGGTCACCGGTTCAATTCCGGTCGTCGGCTCCATAATTATCAGGTACTTAGCCCCGCTTCCCAGCGGGGTTTCGTTTTACTGCCGCACATTTGCCGCATACTGGATCTCCATTTCCAGTATTTTCGCGGAAACCGTTGGATTGGGCGGGCGACCTTATGACGACTCGGGCGGCACAAGCGATGCTCATCCTCCGCCGTGATTGACCGTAAGGACTCTTAAGGCTTCATTTGTCCAACCGTAGTCTCGCAAGCAACCGCGAGTGATACGCAAGTGCCACCAGCACCAGCGCAACGGCTAGAACATACAGTCCAACGCCGGGAATGATCTGAATTTTGCTTGCCAACACCCTGCCAAGCTGTTGAGCGAATCCGGCAAACGGATTACCGCGCAGCGGAAACTGCATCGACTCCTGAAACCAAGTGTGCAAGTCTGCATTGATGGTGATTACGTGGATGGTCGCACTCAGGGCGCTCACCGCGCCGACCGTTGCGGCCACCTTCGACGTTCCAATTCCCCAGCAGGATGCCAGCAGGGCGATCATGCAGGAAATGAAAGCAAGGGTGACTTCAATCGGGACTAGAGTGGCGAATCGAACCGATAGCGGGAAGGGATGCCCGGGATTCCCTTGGATAGACGGCGTTGGCCAAGGTTGATCTGATGGTTGCCGCTCACCCGGCTTCACAGCCGGCTTCTTAGAACCGTTGGAAATTGATGAAAGCTGATTCTGGAACTGCCTGGTCTTGGAAAAGATATCGTAGCCGCTAACATACTGCGTTCCCATCAACGGGATTTGTATGGTCAGGAGCGGAAAGAAGAATGTGAGAAGCGCCACAATTAGAAGACTTGTGGTCGTCCAAAGTTCAACGGGAGGCAGAGCTTCAGTTCTTGTTGAAGCCATTAAGACCTCCATTTCCGGATTCACGACTGAGAATAGAGTGCCGGGATTCCCGCACAGGTTTATCGCTCCGCCACCAGCTTAGTCGAACCGGCGCCGGGACGAAAGGAACTCGCCCTCTTCCAGCTTGCAGATTTTTATTCAGATCGCAACGGGGCACGCTCTTAGGAGAAATCTCCCCAAGAAATATAGCTGCCCGGCGATCTCCGGAAGCGCAGAATTGTGATATCAACAGCCCCTTATTGAGTCTTAATCGGCTGATTCAACATTGTATGTCTCCCAACTCTTCTTCCTCCCGTAATGACGTAGTTGGGTACGTCTGAAGGAACTGTATGGAGGCGGCGAAGCCTCTGTCCCCGGTTGTGCTGCTCTGCTCCACGCGAAGCACTGGGCCTTTGCCGTACAAGCGCATTCCAACTCCAAGACCATTCTGGTTGGGGAGCAAAACCCTCAATTCGATTTCCGCCCCGAGTGTGGGACATAGATCAGCCAGAACGAATACGCCGTGAATACTGATGTCCCGTGTCTTGCCAAGGGTGTTTTGCAAACACCCATCTGCGGTTGGCCATCGGCATAACGCCTGGCAACGCAGTTGGTAGCGCATGTCGATTCGTGAATGCAGCGCGCGCTCCAACTCTCTGGCATCTTGGAGCTTTTGAATATGCTCCGGAGCCGTGGAATCAACTTGGTTCAGGTTGACGCTTCGATCAGACATGGAAGCTCCCTTCTGGCACGAGCCATATCAGGATGCCAACATCGCGGCGTCGATACTGTGCTGTTTTGATCATCTCTCCGAGTTGGCGATTCTCCACTGCGCCTCGAATCCTTCAGCGTGCTGGAACTGATGAGACCAGGGCTGGAAAATGGAAGGAAAAAGCACTCCTGGACTCTCCGGCAGCCGAGTCTAATTAAACCGCAACGCCCACAGCCGCGGCACTCGCCCCTGCCCGACTCCGCGTCATTTGGTGCATCTCCCCACCCCGATAAGACTTACATCAAATTTCCTTGCACCCGCCCGTGCCCCTCGCCACGCATATTGGTGGGGCTTCCATCACCACTAAAAGCAAGATATTCAGCCACCATGCCGCCCTGCGATTCCAGTGGAGAACTTATTTCGCAGGTTCGGGTTTGAACAATTACAGAGCATCGAGGTCTGGAATATGTTGAAGAAAACGATATTCGCGCTATTCGGTCTGGTGATTGCATTCGCCCTTGTCACGCCTCCCAAGGCCAACGCACAGGTAAGGGTCGGAATTGGAGTTGGTGTTCCGTACGGATATGTAGCCGTCGCTCCTTACGCATATGCGTATCCGCCTTGCACCTATAACTACTACGGCTGTGCCTATCCGTACTATGGAGGCGTGTTCGTCGGTGGCGGCTACGGTTACGGCCGGGGCGGATACTACCGTGGCGGTGGCTATGGTCGCGGCGGTGGTGGTGGATATGCACGTAGTAGCGGTTATGCCCGCGGCGGCGGTGGTGGCTATGCCCGCAGTAGCGGCGGCGGGAGTGCCCGTGGCGGTGGTGGACACGGCGGGAGTGGGCGCAGGTAACTGCTTTCGTCCGTCCTTGTTCTTCTGCCCCTTCATCCCAACCGGATTGGAGGGGCAGATCCATTTTGCATATCTTGTAATTCCCGAAGTAAGACTACAGACGCATGATGACGATTAGAGCGGTCAGCTTCCTGCACTGTTGATGCTTGCGCCGGAATCTGCGTTAGAGGACTCCCACACAGCTTCGCACGGCGACGACAATGGTGCCCTCGGACATATCTCTCGAAATGGCAATAGATGAAACACGGTGGGCGTGATGAAGTTCGCTTTCCCAAAGCAGCGCAAGGAGCCGCTGGAGAATGCCCCTCACGTCCGCAATGCTGTCGCCCGCTTTAATCAGGTGAAGGACGTCACTGAAGCTGAGCGCCGCGCGGCTTGGAAGCGCATACAATCTGCCGCAAAGCGATACGGAGTGGAGCTTTACGAGGCGGTCCGGGCTTCAAGCTCGAACCCGTCATAGCGTCCCGGGCCGAATTCCAGCAGTCAGCGGGCTCGGAATTTTCGGCTTAAGCCCGGTTGATGCGCAAGCGGAGCATTACGTGTCTCCATCGCAAATCGCTTTAGGTCATATGCTTTGGTTTTGTTTATGATTCTTGATTAGATTCGTTAGGGAATCGCAAACAATCAGAAAGCGGGTGGAACGGACATGGATTATAAGGAACTCGTTGCGGCGGCTGAATCAAACCTGAAGGCGAAGAACATTCTTACGAACTATTCTGTGGGGGAAGGGACGAATCTCCGGCAGGGAACGGAAACGAATTACGTCAACCGCTTCAACGTTCAATATTTTGAGCATTTCGGGTTCAAATTCAGGTTGATCGATTCCCAGGAAGCATCGACCGGGATTACCCTTTTCAACCGCAAGTTCAGAACTCCAATTTTCAGCGCAGCGGTCTCTGGGATGGCCGACATCGCCGAGAAGCCTTTGATCAAAATTGCCTCAGGCGTGAGAGATAGCGGCTCCATGATGTGGCTCGGCGCCGTTACATCAGAGCAACTCAAAGACGTGGTTGATACCGGGGTTCCCACGGTCAGAATTGTCAAGCCTTTCCGGGACAATGAAGCGATCGTCAAGGGGTTGAAAGAGGCCGAGGAAGCTGGGGCAATTGCCGTTGGAACCGATATTGACTTCTTTTATGGTGGTAAGCGGGGGGACAAAGAGCCCGCTCCCAAGAACATGGCGCCGAAAAGCGTAGAAGAGCTGAAGATGCTGGCTCAGGTTACGAAACTTCCGTTCATCCTGAAAGGGGTTTTGAGTGCGGAGGATGCTGCGAAAGCCCTGGAAATCGGAGCGGGAGGAATTGTGGTTTCCAACCACGCGGGCATAGTAATCGACTATGCAGCGCATCCCCTTGAGGTGTTGCCAGAGATTAAAAAGGTCATTGGAGACCGTATGCCAATCTTCGTTGATAGCGGGTTCCGGCGCGGTTCGGATGTGATGAAGGCTCTGGCGTTAGGTGCAGATGCCGTTCTTGGAGGGTGGGCTATGCTCATGGGGCTGGCGGCAAACGAAAGTGCGGGAGTGACCGATATGGTTAATATTTTGACGGCTGAACTACAACGAATCATGAGCGTAACAGGATGCAGGCAGCTGTCAGACATCAACAGCGAAGTTCTCGTGGCGCGGCACCATTTAGTTGGGCGCTGAACCACCAGCCGGGTGCCTCGGATTCTACGCCGCAGACCGTCGCACCCGCTTATGAGGCATTCGACGCACCTGAGAGAAAGCCGGTCTCTCGGAGTTGAACTCGACCAGTTGCGCCCTCTGCAATGGGAGCGTACCGCCGAGGATACAGGACAAGTTCAACAACGAGCGGCTCCCGCAGACGCGGCATGAGTCATGCGGGCTGTCGCTGATGACTTCGCAATCGGCGCAGAGCACGGCATTTTGCAGGTAGACCGCATTGATATCCGTCTTTTCACTGGCGTCCATGATCACCGCCTTCTTCGTAATTAGATGCAGAAAATCCCAAGATAATGCAGGTATTCTGGAGCTAAAGGAGACGGGGGGCGGAGTGCCGAGCTACGTCTTTTGCACGGGCTAAGCCCACAGCCTACCCGGCAGTGATCTCCAGAAGCCCCACAAATGACAATTCCGGACATAATGTCCGGATGTCCACCCCGCTCTATTCACCCGGTGCTGGCCGGCGATGTTCCGCTACAATCGAGACGTAAACGTTCTGAGGGAAAGAAAGGCAAGAGAACTCAAGTCCGATGTCACTCTCCAGGCGTACATTTCTTGGCATCAGCGCAGGTGCGCTGGCTGCGGGTACCATCGGAAACAGTCTTTACGAGCCTCATGAAATTGGGGTCTGCCAGGTCTCGATAGTACTCAATCGCCTCCCATCCGTATTTGACGGCCTTCGCATCGCACAATTCAGCGACATCCACTTCAACTCATTCCTGACCACTAGCCATCTCGACCGAGCGATCGATTTGACTAACGCCGAAAAGCCCGATCTGGTGATAATCACCGGAGATTTCGTCACCGCCGCCCATCGCAGGAGAGAACGAAAAATAAAGGCTGAGCAAGCTTGGCCATGCGCCGAAATTCTACGACGGATCGAGCCGCCATTGGGCTGCTTTGCAGTTCTCGGCAACAATGATTACGGCAACGACGCCGATGTTATTGCGGAAGCTCTGAGCACGGGCTCCCGGATACAGGTTCTGCGGAACCGGGCGAGTGCATTTGAACGAAACGGGGCTCGTCTTTGGTTGGCTGGAATTGACAACGTGACGGCGAACCGCGCCAAGCCGGACGTTGCATTGCGAGGCGTGCCTAAGGAAGAATGCACCATTGTGGCAGTTCACGAACCGGATTTTGCAGACGTGATGCGAAAATTCCCGGTTGACTTCCAAATATCCGGCCACTCCCACGGCGGTCAGATTCGGTTTCCCGGCGTTGGCGCTGTCTACCTGCCGATTTGGGCACGGAAGTATCCAATGGGGCATTACCAGCTCGGCGAGTTTCAACTGTATACGAACCGGGGCATCGGAGTGATTGGGCTCCCGATGCGCTTTATGTGTCCGCCTGAGATCACCATCTTCACGCTAAAGAGGCAAGGGTGAACTGCCTTGCATGGAGACTTGCCTCGCCGTCAACATTCCCGAATGGCAACATGGCTAATCAAGATATGGCGCTCTGCTCGTTCACTGCCGTTCTAGTGTAGTGTTGGGAAGAGGGGAAAATCCGCCAGCCGTTGCAACCTTCTTCCGATGCGAATGCCACTTATTCAGCGCTGCCCGCCCTTCGAATTGAACGCGCCGAGTGTGTGGGTCCGTTGGCACGCCGGTTATCTCGATAACCTATTCAAGTCCACAACCTTGGCATTCGCTTCCATGGTTCCCACCGTGCCCGGAGTCGTCGCCGCGTGCGGGGCCCTGGCTTATGATTTTTCGCATCGGCTTTGGTTCGGGGGAGTTCTAAGCGGGCTTTCCCTTATTCCTGTCATCGGTTACCTGCCAGGAGCCGGAAAAATCGCATGGAATCTGCGTCTGCTCGACGCCGAACTCCGAACTATCGAAGAGCTATTGCCGCGCATTCAGGGGTCGCCTGAACTTACCGGGCCACTTAAGACTGTGATCCAGGCGTACTTGGAACGAATCTCAAAGGTCAATCGTTCGCTTCCGATTATCCAGAGATTGCGGGTGATTCTCGATGATGCGCCCGCTTCTGAGGACCCCGAAGTTTTCCGTGACGAATCCAGCAGAGGCCCGGTTCGTTGAGCTACGACGTAATATCATACCTCCCGTACCGAGCTAAGGTGTCATCGGTCACATCCAGCCTCACCGCTCCGGTAGTACGCTGAATTCAGGAGGATGTCCATGAGCACAGCTGCTGCCCCAGAATCCCAGACCTTAAGAAACCTGCAAGCCGCTTACGAAGGCGAGAGCAACGCCACTATCAAGTACACCGCATTTGCCATCAAGGCGGAAGTCGATGGCTTCCTGCGCGCCGCCGCATTGTTTCGCGCCGCCGCCCGAGCTGAACAGGTTCATGCCACTCATCACGCCCGGGTCATCGTCAAGCTGGGCGGCACTCCCCACGCCGCTATCCACGCACCTGAGGTAAAGAGTACACGCGAGAACCTTGAAACGGCCAAGGCTGGCGAGGTATACGAGCGCGACATCATGTATCCCGACTTCATCAAGGAGGCCGAAGCCAGTGGCCACAAGGATGCGGTGCATACATTTACCCGGGCGTTAAAAGCCGAGACCGTACACGCGCGACTCTACGGCGAGGCTCTGGCAAACCTGGAAGCACAGCGCGTGCAGACGACCTTTTATGTCTGCCTGCATTGTGGCGAGGTCACGGATAACCCAGCGGACACGGAGCACTGCCCCATCTGCGGCGCCGCGAAGGAAAAATTCGACGCTGTCCGTTGAGCTTTTGGAATGGATACATCCGCAAGAAAGACCGGTTCTGCGACTGGCCTTTCTTGCGGGTTCGCCGAACTGGTATCCGAAAACGTTTGCAGGCCGGAAAGGCGCGTCCCGGCTATGTAGTTAGCATTGCTGACCGGAATCCAGACGGCTGGCCTTGGCCCAAGTCGGTGCGTTAACGGTCACATGTGTTTGTGACACTTGAGCACACGGGGCATCGTTTTACGGCCTGCGATACATCTACTTAAGAGAAACGTACTTTCATTTGCCTATGCCTAGTTCCTCTGCCACTCCGTATTCTGTCCTGTGCGTTGACGATGAGTCTTCTGGTCTTCAACTCCGGCAGTTGATTCTTGAGCGCAATGGCTACTTCGTGGCGACGGCGGGGACAGCTTCCGATGCTTTGACGGTATTCAAGTCCGGGAATTTTGACCTCGTCATCACCGACCATCTCTTGGGCCGGGAGACAGGAACAGCAATGGCTCGGGAAATGAAGCGCCTCAAACCGCACGTCCCAATCGTCGTGCTGTCAGGGGTAACCGACACGCCGGATGGTATCGAAATCGTGGACGCTTTCCTCAGTAAAGCGGAGGGTGCCGAATCACTATTGGCGAAGGTGCATGAATTCGCCATGCGATCGCGGGCAGCGAAAGCCACGAGCAGTGCAAACCTGTCCAAGGAAGACAATTCCTCGGCGACTCATTCGCAAACTTTGCAATTGTTAGCCGCCATCGTGGAGTCCTCCGACAACGCCATCTTCAGTAAAACGCTGGACGGGACGATTACAACCTGGAATCGTGCGGCTGAGCAAATTTACGGCTATAAAGCTGAAGAGATCATTGGAAAATCCATATCGCTTCTGGAACCTTCCGATCATCGCGGTGAAGTTGACGATCTATTGAGGCGACTGAAAGATGGCCAGAAAGTAGATCACTTTGAAACGACGCGAATTACCAAGGACGGACGATCGCTCATCGTGTCGCTGAGCGTATCACCGCTGCGGGACAATGAGGGACGGGTGATTGGGGCGTCTACCATCGCCCGCGACATAACCCGTTCAAAACTGGCCGAGAAATCCCTCCGAAACTCTGAAAAACTGGCCATCGCCGGACGGATGGCTGCAACGGTAGCGCACGAGATCAACAATCCGTTAGAGGCTGTTACCAACGCGCTCTATCTCTTATCGGAGTCGCCCAGCCTGGACGCCGGTGCCCGGGAATTTCTAGGAATTGCCCAAAATGAACTTGCGTTGATCAGGCAGATTGCCACGGCTACCCTTGGACTTCACCGAGGTGATGCGGACAGTCCCCAGCCAGTTCGAGTTTCCGAGCTAATCGACAATGTTCTCTCGCTTTACGGACGAAAGTTCCGCGCCTTGGGCATCGCCGTGGAAACCCGCTACGAAACAGACATTCCCGTGACCGCCTTTCCGGGAGAGTTGCGGCAGGTGTTTTCAAACCTCATTGTCAACGCGGTCGATGCGCTTGAAAAATCGGGCGATAGGCTCTGTGTCCACATTTTGCCGTCTCTCAATTGGGCGAATCCCACTCAAAGAGGGCTGCGCATCACGATATCCGATAACGGGTCGGGAATTCCGGCGGAGAAACGCAAGCAAATCTTCGAGCCCTTCTACACCACCAAAGGCAGCAAGGGTACAGGCATTGGATTGTGGGTGTCACTTGGCATCGCGAGGAAGTATGGTGGCGCAATGCGCTTTAGGAGTGTGTTGAAGCCGGGTCGTTCGGGCACAACATTTAGCGTATTTCTCCCGACTGCGCCGGATATTTCCGTCTCCATTCGTAACGGCAATTAGCCTTGATCGACGCACGCCCAACACTGCATCCTTGACGAAGAAAGCCGCTCCGATCATTCGACTTGTCCCAGTTCATCCAGAGTGCCCTGATCGCGCAAATTAAAGTGCGCACGTAGCGTTCCATGACTTTCCCATGGAACGCTACGCACGGCGCATGTTTTCTTCGGCAACAACTACAATAGCAAGCTGGCTTCTAACTTCACAGAACTCCCTTGGTCAGAAGTATGAAGTAAATGGGAATCGTAACCAGAGCACACATCGTAGTCACTGCAGTCATGACAGCAACATAGTTGGAATCGGCCTTAAAAGCTTTTGCCGCAACGGAAGTCTGAGTCATGACCGGCATCGACGCTTGAATGAAGAAAACGCTCTTGGCTAACGGAGGAATGGGCAAGAAATGGATCACGATTAAGACTACGATCGGCGCGATTAGAAAACGAGATCCAAGGATGCCGAACATATCCTTGCTGAAACGGATGGTCTTCAAGTCAACGAGATAGATCACGATGCCAATGAAGAGCATGGTTAGGGGAGTTGTCATGTTGCCGAGATATTGGCTGGTGCTCATGGCAAAAATCGGCAACTTCACCTTCAAGAGGATGAGGGCGACCGCGAGGATTGCAGCAAGCAAAGGGAACGACAGAATGTTCTTCAAGGTCTGCAGGCTAAAGATCGAGGGCTGTTGGAACTGTTTTCCATGATTACTTTGGTCCAACTCAAACATCTTCTGGCCGTCACAAGCAATCCCGTAGGCTCCAATTGTCCAAAAGAGGATCGACTGGACCAAGTAGAACATGAGGGCGAGCGGAAGAGCCTTTTCGCCGAACAATGCCACGACCACGGGGAAACCGATGAACGCTGAATTGGAAACAAAGGTCATCGCCTGGTAAGCGCCGCGACGCTCGCTGGGGATGCCCAATAAATGTGAAGTGCCGATGCCAACTACCCAACAAATCAGTTGGACGATTGCGGGTACCATGACAACATAGCCCAGTTGTATCAGGTCCGCTTTCGTATATGACTTCATCATGTTCGACAACATGTAGAGCGGAATCGCGATGAACATGGCCATCTTTGAAAAGAGCCGGGAAATGTCCGCGTCAAACCAGCCTTTGCGGGTCAGAAAATAACCCAGCATGATCATGATCATGCAGCTGAATACACCACTAAGAGAAGTTAGGAGGGCCATTGGTTAACCTCGATACGGCGGCTTGGAACGAAAAGAAACGTCATGGATTAATTCCCCTGTTAGGAAGCTCACGATCGCAGTTTGTAGTTCTTTAGACAGACACTTTCTGATTCTTCGTTTTCTTGTTTACGCATTGTGATTTGCGGCGCGGCAACTACGCTTCCGCAGACTTATGCGCTCCGTCGACGACCTTCACTACATAATCAATCGAGGTTTCAGCTAGAGCGATGCTCCGGACTTGCGGAAAAGCCTCCGTTGCAAGACCCGTGAGAACGCGTCCCGGATGCATCTCCACGAACAATTTAGTACCCATTTCGACCAATACTTGCGTCGAGTCATACCAGCGCACCGAATGCGCGATGTTAGTAGCGATGTCATCCCGTATCCGGTCGAATACCCGTGTGGGGCGCGCTCGCCGGTTGGTGACATATTGGGCGTGTGGCACTTGGGGTTCGAGGTTCTTCATCTCGTCCGTGAGCCGTTGTGCCACGCCTTCAAATAGAGGACAGTGCGACGGAATCCTCACTGCCAAACGTTCCGCTTTCGTGCATCCGGTCTGGCGCGCAAGTTCTAGAACTCTGTCCATACCCTCGATGGAGCCGGCAACAACGATTTGGCGGGGTGCATTGAGGTTGCCGACAAACACCGGATGCTCCGGAGTTGTGCATTCGGCAACCAACTTTGAGACCTGCTGCTCGTCCAACCCGACAATCGCTGAAAGGCCGTAGCCGCTTGGGAACTGTTCTGCCGTCAGTTCCGCGCGGCGCAGGACCAAGCGTAAGCCATCCTTGAAATCGATAGCGCCGCTCACCGTCGCCGCCGTGTATGCTCCCACGGAAAGTCCAGCCACAGCATCAGGTTCGGCGCCTTCTGCCATCAGGCTCCGGGCCGTCGCCACGCCCGCAATATAGATCGCAACCTGCGTAGCGATTGTGGATTCGAGCGCTTTCTCGTCGTCGAGACCATAGGCATCGCGGTGAAGAATGTCGCTGGCCTCCTGCAAGGTTACGGCCACCTCCGGATGTTCGGGCAGGGCGTGAAGCATTCCGGGGCGCTGCGAACCTTGCCCGGGGAACAGATATGCGACTGTCACTTTAGTCCTCCTTCTTCAAGTGTCCATGGATCCGTTACCAGCTTCGGTCCGTTGCAGGTCTTCACAAGAATCTGCTTTGACGAGGGCAAAGCAAACTCGCGAAGCGATACCGAGCCTAACGGCGTTTCAACTTGGATATCGACAGAGACACCTTGATGACTGACCGTCTTCAGCAGAGTCTCCGCATCCTCGTTCGACAGGCGCTCATGGGCACGGATAACCAAATCGAGATCGCTTTCGAAAGTTGCTGAGTGCACGCCGGTCGCTAGTTCAAAACCCACGCTGCCCGTCGGTCCCCAAGCCCGTTCCGGAAAGGGCCATTCCTGTGCGATCTTCTCAATCGCCCGCATAGCAGGGACGACACTAGTGCGGGGATTGCCGCTCCAACGTCGCTGCACCACCAAGTCTTCCGGCTTTACGCGTTGGAGCACGTATTTCAATTGGACAAAAGCCGCACAACGTTCCGACCTCAAACGCCCGCGAACTCCAACCGGTATCAGGTCTCCAACGATGGGAGCGCGACGAACAACTACCATGGATGCCCGAGTCATTTCCGCGCGAGCCCAATCCGGTAGAGCAACATCAGACAACAAGGCCTCCGCTCCGTTGATCCGGAGAAGATCATGCGGTTGGATTTCACCCGATACTGCTGCGGCGCGGAGAGCACTTTGATTCATGACTTGGACGACCGGAATTTCCGATTCACTTATTGCTTTGTCGCGAGTTAGTTTGAAAAGGGGGCGCGGCTTCATCTCCCTGCGTACAACCGCGCCCCAGCGTTAACGGACTTACAGAGCGGCCCACTGCTCCGTCATCTTCTTGCGCACTTCGATCGACGCCTGGCGATAGTTCTTCGCGCCTTCCGACTCAAGCCGCTTATAAAGATCGCACGGCGTGCGGCGGGCGTCCGCGATGGCTTCAATCAGAACGGACTTCACTTGCTCGGTCGTCTCATTTGACGGTTCGTCAGGACTGGCGACATCGATGAGTTTGTAAAGTCCCCCCAGTTTGTTGAATGACTTAATGTCATACGCCATTGGGACGATCTTCTCGCTGAGCTTGTCTAGTTCTGCGACAGTGCGACGGGTAATTCTCGCCGCCGCGTCCTTGTACATGGCATGGATCAGTACTTCCGGATCGTCAAAGGCGATCATGTGGTTGGCTTGACCAGCGAGCGCCAGAAACGAACCTGACACGGCGCGGCCAACAATGAGCGCGATGACCGGGTGCCCTGCCATGCGTGCCTCGGCGTAGGCTGCAATGATGGCAGCCGCCGCCAGATGAATACCAACCAATTCTTCCCTGCGCCCGTACGCCTGATTCTTCGAATCCACCACGGTGATGATGGGACGCTTGGTACCGTTCTTATCGGCCTCGATTACAGACTGAATGGCTTTTGTTCCGTACCATCCCTCTTCCACGCCAACCTCAGCAACCCGTGCGCGGGGAAAACGGCTGTTCGGATCTGGAGCCAGCGCGATATAGGCGACCTTCTCCTGCCCCAGCGTTGCTTCCGCAATCAGCAGGGAGCCTGGGCCTTCCGCCTGCTTGCCATTGCTTCCGGAGAGCGCTTCAAACCACTTACGGCCACGGCTCGTCAGGACTGTACTCATTTCGCACCACCCTTCCACGCGTTGCGGATGTCCTCACCAGTCCATTGCTTGCTGGTGTCCAATGCAGACAAACGCTGAATGTACTGTTCATAGCTGGCGCTACGCAGTCGCGCAGGCTGTCCCTTGCGGAACAGTTCTTTGACCGCCTGCGTAATTTCCTCGGCATCGTCTTCCACCAAAACATCGGCAGCGCCGGTGGCGAAACGTTGCGCACCACCACAGATTCCCCAGATGAAAGGCTTGTCTTTGGAATCGATCTCTTCAATGCCGGCTTCCTGCTCAATGACTTCAGGACCGTTCATGCTGAGGCGAGCCTGACGAGTCATGATTACGTAGCTGGAGAGTCCGGCAGCGAGGGACATGCCGCCAAAGCAGCCTGTCATACCGGCAATCACGACGATGACCGGTATGTGCTGACGTAGCGCAACCAGTTCGGCATAGATCTCTGCAATCACAAGCTCGCCGATATTTGCTTCCTGCAGGCGAACGCCGCCGCTTTCGAGCGAGAGTACTGCGCGAGTAGGAATGCCCTTCTCGTTGTCCCGGCGTGCCAGTGCAAACGCCATTGCGAGCTTCATGCCGCACACTTCACCAATGCTTCCGCCCTGGAACTTGCCTTCCATGGCAATAACCACTGCGGGCTTACCATCAATGGTTCCCTTAGCCACAACACAGCCGTCGTCAAACTGGGGCACAATGCCCTGCAAGGGCAGCCACGGCGATTCAACACGGTCGAATGGGCCAAGGAGTTCGTGGAATGTTCCAGGATCGAGCAACTGAGCTGCTCTTGCCCGGGCATTCAATTCGATGTAGCTACGGCGCTCGCTCATGCGGAGAACTTCCGGGGAGAGTTCGGTGGCTGGTGTCATGATCTGCTCCCTTCGACCGCCTGCTGAAGGCGCAGCGCTACCGTGCCCGGCGTTGCGCCGAAGTCATGAATGTCGATATTGGCGGCTTCTTCATAGCTTTCAAAAAAGCGATCCAACACTGCTTTCCAAGTACCCCCAAAACCACCTACGCTGGTCTGAATCGTGACGTGAGCGGTTGCATCCTTAGAGGGTTCAAGCAGAATTTCCAAATCTCCGGAGCCGACCACACCAACGTGGAAACGCTGTGGTTTCTTTCCGGAGGTTGGATACTCAAAGCTTAGTTTTTCCATTGCTCTGCATCTCCATAATCGTCAAATAGGGCTTGCTGCACCGATGGGTTAGCAACTGAATCCAGAAACAATGTCGCGGCCAGGAGATCGGCGCTGCCTCCGGGCGAGGCATTCAATTTCAGTAACTCCGCGTCAAGTTGAAATAGCATGTTCAATCCGCGCGTTGTAGAAGTTCCTCCTTCGTGGAGGACGAACCGCGCCCCTTGCTTGGCTGCATCCAGCGCACGCATTCCGCCGCGGTGCAGCAGGCAAGTGTCATCCAACTCCGCCATGATCGCCATCAACGCGTCGAGCCTGGCATTGTTCTCTGGCACACCTTGGGAACGCGCCCTCAACAGCACGGGGAGTCCAATTCTGACAACATGCGGGAAGCCTTCCTGCGCTTCACCGCGTGCGCCATTCACTCCATACTTCTGCTGTACGCGAATTCCGTTCGCGTCCATTTGCGGGGTGCGCGAATCCGGAAGGCGGGCTATGCTACCCGCCATCGCCGCAATTGCAAGCGGTTTTGGAGTTCCCGAACAAAGCACCGCGCCTGACACCAAGAGTCCAAGTGCCCAGATTGCACCCTTGTGACTGTTGCTGCCGCCGGTCGCGGCATACATCGCGCATTCGCCGTCTCTGCCAATCGAGGCCAACTGTTTTCGCAGATCGATGCTCGGAACCTTGCCCAACGAAGCTCCCGCCATTGCTCTGAAATACGGAAAGAGCGAGCGAGCGGAACGATGCATCAGGTCGAGGTTAAGGTCGGCATGTGCACCGCACCCGCGTTGGTCCACCAAACCGGGTTTCGGCGTCAGATCTGCCTCCTCGATCAGGGCTCGAACCGCAAGTGCGGCTAAGCTTGTCTCGATATTGCGGCAAGCGAATGTAAGCGGCGTCAGCTTTGTCGTGCTTTGCTCGTCCGGACTGAAGGAGTAAGTAGACATTTACCAGCTCCGGAACCGGGCAGGGGGCTTATACAATCCACCAGACCAGGTCACAAGATCCTTCATGCTTCCAGCAGACAGCAAAGAACGGGTCGCATCCGAGCGGCGTACGCCAAGGTCTTCGGGATAAGCAACAATACCTTTGTTGCGAAGTTCGGCGACTTTCTTCCGATCCGACTTCAGGCCCACGGCTGTGACTCCGGCGACTGCAGCTACGGCTGCCCGGCGCTCTTCCATACTGCTGGCCTTGTATAAATATGCAATGCCTTCTTCGGTTGCAATGTGAGTTACGTCTTCGCCATAGACCATGATCGGAGCCACCGGCAGACCTGCGTCTTTTCCTACCTGAATCGCGTCCAAAGTCTCGACAAAGATCGGCACTCCGCCCGCCTTGAAAGTCTCAACGACTTGCACAACCAGTTTGTGGCCATGAGCCGTCGGACTGTCACTTGTAATAGTGGAGAGCCATGCAGGAGAGCTATGGCGGCGGCCATGAGCATCGCTGCCCAGGTTTGGCGCTCCACCAAAACCTGCAATACGTCCGCGCGTCACGGTTGAGGAGTTTCCCTCGGGATCAATCTGAAGCGTCGATCCGATGAAGAGATCGACTGCATAATGACCGGCGAGTTGGCAAAATACGCGATTCGAGCGAAGGCTGCCATCGCGTCCCGTGAAGAAGATATCTGGGCGCGCGGCAATGTAGTCACCCATTCCATCTTCGTTGCCAAAGCTGTGAATGCTCTCGACCCAGCCACTTTCGATTGCGGGAATCAGCGTGGGCTGAGGATTCAGAATCCAGTTGCGGCAGATCTTTCCCTTCAGGCCAAGCTTGGCGCCGTAGGTCGGCAATAGCAGTTCGACCGCTGCCGTATCGAAGCCGACACCGTGATTAAGAGACGTGACCTGATGGCGTTCGTAGATACCGCGAATCACCATCATCGCAGTCAAAACCTGTAACTCTTTGATGTCGCGCGGATCGCGGGTCTGGATCGGTTCCATTGCGAAGGGACGATCCGATTCCACGATTACATCCACCCAGCCCGCCGGGATATCAACGCGCGGAAGCTTGTCAACAATCTCGTTGACCTGGACAATGACAATGCCATCGCGGAAGGCAGCAGCCTCAACAAAACAGGGAGTGTCTTCGGTGTTCGCGCCAGTGTAGAGATTACCTTCGTGGTCCGCTGCCTCGGCACAAACCAGCACCGCATTGGGAATCAGATCGACAAACAATCTGGCCGACAGTTCGACGTAGGTATGGATTGCACCCACCTCCATCTGGCCGTCTTCCACCATCTGGGCGACGCGCAAGCTTTGCGGTCCGGCGAAGCTGAAATCTACTTTCTTCGCTATGCCCTGCTCGAAGATCGCTAGATGATCCGGACGCGCGATAGCCATGATGATGAGGTGGAGATCGTGCAGCTTTCTTGGATTTGCCTTGGCGAGAGATCGGGAAAGGAAATCCGCCTGCTTCTGGGTACTTTCGACCACTACTTTGTCACCAGGTACCAGGAGGGTTTCCAATGCTTCGATAATCTTATTCGTGGGCAATACTTTGCCCGTCATCCAGGGCTCGATCTGCGCCATCCGGCGCTGCTTGCCTTCGCGCCTGGTTGCCCAGTTACGAGTAGCAGCTATATCGACTGTTGCGAGGCCCATACTTTTCTCCTTTTGCGGGTGCCGCCAATTTCTGTTATCGCCAGCTTCGCTCATCGAGCGCGAGGAAAGTCTCGGATCGCTGGCGATGAGACAACAATGCAGGATGGATGAAAGATTGTGAAATCGTAAGTTGTGTACTCTGTGATAAATTTGATAAATAGTGAAAGTTGAGGCCACTTATGGAGATCCGTCAGCTTCGCGGCTTTCTCGCTGTTGCCGACTGCCTGCACTTTCGCCGGGCCGCCCAGTTATTGCATGTGAGCCAACCCGCATTGAGCCAGCAGATCAAGTCAATCGAAGAGGAAATAGGCGTTCAACTGTTGATGCGCAACCGGCGGGAAACTTCTCTAACCTTCGCCGGCGCAATCTTCAGGGATGATGTTCGTAAGTTGTTGGCGCGTGCCGAACGAGGTGCCGAACACGCGCAGCAAACCGCAAAGGGAACGATTGGCCTCGTTCGCGTCGGCTTCATTTCAACGGCTGCGGCCGCGCACATCATGCCGCCACTGATATCACGCTTCCGTAAGGCTCATCCCGAAATTGAGCTCTCGCTTCAGAACCTGCTGACCTCCGACCAAGTCACGATGCTGAACGATGGCTCCCTCGATGTGGGGTTTTTTCGACTACCGATCACCGCCCAGGATCAACTGCAAACAATTCCCATCTACAAGGAAGCGCTAGTATTGCTGCTCCCGGAGTCAGATCCGCTGGCTAGAAAACGCTCTCTGCAACTGAGCGATCTGAAGTATTCATCATTCGTCGTTTACTCGCGTAGCCATGCCCCGGGTTATCACGATTTCATTTTGCGCATTCTTAATGACGCGGGTTTTAGCCCGATCATCTCGCAGGAAGCCGGAGAGATGTACACGCTGGTATCTCTGGTATCGGCGGGTCTTGGGGTTGCGTTGGCGCCCATTTCTACACGGAACTATCGCCTCCCCGGCATCGTAGCGCGCCGGGTCCCGGGACTACCCTTTGCCGAGGTCGCGCTTGGTTATCGCGATGAGACTTTGACGCCTGCCTGTAGACTTTTCGTTGCCCTTACGCGTGAACTCCACAGTGCCGGGCTTTGGGGAAAATAGCCAATGGAATTCCACCAGTTACGCTGTTTTCTCGCCGTGGCCGAATTGCTGAACTTCAGCAGGGCCGCCGAGCAGATCCATCTCAGTCAGCCCGCTCTGAGCATTCAGGTTCGAGTATTGGAAAAAGAACTCGGCGTGAAATTGTTTGAGCGCACCCATCAAAAGACCTCATTAACCGATGCAGGGAAGATATACCAGGAGGAAGCTCGCAGCATATTGGCGCAAGCGTCTCAGGCTGTAAGTAATGCGCAACTGGCAGCGGCTGGAAAGATCGGTCAACTACGCATTGGTTTCATTTCTACGGCGGCTGCTCACATCGTTCCCGCGCTGGTCTCGGAGTTTCGGAAATCGCATCCGCAGGTCGAACTGGAACTTCGGCATGCGCTTACGGCTGAGCAGATAGAGCTTCTCGAAAACCGCACGCTCGACATCGGATTCTTTCGAGTCCCCATTATTGAACAGGGGGAGATCATAACCATTCCGGTTCACCGCGAGCCATTCAAGGTATTCCTCCCTTCCGCCCACCCGTTGTCGCGCCGGAACAAGCTGCAGTTGAGGCAGCTCGACGGAGCCGAGTTCGTTGTCTATGCGCGAAAGAACGCGCCGGGCTTTCACGATCTTCTGATTAACTTGCTGAAGGAAGCGGGAGCGGTTCCGGCTTCAATCTATGAAGCGAACGATATGTACACGCTGGTTTCGCTAGTCTCCGCAGGCGTCGGCATCGCGATCGCTCCCGCATCGGTCGTCAATTACAGATTGCCTGGAGTTGTTGTCCGGGATGCCGGTCGCTTGCCCATGTCCGAGGTAGCGCTGGGCTACCGCAAGGGCTTGAAACATCCAGCGGCGCAGGCGTTCATAGACCTGACGCTAGCGGCCCATCGATTTGGGTAATATCCTCATGAGAGGAGAGACGCTTCCCATGTCTGTCCGAGGTCGAAACACACCGCACGGAATCGTTCGGAATGCACCGTACCTCAGCAGCTAATCCTTTCCCGGCTCCAACCTTTCGTGGCCTCTAAGGAACGAATTGTTGATATCTCGATATTTAGGGTTTTTCCGCCTGGCTCGTGGCTTGCTGTTTCACAAACTCAAACGTGCAGGGACGGCCAACGATGCCAAGACCCTGGTCCCTGGTGCCCGTACCCTCGTTCTCTTTGAACTGGGCCTTGAGGTTGTAGCCATACTCCTCACCCTTGGCGGCGAAGACACCACGAGCATATTTTCTAGATGCGACTATGCCCGAGGCGGATATCTTGGCGCGTCCGTCTTGCGCGACCTTGCCTTCGATGAGCAGGTAGCCTGGTTCCCCTGCCGTGCCGCGCTCCCCGCGAAGATTGCCGTTCTGAATGACGCTGTCAAACTGCCAGGTATAACCCGCGGTGTTCCCTTTGGGTGGGCAGGTGAGTTTGGTGTGCCACGTGCCGTCGAAAGGTTCCTCTGCAAACGAAATCCCTGGCAACAGCACCAGGACGCAAACCACTAGAAGAAGGATTGCTTTCCGCATTTTATTGCCTCCGGTCGGCCATCGTAGCGCGACGGATCGGCGATGATGGCGCAAACACTCCTAATTGGAATCAATACCTACCGCGGGCGGGCAGAAATCAAGCCGCCGCTTTACTGGGTTACGCGCGAACGAAGCTGAAACTCATTGCACTCTTAGAATCGAGTTCCGGTTGCAGTCAGATCGCGTCTAATCGCGATCTGACTGGCCGCGCGGAAATGCTATCGCAGTATCTCCGTGAGCGGAAACTTGGAAACATCCACGGTTACCTGTGATGTGAGTTGGTTGATGAGACGGAACATATCCCGGTTCCAGTATTGGTTATCCGTGCCGTCTGCGTTCTTCTTGTCGGCAATACGATAAATCGTCCCTCTGTAGTTCACTTCGATAATTGGCTCGGTTTCCTGGTCCTCGGGCGCTCCGGTTAAACGCAACAACGGAATCCGCTCAATGGCCGGAACTGCATCCAGGAATCTAGGAGGATTCTTCAACTGCTGGTCTGGAGGGACGTTGCGGCTGTTGGGAACGATGGGGTTGGCGTGCGCGAGCGTGTCGTATGGGATCTGTTCCTGAGCTGCGGCAGCCATCAGTCCTATCAAAGAACGCATCACCAGATGAGCGGATATTCCGTAAGTCCCCGGAGTTGAGTTGCACGAGTCCCGATGATCTGAGCTGCCCTCGATGGCAAAACCCTGTGCAAGGCTTGCGAGAATCACGCCGAGCGCGGGCCCCTGCTTAAACTCCTTCATTTCGGGGTCATTCAGAATCTCCTCTTTGATTTGCCCAATGTGAGGTAAGAGCTTTGTACCTTCCGCGTGAAGCGGATAGAGGGAGAACATGGGACTAAATACTTTCTCCCCGAGAAGCCATTTCGCTCCCACGTGTTCCCAAACGGCGTTCTTTTGCGAGGCGGTTACGAGGTCCTGGGCTTTTGGAGCGTTCGCTGCATTTTCGTCTAGCCCCGAAGCACTGTTATAGGGTACGAAAGTGTTCGTGCCCCGAAGCAGCAGGTAGCCGTGCCTCTGGAGCCAATACACTAACGCATTGATCCTCAGAAAGGTTACATAGCTGGAGAGTGCGTCCGGATCACGGAGGTAATCAGTGTCAGGGGTGCCGTCCGGTTTGAGGTAAACCACTGGGGGTACATTTCGAATTGTCTCGACAGTGCAGCCCTGCGCCGAACTCCTGGTCAGTTCAACTCGATCCACCATCAGGCGTAAGAGTTGATCTGCTCGCCAGCCCTGTTCGTATAGTATGTAGAACGTCTCTGCTGGGACCGGTTTCAAGAGGAGACGAGCGTTCGTTTCGTCATTCACCGGGACAAATGTGAAGATCGGATCGTGTTCATAACTTGCAAAAGGAGTTCCTCCGCCGGCCGGCCCTCCGATAATCGGATTTGAGTTTCCAACCGCATAGGAACCGGTTCCAGTCAGGGACGTTTGCATTCTATACGCACTTGTAATCTGGCCAATCTTAAAGAAATAAGTAGGATCGCGGTTTTGGAGTCGCGCCAGATTCAAAAGTACCTCTCGATTCGAGGTTTCCGCGTAGACCCTCTCAAAACCCACGAAGTCCGTCTTTAGACGTTTCACCGCACAACCGCACAAACTCCGTAACAGAAGGCATATGAGAAGCAGCCGTAAGCGGGTGCCTCTTAACCTGGCTGGCGAAAGGAGCCCCGCCGCCAGGTACGTTATACGGTCCAGCATGCTTGATTTCATCGCGACTCCAGCAAGATGCAAATTGATATTTCACGGGGTCCAGTAAAAGACTGCGCAATACGGAAGCAAGATGCCTCGTGTTTCCCCGACGAGGAGACTAGTAATCGACACCCTGCCAGTAGTTCGGCGTGTTAACGATCTCGTACTTGTTGGGGTCAGCCTTGACGAGTGCGTTAGCGGTCGAGTTCCAGACCGTGGCGTGGCCCACTGCGCCGGTGCCGCCAACATTGTTGTTCTGCACCACCGATTGGTCAAGCAAGTAGTTACTGAAACCCTGCCCGTTCTGGGAGATTTTGTTCTCTTGTTGGTTCCAAGCGGCGTGTTGGGCATCGTTGGCGGCCTCGGTCGCATTCATGCGGGCGGTTGCCTGCTGGCCGATTTGATGAATCTGTCCGATGTATTGCTGGGCACTGGCCTCAATGGCCTGGTCACTCTGTTGTTTCTGCCGCATCTGCGCCGCCATTTGCTGATTGACCACCTGCGCGTTCATCTTGTAGGTAGAGACGATTGCCTTTTGCAGATCCTGCTCTTTGTCTGCCACGGCCGCGGGAAGCAGGGCGTGGTCCAGCATGACCGAGTAGCCTCCAAAGCTGGCAATGGGATCAATGGCGCACATCATGTCGTTGAATGCCTGCATGCCTTTGCCGTCGGGATCCATGTGCCCCATAACGTGGACGCAGTGGTTGCCTTGAGCAGCCTGCATGGGCTCAATCTTGTCGACTTGAATCTTCGCCGGACCTTGGCCGCCTGCGCACCGCCAAGCTTGAAAGATGTTGACGAAGTCCTTGTTCAGGTCGCCGCGGAATGGATACACCAATGTGCCGGGGACGACAACCGAGAGGTGCCGTTGGGCCGCATTGACCTGGAAAGGATTGGTTGGATCAACGGCGGTGCGCACCATGTCCATACCGAGTTGTTCGCCATTCGGCCCGCGCACAATGATCGTGCCTCGGCCGCTCTGCGGGTCCATTTTCCAGCCGTCAGGAACGGAAATGCTGGCGGAGTTGTCAGCCGCCGTCACCGTGTGCAGCGGCACGGGAGACTTGGCCGGCGCACCCGAGGTCGCGGCATTGCCGCCCGAGGTGCCGGATGAGGATTGATTTCCGCCGGGATGCCAGGCGGCGAGCAACTGCTGCAACATGGGGTTAGCAGTCTTGCTGAAATGGTCGGCGGAGTCGGAAACCAAACCCACCTCAAGCTGATTAGGCCCGGTTTGCGCGGCGATAACCATACCGGCCATCTGCCTGTTACCCTGCGCATGGTCGGTAACGGTGAAGAACACCCCGGAAGAGTTAGTGCCCTTGACGCGGAAGACCTGGCCGACTTTGGGCTTTTCGCCGCACGCTTGATGGACTTGGCTCAGGACCTTGGCCATGGCGGCAGGCAGGGTCGTAGCTCCATCGACGCGTCCGTATTCGATGATGCCGCCTTGGGCGGTGGTGATGTTGGTCAACGGCGCCGGATTCGACGCACTCGCCTGACTCGATCCCTTACAGGAGCACAGAGCCAGTACACATAACGCGAAAAATGCGGAAAGTGGTCTTGTAACACGCATCATGACAATCTCCTTCCCCTTAGCAGAGCCAGATCGCCGCCGGTGCCCGGAACTGAAATCAGAGTTACGCCGCTGGATGCGGTTGAGGTTAGCGCTGTCCCTCCGGGAGGCCGCATTCTGAACGCTTCTGCAACATCCGGTTGACTCTTAAACCCAGACGGGTTCCTCGCAATAACCGCCTTCGGCCTTTTGTCGACCCGCGCGTTCTATAACCATTGCAACCTCACTCTTGACTGCAAACTTTGTCCCCTGCTCCATCTCGGTAATCCGCTCTACTTGAGTTAGCGAAAATAGGAGGAGGAATGCCTCAAGCTTTTTTACGAAAAATGACACAACAGAACTGACTACCCAGTGTTGGAAATAAGTGCCGAGCTTTCCCGAAAGGAAGGGATATACTCGGGCAGTTCTCTTCTCGGAGCGCGTATGAATGCATATACGGCTGCCTTTATAGTCTTGTTGCTTCTTACTTGCGGATCGCGAGCTCCGGCGCAGACCCGGCGTGCCCTGCTGGTTGGCATCAATAACTACCAACCCGCGGGGACGCAGGCTGCGCATCCGTCCGGATGTACTTATGGCCGCTGCGAGCTGGGGGCCTTCGACAACCTGGACGGCGCGGTCAATGATGCAGAAGCTATGGCCGATCTGCTTACCGGTCCGAAGTTCGGGTTTACCGCAGGGAATGTGGTTCTTCTGACCAATCCAGATCCAGTTCGCCCCCGGCCCGGCGTGGTCGTTCTGCCCGCCGTGCAGACCTCGCGCGATGGCATTTTGGCGGCCATGCGGAAGTACCTCGTGGATGTGCCACAGCGAGGTGACACGGTGGTCTTTTATGCCGCCAGTCATGGCTCCCTGCGCATCAACAGTAGGGGCAATAAACTCACAGTGCTGGTGAATGGCAAGTATGTCCACGCCGACAGCACACTTGTGCCCGCCGACGCATACACGGGCGGCTACGACATCCGCGACCGCGAGATGACTCGCATTTTCAACGCCTCACTGGACAAGGGAATTCATCTCACGGTGATTCTTGACAGCTGCCACAGCGGCGGCGTCAGTCGTGGAATCGGCCCAAAGTACCGCGAGCGAATGTTGCCCTTTGACCCGCGTGACATCGCCGAGTCTCCCGATGTACTTCCCAACGGACAACCGCGTCCGGCGCCCACTGAGAGAAACGACAATCCCGCCTTGGTGCTCTCCGCCGCTCAGCAGGACCAGACTGCCAAGGAAATGCCGCTCTCAGTCACCATCACCGAAGCGCACGGGGCCTTCACCGTCGCATTGATTGAAGCGCTACAGGCATTACCCGCCGACACTCCCGCTTCGCTCCTTTATCAGCGCATAAAGGCCGTGCTCGAGGGCAGTGAAGTTCCAGATCAGGTGCCCGATTTGGATGCCAACGCGGCGCGCAGACACCAGCCGCTCTTCGGAGGAGCAGTTGCAAACTCTGACAAGGTCCGTGCCGCGGCGCTCAAGACTGATGACAACGGCGCTGTGTGGTTGGATATCGGTCGCGTCTCCGGTATCGGGATCGGTAGCGAGTTCGTGTCGACAAAATCAAATGAGGAGGGCCAGACGGTTCGGCTTCGCGTTGCCGCGCTGCAAGGGATCGCGCGTTCCTCGAGTTATGTCATCAGCCCTTCCGGCGCCAAGGTTGCACCCGGAGAGATCTTTGAACTGGCGAAATGGAACCCGGCAGAATCGGCGCCGCTACTCGTCTGGCATTGGCCGTCGAATCTGTCTCAAGGTCAGATTCTCGCCGCCGTGGCGGAGGTCAAAGCTGCCGGGGCAACATCGGTCGCCGATCCTGCCGAGCAACCATGGACTCACATCCTGTGCTGGGATGGTGCGAACTGGACATTGCAGGAAGCAGGTGCAGCCTCCCCCATCAGCCTCGGTGCGCCATTGCGAGCGAAGGCGCTAAGACAGCATCTTCCGGCAGGAGCAAAGCTCTGGGCGAATCTTCCACCGTCGAAGGAGTTAGCTGCAAAGCTGATCGTGGACGAGGGAAACAACAACATCCAGACCGCGACCGGCCTAACCAGTGCACACTATGCTCTAACGGGAGTTCTCACCCCGAATGGACCCGCTTATGCCTGGTTTCATAAGAGCGAACTTGTGTCGGGTACGGCTCCATCTGGCCGGAGAGACCACAGCCCCGGCTGTTCATCGGGATCACAATATCCGGTACGCAGCGACTGGGTGGAAACCGCTAACGCAGGCATACTCCAGGAGCGCGCCACGGCATTGATCGCCTCCGCATCGCTGCTGGCCAAGGTTCACGGCTGGCTTGCATTGGCAGATAGTCCCGCCGGCACATCCAGTCCCGGCTATTACTCACTGGTTCTTTTTTCCGCATCCGGCGAAACACCGCTCGCTCCCGATGAGGCGGTGCATCAGGGCGAGCTGTTGAAGATTGGCTTGCGCTCCAGCAAACATGTTGTAGAGAAGCGCTGGGTTTATATTCTCGACATCGATTGCCAAGGCAGAGGGACGGTTATCTATCCCGGCAACTACGCCGAAAATCAATTTCCTAACGCTGCCGACAATGGCCGTCAGTTTCTCCTGCCCGGCGCACGCACGCTGCGCGTCGGGCCGCCCTATGGGATTGACACGCTGGTTCTGTTGAGCACTGCACAACCGCTGCCAGATCCTGACGTACTGAACTTTCAGGGTGTGACCTCACGCGGCGTCCAGCGTTCGGAATCGCCCCTTGAAAAGCTACTGAACCAGGCTAGCGGCGGATTGCGCGGATCTGCCGGAGAGGTGCCGACCGACTGGGGCATCGAACTCACGACAATCCGCAGTATCGGTCTGCAGGCGCAGTAAGCTGGAGGCGATGTGTCATGAATGGGCACCAAAACCTCGGTGGCGCAAGAAGGGGTGGTCACCCAACCAATCACCTGCGAAGAACTTTCTTGCAAACATTTCCTCACCGTGTTTCGCTGCTGTTTCTCTCAATGGGCATCGCCCTGTGTTGTTTGCCTCAATGTACTTTGGCACAGCGGCAACTCAGTGTGCCGAGGCCGGATGGGCACACTGCGCCACTATTGCTGTATCCCGCCGTGGGAGGGGATTCAGCGTGCGCTCCGCTGGCCGTGATCTCGCATGGCGCAGGAGGTTCAGAATACGGATATCGCTACCTTGCTGAGGCCATGTCGCGGCTTGGTTACACCACAGTGGTCATGGGTCATCGGGAGAGTGGAATGTCGGCCTTGCGAGCTGACATGCGAGAACACGGTTTGATGCAAGGATTGCGGGCGCTGGTCGCCGACCCGGCGGCAGAGCAAGCGCGCCTTCTCGATGTTGACGCGGCACTGAAATGGGCGAATGGCCAGTGCGCTGCGCCGTTCCGGGTTCTGCTGGGGCATTCCATGGGCGCCGAGACAGTCATGCTGGAAGCGGGCGCCAAGAACATGATCGGAGTAACGTCTCCCCCGGCAGGGCAAGACCGCTTTGATGCCTATGTCGCCCTTTCGCCGGAAGGGCCGGGCACTGTGTTTCCCAAAGACGCGTGGAGCGGCATTCACAAACCGATCCTGATACTTACTGGGACGCGCGACGAATCTCTGAAAGGTGGACCTCAGGCTCGCCTGGTTCCCTGGCACGATCTACCTGGTAGCGCCGGAAAGTGCCAATGGATGGGTGTAATCGACGGCGCCACGCACATGAACTTTGCCGGTAACGGCCCAGGGTACGAGCCAGTTGCAGTAACGGCGACGCAGACAATTACGGCATTCCTGGAAGGCGTGAGTAAGAAATTCTGTAGCCTTCCACCGTCAACGGGCCAGATAAAGTTGCAAGGGAAATAGGAGTTGAATATAGAGAGTTCTTCTGTGCGATTGCCAGAGATAGAGGCACGATGAATTGTGCAAAGAAGGTACTGGTTGCAGCATGCCTAAGCGTGGCGTTTCTGGCGGGTGTGCCAGTTGCTCGCGCGCAGAATGCATCCTTGCGCGAACAACTCAACGAGCACGAACAAAAGCTAAGCGAGGCGCGCGCGGCTCACCACACGAGAGAGGAAGGGATGCAACTGATTGCGCTGGGCTATCTTTACCGGCAGTCAGGAAAGATGCAGAAGGCGCTGGAATGCCTGAACCAGGCCTTGTCCATCGAAAGGAATTCGGGCAGCCAAACCGCACAGGCAATGGCGCTGAACACCATGGGCAAGGTGTACTCGGACATGGGGCAGGAGAACAAGGCTCTGGCGCTGTTCAGCCAGGCGCTGCCGGTGTGGCAATCCATGGGAATCCGGCAGTCCGAAGCCAACACACAGACTTATATAGGCCGGGCGTACAACAATCTTGGGCAGAGGCAGGAGGCACTGAAGCACCTGAATGAGGCACTATCCATTTGGCGGGATGTTGGGAGCCGCACGGGAGAGAGGCATGGCCGGCGACACCTCAGCTTCGGGGAGTTGATGGAGCTGAAGCGTCTTAGAGATTCGTTGCCTAACTTACAGGAAATGATCGGACGTGCCGGTGAAGCAAACACCCTGGACAACATTGGAAGAACTTATTCCGACATGGGGCAGGGGAAGGAAGGATTGAAGTATCTCGCCCAGGCGCTGCCGATGTGGCGCGAAGCCGGCGAGCGGAATGGAGAGGCGCTCACGCTGAACGATATGGGCAGAACCTACGCCGACCTGGGACAGAAGCAGAATTCACTGGAATTCTATAACCAGGCACTGTTGCTGTGGCGCGCGATTGGCAATCGGCAGGGCGAAGCAATGACGCTGAACAGCATTGGGCGGCTGTATCGCGATTTGGGGCAACACCAGACCGCGTTGGAATATTACAACCAGGCGCTGCCGGTGTGGCGTGAAGTGGAAAATCGGAACGGCGAGGCGCTGGCGCTAAACGATATCGGTAGGGCCTATGCCGACCAGGGACAGGGGCGAAAGGCGCTGGAATACTTCGATCTCGCGTTGCCCATCTGGCGTGAAACAGGAAGCCGTCGTGGCGAGGCGGCGACGATGAACAATGCCGGGAGAGTCTGGTCTGACCTGGGAGAGACAGGAAAGGCGCTGGAGGTAGACAGCCAGTCGCTTGCCATATGGCGCGAGGTGGAGGATCGCCGTGGCGAAGCGCTCGCGCTGATGACCATTGGCTGGGCGTACTATGCGGACAAGCAGACCGACAAGGCGCTGGCGAGTGAGTTGGCGGCGCTAGCCTTGGCGAAGGCCTCCGGCGACCCGGAAATCGAAGGAGTAATTGAGACTAGTTTGATGATCGGCTTCCGCAATGAACATAGGCGCGAAGAAGCAATCCTGTTCGGAGTCGATGCGGTGAACAGCTACCAGCAGATTCGTAAAAATATCTCCGGACTCGACAAGGATCTTCAGACTGGATTCGTGCGCTCAAAGTCACTCACGTATCGAATGCTGGCAGAGCTTCTGGTGCAGGCTGACCGGCTCGGAGAAGCCGAACATGTTCTTGACTTGCTCAAGGAACAGGAGTTGAAAGAGGTCGTTCGGGGAGCAGCAGACAGGGCCGAGGCCAAGGTCAAGCCCCTAGAGTTGACCCGCGCCCAGCAAGAAGCAGAAAGCGAGCTTTCGACCCCTGAAAAGTCGGCAACTGCATTGACGGACATGAATGTGGAACTCGCAAAGTTGCAAGCAAAAACCGAGCGCACCCCCGAAGAAACTGCTCGCTTGAAGACCCTCGAATCAAAGATCGAAGCGGGAAATGGAGAGGTTTCTCAATTCTTCAGGAAGACTCTCTATCCGGAATTTGCGCGGAAGGCCGGAGCACAGGATGCGAACGCATTACTGAGCAAGGAAAAGTCGGAAGTCAGCCGCCTGCAGAATACCCTGGCCAAACTGGGTACGAACGTGATGGGCATACGGTTGTTACTGGGAGATCAGCACGCGTATGCGATTGTGGTGACCGCGCAGGCACGAAAGAAGTACGAGCTTCCAGCTTCTCCAGACGAGTTGCGCAGCAAAGTGCTGCAGGTGAGGGACGATTTGCGAAGGCCATCGTCCAATCCGAAGCCCCACCTGGCGGAGTTGTACGCAATGACCGTCGCGCCTCTCGAAGAGGAACTCTCGGCTCTGGAGCGGAACTCCCAAGGAAAGTATGTTGCCCCGATACTGCTGTGGTCCTTGGACGGCGTAGTGCGTTACCTTCCCATGGCTGCATTGTTCGACGGCAAGCAATATATGGCCGAGCGTTTCAATAACGTCCTTTTTACTCCCGAAAGCTACGGGCACCTGGACGCCTCGTCTGACGCAGGTAAGTCTGCTATTCATGTGCTCGCGATGGGCCTATCAAAGAGTTACGGGGGATTGCCGGCTTTGCCCGGCGTGCTGCGGGAACTTGATGCGGTAGCGCATGACCCGAATGTTCCTGAATCCCACGGCCCACTGGACGGTCTTCTTCTACCGGATGAGCGATTCACATATGCAGCGTTGAAGACACAGCTCGGCTCGGGATCTACTTTTTCCGTGGTTCACATCGCCAGCCATTTTGTCCTCGAGACTGGAAACGGGGCAGAGCCTTATCTGATGCTTGGCGGAGAAAACAGCGGCGAAGTCGCAGGGTTTCCTCTCACTCTCTCGAAACTAGAGGATTCTACGATCAGCTTCCATGAAACAAGACTCCTCACTCTCTCAGCCTGCAGTACAGCGAAAGGCGACGTGGCGAAAGACGGCCTGGAGATGGAGAGCTTGGGAATGATCGCTCAACAGAAAGGCGCCGAGGCGGTGCTGGCAACATTGTGGGATGTCAATGACGCAAGCACCAGCCAGTTAATGAGTAACTTTTATACACGGTGGGTAAAAAAACCGACCGATGGCAAGGCGGAGTCGCTACGCCAAGCACAGCTAGCGTTCTTGCGAGGGCACGACGACTCTCTGCATGCGGGGAGCCATCGAGGAGTTCAGGCTATAGAAGAAGATGATCCATCCGTGAGCCATGGCACCGGCTATTCACATCCGTTCTACTGGGCTCCATTCATCCTGATTGGGAACTATCAGTAGTTTTCGGGGGTATGCGATAATTCACCGCTAAAAGCCGTCTACGGGAGTAATTATGCGTAGTTTCGGAATAGGTCTTCTGAGCATCTGCATGTTTTCATTTCTTCTGTCGGCGCACGCCATGGATGGAATTCCACCCGCAGAGGAATCGTCGCAATACATTCTGCAAGGCACTGTCGTGGGGCCCAATGGGCTTCCCGTTCCTGGGGCACGCGTTGATCTGCGCAATGCGGAAGATGAAATCATGGCGGACACGTTGACTGATGTTGACGGTAAGTTCGCGCTCTTCGGCATTCGCTTCCCATCCGGCAGCTACCTGATTCACGCTTCCGCCGTTGGGTTTGACGGCGATGAAAAGAGGTTTGAGATCGACAAAGATTCCCAGACTAATCTGAGTTTCTCTTTGAAGCTGAAATTCCCAGTCAAGGCGCGAGGTATAAGCTCCCGCTTCACGGTTGTGCGGGTTTTTTATGCGACCGACCGGAAGCAGGAAAGGGACGCACAATCGGTACGATATGCCGGGGCAAGGTCGGACGCGGGAACCCTTACATATGGCTCATGTGAAGTCAGCATTCCGGAGACTCATACCTTTGCCGAACTCGAACGGCCTTCGATCTGGAGATTCGAATTCCGCGCCGACCCTGAGAAACATGTCATGTTGCAGAAGGTCGAACCCGAGGCCAAGGACCAATTCTTCAAGGACATGTCAAAATCTGTTGCGGCATCGCCAACGAAGGACGCTTTTGTTTTCGTTCACGGCTACAACGTGAGCTTTGAAGATGCCGCGATCCGCACCGCGCAACTGACATATGATTTCCGTTTCAAAGGCGCGCCAATCTTATACAGTTGGCCGTCCAAGGGTAGCCTGTTTGGATATCTCTCCGACGAGGAAAACGTGGCGAAAACAGTCGCCAGCCTGAAGCAGTTCTTGGCGGAGGTCGCGTCAAACTCCGGCGCTAGCGTGGTTCACCTGATCGCCCATAGCATGGGGAATCGTGCGCTTTTGCCGGCAGTAGCGCAACTCGCGTCCGACCCTCATTTCAAGGACTTCAAGAAGTTTCATGACTTAGTGTCTGCCGCGCCGGACGTGGACCGCAATGTTTTCATAAACCTCGTCGCGCAGATTCTGAAACCAACGAGCTCTAGCATTGCTCTCTATGTTTCACGGCAAGACCAGGCTTTGGCTGCGTCACACTTGCTGTTCCATAAAGAGCAGAGGGCGGGGGAAGGCGGAAACCAATCAGTCGTGATGCCAGGCTTGGATACGGTTGATGTCTCGGAGGTAAACATGGACGCTCTCGGACACAGTTATTACGGCGATAACCGTAACGTGGTTTCAGACCTTATGGAGTTCTTCGAAGGCAAGCATCCTCCGCGGCCTGGGCTCACGCGAATCTCGGTTGGGAGTCTTGGCTATTGGCTGCTGCGGCCCACGAACTGATCTAGCCGGGGGCTTCCTATGGTTAGGCTAGCGCCCGTTTCTCTTTCCGATTTATCATCACTGCATGACTGAAGAAACGCCAATTCGGCTGACAAAGACGGTCGCCGCCGCGGGTTGAGCAAGCAAGCTAAGTCCAGCGGTGCTGGACTCTGTGCTTGGGAAATTAGCCCGGCAGCATGACCCGAATGTTCTCGTCGGCTTTGACAAGGCCGACGACGCTGGTGTGTATCGTCTCACGCCTGAGCTGGCGCTCGTCCAGACGATTGACTTCTTCACTCCAATCGTGGACGATCCGTTCACCTTCGGACAGATCGCTGCGACAAACGCCCTCAGCGACGTTTACGCCATGGGTGGAACGCCTCGTTCGGCGCTCGCCGTGGTTTGCTTCCCTGAAAAAGCGGACACGGCAATCCTCGAGCGCATTCTCGCCGGCGGGCTCAGCAAAATGGTGGAAGCCCAATGCACGGTGATCGGCGGACACAGCATCCGCGACCCGGAGATTAAGTTCGGCTATGCCGTTACGGGTACCATCGACCCACGCCGCGTGCTCACGAACTCCGGCGCGCTGCCGTCGGACATCCTTATCTTCACCAAGCCGCTGGGCACCGGAGTCATCGCCACCGCTATTAAGAAAGGTGTCGCGCAACCGCAGTGGATCGAGGCCGCCACGCGTGCCATGACCACCCTCAACAAGACCGCTTCAGCGCTCTGTCTGCAATTCGACGTTCATGCAATCACCGATGTCACTGGCTTTGGATTCATCGGCCATGCCCGTGAGATGGCCCTGGGCTCTGAGGTTAGTTTACGGCTGCACGCCTCGGCCATTCCGCTGCTGCCTGGAGCCTTGGAGTGCGTCGCCCACGGATTTATTCCCGGCGGATTGAACAGCAACCGTGAGTTTGCGGCCTGCTGCGTGGAGTGCGATGCTGGGGTTCCGCAAGAACTGAGCACGCTTCTCTACGATCCGCAAACCGCCGGAGGTCTTCTCGTCTCGGTGAACCGGGCGCAGGCCGGCGCCCTGGTGAAAGAACTCGTTGCCTCAGGCACCTCCGCCGCCGAGGTTGGAGAAGTCCTGCCAAGATCAGCGCCGCTGATTCACGTCACCATGTAACAGCGGCCTGTACTTCGCCGGTGTCTCTAATCGCGGGAGACCTTCTGCCGGAACCGCTTCAGCTCACGCTTTCCGCGCTGTAGCGTGCTATCAAGCCGGTTTCAACCGCGTATCGGTAGACCCGCACAAAGAACCAGCACGCCAGCAGAATTGCAAGCACGGCCAGTCCAAAACCGGTCGCAAGCGTATGCGCCGGAACCCTGTGTCCCGCAACGACGCTCCGCATCCCCTCAAAAACGTACGATGGCGGCAATACGCGCGATATCATGCGCATCCACTTGGGCAGCGTAGATAACGGATAGAAGACGCCGACGAAGGGCGATAACACTGCTGGGATAGGCCACACAAACCACTCTGCCGCTGGTCCCAAGCGCAGCACAATCGCCGTTCCAAGTATTCCCAGCGCGATTCCGGAAAGAAAAAGCACGAACAGGAATGGCGCCAGCATCGCTCCGTAGGCAAAGAAAGATAGCCCAAACGCGAACGTGGCCACTGTCACCATCATTACGAGACCGAGCGAACTGGTGCAAATGCTCGTTACTACCAGTCCGGCGAGGTATTCCGGCACGGAGATCGGACTGGCGAAAACGTTTAGGAAATTACGCGACCAGACATCTTCGAAAAATGCCATGGTGATGCCCTGCATCACGCGGGTGAGGAAATCCCACAGCAGCACCGCGCCAAGCAGCGCCGGAACGAAGTGGAATCCCGTCCCGCTAATCACGGTCAGATACTTGGTGATAAAGCCCCAAAGCACAATGTCAATGGCGACCCAGACAAACATTGGCAGGATGCGCGAGGGGCTGCCGCGCACCAGGTAGTACTGGCGCAGAACGATTGCGGCGATTCTGGAAAAGCGCATATCAGTTCTGCTCCAGCGTGAGCGGTTCGCGTGCAACGGTGATGAAGAGTTCTTCCAGACTCGTCTTTCCGTATTCCTGCGGAAGGGTGTTGGGATTGCCCTCTAAGAGTATTTTGCCGCGCGACAGAAAGAGAACGCGGTCGCACACCTCCTGCACCTCGTACATATTGTGAGAAGTCCAGAGCACGCCACCAGTACCACTGGCAACGAAGTCGCGAATATTGGTTCGGATCTCACGCGCGGTCGAAGGATCGAGCGAGGCAGTGGGCTCGTCGAGCAGCAATAATTGCGGCCGGTTCAGCATAGCCTTGGCAAGGCACACGCGCGTCTGTTCGCCGGACGAAAGAACGCCGCATTTGGTATGCCTAAACCGAACGAGATCGAACTGGCGCAGCAGTTCTTCGACTCTATGCGACAGCTTCGCAACCGCATAGATCATGCCGAATACGCGCAGGTTCTGTTCCACCGTCAGGTTTCCAGGCAAGGGCGCATAGACTGCCGCAAAGTTTGTATTCGAGAGCGCGCGGCTACGCTGCCGTGAAATGTCGACTCCTTGAATAGCTATGGCACCCGAGCTGGGCTTGAGAACGCCGAGAACCATGTTGATGGTAGTCGTCTTGCCCGCGCCATTTGGCCCCAGTAGTCCCACGATTTCGTTCGGCTTCACCTGGAAGGAAACATCGTCTACGGCGGTCATCTCGCCGTAGCTCTTGCACAGATTCGAAATCGAAAGCACATTTGCGTGGAGTGAAGGCATCAAGAGATCTATTGTATCTGGGCCGGCCCAACTGCGTTCAGGCCGCTGCCCCACCTTCGCCGCTGTTTTTGCGGCTAAGGTGGGACAGCAGGATACATCACCCCTGGAGCCGGATTAAATGGAAAGGTTTAGAATCCGGTTGAGGCGTCGAACAAAGGCAGCTGGATCCTGGAGCGACACGCCTTCCATGAGAAGAGCCTGGTCCAGAAGCAGCCACGCCGCATCCTCCAGAATGGGATCGTCGGGCCGTGCCAGCAGCTTCTTGACGATCTCGTGATCAGGATTGATCTCAAGCGTGGGCAGAAGTACGGGAATATCTTTCTGACCCATCGCGCGCATCATCTGCTGCATTTTCAAGGAGGGCTCCTCCTCGCCGGAAACAATGCACGAGGGGCTATCCGCAAGCCGCACGGAGGCACGTACATCCTTCACGCGGTCGCCAAGAGTAGCCTTTATCTTTTCAAGAAGCGGCTTGAGAGCTTCGGTCTTGCCGGTCTCAGCCTCGTTTTTCAAGTCTTCGCTGGTGGAGGCTTTGTTGACCGCCTTGAGATCGACATCCCCGTACTTGTCGATGCCGGAGAAGACGATTTCATCTACATCGTCATCAAGAATGAGAACTTCAATATCCTTCTTCTTATAGATCTCAAGCAGAGGCGATGTGCGGAGCAGGGCTTCGGCGCCGCCGGTGAGGTAGTAGAGGCTCTTCTGCCCTTCCTTCATGCGCGACTTCACATCGGCAAGACTGGTGAGTCCATCCACCTTAGTGGATTTAACGCGAATCAGTTCGAGCAGCGTTTCGCGATTCGCCAAGTCGCCGTACAGGCCCTCTTTCAGAGGCCGGTTGTACTCGGTTATGAAGGTCAAATATTGTTCGGGCTGCCTCAACGCGATGTTCTTCAGCTCGGAAAGTATCTTCCTCACGCTGGCGGTGCGGATCGTCGTAAGGATGCGATTCTGCTGTAGAATTTCCCGGCTCACGTTAAGGGGAAGATCTTCGCTGTCGATGACGCCGCGAACGAAGCGCAGGTACTGAGGCAGAAGCTCCTTGGCGTCGTCCATGATGAAGACGCGTTTTACGTAGAGCTTTACGCCAACCTTGTATTCCGGCTGGTAAAGATCAAGCGGAGCCTTCGAAGGAATGTAAAAGAGCGTGGTGTATTCAAGGCTCCCTTCGGCCTTGGTGTGGAACCAGAAAAGAGGGTCTGCCCAATCGTCCGCAACGGATTTGTAGAACTCCCTATAGTCCTCTTCCGTGATCTCGCTCTTGGGACGGCGCCAGAGCGCGCTCGCGGCATTCACCTGTTCCGTGGTTCGGGTCTTCGCCACCTTCTTCTCGGTTTCGTTCCATTCACTCTTGTCGAAGGTGAGAAAGATCGGGAAGGCAATGTGGTTCGAATACTTCTTTACGATCTCCTGCAATCGCCAACTGTCGGCATACTGCTTGCCTTCCTCGTTGAAATGCAGAAGTACGGTGGTGCCGGCGACAGAGCGCTCTGCGGGTTCAATATCAAAGCCGGTCTTGCCATCGCTGACCCAACGCCAGGCCTTTTCCTGGCCGGCCTTGCGGGATATGACTTCTATGCTGTCCGCGACCATGAAGGCGCTATAAAAACCGACGCCAAACTGACCGATGAGATTCGAGTCTTTCTTTGCATCCCCGGAGAGCTGCGCAAGAAAGGTTTTCGTGCCGGAGCGGGCAATTGTGCCAAGATGCGAAACCAGATCCTCCTCATCCATGCCAATGCCAGTGTCGCTGACGGTGAGGGTTTTGTTCTGTTCGTCCAACTCCAGATCAATTCTAGGGTTGAACGGCAGAGCCCTGTAGACATCGTCGGTGAGCGTCAGGTGGCGGAGTTTGTCAAGCGCGTCGGAGGAATTGGAAATGAGTTCGCGCAGGAAGATTTCAGGATGCGAATAGAGGGAGTGGATGATCAGTTGCAAGAGCTGATTGACTTCGGTCTGAAATTCACGTTTCGGCATGGATCTATTATCAACAAAACCAAACCTAAAGACGAGAGCCTCGACATTCTCGCGAGGTTCCAGCGGAATTCCATTGAGCTGTGCCAAGGGTTGGAATAATGTCTTTATCGTAGATGCACCCGGTAGTCACGCATCACTGGAATGAGGGGGGATCTCCATCGAATTCGCCCCCCGGCAAAGGAATGGCATGAAACTCTTCGCTCTTGCTGCAATATTTTTCGCAATCTCTCCAATCGTCATGGCACAGACATTCTCCTCCGTACCTGGGCAGGGCCGCTCGATGGTGGTGACGAAGTTCGGTATCGTGGCGGCGCCGCAGTTCCTCGCCTCGCAGGCGGGCGCGCACATTCTGGAGCAGGGCGGAAACGCAGTAGATGCCGCGATTGCGGCAAATGCGGTGATGGGCGTGGTTCAACCGTATGTAAACGGAATTGGCGGCGACCTGTTCGCGCTGTACTACGAGGCGAAAACCGGCAAGCTTTACGCCCTTAACGCAAGCGGCTGGTCTCCCAAGGCGCTCACCATTGACTATCTGAAAGCCCACAACGTTGAACAGATCAACCCGATCGGGGTGGAGACCATCGACATTCCGGGAGCCGTAGCAGGTTGGGATGCGCTCAGGACTCGATTCGGAACCCTCCAGTTCAGCCGCACTTTAGCCCCCGCTATCTACTATGCCGAGAATGGATTTCCGCTTGCCGAGCGGAATGCGCGCTACTGGGTAGCCGAGCGCCTGATGAAGCAACCCGGATATCGGGAGACCTACCTGCCCAATGGCATCGCGCCGAAGGTCGGCGATGAGTTCAGGAACCCGGCGCTCGCGAATTCACTGCGGCAGGTTGCCGAGCACGGGAGGGATGCGTTCTACAACGGTCCCATGACCGAGACGATGGTTAAATTCCTGCGGAGTCAGGGAGGAACGCACACGGTCGAAGACTTTAAGGAATTTCAGCCTGAGTGGGTCGAGCCAATCTCGACCACCTATCGTGGCTGGACGGTCTACGAAATACCGCCGAACGGACAGGGAATTGCCGCGCTCTCGATGTTGAACATCATGGAGCAGTTTCCGATGACGCAATACGGGCACAACTCGGCTGATGCCCTACATACCATGATAGAGGCCAAGAAACTCGCCTACGCGGATATGTATCAGTACGTCGGCGACCCGCGCTTTACGACGGTTCCGGTGAAGGAGATGCTGTCGAAGGAGCTGGCGAAGAAGCGCGCAAGCCTGATTCGGATGGACAAAGCGTCGTGCCAGGTCGTGCCGTCCGATCTCAAGCAGACGCTCGACGCCCACGGCAAAACAACGATTTATCTCTCCACCATCGATAAGGATGGGAACATCGTCTCGCTCATCCAGAGCAACTATGCCGGCTACGGCACGGGAATGGTCGCACCGGGACTTGGCTTTTCGTTTCAAAACCGCGGCTCGGGATTTGTGATCACGCCGGGACTTCCAAACTCGCTGGCCGGACGTAAACGTCCGCTCCATACGATCATCCCTGCCTTCATGGAAAAAGATGACATCCACATCGGTTTCGGCATCATGGGCGGTTGGAACCAGGCCCAGGCGCACGCACAGTTTGTAGCCAACGTCGTTGATTATGGGATGAACGTGCAGGCGGCACTCGAACAATCCCGCTTCACCAAGGGGACTTTCGATGGCTGCGACGTTGAGATGGAACAGACGATTCCCGAGGCAGTCCGGACGGAACTCACCAAACGTGGGCACCAGATTCACCTCTTGGAGCCGTTCTCGTTCACCGTGGGGCAAGGCGAAGCCGTAGTGAGAGATGCTCGGCGCAAAGTGAATTTCGCAGGCGCAGATCCGCGATCGGATGGCGCGGCGATTCCACAAGGGCCGAATACGAAATAATGACGCTAGGCCAAACCTGCACCTCGGACGAGGAGGTCCCGATGCAAGCCCCCGGCGACAACAAACTTGGAACGGTGATTGTCACTGGCGCAAGCCGCGGAATTGGAGCTGCCATAGCACGTCTGGTTGGCGCAAAGGGATTTCCTGTCGTAGTCAATTTCTCCAAAGATCGTGACGCGGCCGACCAGGTAGTTCGCACGATCCTGTCGGGTGGTGGCCAGGCTCTTTCAATTCGCGGCGATGTCAGCCGTGAAGAGGAAATCCTCCAACTGTTTGAGTCGGCAGAGCGCGAATTCGGGCAAATTGGCGGTCTTGTGAACAATGCGGGCGTTACCGGCGGCTTCGCGCGCGTCGATGAGTTGACTGCTGATGCCGTGGCCCAAGTCTTAGCCGTCAACGTTGCGGGAACGATCCTTTGCTGTCGCGAAGCGGTCAGGCGGATGTCAGTGCGCCACGGCGGAATGGGTGGATCGATTGTGAACATTTCTTCCCTGGCTGCTCGGACCGGCGGCGCCGGTGAATGGGTGCATTACGCTGCGTCCAAGGGAGCAGTCGATAGCTTTACCATCGGGTTGGCCCGTGAGGTAGCGAGTGAAGGCATTCGCGTCAATGCAGTCGCACCCGGACTCATTGACACCGACCTTCACGCCGCCAACGGTGCGCCAGACCGTCTCGATCGTCTAAAACCTCCCATACCCATGAAGCGCCCCGGTACTGCACTGGAAGTGGCCGAAGGTGTTCTGTGGCTACTCTCGTCGGCAGCTTCTTATACGACGGGAACCATACTGGAGATCGGCGGAGGGCGATAATTCGCGCAGCTCCGGTATCCGGTCAGAGCACGGCACCGAGGAGCAGCACCAAGATCAACGAAATTACCGAGATCACTCCTTAGTTCAGGACGATCGGCTTTGCTGTTCCTCGACGGAAGTCCGGAGAATCGGAATTCTCCGATATATTGATCGGTGGAATCCACTATGAAAATCGCTAGCTGGAACGTCAACTCGATTCGTGCCCGGCTTGACCATGTAACGTCGTGGCTGAAGGCGCGCCAGCCCGATGTGCTGCTGCTGCAGGAGCTGAAAGGGACCGAATTTCCGGCCCTGGCATTCAATGAACTGGGCTATGAGAGCATGGCCGTGACCCAGAAGGCGTACAACGGGGTCGCCATCTTGTCGCGCCATCCCATCGAGGAGATCGCCACAACGCTCCCCGGCAACGAGGCAGACAGCCATGCCCGGTTTCTGGAAACGAAGATCATGGGCATTCACGTCGTCGATATCTATCTACCGAATGGCAACCCCGTGGGGAGCGAGAAATTCGCCTACAAGCTCGCCTGGATGGATCGGTTGAATCGCGCCATGAGCGCCTGGGAAAAAGAAGGCCTACCGGTGCTGGTGGGCGGCGACTTCAACGTGATTCCGGAGGATATTGATTGTCATAATCCTTCCTCATGGATTCATGACGCGCTATTTCAGCCGGAGTCGCGAGAGCGGTATCGCGCACTGCTCAGTCTCGGATACGTCGATGCCTTCCGGTCGCTGCACCCGGGAGAGAGCGGAAAGTTCACTTTCTGGGATTATTTTCGGCAGTCGTTCGAGCATAATCGCGGCATTCGCATTGACCACTTCTTGCTGTCTCCAAAGTTGGCCGGGCGATTGAAGAGCTGTGAGATCGATACCGAACCGCGGACGCGGGAGAAGCCGTCAGATCATACGCCGATCATTGTTGAACTGCAGTAGAATCTGGAATTCGAGTAACATCGGAACTCACGACTATGCCTAACAATCACACCGCAGATAGTAATGTCCGTTGGGATTTGACTTCCATCTACTCCGCAATCGGCGATCCGCAGATCGATCTCGACATGGCGGAATTCACCAGGCGCGCTCAACAATTCAGCCTGGATTACAAAGGCAAGCTGTCCGACAAGCTGGGCCCGTCGATTGTCGACTATTCAGAGCTGGAAATGCTCGGGGGAAAGATCATGATCTATCTCTCCCTCCAGCAAAGCCTTGATGTTACGAATGAGCCGGTCAAGTCGAAGATCGCCGAAGCCCAACGAACTATGAGCCAGGTTCAGGGCGAGTATTTGACGTTCTTCGAATTGGAGTTGGTTGCGCTCGACGATGCAACGCTCGAGAAATGGTATGCAAACGACGGCGTAGTCCAACGGCATCGTCCGTGGATTGAACATCAGCGAATTTTCAAGCCGCACTTCTTGAGCGAACCGGTGGAAGCGGCTCTGACCAAGCGCTCCCCGTTTGGTCCGGCGTCGTGGGACGAGTTCTTTGACGAATGCGAGGCCGATCTTCGCTTCGAGCACAAAGGCGAGACGAAGAACCTGACCGAGATGCTCGACATTCTGACGAATTCGAAAGATGCTGCCGTTCGCACCGAAGTCCAGAAGACAATCAACGATGGCCTGGGAGGATATTTCGCCAAGTATTCGGCGCAGACGCTGTATGTGATCGTGGGCAAGGGCGCAGTGGAGAGCAAGGAACGCAACTACCGCAATCCGATGGAAGCGCGAAATAAGGAGAACCGCATTCCCGATGCGGTTGTCGATGCCCTGCACAATGCGGTGACCCACATCGCAGGACCGCTGGCTCGCCGCTACTATCGTCTGAAAGCCGGGTTGCTAGGCATGAAGACGCTCAAGTGGAGCGACCGGAATGCTCCGCTGCCGTTCGCCGACACAACCGTGGTGCCATACGAGAACGCAATGGCTACGGTGCTCGCAGCGTATGAGAGCTTCAGCCCAACGCTGAGCGGCATCATCCAGAATTTCATTGCGGCAAAGCGCATCGACGTTCCGGCGATTACGGGAAAACGCGGTGGGGCTTTCAATTGTTCTTTTGTGCTTCCGGGAAACCGGCCGCAATCGTTCACGTTTTTGAATTACCTGGGCTCGAATCACGACGTAATGACACTCGCCCATGAACTCGGCCATGGGGTTCATGGCATTCTGGCCGGCGAAGCGCAGGGACCGCTCATGTACCACCCGCCGATTGCCTACTGTGAGACGGCTTCCGTCTTCGGCGAGATGACGACGTTCAGTTTTCTGAGAAAGCAACTTGCCGAAAGCGGAGGCAAGTCGGCACTGCTTGCACTGATTACCCAGAAGATTGAAGGAATGCTGAACACCGTGGTCCGCCAAATTGGATTTTCAAATTTTGAACGGCGCATACACGGCATGAATGCCGAATATACGGAATGGTCGGAACCAAAGAAACTCTCCGTGGAAGAACTCGATGAACTGTGGCTTACCACGGCGAAAGAGCTATACGGAGAAGATGGCGAGGTGTTCACTTATGAAAATACCAACCATCTCTGGGCATATGTTTCGCATTTCCATCAGCCGTTTTACGTTTACGGTTATGCGTTCGGCGAGCTCTTGACGCAGAGCCTGTATGCCCAGCAACTGCGCCTCGGCAGCCGGTTTGAACCACTCTATCTCGACCTGCTCCGTTCCGGCGCGACGAAAAGCGTCTTTGAATTTCTGGAGCCGTTCGGCCTCGATCCCACGGAGGTGTCTTTCTGGGGAGACGGCATCCGCGTCAGTCTGGAAGCGATGATTTCAGAAGCAGAGAAACTGGCATCCGTGCAAATGCCCACTGGCGTGGAGTCACTGCCGCAGGGCTGAGAGCGCGTGGTGGCAGATTCCGCAACTTCCCCAGGCTTGATGTGCGCGTCTGGAGCAATCAGTTCACCGATTCGCATTTCGAGGATACGGGCAAGGGACCAGCGCCGTTTTCGTTGTTGAGGTCGCCAGAGTGTCGGGCGGAATGGCGAAACGCGATTGTCGAATCAACTCTCCGGTGTATACTGCCGGAATACTTGATGTATACGGCTGGGATACAGGAGCAGTTTTCCAATTATTCAGGAAATTGAGATTTGACGATCTCGATCAACGGTGAACCATGGACACAGGGAACACAAAGGGTTACAGAGTTGGGGTAGTCGCCCTTCTCACGGCAGGAACGTTTATTAACGCTTTGGATCGCGCGAGTCTCTCCGTAGCGGCGCCGTTCATCATGAAGGAGTTCCACATCGGTACGGCGGCAATGGGTGTCGCCCTCTCCGCTTTCTTCTGGACCTACGTCATAGGTAATCTGCCGGCGGGATATCTATCCGACCGCTTTGGACCCAAGAAGGTACTTGGCTGGTCTGCAGCCATCTGGTCAATCTTTTCCGCTCTTACGGGATTCGCTCATAGCGCGTTTCACATTGTGCTGGCCCGTCTCGGCGTAGGACTGGGCGAAGCAGCCGCGCTGCCGAGTACCTCAAAGATCGTCGCCAGCAATTTTCCCAGCAACGAGCGCGGCACCGCCACGTCGGTTTCCTTGACGGGGATACGGCTGGGAACGGCCGTGACTCCATTTGCGATGGCATTTCTAATTAAGATGTGGGGATGGCGCGTCGCATTCTTCGGAACCGGATTGGGCAGCCTGTTCTGGTGCTTGGCCTGGTATTTCTGGTTCACTGACCGCTCCCAGATCAGGGCCAAGGACGAGGGGCCGCGGGTAATAACCAAAGTTCCCTGGGCAAAAGTTTTCCGCAGCCGGGCAATTCTTGCAATTATCTACGTAAAGTTCACCCAGGACTTCCTGCAATGGCTGTTCCTGACCTGGGTACCGTCATACCTGGTTTTAGAGCGCCACTTCTCCATCATTAAGATGGGGATCTACGGTTCGCTTCCCTATGCCATGGCCTTTGTTACCCAGCCGCTGGTGGGTGTAATTTCCGACCAGTTGATCAAGCGCGGTTGGAGCGTGAATCGCGCCCGTAAGACGATCCAAGTCGTGCTTCAAGTGCTTTCAGCCACCATCATTATCGTGGGATACGTCAGCGACCCGATGATTGCAGTATTCTTCCTCACCGTGTCGATTGCGGCGGAATCAAATGCCGCAAGCCATATCTGGGTGATCGTCCAGGAATTGGTTCCACCGAAGCTCGTTGGCTCGGTCGGGGGCCTGATCAATACAATTGGATCAGTCGCCGGAATCGTCTCTCCGATTCTGACCGGCATCGTAGTTAAATTGACCGGCAGTTTCCGGCTGGCGTTAACGGTTGGCGGATGTTCCATGCTGGTTGCAATGATCTTCACGTTGTTTGTAGTCCCAGAGCTAAAATTGTTGGATCTGGGTACCAAGGAACTCGATCCACTCGCCACGGCACAAGCGGTAAAGAGCTAGGGTGGCCGTCAACTAGCAGGAGATGACATTGATTGAACTCAGTAACCTTGTTGCAGGAAAAACTGCACTCGTACTCGACCAGAAAGATAATGTCGCGGTCGCTTTAGTCGACTTAGTCGCGGGCGATTGTTGCGTAGTTACCGATGACGCGGGCAAGAAATCCGAACTATCCATAACGGAAGACGTCGCTTTCGGACACAAGATTGCACTCACGGATCTTGGAAAAGATTCGGCCGTCTACAAATATGGCGAGGAGATTGGGCGGATGAAAGTCGCGATCGCCAAAGGCGGCTGGATTCATAATCACAATATGTATTGCGAGAGGGGGATGAAATAGATGGGTGACAAATTTCTCGGCTACAGAAGAGAAAACGGTACGGTAGGGGTCAGAAATCTGATCGCCATTATCCCATCGGTTTTCTGCTCCTCCAAGGTCGCCCAACGCATCTCCGAAGGGATTCCGGGATCGGTGCATTTCAGCCATCCCGTCGGCTGCAGCCAGGTGGGAGATGATCTGGATGTTACCGCCAGGACGTTGATTGGCATTGGGCGGAACCCGAATTTTGCCGGAGTCGTGGTGGTTGGTCTTGGCTGCGAGCGATTCTCGCCGCACGAACTGGCGGAAGGCATCGCCTCCACGGGCAAAATGCTTGAAACCGTGATCATTCAAGAAGAAGGCGATTCCCTCAAGACCATCGAAGCAGGCATGCGTCATGCCCGCAAAATGCAGCAAGCAGCTTCGCAGCAGCAGCGCGAAGAGGCTGACGTCAGCGAGTTGATGATCGGGCTGAACTGCGGAGGCTCGGATGCGACTTCGGGTCTTGTAGCCAACCCCGCGCTTGGCATCGCGTCTGACAAATTGGTGGCGCAAGGCGGCTCGTCGATCCTGACTGAGCTCACGGAGTTGCTTGGCACCGAACATATTCTGGCCCGGCGCGCCGCTAACGAGCAGGTGGCAAAGGATATCCTGACCGTGATTCACAACATGGAAGAACGGCTCACGCGGCAAACCCAGGCTTCGCACAATGTAAAACGCAAACACCTGATATCGACCGGCAATTACGACGGCGGGCTGTCCAGCGTGGTTGAAAAATCCTTGGGCGGGATGAAGAAGTCCGGAAACGCGAAGTTTGTTGAGGTATTTGCGTACGGCGATGCTCCAACCAAGAAAGGCCTACTGCTGCTCGATGGACCGGGCCATGACGGCGAAGCAACTACAGGAGAGGTAGCCGCGGGCGCGCAGATCATCTGTTTTCCGACCGGAAGAGGCACTCCCACTGGTTTCCCGGGCGTTCCTGTTATCAAGATCACGGGAAATCCGCGCACCTATGAACGCATGAAGGAGAACCTCGACATCAACGCCGGTACGATCATGACTGGCGAAAAGTCGCTGCGGGAGGTTGGCGAGGAGATCTATCAGGAAATCCTGGCCGTAGCTTCAGGAAAAATGTCAAAGGCCGAGGTGCTTGGTCATGACGAACAGTTCTGCGTTACTCGCATGCCGTAAGAGTGACACCCTAAGAAAACCGCGAACTCCCATGAACTGTCTGTTGGGAGTTCGCGCGCTACAGAGTTTCTTGGAGCTATTTCGTCCGATAAACTGACATTGCCGACCACGCCTGACACACGGGCATGATTTCAATTGCATTGATATTGACGCGTGCAGGCTGTGAGGCAGCCCAATGCACTGCATCCGCAATATCATCTGCGTTGAGCGGAACTGCGCCCTCGTAACCTTTTTGCGCGCGGGCCTCGTCGCCATGAAAGCGCACTTGGGAGAACTCAGTGCCAGCCACCATCCCTGGTGCAATATCAGTTACGCGTACCGGCGTTCCCAGCAAGTCCGCGCGCAAATTGCGCGAGAACTGCTGCACAAAAGCCTTCGTAGAGCCGTAAACGTTTCCGCCCGGATAGGGCCACGAACCGGCAATCGAGCTGATATTGACGACGTGTCCGCGACCGCGTGCCACCATTCCGGGCAGCACGTTTCTGGTCAGGTAAACCAGCCCCTTTACATTGGTATCGACCATGCGGTCCCAGTCGTCGAGATCGGCGCGCTGCGCGGGCTCAAGTCCTTGGGCAAGTCCGGCGTTATTTACCAACACATCGATTTCTGCAAAGCCTGCAGGCAATCCGCTCACTGCACGCTCGACGGCGGCACGGTCGCGCACGTCCAGGACTAGAGGATGAACTTTGTCTGCGCCCAACTCCTGCGCAAGCTTGTTGAGCCGCTCGACGCGCCGACCCGCCGCGACAATCTTCGCGCCATCTTTGGCAAACCGCCGTGCGATCGCTTCCCCGAATCCGGCGGTCGCGCCTGTAACAAGTACGATCATTTCTCTCACCTTTCCACGTCGTACAGCCAGCCATGCGTCCACCATGGCTGACGGATTTTCGTTTTACTGAGTCAAAGTTATCCTAAACCATTCGTAATATTTGAACACGCGCTCGATCAGAAAGAGCAGCCGCATTCGGGTCTCTGTAGGTTGTCCAAGAAATATCTCCGCACTTCGCCTTTATTTCTTTGGCGGCTCGAAAAGACCGGATAGACTGCCATAGTAAAGATCCCAGTTAGATATTTTGCGTTCTTATATAAGGAGGACGATGTGGAAGACAATCGCGAAAGCATGACTATGGATATGGAGCGGGCTGGCTTAACCCGGCGCAGACTTTTGCAAGGTGCAGGCGGACTCATCGCAGCCACGGCACTTCCGGCAAAGGGAGCGATGCTTGCAACATCTCCCCTCAGTCAAACGCCCGCGGCCTCTTCGGCGGGGACTACTGATCTCACCGGCCGTTTGGCGCGCTACATCGTCGGGGTGCGTGGGCAAAGCCTACCGCCCGCGATCATGCTGGATGCTAAACATCAGATCCTCGATACCCTGGGAGCCATGGTTTCCGGATCGCGTCTAAAACCTGGAGAAATGGCCATCCGCTTCATCCGAAGCCAGGGCGGCGTGCCAGAAGCTTCCGTCCTCGGCACCGACGTCAAAACCACCGCTATCAACGCGGCGCTGGCCAATGGAATGTTCGGACACTCCGATGAAACCGATGGCGTTGAACAAATAACGAAATGCCATCCGGGCTGCTCTGTCGTCCCCGCCGCGCTGGCCATGGCGGAGCGCGAAGACCGCTCGGGACTCGAAGTCCTCAAGGCGGTTGCACTTGGCTATGACATCTGTTGCCGTTTTGTCATAGCTCTTGGCAACGATAAATGGCGCAGCCTGGGCCGCGGCATCGAGGCACCGGGCGCAACCATGGGAAGCGCGGCAGCGGCATCCTCATTGGCTCATCTCGATGAAGCGCAGGCACGCTATGCGCTTTCTTATGCGTCTCAACAGGTCTCAGGCGTCTGGAGCTGGATTCAGGATGCCGATCACATCGAAAAAGCCTTTGACATTGGCGGGATGGGCGCGCGTAATGGCGTAACTTCGGCCATTATGGCCCAGATGGGATTCACTGGTGCCTTCGATGTCCTTAGCGGGCCGAATAACGTAATACAAGCCTATGCGGTTCAGGCGCGTTCCGAGGAATTGATGGCTGGCCTGGGCAGCAGGTATTTTGTCTCGGAGACGGCGATCAAGACTTTCTCGGTGGGCTATCCCATCCAAGCCCCGCTGGATGCATTCCTTACCCTTCGCCGCGAGCATGGCCTGCGCGTAGAGAACGTCGAACGCATCCTCGTCAAGCTGCCAACGGATGCGATCCCCATCGTCAGTCACAGCTCGATGCCAAACGTAAACTGTGAGTACAACATCGCGGTGGCCTTGATCGAGGGCGCTGTCTCGTTCGAGAATAGCCACTCTGAAGCACATATGCACGATCCACAGGTGCGCGCCGTAATGCAACGCGTGCAGGTGGTCGCCGATCAGAAGCTGATGGACCCCGCCGCTCCACGTAGCGGCTTCGTGGAAGTTACTCTCCGCGACGGACGCACGGTGAGCCACTTCACTCGCTTTGCCCCAGGCACAAGGGAGAACCCACTGGGTACGGCAGGCGTTAACAGGAAGGCCGAGGGGTTGATTGGTCCCGTACTGGGTGCTAAGAAGACTGAGGCTCTCATCCAAAGGGTGAATGCCCTGGAGGAAGTGAGCAATATGCGTGAACTCATCCGCTCACTGCTGACCGTCTAGGAGTCAATAACAACAACTGCTGTGTGCCCCACGTTCCAAGCTGGGGTACCCCAGGTTCGCGCCACGTTGGCGCTAACCTGGGATTGCAGAATGCCCACATCGGCAATTACCCGAAAACTACTGCCGCAGCGATCCTCCAAGCGATTCCACTGACTTCACAATCTGTTGCGCCCAGTTGGCGACTTCATCGTCGCGCAACGTGCGCTCGGCGGACTGGAAGCGGACGCGCAGGAGGAACGAATACGTTCCTGCGGCGAGCGAGCCTCCACGAAAGGTCTCTGCCGGAAGAATTGCCGTGAGTTCTGGAATTGCGAGCGCGGAGAGCTTCTGGCGGATGCTCTCGAACTCCACGCCTTCCGGGAGGACGAACGAGAAGTCGCGTTCGACCGCCGGATACTTTGAGATTGGCGCGTAAGTGGGCTGACGCAGCGCAAATTTGTAGAGTTCCTCAATGAACACCTCGGCTATAAAAACGTCCTGCTTGAGCTTGCGTGTCGCTGCGACTTCAGGATGAAGCTGGCCGAAGATGGCGAGGGTTTTACCTGCAAGCTGTGCGCGGGCGGAACGTCCGGGATGCAGCCATGTGGGAACGGCGCGGTCAAAGGTGACTTCGGCAGCGTCAAAGGCGGCAAGAAGTTGCTCGACGTCTCCCTTGATGTGGAAGAAATTGAGCGGCTCCGGCTTGCCATGAACGCTCGGCTCGGCGGCGGCTCCGCTGGCGACCCAGGCGAGAGAGTTGTGCTCATCGACAGCTTCGCATTGCATCGCATAGACGTGTCCGGCTTCAAACAGACGGACATCCGCATTGCCGCGATTGAGGTTGTAAGCAATCTGCAGGAGCAATCCCGGGACTAGCGAGGTACGCATGTAGGACGCCTCTTCGCTCAGCGGATTGGCAATGCGCACAGGCTCCGCAGTTGCCCCGCCGTTCGTAGAAAAGAAGCGCGCGTCCTCCTGCGGGATAAACGTGGAGGAAAGCGACTCATTATAGCCAAGCGAGAGCAGTCGATTGCGCAGCGCGGCCTTCTTGCCAGCGTTGGGCAGTTCGACGACTCCACCGGCGAATGAAGGCAGCGTGTTGGGAATCTTGAGGAATGAAAAGATGCGTGCGACCTCTTCAATGAGATCGATTTCGCGCTCTACGTCCAGCCGCCAGGTGGGCACGGTAATGTTGAATTCCGGGCCACCGCCTTCGACGCCGAAGCCGAGGCGATGAAGAATGCGGGCGATTTCGGCGGAAGGAATCTCGACGCCGAGGATGCGCTTCACTTCGCTGGAGGCAAGCGCGATACGCGGTTGCGCGATGGTGCGGGCAACGACGTTGATCTCCCCTGAAACCGTACCGCCAGCACTGGCAACGATCAACTCGGCAACACGGGCGCAGGCCACCTGCGTGATGCCGGGATCGGCTCCGCGTTCGTAACGATGCGAGGCGTCGGTGTGCATACCGAGGCGTTTGGCAGTGCGGCGAATCCCAGCCGGATCGAACCAAGCAGACTCGATCAGCACGTTCTTCGTCGAATAGGTGATCATGGTGGCTTCGCCGCCCATCACTCCGGCGAGCGCGACAGGCTTTACGGCATCGGCGATGACGAGGTCTTCAGGCGCGAGCTTGCGCTCGACGCCGTCAAGAGTCGTAAGCGTTTCCCCGAGGCGGGCGCGGCGCACGATGATCTTGCCGCCTTCTAATTTGTCGAGATCGAAAGCATGGGTGGGCTGTCCGATTTCGTTGAGCACGTAGTTCGAGGCATCGGCCACGTTGCTGATGCTGCGCTGCTCGACCAGCTCGAGGCGGTGCGCAATCTTCGCGGGCGCGGGGGCAATCTTCACTCCGCGAACCACGCGGGCGGTATAACGGGCGCAGCCCTCGGCGTCTTCAATCGTGACCGGAAAGTTTGCGGGGCCGCTCTCTGCAACCTTCGGCGCAAGTGGCGCGAGGTCGAGGTCGTAGATGGCCGAAACTTCGCGGGCGACGCCATAGTGGTTCATGGCATCGACGCGGTTGGTGGTAATCTCCGCCTCCCAGGTCTGGTCGGCGGCTTCGCCGAAGTAGCCTTCTATGGCAATGCCGGAGACGGTGAGCGCCTCGGCAACATCGCGGTCGCTGGCGGTGGGAGAGACGAAATCGCGAATCCAATTCGGTGAAATTTTCATAGTTATGAGGCCATTCTCAGTTTAATCCAACCGTTGTATCTGGGCATCCATCGCGCCAATGACCATGAATGCAATCCAATCGTTCAAGTAGATCCAATGCACGAACGCTCCCTTGGGCAGCTTCGAAACAACATCCGCATCCGCCAATCCCGCCGCCACAACATCGTCGCCAGCGTTGATCCAAGACGGCCCTGACACGGTGTAGCCATTCAAGACATCGGGAGGATCGAGTTTGAAATAGCAGAGGCCCGTAATAGTAATCCTCACTGGATAAGGATCGAATCTTCTTGCATGGGGGTGTTGGGCACGATCCGCGTCAACTTCCAGTATCAACGTGTTGCTTGTGAGATTCACGTTGAACGAATTCAACCGCGCATCGTGCAACCCGTTCGGTAGCTGATTTTCGATCTCCGTCAATGTCATGGATTTCTGACCTCACTCGCCTCGACGGTTGCTCTCTTACGCAAACTGCTCCAAAAACCGCATGTCGCCGTAGAAGAATTGCTGGATGTCATCGACGTTATAGCTCATCATTGTGAGCCGCTCGACGCCCATGCCGAAGGCGAAACCGCTGAGCTTCTTCGGGTCGTAATTGACGAAGCCGAAGACGTTGGGATCGACCATGCCTGCGCCGAGAAGTTCGATCCAGCCACTCTGTTTGCACGGACGACAGCCTTTGCCTCCGCAGAAAGGGCACGAGATGGAAACCTCTACGCTGGGCTCGGTGAACGGGAAAAACGACGGACGGAAGCTGGTTTTTACCGCCGAGCCGAAGAGGGACTTCATGGCGTGATCGAGCGTTCCCTTCAGGTCGCCAAAGGTGATGTTGGTATCTACGCAGAGACCCTCAAGCTGGTGGAAGCCCGGCGAATGGGTCGCGTCTGGCGCGTCGTTGCGATGTACCTTTCCGGGGCAGATGACGCGCACGGGAGGCCGCTGACTCTCCATGGTACGGATTTGCACGGGCGAGGTGTGGGTGCGCAGCAGAAGGCGGTCACGCTGGGGACGCTGCTCCTGATTGGCGATGAAGAGCGTGTCCTGGGTGTCGCGCGCGGGATGGTTGGGCGGAAAATTCAGAGCCTCGAAGTTGTAGTAGTCGCTTTCGACCTCGGGGCCTTCGGCGATGGAATAGCCCATCTTGACGAAGACCGAGATCAGCTCGTCAAGGGTGCGCAGGACGGGATGACGGACGCCGAGAGGACGCTCGATTCCGGGGAGCGAGATATCGATGATCTCTGACTTGAGTTTGGCGGCAAGGCCCGATGAGGATGCGCGTTGCTCAGCATCGGAGACGAGAACTTCGGCAGCCTTCTTGAGCGCGTTCACCAATTGGCCGACGTCGCGCTTGGCAGGGCCGGGAGCGGCTTTGAGCCACAGATCGTTGACTTGGGTTAGCAGTCCGTTTTTGCGAGCCATCCAGCGGTTGCGGAACTCTTCAAAGGACTTCGGGTCGCGGGCAACCTGCGCCTCATTTTTCAATGCTTCGCGGAGTTCAGCGGCAGCCTTGTCGAGCGCGGCAGGAGAGAAATCTTCCAACTTCGGGACGGTGTACATAACTCCCTCTTTATCTGTCATCACTTCCACCAGCCTTGTCATCCTGAGCGGAGCGAAGCGGAGTCGAAGGACCCCTAACGCTCTCATACCACTCGCGGCTCAGATCCCCCCACTTCGGGTTTGCTGATTCAATGAGCGCGATCTTCTTCGCCCGCGTCCAGCCCTTCAACTGCTTCTCGCGGTTGATCGCATTGCGAACATCGTCGAATCTCTCGAAATACAACAGACGATCAACGCCGTACTTTGAGGTGAAGCCGGGAAACTCATGATGCTTGTGCTGCCACACCCGCTTCTCAAGTCTGTTCGTCATTCCGATGTACAGCGTACCGGATATGCTCCCGAGGATGTATGTGTAAAAGCGATACTCCCTGCTTGCCATAGGGGTCCTTCGCTTCGCTCAGGATGACACCTGAAGATCAAATAGCCACCGCAAAGACAAAAACCACGAATGGTCGAGAAGCCACAAACCGTTTTGGTCCGTGTTCCCGTGCCATTCGTGGCTTTCAGTACTTGGTCGAGGGCTACTTTATGCTTGCGCCGGCACGGCGGCCTTGGCCTGCACGACCAAGGCGGCAAAGCCCGCGGGATCATGCACGGCGATGTCAGCCAGAATCTTGCGGTCAAGCTCGATTCCTGCGATCTTCAGACCGTGGATGAACTGCGAATAGCTGAGACCGCTGAGCTTGGCGGCGGCGTTGATGCGCACGATCCAGAGCGAACGGTATTGACGCTTCTTCTGCTTACGGCCAGAATAAGCGAACTTGAGGCCGCGCTGTACGGCTTCCTGTGCGGCTTGATAGAGCTTCGATTTAGTGAGGAAGTACCCACTGGCGCGCTCTAAGATCTTTTTGCGCTTATCACGGCGCTTAGTACCACGTTTTACGCGAGGCATTTGCTGCTACCTTCCTTTTAAGACATCCGCTGGAATTTATTTCCGCGGGATTATGGCGGCTGGAGGCAGGAGGTTTAACCCTTGGACCTCTTCACACACCCGGGCTTGCACCCTTGTTGCGCCGGACGAATCGATGCCGTCCGGCGGGAGATCACCCTGACTAGTAGGGGATCATCCTCAGAATCTTAGGCAGATCGACCTTGTCGATCATTCCGCCCATATCCATCTGACGCTTCCGCTTGGTGCCCTTCGAAGTCATGATATGGCGCTGGAAAGAGAAACCCCTCTTCACCTTGCCCGTACCAGTCTTGTGGAAGCGCTTGGAGGCGCCGCTATGAGTCTTCATCTTCGGCATTGGTTAGTGTCCTAAATACAACTAGTGTTATTAAACACGAGAACAGCCTCTCCGGGCAAACTGGCCAGAGCGAAAGCCCTCGAAAAGTATCGCTGGAAAGCGGCTTGCGTGAGAGCAAAACCACGGATCGGAGCAGTCCGTACCGACTGGACTGCGCCGCTTCGACTACTTCTGAACCTTCGGCGGAGCCAGAATCAGGTGCAGGGTGTTGCCTTCCTGCCTCGGCATATTTTCCACCACGGCCTTGTCCGCAATGTCTTTGATCAGCCGCTGCAAGATCTCACGACCGAGCATTTGGCGGGTCATTTCACGACCGCGGAAAAAGATGGTTGCCTTAACCTTGTCACCGTCACTAAGAAAGCGCAGAGCATGATTTTTCTTGGTCTGATAATCGTGCTCGTCCACATTAATGCGGAATTTCACTTCCTTGATGGTGATGACCTTCTGGTTCTTCTTGGCCGCGCGTTCCTTCTTTTCCTGCTCATACATGTACTTACCGAAGTCCATGATGCGGCAGACAGGCGGCTGCGCGGTGGGTGAAACCTCCACCAGGTCGAGTCCTTTTTCCCTGGCAATTTTGAGCGCATCCAGAGGTGTCATGATGCCAAGTTGCTCGCTCTGATCGTCAATCACGCGAATTTCGCGGACGCGAATACGCTCATTGGTGCGGATAAAACGCTTATCGATACGGTCCTCCGATGGTACTGAAACCGCTTAAAGTATAGCACGGAAAGGAAGTTGAGTCGGAGCCTGGACGCACTGCCGCGCGCTGGATGGCAGAGCGGGAAACGATTCCGCAAATGGCTACATCTTCAGGGCTTTGACAATGTCGCCGCTGATTTTTTCCGGAGGAGTGGTCGGCGCATAACGACCAAGAACCTCACCCTTACGGCTAACCAGAAACTTCGTAAAATTCCACTTGATCGAGTCGCCGATCAATCCGCCAGCCTCGGACTTCAGGTGCTTAAACAGTGGATGCTGGCTAGCGCCATTCACGTCGATCCGCGCAAATAGCGGGAATGTGACGCCGTAGTTGAGTTCGCAGAAACTGCGGATCTCCTCAGCGGTTCCCGGTTCCTGATGGCCAAATTGATCGCACGGGAATCCGAGAATCTCCAAGCCCTGTTCGCTATATTTCTTGTAGAGATCTTCGAGCCCCTTGTACTGCGGCGTGAATCCACACTTGCTTGCCGTGTTTACGATGAGCAGAACCTTGCCGCGGAAATCGGCGAGAGGCTTCTCTTCCCCATTATTCAGTTTGGCCGAGAAATCAAAAACGTTGGGCATGGAGTCCTTCCAAGGAACGAAAGCGGCTTCTACTCCGCATCACCTACCAGAGCTTCGCCCTCAATAGAACGGATGCGCGCGGTGAGCATTCGATTCGCGGGCAGTTGGCCCGTAAGCCAAAGCTTCTGATAGTTGTCGGTAAGGGCCTCAGTGCGGCCATTCGAAATCTGGGTCAGCGTGATTGCCCGCAAACTTTCGCCGACAAACTGCTCTTGAAAAGCGCGCTTCTTGCGGGCGGCAAGCTCACGCAACACGCGATTGCGCTCGCGAGCTTGATGCACGGGAACCTGGGCGGGCATCGAGGCCGAGGGCGTGCCAGGGCGCGAGGAATAGGTAAAGACGTGGAGGTAAGTGAAGGGCAGGCGTTCGATGAACGCACGCGTCTGCTCGAAATCATCTTCGCTCTCGCCGGGAAAGCCGACCATTACATCGGCACCGATGGCGGCCGTGGGCATGGCGGCATGAATGCGCTGAATGCGGTCTTCGTAATGCCATGGGCGATAGCGGCGATGCATGAGGCGCAAGATGCGGTCGCTGCCGCTCTGCAAAGGAAGATGAGCATGGCTGGCGATGCGGGGCGTAGATGCCACAAGGGCGATCAGGTCGTCACTCCAATCCATCGGCTCGACGGAGCTGATGCGCAGCAGTGGCACGCTGGTGCGTTCAAGGATGGATTGCAGGAGATCGGCAAAACGGAGGCGACGGACGTCTCGCAAATCACGTCCCCAGCGCCCCAGGTTAATTCCGCTGAGCACGAGCTCCTGGTACCCATTGGCCACCAATTGCTCGACATTTTGAAGAACTTCATCCAATGAAAGCGAGCGGCTACGGCCACGCACAAAGGGAATCACGCAGAAGGAACAGCGGTTGTTGCAGCCGTCCTGCACCTTGAGGTTGGGGCGGGTCTTCTCGTTATCGGAGTCAAAGACGGGCGCGGCAAGCAATTCGGTGTGGGCAAAAATATCTTCCACCACGATTGGCGCACGGCGATCCGCCGCCGAGGGGGCTTCGCTACTCACCGGCGGCGCGGATAGAGAAGAAATCGAAACGAATCCACTTGCAGCGGCGATCTCGGCAAGGCGATGCTTGTGGGAATTGCCGACAACAAGCGAAACGCCGTCGAGGGCAGCGATCTCTTTAGGCGCTCGCTGGGCATAGCACCCAGTCACCAGGATGCGCGCCGAAGGGTTTGCCCGATGAATTCGCCGAATGGCTGCGCGGGCGTCCTGGTCGGCTGACGAGGTTACGGTGCAGGTGTTCAAGACGACGACTTCGGCTTCGGCCGCAGTGCCTGCCCGCGACAGTCCGCGATCCGTCAACTGGCGTTCAATCGCGGCGCCATCGGCCTGAGTGGCGCGACAACCGAAGTTTTCGACAAAGAAGCTACCCACAGTAGTATTATATGGGCAATTGGGGTGGTTCCGGCGCCGGTCCTTACTGGCCCTGCTATTCCTGCTCACAAGAACCCGTTTCTGATGATCCTTCCGGCAATGGGCTGATTGTACGCATCCGAATGCGAGCAACCGCGCATAAGTCGAAGGCAATTTCGAGAAATTCCGGAGCTTGTAATGACGCGACGCATTTTGCTCGTAGACGATGAACTGGCGATTCTGCTGACGCTCAAAGCCATCCTTGAGATGAACGGATTTGGCGTGGAAACAGCAACCTCCGCCCGCGAAGCGAAGCAGAAATTGACCAGCGGCAAGTTTGAAATGGTGATCACCGATATGCGAATGGAGAACGAAACCTCGGGATTCGAGGTGATTCGCATAGCGCGCTCGCAGACTTACAATCCCGCAACCGCGATCTTGACGGCGTATCCGAAGCTGGGAAGCGATTGGCGGACTTCTGGTGCAGAGTCTCTGCTGGTAAAACCGATGAACACGAACGATCTGCTCCGCCAGATTGAAGCGCTACTGGTGACGCACCAAGACACCATGGAGGCAGATTCGCACAAGGAATCGCCAAAGCCAAAGTCCCAAGCTGGAGCCGCCACGACCGGCGAGAGGGCGCGAAGGACGCTTTAGCAACTCGCGCGCGAGTTTAAGGCATCTTCAACCTTGGCCGAGACGAGCGCGACGCAACCTGGTAGGACTCAACCTTCAGGCAGATGCGCTGGAAGTCTTTTTCTGCTGCCCGAAGCACTCTCGACAAAACACGGGTCTTCCCTGCGTAGGACGGAAGGGGAGAGTCGTTTCCTTTCCACATCCCGAGCAGACGGCAACGGTTTCGTGTTTCGTAAAATGGCTCTGCGCTCCCTGGGTTGGACCTCTTTTTGCCTTACAACCCTTGCAGCGTTTAGGCAGGTTCTTGAATTGTTTGTCGTGGAAGAAAAGCTGTTCTCCAGCGGTAAAGACAAAATCCTCGCCGCAATCCACGCACTTCAGCACTGTGTCCTGGAATTCCATGGGATCCCCTTTCAGCCCCAACTCCACAACAACGATACTGCGGGTAGTCTAAATTTCCGATCTGCACACACAGGCGGTCTCCACGGTGGATAGACCGACTCCGGTCGCAGCTCCTCGGCCAAAGGCCAAGCACATTCGACTGCTCAAAAAGTGCGCAAAGAACTCAAAATTCGCCCAAAAGACCAGATTTCACGAAGCTCGCCGGCGCAAAAAACAGAGAGCGCCCAGCCAGCCCCGGAATATTACTACTGAATGTGGCATTCTGTGAAGCTTTTTACGGACCCAACCGGGAGTTGGGTGGGAGGGTTTGGCGGTTATAACCGGAACCGGAGGCGCTGTTTCCTGTTTTCTTCGTACCTTTGGTTCTGGTATGGTCAGTATTTTGGGTTGGCTCGTTCATCGCGGTCCACCGTGGATGGACGCGCTAGGAACATTTTGCCGTTATCTTAGCGCAGAGGAAGACATTCATCTTGGTCCATTATACGAACTACCTGGGTTGCAGCGAACCGTGTCTGAGGGAGTTGGGGCAGTGAGCGCCAACGGCGAGTTGCTGAGCAGGGCGGAAAAAAAGGTTGGCATCCTGATTTATCCAGATGCGGAAGTATTGGATTTTTGTGGCCTTTTTGAGGTATTTGCTACCACACGCCTGGATGAGGAGTCGCGCCGCGAAAGTGAGTCTCCGATCCATCAGGTGCTGGTGGCTGAAAGCACGGAATTGGTCTGCGCCAGTGGCGGAATGCGAATTATGCCGGACGTGGATTTTACCACCTGCCCAACGCTGGATATGTTGCTGGTTCCGGGAGGGCATGGAATCCGCGCGCTAATGCATCAGACCGAGTACCTGGACTGGTTGAAGAAGATGGCTCCTCAGGTGGACCGCTTAGCTTCGGTTGGTGCCGGTTCCCTGCTCTTGGGAGAGGCTGGGCTGCTTGTGGGAAAGAACGCGACTACGCACTTTCATTCTGTGGATTTCTTTCGCGAGCGCTTTCCCAGTACCTCGTTGCTGCCTGAATTGCCGATGGTCGTGGATGGAAATATTACGACGGCCAGTAGTATTCGCGCCGGCATTGACATGGCGTTGTACCTGGTGGCGCAAACCTACGGTCAGACCGTCGCGCGAGCTGCCGCGCAGCAAATGGAGTACCCATATCCGGACGAACAGAATTTTCGTGCAAGGAACCAGAAAAGATGATTAAAGCCGTACGCGGGACTCGCGATCTGCTGCCTCCTGACACTGAACTTTGGAACTTTGTGGATCGCAAGGTACGCGAGATTTTTGTCCGCTATAACTATCACGAGATTCGTACGCCAATTTTTGAATCGACCGAACTCTTCGCCCGGGGCGTAGGGGAAGAAACCGACATTGTCTCCAAGGAGATGTTTACCTGGGAAGACAAGGCTCGTGCGGCCAGCGAGAAGACGCAGACCCTGACCCTGCGTCCGGAAAACACCGCCGGAGTCGTGCGCGCCTACATTGAGCACGAACTGGGACGCAGCGGATTGCTGCAGAAGCTGTACTACATTGGCCCGCAGTTCCGTCGCGAACGCCCGCAGAAGGGACGCTACCGCCAGTTCTTCCAGATCGGAGCGGAAGTGATCGGCCCTCCATCGGCGGGCAGCGAGCTACCGATGCGCGACGCCGAAGTGCTCGACATGCTGACGGCGCTGCTGAACGCGGTAGGGCTGACGGGCTGGACGCTATATCTGAATTCCGTGGGCTGCGTGAATTGCCGTCCCGCTTACAACCAGGCGCTGCGCGAGGCGCTGGAAGGCGTGAAAGATCAGATGTGCGTCGATTGCCAGCGGCGCGCTGAGACGAATCCGCTGCGTGTCTTGGACTGCAAGGTTCCCGCAGATCAGCCAATCATCGAAAAGCTGCCGAAGATTGCCGACTATCTCGACGAAGGCTGCCGCGCACACTTCGCCGAGGTACGTGCCATTCTGGACACGCTCGCGGTTCCCTACCAGGTCAATGAGCGCATGGTTCGCGGGTTGGACTACTACACCCGCACCACGTTTGAGTTCACCCACGGCGAGTTGGGCTCGCAGAGCGCGGTGCTGGGTGGAGGCCGCTACGACGGGCTGAGCGAGCAATTAGGCGGACCAAAAGCTCCGGGGATTGGCTTCGCGATTGGCGAAGATCGCTTGGTGCTGGCCCTGCAGGCACAGCAGCAGCACGCGCTCGCGCCCCTTAGGGCATTTGTGATTCCGCTCGGTAAGGGGATGAATCGCCATGCGCTGAAGGTGGCTAAGGAGTTGCGTGCCGTGGGAGTTGCGGCGGATGTAAGCGACGAGAGCTTCCGCCTGAAGAAGAGCTTCGAGACCTCTGAAAAGCTGGGCGCGACCTTCGCCGTCATCGTGGGAGAAAACGAAGTTCAGGCCGACTCCTTTGCGGTGAAGAACCTGAAGAGCGGCGAACAGACCACGGTTTCACGCGCGGAACTGCAGGCATATCTGAAAGATTAGTAAAGACAAATTCCACGAAAGCAATTGGCGTGTGCATCATGGCCCACCGATTGTCGTACGATGGAGAGTGCGGAGCTTTACTCTGCAACAGTATTTGCAACATGATTCGCAAACACGGAAAGCGATTATGCAACTTGATTTCTTAGGCGATTTGAAGCGGACGCACCGCTGCGGCGAGCTGCGCTCGACTGACGCGGGCAAGACAATCACATTGATGGGCTGGGTGAACCGGCGACGGGATCACGGCGATCTTATTTTCATCGATCTGCGCGACCGCGCCGGGATAACCCAGATAGTATTCGACAAGGAACGCAATCCTGCGATGCATGAGCGCGTCGAGTCCGTGCGCAATGAGTATGTACTAGCCGTCACCGGCACGGTTGAACTGCGTTCGGAGAATACCATCAATCCGAAGATGGAGACGGGCGAGATTGAGGTGATCGCCAGCGAGTTGAGGCTGCTCAATGAGAGCAAGGTGCCACCGTTTTTTCCCGGCGATGCCAATGTCAACGTCAACGAAGAAGTGCGGCTGAAATATCGCTATCTCGATCTCCGCCGTCCTGAGATGCACGCAAACATCGAGATGCGTCACCGGATCACGCTGGCCATTCGCAACTATCTTTCTGGCGAAGGTTTCTACGAAATCGAGACGCCATATATGACGCGTTCGACGCCGGAGGGCGCGCGCGACTACCTGGTGCCGAGCCGCGTACACCCTGGCGAATTCTACGCACTGCCGCAATCGCCGCAGATTTTTAAGCAGTTGCTGATGATTGGCGGGCTCGACCGCTACTTCCAAATCGCGCGCTGTTTCCGCGACGAGGATCTGCGCGCCGACCGCCAGCCGGAGTTCACGCAGATCGATCTCGAAATGGCCTTTCCAACCGAGGAGACGATCCACACAGTGGTCGAAGGCTTCCTGAACGCAGCGTTTAGCGCCGCCGGAAACACAATCGAGCGGCCCTTCCCGCAAATGCCCTACGACGAAGCCATCCGGAGTTACGGGATCGACAAGCCCGACTTGCGCCTGCCACCGATGACGGACGTGAAAGCGGTCTTCCCAGCCGATGTTCTGGAGACGCTTGCCATCGACGCTTCGCTGCCCGTGGTGGTGATTCGCACGCCAAAGGTAGGCGAACTATCGCGCAAAGAACGAGACGAGCACAAAGCGCTGCTGAGCGAGAAACAGTCAAAGATCATCAAGTTCCTCGACGACTTCAAGCGGCTGGAGAAGAGCTGGCCGGAAGCGATTGCAAAGATTCGCAAACTGAGCGGTGCAGAGCCGGGCGATTTGCTGGTACTGGTGGCCGCCCCGAAAAAAGCGGACGCAGCGGTGGTTAGTTCCGGCGACGGAGCCGCCGAGCGCCGTCAGCAGCGGAATTCAGATGCCGTCTACTCCAATGCAGGACAACTTCGCCTCGCGCTCGCTCAACGCTACGCGGTGCGGCATAAAGCGTTCGACGACAAAGCTTTCAAGTTTCTCTGGGTCACGGATTTTCCGGCGTTCGAGTGGGATGAGCAGAGCGAGACTTGGACATTTGCCCATCACCCGTTCACGTCTTTGCATGAAGATCACATGGAGTTGTTGAACGAAGGCGTGAAAGCCCTGCACGATCCAAATTCCGCACTCGGGGCGATCCGTTCGCGCGCCTACGACGTTGTGTTGAATGGAACCGAACTCGGCTCAGGCTCGATTCGTATTCACCAGCAGGATGTGCAGGCGAAGATTTTCGAGGCCCTTGGAATGGACGAAGCCGAGCAGAAACTGCGCTTCGGATTCTTTCTTGAGGCACTGCAATATGGCACGCCACCGCACGGCGGAATCGCCCTGGGACTGGATCGTATCGCAATGATTCTGGCTGGAGCGCCCAGCCTGCGTGAAGTGATCGCCTTCCCAAAAACAGCAGCAGCCACCGACCTGATGATGGATGCTCCAACTCCGGTGACCGATGCGCAGCTGAAAGAACTAAGCATCGCAATCAGGAAGTAAAGACAATTCACATAAAACAACCCACCCAGTCATTACAGCACCGGGTGGGTTATTTTATGCAACCGGCTTCGACGGCCAGTTACTGCGCCGCAGCGACGAGTTCCTGTGGGACAATGCCGGGTATTACGTAGGCCTGCAAGGCGATCATTACAATCACGATCCCCAGCAACATGACCGAGTACTTCCAGACCTTCCGGAAGATATCCGTCTCCCGGCCGATCAGTCCAGTGGCAGCACAGACAACCGCCAGGGATTGGGGCGAGATCAGCTTGCCCATAACGCCTCCGGCAAGGTTGGCCGAAGTGGTAAGAACAGGGTTAAATCCAAGCTGCATTGCTGTTACCTGCTGAAGTTTTCCGAACAGCGCGGCGGAAGAAGTTACCGATCCGGTCAGGAACACTCCGAGCCAGCCAATCACCGGAGAGAACACAGGAAACGCTTTGCCAGTGTAGTGCGCGAACGCCAGTCCCAGTGTGTAAGACATCCCAGAGTAGTTGGCTACAAAGGCGATCCCTATCACGGAAGCCAGTGTGATCAGAGCGAACTTCAACTGCTTGAACGTCTTGACAAATACTCTCACTCCGGTCGCAGGACTGATCTGCAGCACGACCATCGAGATGAGGGATGAGATGAACATTGCGGTACCGGCGGCAGTGAAGTACTCCCAGCGGTAACTTGCCGCATAAGCGGCCGGTTTCGCAACAATCGGAGCCGTCCGATAGACAATGCCATCGAGGAAGGGCCAATGAGGTATATTGACCGCCCAATGTTGAACGTTGATAGCCCAGCTCTTGAACGCTGGAATACCCCAGGTAGCCATTACCATCATCAAGATAACGAAAGGAGACCAAGCCTTGATGATTTGACCGGTGGTGTATTTCTTTGAAGTCTCGGTTGCGATATCGGGGTCGTCAGGAAATCGCCAAATTTTCTTTGGCTTCCAGAACTTCAAGAATACTCCCAAGCACACGATCGATGCGAAGGAAGACAAAATCGCGGGTAACTCAACGCCCACGTAATAACACACGAAGTAACACGTCACTGCATAGCTTATGCCCGCCACTAGCGCGGCAGGCAGAGCGCCCATCGTGTTCTTCCAGCCAGCCAGCACCACCAGCATGAAGATCGGAATGATCAGGGCCATGACGACCATGTCAGTGCCCACTGCCTTGGTAAGTACGTGGTCGTTGATCTTGGTAACGGTCGCCATCATGATGGTTGGTACTCCCACCGGTCCGAACGGGACTGGCGGAGTGTTCCCGACCAAGCAGATGAACGCCGCAGGCAGGGGAGAGAACCCAAGCCCGATTAACATTGCAGCACACACTGCCACGGGAGCGCCCTGGCCCGATGTGCCTTCCATGAAAGCGGAGAACGAAAATGCAATAAGGAGGGCTTGTAATCTACGATCGGCGGAGAGAGATGAAATCGAACTCTTGATGATTTCGGATTGTCCCGCTTCGACGGTGAGATTGTAGAAAAAGACGGCGGTTAGAATAATCCATCCGATTGGGAATAAACCGTTCACCATCCCCAGCGCCGCTGCCGATAACGCAACGTGTACGGGCATCTTGTAAGTCAGAATGGTGATTACGATCGTTAAGAGTAAGGTAAGTATCCCCGCTACATGGCCTTTCATTCTCTTTACAGCCAGCGCCCAAAAGAGAAAGAAAATGGGGATAGCTACTACAAGGGCGGTAAGTCCGAGGCTGTTGCCGACAGCAGCATAGTCATGAAACCATTGTGTAGGCACAAGGGTCCACCTTTCGGTTTTAACTAGACTTCAGCGCACTCCGTCAGATACTTATTTGCCTTATCGTTTTCTAGATGTACTGCAATTCTTCTCAACGCCGGGATGCGGCAGTCCATTCTGGATTGCCGCATCCCGGGTTATTGGAACTTCAATCGTAACTGCTACACGAACTCCTTGACAGCGTTAATTGCGCCGCCCATTGAGCAATCCGCGTCGGTGGCCACCATCACGTCGACCAGATAGAAGGTACCCGACTCGGTCGCCCGTTTGAATGCAGCCGGCAGATCCTTGGCGTCGAAGACTCGCTCGCCCTTGCCGCCAAAAGCTTCCGTGAACTTGACCAGGTCAGGCAGAATCTTCTCCTCACCGTGGGCATAGCGTTCGCGAATACCAAACTCGTAGTTATAAGCGTATTTCTGGTTCTGGCGAATCAGGCCAAGGTTGCCGTTATTGACCACCACGATGACGATGGGAATGTTGTGCTGCCCAGCCATGCCCAGTTCTTCGCCCATGAACAGGAAACCGCAGTCGCCCACCACCGCTACCACCGGATCGTTCGGACAGGCTACTTTGGCGCCTAATGCTGCCGGAACCTCATAGCCCAGCGTGCCCGCTCCACCCGAAGGCAGATACCGGCGCGGAAGTTCGATATCCTGCAATTGTCCGGACCAGATCTGGGTGATACCGCAACCGGCAGTGAAGATCGTGTTCGCCGGGAAGAACTTGTTGATCTCATGGAAGACGCGGTGCGGACGAATCGGCGTGTCTTCGGCATCGGTTTTGCGTGCCAGTTGCTCGCGTAGAGCCGGAATCTGCTTGACCCGCTCAGAGGCCTGCGGGTGGTAGCCACGCTGCTTCGCTTCTTCGAGCAGTGCCACGAGCGCAGCCTTGGCGTCAGATACAACGCCCAGGTCGGCCGGGAACACTTTGCCGATCATCGTGGGTTCGATGTCGACGTGGATGAACTTGCGGCCCGCGCGATAGACGTCTAGTTTGCCGGTGTGCCGGTCGGTATAGCGGCAGCCGATGCCGATTACGAGGTCGGATTCCAGAAAGGTCTTGTTGCCCATCGGACCGCCGACTTGAATGCCGGCGTGTCCGGCGCATAGGGGATGGTTATAGGGCAGGCCGCCCTTGCCCATGTAGGTCATGATCACCGGAATCTGCAGGTATTCCGCCAGTTCGCGGAACTCTTTGGTGGCGTTCGAAATGATTACTCCGCCGCCCAGAATCATGATCGGATTCTTGCTCTCCTGAATCATGTCCATGGCCTTGGCGATGTCAGCCGGTTGAGGTGTCGGGCGGGTCCAAACCAGCGGACTATCCTTGGCCGGATCATAATCAATGTCGGCCATCTGCACGTTCAGCGGCAGATCGATCAGCACCGGTCCGGGACGCCCGCTGCACGCGGTGCGAAACGCTTCGCGCATGATCTTCGGCGCGTCTGCCGGATTGGTGATGCACCAGGTCTTCTTGGCAACCGTCCGGCAAATCTCCGCTATATCGACGCACTGGAACGGCTCCTGGCCGAACTGCGTGGAGTTGGCATTGCCGGTGATGGCAATCAAGGGGATGGAATCGGCAAGTGCCGTGTAGAGCCCGGTGACGAAGTTCGTTGCCCCCGGACCGGAGGTACAGATTGCCAGGGCCAATTTTCCCGAAGCCCGGTAATGGCCGTCCGCCGCATGTACCGCACCTTCTTCGTGCCTCGCGACATAGTGCTTGATTTTTGAGTCTTTCATGAACCCGTAAACCGGGTTAATGGCGGCCCCGGGAATTCCGAATGCAACCCGAATTCCCTCGTCCTCAAGAATCCTAACGACTACTTCTGCAACTTTCATATGACTTCCTTTTAAATACAGAGAGTGATGTTTTCGCCTAACGTTAATTGGTTGCCGGTTATGCTTTCGTTCGTGTCACTTCGATCTTCGCGAGTTTCTCGTAGAACTGGACGATGGCGCCGTGATCGCATTCGCCAAGTCCATCCACTTTCAGCGCCTGCAAAATCTCCATCAC